>Ga0335069_10005717_pt1 | contig 18226 bp, 16 predicted proteins | sample Lox_Sample_11_FD_206714 | JGI IMG/M metagenome (GOLD analysis project Ga0335069, IMG submission 206714) | Soil microbial communities from Loxahatchee National Wildlife Refuge, Florida, United States - Lox_Sample_1.1 | ecosystem: Environmental > Terrestrial > Soil > Wetlands | place: USA... | reverse complement strand
GGATAACATTCATGTTAGTTCGGTAACAAGAGAGGGACAGACACAGGTTCCGATGAGTAAACGTCCGGCCGAAGTGAATCTTTCATTTCTTGCGGGCCTCTACACCAGAGTTGCCAAGCAGGCCGGGGTACACCCTTCCTATGTGAGCCGGGTAGCAAGGGGTGAGCGGCGCTCCGAGAAAATCTCGCGGGCGATTGCGGCCGAACTGGCGCAGTTTATTCCAGAGAAACAGACTTCGGCGCCGACGAAGAGCGCGGCGGGCGAAGAATACCGGGAGCGCCTGGTTCGCCGACTGAAGGCGCATCCACAACTTAGCAGGCTCAGCGCGATGGTGATTGACGCGGAGAATTGGGGTTCGCGCAGAATTTCACAGGTCTCGCGAGTGAACCTGCAATGGCGGGTAGCAACGAACGCTCCGATGATGGCGGCCTGCATGGAGCATTTCCACCGTTCTTCGAAACGACTGCAGAATACCCCCCACATTATCAGCCTGACCGATTGCGATGGCATCGTCTTGTATTCGTTGGGGACCACTGGTACCGCGTTGGACGAGGGACAGATTCCGGGGGCGGATTGGTCGCGCGACTACTTCGGTCCGAGCGTGGCGGCACGCGCGATTGATGCAGGAGTGCCGTTGATCATCGTGGGCGACGGTGCACAGCCTTCACTCGCTGTGCGAATGGCATGCCCGATCCGATTGGGAAACGGCGAAGTCGCGGGGGTGGTGGTGCTGGCGATGGAACTGGCATCCGCGCGAGCCGAACACTTGATCGATATCGCGAAGATGTCGCGCAAGATTTGCAAAATTGTCGAGAAAGAGCGCAAGAAGCCGTCAAGGGCGCCGGTGCGGTCTCCGGTGCAGCCGTTCGAAGAAGCCGAGGTGCACCTGGCGCGAGTGATGTCGATGCCGCAAATCGATCAGAGCACGCGAGCTCACCTGGCGGCGGTGCTGGCGGAACTGGAAGGCAAGCGGCGCGAGTTCCTGGTGACGGGCCCAGAGAAAAAGCCCATCGTGCGGAAAAATGCGCGGGCTCTGGGTGTGTAGCACACGATCTTCTTTTTTTTCGCGGCTTGCTACGGCCATCAAGAGTGTGTGCGAGATTATCCCTTCACTAAGCCTCGGCGGAGCTCGGCCAGCGGATAGTGGGTTCCGCGCCAGATAACGCCGTTGTGTCGCAACGTCGCAATCATCGAGCGAAACATCGTGTAAATCAGCAGGCCGGCACTGATCGGATGCAGGAAGAAATACTGCGGCCAGATCGGTGAAGTCCACGACATGCCGATGTACATGCAGAGGATGGAAAAGAGCGAAACGGCGAATGGAATCTTCGCCAGTCCGGGCGCGAGCCAGATGCCAAGGAACGGCATGACGTTGAACAGGAACAGCAGGAAACAGAAGCCCAGCGTGCGCTTCACCGAGAAATGCATGAGCGCGAAGAAGTTCTTGGTCAGGTTGTTGATGATGTGAACCGCTCCCGACCCCCACGGGAGCAGCAGCAAATCCTTACCGAGAACGTTACGCTGTTTTAGCCGGGCGTCTTTGATGAGCTTGCCGAGGCGCATGTCCTCGATGATTTCCATCTTCAAAGCTTCGAAGGTGCCTATTTTTTCATAGGCGCTGCGCTTCACCAGGTTGAAGGCGCCGACGCCGATGTGATCGCGACTGTCGGGATCGGCGGTCTTCCAGGGGCGGTGCCCGAATACGAATAAAACGTTGAAACCGGCCAGCATGACCTTCTTGCTGAAGCTCCAGTCGACGTGAGTGGGGAAAACCACGAGGTGGTCCGCGTCGGTTTCGATCGCGTAGGCCATGGCGCGGCGAAGCGATTCGGGATGGAAGACGATGTCGGCGTCGGTGAAAAGAAGGTAGTCGCCAGTGGCTTGCTGGGCGGCGGTCCACATGGCGTGAGGCTTGCCGAGCCAACCATCGGGAAGTTCGCCGATGCGGATGATCTTGAGGTGGTGCTGGGTGTCGTGCTCACGGGCGACGTGCTCCATGATCTGCGGGGTGCGATCAGTGGAGCGGTCGTCGATGGCGATCACTTCATAGTTAGGCCAGTCGAGCTGAACCAGAGAGCGCAGTCCGGATTCGATCTGCTCTTGTTCGTCGCGTGCGGGAACGATGATGCTCACGCGCGGAGCGCGGCCGGGTGCGGGACGATCCCAGGCGGGTGAGGCGATGTCGGAGATAGTCCGCATTCCAATGGCAGCGTCGGCGACACGCGTCACCCAGAGCACGGCGAGAAGGACGCCGAGAATCCACCAGAAAACGATCAAGCGGTCTCTCCCCTGCTCTGTGCGCCAGCCGGAATTTGTGGAGCGAACTTCATTCCGTAAAACAGAATAACAGCCGCGACGAATGTGGCGACGATGGCCGCGAGGAATCCCGTCTGGAGGGACGTGCGATCCGAGATGCGTCCGATGAGCGTGGGCGAAGCAGCGTCGCCGAGCAGGTGGATGGTGAAGAGATTTGCGGCGATCGCCGTGGCACGGATGCTGGCGCCGACAGAATTCACGACTGCTGCGTTAAGCGGAGCAGTGTTCAGGAAGAGCAGGAATTCGGCGACAAACATCGCGGGGTACATGAGGCCACCGCTGATGTAGATGGCGGCGAACATGGCAGGAATGCTAATGAGCAGCGTAGCGGCAGAAACGAAGTAGTAAGCGCCCTTAGTGCGGGTGAGAAGTTTGTCGCCCATCCAGCCGCCGATCATCGTGCCGGTGATGGCTGTAACGGCAGTGATACCGCCAAAGACAAGGTTCCCCCGATCGAGCGGAATGCCGCGAATGCGGTTGAGGAAGGTCGGCATCCAGGCCTCGAGTCCGCCGAGGCAGAAGGTGACCATAGCCATGCCGAGGGTGGCAGTCCAGAAGGCGCCATTGCGGACGAGTCCCGTGAGGCTGGTGCGCTCGTAGGTTTCCTTCAGCAGATCTTTGGCGCCGCGCGGAGGTTCGGGTAGAGCGGCGAGCGCAAGAGCGAGCAGGAACCCGGGAGCGGCGGCGATATAGAACGGACAGCGCCAACCGAGGTGATGGCCGAGGTATCCGCCCATCATGTATCCGGCGGCGGTGCCCAGCCCGATGTTGAGATAGAACCAGCCGAAAACGCGGCCGCGATGCTCTTCGCTAAACAGGTCGGCGAGGAACGATGGCGCAATCGTCACGAACGTGGCTTCACCGAGCCCGACGATGGTGTGGCGAATGAGCAGCGTGGTGAAGTTATAGGTGACGGCTGTCATCAACGTGGCCACGCACCAGATGAGCGCGCCGCCGACCATCAGCCACTTGCGCGGATAGCGGTCGGCAAGAAATCCGACGAATGGGGCGGAGATCATGTAGCAGAGGAAAAAAGCGGTGGTCAGGAAGCCATACGAGGCGTCGTTACGAGGAAGTTCTTTCTGGATCAGCGGCAGAACGGCGAACAGAACGGAGCGATCGACGTAATTGAAAAAGTTGAGGCCGGAGAGGATCAACAGCGCTGCGAGAGGGCGTTGTTTACTCATGCGGTCACGAGAGGATAACAGAATCAGGTGATCTGATGATCAGTTGATCTGGTGATATCGCTTCCCAATGTAAAAGGGTGAGATGGGCCTGTGATTGTTATCCTTGCCGAAATCACACTACCATGGCAGGTTTGGCCATGGATACTTTGCGTCATCATCTTGAGCTACGCTCGCGCACAAAGGAATTCTCCTACCGGATCATTCGGCTGTTTCAGTCGCTTCCCCATAGTGCCGCTGCATACATCATCGGAAAACAGTTGTTGCGCTGCGGCACATCGGTGGCTGCGAACTACCGTGCACTTGGACGAGTCCGCTCGCGTGCTGATGCTTGCTCCAAGCTGGCGATCGTTTTGGAAGAGGCAGATGAATCCGTTTATTGGCTGGAGTGTTTGTCCGATCACAATATTGTCCGAGCGGACCTGCTGACCGAGTTAATCGAAGAAGCCAACTCGTTGGTAAAGATCTTCTCGGCGTCGCTAAGCACCGCCCGAAAAAACTAGCCATTCGGAATGGTGACCTGATCACCAGATCATCTGATCACCTGATTAATCAAACAGCGAGTCCACAAACGCTGTCGCGTCGAACGGAATGAGGTCTGGGGCTTTTTCGCCGATCCCGACGTACCGAACTGGCACACCGAGTTCGTTGGCGATGGCAACGACGATTCCTCCTTTGGCAGTGCCGTCGAGTTTCGTCAGGACGATGCCTGTGACGCCAGCGGACTCGGTGAAGAGCTTCGCTTGTTGCAATCCGTTCTGGCCGGTGGTGGCGTCAACAACGAGCAGCGTCTCGTGCGGCGCTCCAGTGATGAAGCGTTGCGCGGTGCGGCGCATCTTTTCGAGCTCGGTCATCAGGCTCTGCTTGGTGTGCAAGCGGCCGGCAGTATCCACGATGATGTAATCGACATGGCGAGCCTTAGCGGCTTCTAGCGCGTCGAAAAGAACCGCTGCGGGGTCACCGCCGGGCTTGGTCTTGATCACTTCCGTCCCGGTGCGGTCACCCCAGACTTCAAGTTGCTCGATGGCAGCCGCACGGAAGGTGTCGGCAGCGCAGAGCAAGACCGACCTCCCTTGCCCGCGCAGGAAGTGCGAAAGCTTGCCGATGGTGGTGGTCTTTCCTGTCCCGTTGACACCGACAATGAGGATGACCTCCGGGTCGCCCTCATTGGGAATAATGGGCGGAATGTTGGCCCGCGTCAGCACGTTCAGGACTTCTGCCTTCAGCAATTGCTTCAGCTCTGCGACTCCGGCGATCTGCTTGCGATCAGCCTTCTCGCGCAAACGCGAGAGCAATTGTTCAGTGGTCTTGGTACCGAGATCGGCCCCGATCAGCGTGGCTTCGAGATCGTCTAGGGTGTTGCGGTCGATTTCCGTGCTGAAGCTGACGACTTCGTCGATGCGCTCGCTCAGGTTTTCACGCGTGCGCGTGACCGCCTGCTTCATGCGCTCGAAAAAGCCCTTCTTCTTTGGTTCTTCGCTTTCGGTGCCGCCGAATAAGGTCTGGATCATGTATGAGTGCGCCGCGGACGATGCAGCAAACTTCAATTATAGCGAGGCGGGAAAATTGAAGATTGCAGATTGAAGACTGAGAAGTGATATAGGAACCCGAATACAGAGATCCTTCGGCTTCACTGCATTCAGCCTCAGATGACCACGTGGCGAGTTAGTCGCCCGTCACAGCTGCTTCGGCCTTCGGCGTTTCGACCGGAGGTGCGGGTGCCGCTTGCGGTTCCGGTTCCTTGATGACCGCGGCACGGTGCATGCGGAGTTCGCCGCGTTCGAAGATCTTGGTGAGTGCCCCGGCAGCGCGAGGATCGAGGCGGTTCCGTGATAGCGTGTTGATGATTTTGAGCGCGTACTCAGGCTCGTGGGCCGCCTGGTAGGGACGGTTGGTGGTCATGGCATCAAAGGTATCGGCCACGGCGATAATGCGCGCCGAGAGCGGGATTTCGTTGCCCTTCAGGCCATACGGATAGCCCTTGCCGTCCATCGATTCGTGGTGTAGTTCGATACCCGGAATCATCTCGCGCAGTTGTTCGACCGGGCGCAGAATGTTGGCGCCACGCACCGTGTGCGACTTCATGACTTCGTATTCTTCCGGAGTCAGCGCACCCGGCTTCTTGAGGATGCGGTCTTCGATGCCGATCTTGCCGACGTCGTGCAATTGGGCGGCAATGCGGATCTTCTCGACTTCTTCCTGTGAGAGGCCTATTTCACGGGCGATCATCACTGAGTACTTCGTGACACGGTCAGAGTGACCCTTGGTATACGGGTCCTTTTCGTCGACTGCTCCAGCGAGCATTTGGATGGAGTTCAAGAACAACTGCCGATTCTTTTCGGCGGCGGTCTTGAGGTCAGCGATCAGCCGCTCCAGGTCCTCGCTCATGATGTTGAAGGTGCTGGCGAGTTCGCCGATTTCGGTGCGACTCTTCAGCTTCACGCGTTGCGAGAAGTCGCCGCGGGCGATGGCGCGGCTCGATTCGGTCAGGCTCTCGAGCGGCCCGGTGATGCGGCGGGCGAGCAGAATACCGACGAAGACGCTCAAGATGATCATGGCGAGCGCGAGGAGATTCGCTTTCTCCTGCATCTCGTAGACGTTCGAATAAGCTTCCGCCTGCGGTTTCTGCGCGATCACGGCCCATTCCAGCGAAGGTACCGGCGAGCAGGTGCCCAGCATGTCGATACGCTTCTTGCCGTCGTACTCCGCAAACTCCGAGGTTACAACCCAGCGGATCTTGCCTGCCTTTTCCACGAAGCTGTGGACAATCTCGATCTTTGACAAGTCCTGACCGGTGGCGAAATGCGAAGCTTCGGGGGCCGCTACCAGCCGCCCATTGCGGTCGACCACGTAGGTGAGCAAACCGCCGCGGCTGATTTGGTCGAGGTTACGTTGCAAGAAACTGAGGTCAACGGCAGCCGCAAGCATGCCGATGATGCGACCCGCCGCCGTGACGGGAACCGCGACTATGATCATGGTCTTGCGGTTCTCGCCCGATCCTTCCGAGAGCGCCTGTCCGGTGTAAGAACGGCCTTCGCGCGTGGCGTTAAATCCGCGCATCAGCTCATTTTGCAGGAACTCGTCCGGGTTGATGCGTCCGACAGCTTGCCCCTTCCCTTCGTTGTTCAGGATGGTGGCGTAAGCGATGTCGCCGGAAGACGAAACAAAGCGTTCGAGCAAGGCACGCAGTTCCGGCGCATTGATGTTGGCCCTGCCGATATCGCCGCCGCTGGTTACCTGGATGGCGGACGAAAGATTACCCAGCATGGATTCGAGGTTGCCCATCCGTTGCGCGATCGCGTCGGAAAGCGCGCGGGTGATGGTGTTCTGCAACAGCATCTCGTTGGTCTTGAGGCGGTCGCGATTGAGGGCGACGACCTGGCGCGCGTAGAAGTACATCGGCACCACGGAGACGAGTCCGAGGACGCCGATGATGAGATACAGAATCGGTACGCGATTAGGTAGTGGAACTTTCGCCAAGCCTTGCTTTCCCACGAAACAGAGACTATGCCGCAGTGTACAACTCGGGATTTTATCCCGAATTTCGGATTGGGAAAGGGCAAAGTAAGTACCCGGAAGTTACCGAAGTATCCGGCACAGGCGATTGGTCGCTAAGTTGATGCGGCCTAACTTGTTGGAACGCCAGCCTTGCGGGCCTGTTCATTCAGGTTATCCAGCGAAGCCTGGGCATCGGAGAGCGCCTTCTTTTTGTTGGCAAGATCGTCCTGATATTGCTTTTCGTCGATAAACCACTGGCCGGAGGTGCGCAGCTGGGTGCCGGCATCAGCGTAATACTCAGCGGTCTTGATCTGGTGCTCGCGCTCCATCAGGCTGATATCTTTCTGCTGGTCGGCGATGGACTTCTGCAGGTCAGAGATTTTCGCCTTCAAAGCAGCGTTGTTCTTTGCGGCTTCGGCCTTGGCGTCTTTCTTATCCTTCTCCTTGTCTTTGTCGGCATCGGCTGTAGTGGCTTCTTTCGCGTCGGTTGCAGCGGCGGGCGCGGGCTCAGACGCAGCGATGTTGTCATTGGTATAGACGTGCTTGGCCGGCACGGCTTTCTTCTCGGCTCTGGCTTTGGCAGCCGCCGCGGCGAGCGAAGATTGCGAAGAAGAAGTGGTCTGCGTTGCCGGCTGGGTTTGTGCCGCGCCGAGCATTGCACCGAGCATGATGACGAGCAGCAACAAGGTTGAACGTTTCATGACGGCCTCCGTTGAAAAAGGAGAGTGATAGCCGCCGGCCATTCGGGAACCCACAAACATCAGCGAAAGCACCCGAGCCGGAGGAGAGTACTCGATATTCTACTCTGGTTTTTAGCTTCTTCCAGAGGCGGAAGCGATAGGGTAAACGCTGTACCGATGGACATGTTCTACAGGTAAAGTCTCCAATACCAGCCGATTACGTGTGTGCCGAAGAACAAGGCAACGATGGCCATGGCGCCAAGAAACACGCCAAACGGAAGCTGGTAGTGACGGTAAACGAGCCGGGCAGAGCCCCAGGCGTGCTTCTGGGCAATCTGCCGCGATTCGCGATTGCGGCGCATGCGGCGGCGGGTGCGTTGGAACCAGACGGTCAACATCAGCGATAGCCCAAAGGCGGTGCCCAGTAAAGAGGCGGCGAACATAGTGAAGATGGTGAGCCGAACGCCCAGGAATGCGCCGACCATCGCCATCAACTTCACATCGCCCATGCCCATGCCTTCCACGCCGCGGGCTTGCAGATAAATGAAGCCGACGCCGAAGATGAACGCTGCGCCAACGATGGCACCGAGGACAGAGTCCGCCAGCGAGAGTTGGTGCCAATTCATCGCTCGACCGTGATGGAAGTACGCGGGCACTATCTCCGCCAGCACGTCGTAGACCGGAACGAACCAACTAAAAATGAGGCCGATAGCGATTCCCGGCAGGGTCATCACGTCGGGCAGAAGCTTGTGTTCGGCATCGATAAAGATGAGTCCCGTCAGCAGGAAAGAAAACACGCAGTACTTGAGCGTGATCAGCGATAGGCCGAAACGCCACCAACAGGCCAGGAATAGCGTTCCAACGAGAAGCTCGACAATGGCATAGCGCGGGTTGATCGGCTCGCGGCAACTGCGGCAGCGTCCGCCCAAGACGAGCCAACTGATGACAGGAATGTTGTCATATGGCTTGATCTTGTGGTGACACGTCGGGCAGGCTGACGAGGGAAACACGATGGACTCGCCGCGCGGCACGCGGTGAATGATGACGTTCAGGAAACTTCCGAACGTGAGTCCGAACAAAAATATGGCGGTACCGAAGAACCATTCCATGGAGCGGTGACGTGATTATATGGTGGGGAGACCCAGATTCGACGAAGGCGAATCCGGGAGGTACATGACCGAGGTACCGCGACGTTGGAGGTCACGGATTGTCAAAACGCAGAATGTAGCCTGGTAATTCATCGCAGGAAGTGTTCGGAGGCAGGTCGCCGGTCCAGTTGATCCGGCATTTATTGACCAGGCGCATCTCCGGCGAGATGGCCTTCCAGCCTGAGGCGGACTCTTCCCGCAGGGCGATACAAAATCCAAGTGCGCTGTCGTGATCCTGGGATTTCCATTCGAACAGCGACGCTTCGAGGTTCTCACCGATAGACTCGTTGGCACGGAGGCAAAGCAACCAGTCGTTGGACGCGTCGACGGCATAGGTTCCTCGATCGACGCCGGGGATTCCCTCTTTGAATGTGGCCCCGTGTTCCTCGGCAACTTTGCGGGTATTGTCGGTTGAACCGTGATCGACCACCAGCACTTCATCGCAGGCGCGCAGCGAATCGAGCGCACGACCAACCCGGGCACCGTCGTTAAAGGTATGAATCAGTGCGGTGATCTTTGCCATCGCTTGTACTTGGATGCGAGAAAAGTATCAGGCACAAAGGCCAAAGTAGGAAGTAATTCGTCGGGCCTGTGGATGATTTCATCTAATAGGCAAATGGAGGAATGATGCCGGAATCGAATGCGCCGGTGCGCGTCGCAGTGGTAGGAATGGGCAACGTTGGTGCAACTTTCGCTTATGCGTTGCTGCTGAGCGGATACGCGGCCGAGATCGTGCTCATCGATGTGAATCGTGCCAAGGCCGAAGGCGAGGCGATGGACCTCAACCACACGGAACCCTTCGCGCACGCAACGCGCATCTGGGCCGGCGATTACGCGGACTGCGCCAATGCCGCGGTAACAGTGGTGACGGCCGGGGCGGCACAGCGTCCGGGCGAGACGCGGTTGGACCTGGTGAAGCGCAACGCAGCCATCTTCGGCCAGATCATCCCCGAGATCGCGGAGCATTGCCCGAACGGCATTCTGCTGATCGCCACCAATCCTGTGGACGTGCTGACCTACTTGTCCCTGAAGCTCTCCGGCCTGCCGCCCGAGCGAGTGATTGGTTCCGGGACGATTCTCGATACGGCTCGCTTTCGGCATCTGCTAAGCGAGCATTTCGGCGTCGATCCGCGCAGCGTACACGCGCACATCATCGGAGAGCATGGGGACAGTGAAGTTCCGGCGTGGTCGCTGGCAAATATTGCAGGCATGCGATTGCCCGAATTCGCGAAGGCGAGCGGCGTTCCCTATGACGACGAGAAGATGGACGAGATCTTCCGCCAGACGCGCGATGCAGCGTACGCCATCATCGAACGCAAAGGCGCCACGTTCTACGCCGTTGCGGCCGGACTGCTGCGGATTGTGGAGGCGATTTTGCGCGACGAGCACACCATTTTGTCGGTCTCCAGTTCCATCACGTGCGCGTATGGAATCAGCGATGTGTGCCTTAGTCTTCCGACCATCGTCAGTCGCAAAGGTGTGGAGCGCGTACTCCATTTGGAACTGAGTCCCTCGGAACAGGCGGGATTGCGACACTCGGCGGAAGTGTTGAAGCGGACGATCGCAAGCATCGGATGATCTTCACTTGACCTCCGGACGAGGCATACGTGTGAAGGCTTTCGTACCGTTACTTTTGGACTTTCGTCACCGAGCATGATGAGGGCAGTGTTTTACAATTCCAGCCTTGTAACGAAAACCCGCATCAGAAAAGGTGGAATGAACAACGTACGCTCTTTCACATTGCTTGCCCTGCTGTCATTGATTCTGTTGGCTGCTTGCAGTTCGCCCGCTCCAACCACCAGCACGGAAAACAAAACCGTGGAGACCAAACCGGCGTACCAGCCCACGTACACAACGGGTCGCGAAGCGCTCCAGAAGATGTACATCGCGGCGCGCTCGTGGGCACCTGACGCCAAGCCCTACAATCTGCGTTTGGTTCCAACGAAGGACGACAACGGGCAGGATGGAAAATCGGGAATGTGGAGCGCCGGCTTTGCTTCCGCGGCGCGGAAAGCGGTCAAAGTTTTTACGTGGTCAGGGGTCAAGACCGAGGACGAGGAACCCGGTATCTCCAGCAAACCCGAGGACACCTACAACACGGCCAATACTTCAACGGCGGTGTTCGACATGTCGTACCTGAAGGTTGATTCCGACGAAGCTCTCAAGACCGCGACGAAGCACGGCGGCGACAAGGTGCTCGCCAAGAATAAAGATTTCAACGTCTACTACATGGTGAGTTGGAATCCGCGGGAAAACAAGCTGATCTGGCGCGTGGCATTCGGTGAGGTGGAAAACGAACCCAAGCTGGCGATCGATGTGGACGCCAGCACCGGAGACTTTATGAAGGTGGAGAAGTAGGCGCCTTCTTCGACTGCGACTTCTTGCCCTCGTTCGCATTCAGGCGGGCGAGGGCTTTCTTGCAGTCCTCGGAATATTGCCCCTGCGGCAATATCTTCAGGTAAGACTCAAAATAATGTCTCGCTTCATCAAACCGCTTCTCCTTTTCCAAGAGAGTGGCGAGTCGATACGCGGCCACGGCGTCGTTGTCCTGCCAGTACAGCGCATCCCGGAAGCGTGCTTCCGCAGCCTTGTAGTTGCCACGCTTCATGTAAAAGGTGCCGACCTCGACGTCGTTATCCGCCTTGTAAGGGCTCCATGGCTTCATTTCGTTAACGTTGGCGTTGGGATCGAGACTTGTATTCGTTCCCGGCCGATTCGCGTCATTGCTCGGAGGTGTGATGTCACCAACGCTGTCTTTGCTCGAACTATAGGAGCGCGGTTCCTGGTCTTCCGGGAACGGAAAATCGTCGGGTGGATTGGTGTAGTCGGGCGCTTTGGTTTCAGCCTTGGAACTATCGGATTTCGAACTGGATGGCTTGTCCGTTTTGCTCGAGGAAGTCTCCGACTTCTTGGCCGCATCCGATCGCGGCGGAGTCATGGGCGCGTTGAGTATGTCGTCGGGGTTCTGCGGCGCTGCACTTGTCGGCCGCTGAGATTGCTGCGCCAAGGCAATTCCGGACAGCAGAAACGCGCTCAAGGAGAGAAGAACCGCTCGCTTCATGACTGCCTTGATTTTACCCCGGACTCGGCCTAACGGGGCGGACGCCGGCCTAGGCGACCGGCGTCAGTAGGTTCAACAGGTCAGGCGACTTCGGCCTGGGCTTGTCTCTTCTCACCCAGGAAGCCAAGCAGCGCACTGTTGAATTCGTCGGCGTGTGTCCATGCGATGTTATGTGGACCGCCCTTGACGGTGACTAACTGTGCGCCCTTGACGAGTTTGGCGGTGCGGGCGCCGGCAGCCGTATAGGGCACGATGCGATCCTCGTCACCATGAATAACCAGAGTGGGAACGTCGATTCGCTTCAGGTCGGCGCGAAAATCTTCATACCACGCCGGTACGCACGCGAGGCTAGCCGTGGGTGAGGCAGCGGCGGCCACCGCGAAAGCTGCATCGATGGCATGCTGGCTTACACGTTTCCCCAAGTACTTATCGGCGTTGTAGAAGTTCTTGTAGAACTCGGCAAAGAAGGCGTAACGGTCGGCGACAATCGCTTTCTCGATTCCGTCGAATACCGACTTGTCTACTCCTTCAGGATTGTCAGGACTTTTAAGAAGAAAAGGCGGCACGCCTCCGGCGATGACCGCGTTACGCACCAGCTTCGATCCGTAACGCCCGATGTAGCGCGCGACTTCGCCTCCTCCCATCGAGAAGCCGACGAGCGTGATGTCGCGCAGGTCGAGCTTGGTGATGAGCTGGTTCAGGTCAGACGCAAAGGTGTCGTAGTTGTAGCCGCTGGTGGGCTGGCTGGATTTGCCGAATCCGCGGCGATCGTAGGTGATGACGCGATGCCCAGCTTTTAGCAGCACCGGAATCTGCTTCTCCCACGACGCGCCATTCAGCGGATAACCGTGAATGAGGACGACCGGCTGGCCGGAGCCGTGATCCTCGTAATAGATGTCGATATTGGTGGAGTTTTCTTTTCCGACAGTAACGAATGCCATATCGCTTCTCCTCTTTGGGGGCTGAAAGTAGATGCGGAACTTTGCCGGGATCGCACCCTATCTCAGACGAGACAGGCGCGCACGATGTACCTAAGGATGGATGTCGGACATCGGTAGAGGATTCTTTCTAAAGAAATGTTTTGCACAGGACGTCGCGCGAGTTATCGAGCGGCTTCGGTCAACACGACCTTGGGATGGAAGAGCGTTCCCGCAACGCGAATGGCGATGGCAATCAACTCCGTCTGGCCTTGGAAGACCTTCACCAGACGGGCGCGCGAGTATTCCGGCAGATTCACCGCGCGACCGTGGCGAATCTTGGCAACATTCTCTTCGTCGGCGGTGACGGATGGTAGTTCGGGCAACAATCGCCGCGGATGAACGAACACTTGCGGCGCAGTTTCATTCTTTACTGCGGCATCGAGCGCTTCGAGGGTGATGGCATCTTCCACCCGAAACTCGCCCGAGACCGTGCGGCGAAGTGAAGACAAATGCGCTCCGCACCCGAGCCTCCCGCCGAGTTCGTGCGCAATCGATCGCACATAGGTTCCAGATGAAACCTCGCACACGAATTGCGCCCTATCGGCTTCGAGTTCGCCGATCTCGAAGCGCTTTACTTCAACCTCCACTGGCTTCAGCTCCACCTCTTTGTTCTTGCGCGCCAGCTTGTACGCAGGAACGCCGGCGATCTTCTTTGCCGAGAATGGCGGAGGCACCTGCTGAATCTTGCCTACGAACGCGCCCGCGGTTTCCCGAATACGGTCAATCGCGACGTTCTCGAACGGCATCTCCCGAATCGGGTCGCCATCGGCGTCGTAGGTCGTCGTAGAAATTCCGAATCTTATTTCGCCGATGTAAGTCTTATCGGAAGCGGTATAGAACTGGGCAAGGCGGGTCATACGTCCGACAACCATGGGCAAAACCCCGGTCGCCATTGGATCGAGTGTTCCGAGATGTCCGACAGACTTCTCCTGCAAGATGCGCCGCACGCGATTGACAACGTCGTGCGAAGTCATCCCGGAAGGTTTGTCGATGACGATGACTCCATCCATATCCTGATGTTATCGTGGATGCTTCACGCATCTTTGGTCAACACTGTTCGAGTCCGGTATCAGGCTGCCGCGAAGGCCTGTTCCGTAAGCACCCAGGCCTGAAATGTTTCCGCTATACGACGACGCGCCGCGCTACAGCACGCCCTACATTAACTACTTTCTGTTGGCGCTGAATACGCTCGTCTATTTGTTTGAAAGCGCTCTCTCACCGCGGGCTTTCGCCCAATTCGTCGCGACCTTCGGCGTGATTCCGGCCCACGTCACCGCCGCGCTGCACGGCCACGGCGATCCAATCACGGGGCTCGTTCCGATCTTGACGTCGATGTTCGTTCACGCCTCGTGGGCCCACGTCATCTTTAACATGTGGTTCCTCTACCTGTTCGGCGACAACGTCGAGGATTATCTCGGCCACTTCCGTTACCTGCTTTTCTATCTGCTTTCGGGACTCGCCGCTTCGTGGCTGCAGATTGTGCTGAACGCGCACGATACGATTCCCAACATCGGCGCCAGCGGCGCAATTGCCGGAGTGCTCGGCGCCTACTTCATCCTCTTCCCTTCCGCGCGCGTGTTGACTTGGATCTTCATCCTGCTGATTTGGCTACCAGCATGGGTTTTCTTAATCGTGTGGTTCATCGGGCAGTTCCTGAGCGGAGCCGCCACTTCCCTCGCCAGCCAGGCCAACCATGGCGGCATCGCGTTCTGGGCGCACGTGGGAGGATTCGTGGCAGGACTGGGATTGATCAAACTGTTCCCGACGCGGCCGAGACGGTATCGGTATTTCTACCGGTAATCACCCTTCCAGCTTGAATCTTGTCTCAGCCAGCCGGTACAGCGGGCGCCACACCGTCCGATTCACCGTGACCACGATTGCCGCCATCATGATGGTCGCGGCCAGCAGCAGGCGGAAGTTCCCGGTGTCAGTCGCCTGCGTAATCGTCGCACCAAGTCCAACGGTCGTGTAGGTCTGTCCGCGGAAGTGGAACCATTCGGCGACGATGCTCGCATTCCATGCGCCACCAGCAGCGGTCACGAGCCCGGTGATCAGATACGGAAATATCGCGGGCAAGATGAGCCGCTTCCATTTCTCGCCGTTTGAGAAACGGAAAATGTCTGAACACTCTTTGAGGTCGGTCGGAATCGCCGAAGCACCCGCGATCACGTTGAACAAGACGTACCATTGCGTTCCCAGAAGAAGCAGCGCAATTGACCCGATACCGAGCCCGCCGCCCAGCCGAATCAGCACCAGCAGAACGACGGGAAACAGCGCCGTTGCCGGAACCGACGCCGCAATCTGTGCCAGCGGCTGCGCGATTCTTGCCATCCGCGGATTCATTCCCACCCAAACGCCGAATGGAATGGTCCACGCCGCACCGATCGCCAGAGCCGCGATCACGCGGAGGAACGTCGCCCCCGCACCGATTGCCATCGCGCGAACATCGGCCTCGGTCAATCCGGAGAGCAGTCGTAGGGCATCAACAATGGCATACGTGATCGCCGCCAGCACGACCACCATAATCACCCGCCCAACCCAAATTTGCGCCGCCGAGCGCTTTGTCTCGACTTCCCTTCCGCGCTTACGCTCCGCAAAATACATTGCGAGTCGTTCGCGCAGCGGGCGCGTCACCCGCTTATTGAGCACGGTCAATGCGTGAGATCGCCGTATGAGGTCGAGGATTGGCGATGTCGGGACATCCGCCGATTCCACCTGCTCCATCTTGAACTTTTGCGCCCACGCGATCACCGGTCGCCACACCAACTGATCGAGCAGCACGATGACGCCGATCATTGCCACTAGTCCCCAGATGATGCCGCGCGTGTCGCCTTCACTCGAGACCGTTTGCAGGTACGATCCCAGGCCTGGCAGGCGAAAGTCGCGATTCCCCAGAACGAACATCTCGCAGGCCATCAGGAAGAACCAGCCGCCCGCGACCGACATCATCGAATTCCAGATCAGCCCGATCGCCGAGTAAGGCAGCTCCATTTGCGTGAAGCGTTGCCAACCCGTGAAGCCGTATAGCTGTGCGGCCTCCCGCATCTCTTTCGGAATGCTGCGTAGCGACGAATAGAAGCTGAAGGCCATGTTCCACACCTGCCCGGTGAAGATCAGCAAAATCGCTCCCAGCTCCACGCCAAGCTGGTGCCGCGGAAACAGCGCCACCATGGCCAACATCACGCCAGGAAGAAAACTCAGCACCGGGATCGACTGCAAGATATCGAGCAGCGGGATCATGAAGCGCTCAGCCCTTGCGTTGTAAGCCGCGATGTGACCGTACACCAGCGTGAACGCGAGACTAAGGAAGTACGCGATGGCGATTCGCAATAACGAGTATGCCGCGTACAAAGGCAACGCGGTCGGGCTGTGCGAGATCTCTGCTTCGGGCGTGAACGGGCTCGACCAGTAGCGCGCCAGCATGATGATGCCGTAGAACAACGCGATCCCTGCGGCGAAGACCGGAATGTCGTTAAGCACCGAGCGCGTACCCGCAGGCACCCATCCCCACGCGCGGCTCGCGACATTTCCGCTGGAGTCGCCGTCCATCATTGCGCGGCCGCCTCCTCATGGTCATGATCGTGGTCGGCCAGAATCAACCGGTCGGAATCGCGGTCGTAGTCAAAGATTTCAGCGTAGCGTCCCCAGTTGAGAACGGTCTCCAGTTGGCGCTTCACTTCCATTTCGGAGAAGTGCTCCTCGAGGATGTCGCGGAAGAACTCCAGCGGAATGGCGTGATCCGATTTCGCCCGCAGCGCGCTGTCGATCTGCTGGAACAACTCCACGTGCTTGAGCGCAGCCTCGCGGAAGAGAACCTTGCGCTGCAGGATGTCGGCCTCCGCAAAGGTGCGGCCCTCCTCGGTGATGGAGGCGTCGCCGGAATGCAAGTGCGCGAATCCGAGCATCGATGCGGCTTCCGTGATGGGCAACAGATCGTCGACCTGGAGATGCAACTCTTCGGCGAGGTGATAAACGTCGTCGATGCCGTTGTGATCGGCAAGCAACTCCAGCAGGCCGGCGATTCCACCCGGGCGCGCGTGTGGCAACATCTTGTGTTTGCGCTCCCGCTTGGTATGCCGACGCTCCACCGCCCCGGGCGGCGGAGCCACTTCCGCCTCGGGCTGCGTCATCACGGTGTAAATGTAATCGACGTACGCGATGAACTGCCGCGACTTGCGATCGCGATAGTGCGGCAGCTTGATGCTGAAATCGGCGCGAATACGTCCCGGGTTGCGCCCCAGCACGATCACCCGATCGGCCAGCAGGACCGCCTCTTCAATGTTGTGCGTAACGATAAAGATAGTGCTGATCGGCAGCTTCTTGTTGATCCACAATTCGATCAGCTCACTGCGCAGGTTCTCGGCCGTCAGCACATCGAGCGCCGAAAAGGGCTCATCCATGAACAATACTTCCGGCTGGACCACCATCGCCCGGGCGAAGCCCACACGCTGTTTCATGCCGCCGGAAAGTTCCTTAGGATAGGCCGATTCGAATCCGTCGAGGCCGACCGTGTCGAGTTGACGCAACGCGCGCTTGTGCCGCTCCACGGCATTCACGCCGCGAGCAACCAGCGGAGCTTCCACGTTTTCGAGAACCGTCAGCCAGGGAAACAGAGCAAAGCTCTGGAAGACAATGGCGACGTTCGGGATTTGTCCATCGAGCGGCTTGCCGTGCCACATAATTTCGCCGCACGAAGGCTTCGCCAGTCCGGTGAGCATGCGCAGCAGCGTCGACTTGCCCGAGCCCGATGGGCCGAGCAGCGCAACAATCGACCCCGGCTCGACCTCCAGATCGGTGGGAGCAATGACCTGTATGCGTCCGCCTCCCGGCTGGTCGTAGAACTTTTCTACTTTGCTGGCGACGATGATGGGATCCAATCCCGTTCCTCTCTTGGCGAGCCTCGGCCAGATTACCGGCGCGACAGCTATGCGCAATCGTATGCCTTCCAAGTTAAATGCTTGATGAATGAAGGGGAACCCAATGCTTAAAGCTACCCGAGATGCCCCATGTAGCCGACCACTGCGAAGCTGCCCACCACTTCGACGTAGCCCTTAATGAGTTCCAAGCATTCGTCGAGATCACGATATGCGAATGGGCCGTCGGTGCGAAGCGATGAATCTTCTACACCATCTGGTATTAACACCGATTTACGAAACGACGCATAGTCGAACGAATCCGCGAACGGCTTACAGTCACTTCGCGACATTTTCCTGCCGGTTCCGTGGCTCATCGAATTCAAAATTTGACCCACTCTGTCTGTCGCTCGAATGAGAACGACGTCTCCCGACATATGCGACGGCAGGATTGACAGTTGCCCAGGAGTCAGGCGCACTGACCCCTTGCGGATGACTACTGCGCC
>Ga0335069_10005716_pt1 | contig 18230 bp, 14 predicted proteins | sample Lox_Sample_11_FD_206714 | JGI IMG/M metagenome (GOLD analysis project Ga0335069, IMG submission 206714) | Soil microbial communities from Loxahatchee National Wildlife Refuge, Florida, United States - Lox_Sample_1.1 | ecosystem: Environmental > Terrestrial > Soil > Wetlands | place: USA... | reverse complement strand
GGCACGTGGTGGTCGCGACGGCGACCCTCGAGCGACTGCTCGAGCAGCAGCTTCCGCCCGACGCGCCGGAAGCCTTCACCGAGGCGCGCGAGGAGGCGACGCGATCGCTGCCCCGCGTGCGCGCGCGCATCGCGAATCTGCGTATCGACGTCACGGGCGAGGGTGGCGCGGTGCAGCTGGATGACCTCGCGGTCCGGGCAGGGGAGCCTCTGCCCGTGGATCCCGGCCCGCACTCCGTGCGAGTCAGGGCGGGCGACGCCACGTGGGAGTCGAACGTCACGCTCGGCGACGGCGAGACGCGCGCCCTGAGCGTCAGTGTCTTCTCGCGCCGAGCCGCACCCGAGACGCCTACGCAGCGCAAAGTCGGTTACGTCCTCGGCGGCGTGGGGCTGGCGGCGGTGGTCGTCGGCTCGATCGTGGGAGCGACCGCTCTCGCCACGGCGAGCTCCCTCGGGGCCGCGTGCGGGACCGACCGCTCACAATGTCCTCCCAGCGCCCAGAGCGACATCGACAGCCTCAGGATTCGGTCTTTGCTCGCGGATCTGTCGCTGGGCGGCGGCGCAGCCCTGGTCGTCGCCGGGGCCGTCGTGACGCTCACGTCTCCGGCTCCTCGCGAGCCGCCCACCTGGCTCGAGATTGTGCCGACGGTCGGCGGAATCGCGCTGCACGGTACCTTCTGACCCCTGCGAAGGCGCGGTTCGGCGCCCGTTGGATCCCGGGATCACCGCTGTTAGGCTGTGCGATCGAGCACGTTCAGGGGGCATGACTGCAGACGTCGTACGCGAGTCCCTCATAGGGGGGCGATACGAGCTGGAGACGCAGCTCGGGCGCGGAGGAATGGGGGAAGTGTGGCGCGCGCGCCACGTGACTCTCAAGCAGCACGTGGCCATCAAGTTCCTCGCGCGTGCGTCGGCAGCGCGCGAGGTCGCCCGCAAGCGGTTCGAGAGCGAGGCGCAGATCACCGCCCAGCTCAAGACACGGCACGCCGTCCAGGTCTTCGACTACGGCATCACGGAGGGGGGACAGCCGTATCTGGTGATGGAGCTACTCGACGGCGAGACGGTGGGTCACAGGCTCGACCGCCTCAAGTCGCTCACGGTGGCGACGACCGCGACGTTCCTCGGGCAGGCGGCGCGCGCGCTCGAGCGCGCACACTCGGTCGGCATCGTGCACCGCGACTTCAAGCCCGACAACCTCGTCATCGCGGTCGACGAAGACGGTCGCGAGTACATCAAGGTGCTCGACTTCGGGATCGCCAAGATCCTCGGCGACCTGGAGAAAGAGGCGGCGGACGACGGCGATCCGGATCCGACGCTACGCGGCGGCGAGGCGTCCTCCTTCACGCGCACCGGGAGCATCCTCGGCACGCCGTACTACATGGCGCCGGAGCAGATACGGAACTCGCGCGACATCGACCCGCGCGTCGACATCTGGGCGTTCGGTGTCGTCGCGTTCGAGTGCCTCACGGGCGCGCCGCCGTTCGACGGTCAGGACCTGTTCGAGCTGTTCGACAACATCCAGGCGGGCCGGCATCCGAAGGCGCGCGACCTCAACCCGGAGCTCCCGCCCGCGTTCGACATGTGGTTCGACATCGCGTGCGCCGGCGACAAGGAGAAGCGCTTCGCGAGCGCCAGGATCGCGGCGTCCCATCTGGGAGTCGCGCTCGGCGATGCGACGTTGACCGACGTGACGGCAGCGGGGCGAAAGAGCGGCACACCGCCCGAGCGACCCGGCCCTGCCGATCTGGCCCATGCTGCGACGATGGCATCGACGCACGCCGGCAAGGTGCTCTCGCGCAAGCGGCGCAGCATAGGCGCGTCGGGTGGAGCGCACTCGCTCGTTAACATTCCGAGCGCGGCGAGGCGTGAGGCGAAGGACCCGGGAGGGGGCGTCGCAACCGCGACGGCGCGGCCCCGGGGGACGAACGCGTCGGTGCGCCCGCCGCCGGCGCAGCCCGCGCAGAGCAAGCGTGCGCGGTGGCTTGCGATCGCGCTCGGGGGGCTGGCGGGAGCCATCAGCGTGTATGCGCTGTGGCCGTCCCCGCCGGTGCAGAAGGCCGGGTCGGTTCAGGCTTCGGTTCCCGTCGCGGTCATGCCGGCTGTCAGCGCGGCGATGGCGACGGCGCCAGTGACACCGACACCGACAGCGTCGGAGTCAGCGTCGGCGCAAGAACCAGCGGCGACGCGGCCGACGCGGACGACCCCGTCCTCCAAGCCGACGCCGGTGGCGGCTCCGACTCCGTCCGCTGCGCCGGTCGCGCCGACCGCAGCTTCTGCTGCGCCAGCACCGCCTGCTCCCACGAAGTCCGCGAAGTCCGCCTTCGACCTCCCGCCGCTCGGCATCTGACTCGCCACGGATCGACATGAACCGGCGCTTGCCTCTCGTTTGCCTCGTCACGGTCGCGGTCGCTGCGCTTTCGCGGTCCGGTTTCGCCGAAGAAAGCGAGGCGGCGAAGGCCGACGCGCGACGACTGGCCGAGCAGGGCGACGAGGCGTTCGCGGCCGGCCGGTGCGACCAGGCGATCCCCCTCTGGACCGAAGCTGAGCAGCGCTATCACGCTCCCACGATTCTCGTCCGCATCGCCCGATGCCAGGCGCTCCTGGGAAAGGTGGTGGACGCCGAGTCGACGCTCACTGCGATAGTCGACGAGCCGCTTCCGGCAGACGCCCCGCCCGTCTTCGCCGATGTGCGGCGCGGCGCGCAGACGGATCTCGAGAGCGTGCGCGCGCGCATCGCGAAGCTCTTCGTCGCGATCGATGACGGCGGTCTGTCCGGAGACCGGCGCATCGAGGTCGACGGTCACACCGTGGACATGCTCACGGCGTCGGTCGATCCGAACGACTACCGATTCCGCATCGACCCGGGGAAGCATCGGCTTCGCGTCGGTCTGGGCGCGGCAAGCTGGGACGACACCGTGCAGCTCGGCGACGGCGAGTCGCGCACGGTGCGAGTCTCCTTCCGCGAGCAGCGGGGTGCCGTGGTCCGTTCTTCTCAGCGGCTCGTGGGCTTCGTTCTCGGTGGAGCCGGCATGCTCACGATGGCCGTCGGCGCCGCGCTCGGTGTCGCCGCCGTCCACGGCTCGCACGATTTGCTGGGGCCGTGTGGCCAGGACCGTCAGCATTGCCCCCCGAGCGAGCAAGGCGCGATCGACACCGTACGCAGCGAGGCGCTCGCCTCCGACTTCACGCTGGGAGGCGGCGCAGCGCTGTTTCTCGCGGGCGCCCTCGTCGTGCTCACGGCGCCGCCGCCGCACCGCGAGGCGCCGCGGATCGAGGTCGTGCCGTGGGGAGCCGGGATGAAGGTGCAGGGGGCATTCTGATGCGCGCGAGTGCCTTGCGAGCCGTCGGTGCCGCGGCCTGCGCATCGTGCGCGATCGCTGCGCAGGCGTGCGAGGACATCGCCGACGTCTCCGACTTCCGCATCCAACAGACCGCGACGACGGCGCCCTATCACGGCCCGTGCAACGCTTGCCCCGCCAGCGCAGCGAGCCTGCGGCATCCGCCGTGCCCCCCGACCGGCGACGACGCGGCCGACGACGGCGAGGTCTACGTCTACGTCCTTCGCAAGATGTACCTCGGCCTCCCAGGCGTTCCCGCCGATCTGCTCGATCCCGCGGACTACGACCAGGGGATCGGCTACGACCTGGACTGTTCGTCCCGCGAACCCCACGGCCTGCCCGTTCTGTGCGCGCCCATCAATCCGAGCGGCGCCAAGGTGCCCTGGCAGCCGTACCCGCGGGGGATCGACAACTCACTGTCCCAGAGGGTGTTCGGATACCTGGAGAAGCTGGCTGCCCAGACGATGGGGTCGAGCTACCAGCCGCTCGACGTGGGGATCAGCAACGACTGGAACGCGGGCAAGGCATCCATCCTCATGGTGGTCTACAACTGGAACGGGACGCCGAACGATTCCAAGGTGTCGTATCGCGTGACTTCCTCGCTCGGGACCGTCCACGGGGTGGCGCCGAAATGGAAGGGGGAGGACGAGTGGATCAGCGGGATCGCCCGTCCCGACCCGAACCTGGGGAAGTTCGAGATCCCGGACACCGATTTCGCGACGGATGACGCGTACGTCTCGAACGGCGTGCTGTTCGTGGACATGAGCTTTCTCGATCCTGCGAACGCGTACATCGTCAACAACGGCGCTTCGCTCGAGGTATCGATGCACGACATGACCTTCACCGGAAAGATCTCGAAGACCGAGGTCACGCGCTGGAACGTTTCGGCTCTCTGGTCGCTGAACGACTTCAAGAACGCCAAGAGCGACATCGCGAACTGGCTTTCGGGATGCAACTCCTTCGTCAGCGGTTTCTTGTGCCAGACGCTCCCGAGCCTGGCCGACGAGGCGGCCGACATGCCACTCGATCGCACGGCTCCTCGCACGCGATCTTGTGACGCGATCTCGCTTTCGTGGGCCGCGGATGCGTATCGCGCTCACATCGGAGCGTACGAATCGGTCTCGGCTGCGGCCGGTTGTCCCATCACCTGCCAGTGAAGCTCGTCGGCGCTCTCTGTCTGGTTGGTGGTGCCTGTCTCGTCGCGTGCACCGCGCTGACTCATGCTTACGACTGGGCAGTGGGCGGCTCGTCGACCCCCGCGGGTGCGCAGAGCCTCTGCGAGTTCTGCCCAGGGCATTCTCAGCTTCGCCACGCTCCTTGCTCGTCGAGCGGCGTCGCATCCGGCGAGAACACGCTGGTGTTCGCCGTGAAGTCCGTCGACGTGGGCTCCGACAAGACCGAGTGGTACGCGAACAACCCGTTCTACACGTCGGGGCTGGACCTCGATTGTTCTCTGCGCGAGCCGAGCGGCGCCCCCGTGTGGTGCAGCGGTTCGCCCGGAGCAACGTGGCACGGGCCCCTTCCCAACGGCATCGACAACGCGTTCGCCGAGCAGGTCCTCTACCCGTTGCTGCCGGGCGCCGACGTCGGGGCCGCAGTCAATTCCTGGATCGCCAACGGGGACGGCGGCTTCGTCATCGTCGTCGACCACTGGAACCTCCAGCCGGACGATCCTCAGGTCGGATTTCGCATCGTACCGGCCGCGGGGATCGCGGGCGGTTTGCAGCCCACGTTCGCGCCGAACGAGCGCTGGGTGGTCTACGCCGACGGATGGGATCCAGCTCCGCCGATTCCATCGGCGAGCCAGTCGAACATCGTGACGTCGTCGGCATACGTCGTCGGCGGCAACCTCGTGGCCGACCTGCGTTCGGCGGGAGGGGTCTACCTCTGGTTCGGAGCAGGGCCGCAAGCGCGAGCGCTGCTTCAGCCGGCCGCCGTCGAAGTCTTCGGGCAAATCCTGCCTCCGTCGGGTGACCCGGCCAATGGCGGTCTGCCCGCCACCATCGACCAGCTCGGGGTCGCGGGCGTTCTCCTCGATCCCGAGCGCGACGTCGACCCCCATGGGCTCCCGCAGGTGGTGGCGGCCAGTGCACCCGACGCCGGCGACGCCGGGTGCCTTCCGCAGGACTATTGCCCGCAGACCGCGACCATCGCCGCGCTGCTGGCGCAGGGTCGAGACATGCCGAGCACGCTGAAGCCGGCATCGCCGAGCGCGTGCGATTCGATGTCCTTCGGGGTTCGCTTCTACGCGACCCAGATCGCGGGTGTGGATCTGTCGTCGGGGCAGCTGGCGTCATGCCCGTTCTCCTGCGCGGACGCCGGCCCAGCCTTGCCCGACGGCGGAGACGCAGCTCCCGAGTGAGGCCTAGGCCGGACCGTCCCCGCAGGGAAGCCCCGGCGCGACCATCGACATGAAGCCGGCAGGGCGCTTCACGGTTTGCTCCGAGAACCAGGCATCGGCCGCTTTCACGAGCCTCCGGCCCTCTTCGCCGCCGAGGATCTCGCCGAGCGAGCGCCGGCAGACCGTCGCGTGGAGAACCATCTCGGCCGCGTCGAACTCGGAAGCCGCTCGCCGCAGGAGCGCCGTCGTCGCCGCGACCTCGCGCGCGCGGCGGTGCTCGGGAGCCGCCGCGGCGCGCAAGCGAGCGACGCCGGCGCGCAGGAGGGTGGCCAGGGGCGTGGCAGACTGGATTCGCTCCCGCTCGATGCGTCGCGCGTCGGCCAGCACGCTCCGCAGGAGAACGTCGCGGTCACCTCCCCCGAGCGCGGCGCATGCCAGGCTCGCCCGCGCCCGGAGGTTCCACGCGTAGACGCGCACCGACTGGATCTTCCAAGGCAGCAGCGAACGCTGCAGAGCACCCCACATCTCGTTCACGCGGTCCAGGGCCCGCCGTGGTTCGCCGAGGTAGAGATCCAGGTTCGTACGAGCGAGCAGCTCGTAGAAGTGCACCAGGTGGAAGCCGCGCTTGGACCACTGGCCCATCGCCCCGTCGAGCTGCTTTCGGGCCTCGGCAGGATCGTCCGCGATGAGCCAGCGGAGGTTGGCGAAGCCGATGCGCAAGTTGACGGTGGCGTACAGGTCGCCCCTGTCGCCCGCTTCGCGCAGATAGCTCGACGATCGCTGCGCCAGGTCACGCAGATCGCCGAGCTGCGCCAGACAGTTGATCGCGAACCAGAAGGTCGAATCGATCTCCCAGACGGTGCCGACGCATTGAGCGAGCATGTCGCGGGCCCGATCGAGCGCCTCGAGCCCAGGCCGCCAGCTCCCTTGGAGGTAGGCCGCCGCGCCGCGCGATGCGACCACCCACGCATGGGCGTGGAACTCGCCGGAGCGTTCCGCGGCGTCCGCGGCGCGCTTCAAGAGCTTCTCGATCTGTTGCCGCGACTCTCCGCCGCTGGTCGCGACCGACCAGCACCACGCGGACATGACGAGGGCGATGCGGTAGGGGTCACCGAGCTTCAGCGCGACCATGACACTGCGTGCCTGGATCGCCGCGGCCCGCAGCGACTCGCTCGGCATCAGCCCGAATGCGGCCGACCAGCACGCATCCGCGCGAACGAGCGCCTCACTGGACAGCTCAGACTTGTCGCGAGCGCGATAGTTCAGCCCGCGCAAGAGCAGGAGCAACAAGAAGAACATGTAGTAGACCGTCGCGCCCAAAGGCGTCTTCGGCAGGCCGATGCCCACGTCGGCGAGAACGCGATCGAGCGCCGTCGCGCCTTCATCGAAGTGACCGCTGCGAAGGAGCTGGTCGGCGGCTCGCCGGCGCAGATCGAGCGCCTCCGCTTTCGGGGCGCCTTCGGCAGCCCGCTTGAACACGTCCGCCGCACGCTTTCCGCGGCCCGCGTTCGCGAGCGACTCGGCCAGCTTGAGCAGCAGCTTCCGGCGGTCGCGGAGGACGCCCGTCACCTCCGGGTCGACGCTCTCGTTGGCCAGCACGATCGCCTGCTCGTAGAACCCGGCTGCGCGGTCGAACGCGAGCGCCGAGGCCGCGCGGTCGCCCGCACGCACGCTGCAGATGGACGCCTGGTCCGGGTCGCCCGCGTTCCACCAGTGTCGCGCGAGAGCCTCCGGGTCCGCCTCGGGGTCCACCTCGAGCGCCCGCGCGATGGCGCGGCTGATCTTCGTGCGCCGTCTCGGTGACATCCGGCCGGAGATCGCGGTGCCGATCTTGTCGTGATACGGCTCGATCCGATCACCGTCCCGCACGCCCGCCGTCGCGACGAGCCTGCCGACGCGCAGCCGCTGCACCGTGCGCACGAACGCGTCCGGCGAGAGATCCACGGCCCGGGCGATGACTCGCTGGGCGAGCGGCTCCCCGGCGACGGCGACCACCTCGACCACCTTGCGCCCGTCTTCGTCGAGCGCATCCACCTGGGCCACGAGGGCGTCGTCTAGACGATTGGCGGAGCGTATCTTCCCCTCGCTCGCGACCCCGCGGCGCGCGAGCACGTCGATGAACAGCGGGTAGCCGGCGGCCTCGTTGGCGATGGCCTCGATGTCAGCCGGGCGCGGCGCGACCGCGCCCGCACGCTCCGTGAGCTCCGCCACGAGGGCGCGCGACTCGTCCGCCGACAACGGGCCGAGCACGACCTTGCGCTTGCCTCCTGCCATCGTCTCGGTCAAGCGGTCGAGCGTCGTGCGTCGGAGCTTCCCGCGCGACCCGATGCCAGCCGTGCGTATCGTCGCCACGAGCAGCATCCGCGGCGGCTCCGGCGGACGCGTCAGCTCGCCGAGGAGGGCGAGGCTGTCGTGGTCCGCCCACTGCGCGTCGTCGATGACGACGACGAGGGCGCGACGGTCCCCGAGCCGTACCAGCATCTCGCGCAGCGCCGCGAAGGCCCGGCTGCGCAGTTCGAAGGGGTCGAGCTGTGGTGCAGCCGTGCGCACCAGGTCGGCAATGGCCGGCACGCGTCGCAGGACGGGAAAGACCTGGACGAGCGGCGCGGGGCGAGTCGGCACGAGCTCTCGCGCCTGCCCGTCGGGAAGCCTGGCGAGAAGCTTCGCCAGCGCGTCGACGACGCCGTCGAACGCCTTGTACGGAACGCTCTCGCTCTCGTAGCAGCGGCCAGACAGCGCCACGGCTTGAGGGTCCTCGAGCGCGAGCCGCTCGCAGAAGCGTCGCACCAGGCGGCTCTTCCCGACGCCCGACTCCCCTTCGATGGTGACCGCGAGGCCCTCCAAGCGGCTTTCGCGCAGCGTCTCGGCGAGCAGGTCCATCTCCTTCGCCCGTCCCACGAAGGGAGGCGCGAGCGTGCGCGATGCGCTGCCCGTCGTACGCGATCCGACTGCACCTTTGGCGCTCCCCAGCTGACGCAGAACGGCGCCGCCCGTAGGTCGCTCAAGCGGAGTGAAACGCAGGAGCGCATTGCACAGCGCGTCGAGATCTTCCGGAACGCCGACGGCCACGGCGCTCGGCGGCGCGGGCGTCTCGTTCTGCTTGCGCATCATGACCTGGAGCGCGGCCCCCTCGAAGGGCACGCGCCCCGTGAGCGCCTCGTAGAGCAGCACGCCGATCGCGTACCAGTCCGCCTCCGGCCCGGGCTCGCCGGCTGCCGCCTGCTCGGGCGCCATGTACGTGGGGGTGCCGACCATCGCCGTCGACGTGTTCCCGGCCAGCGTCTCGGCGACCAGCCCGAAATCGAGCAGCACCACGCGGCCTTCGCGCGTCACGAGGACGTTGGACGGCTTGATGTCCCTGTGCACCATTCCCGCTGCGTGCAGCGCGACGATGCCCTCGGCGAGCTGGCGGAGGGCGTCGCGCAAGCGCGCCTCGTCGAACACGGGCGCGTCGTGCCGTCGCACGATGGGTAGGGTCGGATCCGTTTCCGGGTGGTCTCGACGCGACGACGGAGTTCCATCCGTCGCCACGACGAGCGCTGCGGCCCGAACGTACTCGAGGAAGTCGACTCCCTCGACGAGGTCCATCGTGAGAAACCAGCGGTCGTTCTCGCACACCAGCTCCCGCAGTGCGATGAGGTTCGGATGCTGCACCTCCTGCATCACGCGGAACTCGCGCTTGAGGCGCAGCAGGTGCTCGGCGTTCGCGTTACGCAGGGTCTTCACGGCGAGGCGTGCGCTGCCATGCTCGCGGTCGATCGCCTCGTACACGATGCCCATGCCGCCCTGACCGATCCGTCGGACGATCTCGAAGCGCTTCGACTCGAAGGCGGCCTCCCCCACGTCTCACAGAATACGCGAGTTGCCGGTCGCGCGTTGATTCTCAACAGCCGACGAAAACCGAAAGCGTCGTTGCGAGGCGCACGTCGCCGCGGCACGATCGCACTCTGCCTCCCACGCTCTCATCGCGCGCCAATGGCTGACGGCAATCGCAAGGACACGGCGACCTTCGAGTCGGCGAAGCTCACGGCCGCGAAACGGCGGTCCGTGCTCATCGTCGACGACGAGGAGGTCCTCGTCCGCGCGATGACGCGCGTGCTCGAGGCCAGGGGCTATCAAGTGAAGGCGGCGAACGACGGCAACGCCGCCATCGCGCTCATTCGACGCGAGCCGTTCGACGTGATCGTCAGCGACATTCAGATGCCGGGGATGACGGGGATCGACCTGCTGCGCGTGGTCCGTGCCTACGATCTCGACGTCCCCGTGATCCTCATGACGGGAGCGCCGACCGTCGAAACGGCGATCGAGGCGGTCTCGTTGGGCGCACTCCAGTACCTGTCCAAGCCGACGCCGGGCGACGAGCTGGTGAATGCCGTCGAGCGCGCGTCCCGTCTGCACCGGATGGCGACCATGAAGCGCGAGGCGCTCGCTCTCGGCGGCGACGGCACCCAGGTGGGCGACCGCGCTGGGCTGGAGGCGCGCTTCGAGCACGCTCTCGAGACCATGTGGATCGCCTTCCAGCCGATCGTCGAGCCCGCTCGCCGGCGAGTCTTCGGCTACGAGGCGCTGCTGCGAGCCGCGGAGCCCTCGCTCCCGCACCCGGGGGCCATCCTCGACGCGGCCGAACGTCTCGACCGACTGCCGGAGGTCGGGCGCCGCGTCCGCTCGCTCGCCGCGATGGCATTCGAGCGTGCCCCGCCCAACTCGCAGTTCTTCATCAACCTGCACACGCGGGACCTGCTCGACGACACGCTGTACGCGAAGGACGCTCCCCTCGTCGACTTCGCGGACCGCGTGGTGCTCGAGATCACCGAGCGTTCGGCGATCGAGGACGTCAAGGACATCAAGGCACGCGTTTTTGCGTTGCGCTCTCGCGGCTTTCGGATCGCGATCGACGATCTGGGAGCCGGCTACGCGGGCCTGTCGAGCTTCGCGGCGCTCGAACCCGAGGTGGTGAAGCTCGACATGTCGCTCGTACGGGGCGCGCACAAGTCCCCCATTCGGCGGCGGCTCATCGCCTCCATGACGGCGGTCAGTCGGGAGATGGGCATGCAGGTCGTCGCCGAGGGGGTCGAGACCGTGGAAGAGCGCGACTGCGTCCTCGAGTGCGGCTGCAATCTGCTGCAGGGCTACCTGTTCTCCAAGCCGGGCCCGCCGTTCCCGGCAGTGGAGCTCTCGCACCCGAAAGAAAGCGACTGAAGCGTCGACCGGTCGGTGTGTCGCTGCGGGTGCTCCATCGTGCGACCGATCGTCTGGTCGCTCCTTGTCCGGTGCGCATCGGCGGCGAATCATGAAGACTCGCCGGAAGGGATCCCCACGATGCCTCGGTCGAAGAACGACGCGGTCGTCGAGTCCGCCCGGGCTCCGATTACCGTGCGCCCTCCGTTCGATCCGGCTCAGTTCGCGCGCGACAGCGACAGGGCCCTCCGGGCCAGCGAGGAGTCCTCGAGCCAGTCCAGTGACGCTCCGTCTGCGCCGGCGCTCGACCTGCGGGTCGACGCGGTGGTCGAAGACTGGGTGCCCCTGCTCGCCATTCCTCGAGCGGAGCTCGAATGGATGGACCTCAAGCCGCTGGCGTGCGCGCTGCTCCTGCGCGTGAACGGATGCAGCACGGTGAGGGAGATCGCCCAGGCGAGCCGCATCCCGGTCCGGGAGGCCACGCAGGTGTTCGAGAAGCTCTCGCGCAAGCACGTGGTTCGCTGGCGCTAGACCATCGACTCCCACTTGTCGCGCGCCCCCTCGGGGCTCACCCACGTCGGCAGTGGCATCACCAGGAAATCGGCGAGCGAGCTCATATACGGCTCGTACATCTGCCGCAGACGAGCGAGCTTCGCCTCGACCTCCGGGACGGTCGGAAGGGAAGCGTCCACGGCGCCGAGCGCCTGCCGGAGGCGTGCGAGATCGACAGCGGGCAGTCGGTCGGGCTCGAGGGATGCGGCCTTCAGGCCGAACGCGTTGGTCAGATCGATGGCCGCGTGGCGTGCCATCGCGAACGCGGTGCGCGCGGGTCGCGTCGGCCCGGGCTCGATGTCCGCCAGGATCAGCGCGCACACGTCGAGGATCATCGTCAACGCCGCGACCCATGACTGTCCCTCGTGCTGCGAGCGGTAGTAAGCCAGCACCGGCAACGAGACGTGGGTCTCCATCAGCTCCGCGGCCCAGCGCTCCCACAGCTCGAGCTGCTGCGCGAGGGCTTCCTCCCCGTCCGGACCCTTGTGCCGCAAGAGCAGCTCGCCCGCGCTCGGCGGAGACCCCGCGCGCGCGTCGAGCGAGGTCACGTGCGTCTCGCGGCGCGAGAAAGCCTGCGACAGGGAGGGCAGGTAACCGATGACCATCGCGAGCAGGCCGATACCGGTTCCCGCTTCCAGCACGGTGAACGCGCGCCCCAACCTGGACGCCGGACTCATGTCTCCCAGGGTGAGCGTGAAGAGCGTCGCGCCGCTGAAGTAGAGGTCCGAGACGAAGCCGGTGACGCCGGTTGGCGCGACCAGCTGGCTGCCTCCTCCCCAGTGGAGCAGGGCGAAGCCGAGGACCAGGAGCACGGCCCAGAGCATCAGCAGAGCCAGGAGCGACAGGGGACCGTACACCGAGAGAAAGGCCTCCCTGCGCTCCACGGTCGGCACGAGACGGGCGATCGCTCGCCACGGTAGCCACGTCGCACGATAGAAGAGGCGGGTCAGCCGGAACCTTCGCGAGACACGCCGCGGATACACGATGGTCTCGAAGGCCTCCCAGACGACGAGGAGGACGAGGAGCGCTCCGACCGCGAATCCGCTGGGGTGCATGCCTCTGCCGGTTGGTCACGGTCGTGCAGAGACCGCGCCAAGGCAGCGCAGCCGTCCAGAATGGTCCTGTCGATCGTGCGAAGTTTGGTCATTTTCGATGACCGCTTCGTCGCGCAAGGTAGCTGCATGTCGAAGCCAGCCCATACCCTCCGGTTCGCGACGCTCCTGCTTCTCGCGTGCGTGCTGCCCAACCAGACCCGCGCCGAATCGCCGCCTGCCCCGAACGCCGGCGAGCCGCGCGACGGGCAGCACGACTTCGACTTCATGTTCGGCACCTTCAACATCAAGGTTCGTCGCCTGAAGAACCCGCTGCACGGCTCGAACGAGTGGTACGAGATGAGCGGCACGACGGTGTGCCGCCCGTTCTGGAACGGCAAGGCGAACATCGAGGAGGGCGAGCTGGACGGCCCGAACGGGCACGTGGAAGCCGCGATGGTGCGCCTCTACAACACGACGTCGCACCAGTGGTCCCTGAACTGGGTCACCCAGAGGAGCGCCCGGTTCGACGTGCCGACGATCGGCGAGTTCAAGGACGGTCGCGGCGAGTTCTACGACATGGAGCCCTACGAGGGACGCCAGATCATGGTTCGCTACGTGTGGTCGGACACCACGACGAGCAGACCGCACTTCCAGCAGTCTTATTCGGCGGACGGCGGAAAGACGTGGGAGCTCAACTGGGACGCGTACTCCACCCGCGTGCAATAGCGTCAGGCGTGCGCGCGGATGATGCCGTCGAGCTGCCGTAGCGCCGCTCGCATCTCCCGCGGTTGCGTCGAACCGAAACCGAGCACGAGCCCTGCTCTCGAGCGGCGGCCGACGTAGCACGACGACAGCGGTACGACCGAGATGCCGGCACGCGCGGCAGCCGTCGCGATCTCCACGTCGTGACAGTGGGCCGGCAGGAGCACCACGAGGTGATATCCGGTCTGATCGCCGACGACGGGCGCGTCGGGACCGAGCTCCCGAGAGATCGCTTCCTCGAGGGCGCGCCTTCGCGCGGCGTAGACGCGCCGCATGCGGCGGAGGTGTCGCGCGAAGTGGCCGTCGCGCACGAACTCCGCCAGGGCCGCCTGATACAGGGTTGCCGGGAAGAGGTCCATCGCGTCGCGCACTGCGCGAAACCGATCGACGAGATCCACCGGAAGCACCACGTACCCGACGCGCAGGGCAGGGAAGAGGATCTTGCTGAACGTGCCGACGTACACGACCCGGGCGTCACCATCGAGGCCGTAGAGGGAAGCCAGCGGCTCGCCTCCGTAGCGATACTCGCTGTCGTAGTCGTCTTCGACGACCCATGCGCCGCGGCTCCGCGCCCACTCCAGCAGTTGCAAGCGCCGTGCGGCGCTCATGATGACCCCGAGCGGATAGTGGTGCGACGGCGTGACGAAGGCAGCGCGCGCGTGCGGGCTCCGAGCCACGCCGGCGGCTACGTCGAGCCCATCGCGGTCGACGGAGACCGGGACGATCCGCGCGGCAGCGAGGTGCAGCGCATCGCGCGCGCCTGGATAGCCAGGCTCCTCCAGCCAGGCGGGGTCTCCCGGCCGCAGCAGCGCCCGTGCGGCGAGAGCGAGGCCCTGCTGGGAACCGCTGACGATCATGATCTGCTCGGGGGTGCACGACACCGAGCGGAACGTGTGAAGGTGGGCCGCCAGGGCCTCTCGCAGAGCGAGCAAGCCCATCGGGTCACCGTACGCCATCTCGCGGCGCGACTGGCGGCGTGCGTGGCGCGCGACGACGCGCGTCCACAAGTCGATGGGAAACTCGTCGAACGCGGGCTGCGCGAGCCGGAAGGGGCCTCGGAGGGCGAACCAGGGCTCCGTCCTGGTCGTCAGCTTGCTGGGGGGAAGACGGCGCGGACCGGGACGACGCGTCGGGACCGCCGGGGTCCGTCCCGGGGGCGGCGTGTCGGGAAGCGTCGAGGAAACGAAGCTGCCGGCGCCGACCCGGCTCTCGATGTACCCCTCCGAAAGAAGCTGGCTGAACGCCATGACGACGGGGATTCGCGAGATCCCGAGGTCTTCGGCGAGCGTCCTCGTCGACGGCAGGCGCTGGCCGGGCCGCAGCCGGCCATCGAGGATCGCCTGGCGATAGCCGTCGTACAGCTGAAGGTGCATCGGTCGCGCGGCGCGGCGGTCGAGCGCGACCACGGGGCCGAGCCCCTCGGGAGGACGCTTCACCGCGGCGATACTAGCCGGCCGACGCCACGTCGCTCGGTAGCTCGCATCTCGCCTTGAGCCACCGCTGGCAATATCGCGCCAGGTCCGCGGGCGTCGCATGCTTGCCACCCGCGAATCCCACGTATCCGTCGGGCCTCACCAGCACCACACAGCGGGTCCGGCCGAAGGTTCGCGTGAATCGCTCCAGATCGCCGCTCGACGACGGCGGCGCGATCCCGACGACACGGACGACGGGCCACGGTCGGACGGCCCCGCACCAGTTTACGCCGTCCTCAGGCGAGGCATGGACCACCAGGAGCGTGAACCTCCCCGGATCGAGCACCTCGAAGAGGGACCTCTCCTGCCATTCGCCTCCGTGTCCGGTGCGGCAGTGGACGGGCACGTCCGGTACACGGTCGCCCGCGCGTAGTCGCCCGACTCGCCCGCGCTGCGTGGACATCGGGCTGCGCCGATACGCCACCGCGAGCTGGCTGATCCGAAACGGGATGATCCTCTGCACCACCCGAGAGCGTCCGATCCGCGGCGCCAGCCGCCGCAGCAATCGACGAACCAGCGGGCGTCGGGAGCTCATGACGTGCGTGATCATCGCCGTCTTGTCGAGGACGTTGCGCACCACGGGAAGACGCTCCGCCTCGTACGTGTCGAGCAGCGCCTCGGGTGCCTGCTCGGTCATCACCAGGGCTAGCTTCCACGCGAGGTTCACCATGTCCTGGATGCCCGTGTTCATGCCCTGGCCACCCGCGGGGCTGTGGATGTGCGCTGCATCGCCGCCGAGGAGCACCCGTCCGACCCGGAAGTGCCCGACCATGCGGCTGTTGATGCGGAACCAGGACGACCACGTCGGGTCACGCAACCGCGCCGGCACTGGCGAGCGCTGGTCGAAGATCGCCTGCAGGCACTCGAGCGTCGGCGGGGCGCCATCGCTCGCCTTGCTCGGGGCCACACTGGCGACGATGCGGAAGCGCCGGGTGCCGAGCGGGAACAGGCCCATGAAGCCGTACTCGGTCGAGAAGATGTGGAAGTCTTCCTCCGCCAGGTCGCCATCGACGCGGATGTCGCCGAGCGCGTAGGCCCCTTCGATGGTGTGACCCTCGAACGGGAGCCCCAGCGTCGTGCGCACCACACTGTGGGCGCCCTCCGCGTCGATGAGCCACGGCGTCTGCGTGCGCTCGAGCCGTCCGCCTGCGTCACGAAGCACCACCTTCACGGGGCTCGGGTCGGGCGCGAGCGCGTCCTGCGCGAAGCCCACGAGCTCGACGCCCCGCTCGATGGCGACGCCGCGAGCGGCCAGCGCCTCGCGCAGGATCCGCTCGGTCTCCATCTGCGAGACGAAGAGGAGGTAATTGTGCCGGCTCGGAATGTGACCGAAGTCGAGGTGGAAGAGTCGCTTGCCGCCGCCGTAGAGCGTGAGGCCGGCCGCCGGGTGACCGCACTGCAGCAGCTCGGTCGAGAGGCCGCGCACGTCGAGCAGCTCCAGCGTGCGCGCCTGCACGCCGATCGCGCGTGAACGCTCCGCCGGCGGCGCGGCGTCCGCAGGGTGCTCCGGGGCCTTGTCGACGAGCCGCACCCGGATGCCGAGCCGTGAGAGCTCCAGCGCAGCCGTCATTCCGGTCGGCCCCGCGCCCACGACGACGACGGGATCGGTCATGCAGCGCCTCACGCACTCACCGTGCCGGATGCCGCTCGAGCTCTGACTCAAGGACCGCGAAGCTCGACCGCGCCGAGCTGGACGAGCGTCGCGAAGATCTCGACGACGTCCCCCCTGGGGATGCCCGCGACGTCGGCGATGGTCTCCACCGAGCACTGACCGTCAGCGAGCGATACCAGGTACGCGGCGCGGGGATCGATCGGCAGATCGCGGAGCTGATCGGGCGTCACGACGAGCCACGGCACCATCGACGGAGAGGCGAGCGCGCGCACGTTGCTGGTCGGCGCCTTTTCGATCTCCCGCTCCGAGGCGCGGGCGACGACCCTTCGGTACACCGGCGGACTTGCGGAGCGCGGGGCCGCTCACCGCGGCGTGCGCGATCGTCGTGCCCATGACCCGCTGGGTGGTCGCTGAAGCGACCAACTGCTGCTGACTGACAGCACTCGACGCCTTCGTCGCGGCTCGTCTGCACTTCACTACGCTTCGTCCGAATCTCGCTCTGGGGCCCCCTGGACGCGCGCGGGACCAGTACGCCCAACTCGTCAGCACGTCGGCACCCTTCGTCTGCGCAGCGGCGCGGCCCGTCGTGCTGATCATCGCGAGACGCCTGCGCGGTGCATCGTCGTGCTGCGCATTCCCGTCCAACGCGTGCGATTGCGAAAGAGGAGACCATGAAGAAGCACCTTCCGATCTTGAGCGCACTGGTCACCGCCGGCAGCGCTGCGACGGTTGCTTGCGTCGCCGACGCTGGTCCGGTCGAGTTCAGCGGCCACACGTCGCAGGGTGGTACGACGGACACCGCGACGGCGTCGTCGCTCACGTCGACGTGCACCATCGTCAGCATGTAGCCCCAGGTGCCCGCGATGGCGTGGACCACACGGGTGAAGGCGAGCGACGGGAAGGCGCTCCTCCTCTGCTACCACGGTGAGAGAAATCCAAAGGAGGGGAGCGCCGTGACCTTCGTCAACCCGCGCACTCGGTCGCTCGAGGCCGTGAGGCTCGATCCCGTCTATCCGCTGAACTGGACCAGCACGGCCGAGGGCGACTGCCCGGAGGACGCCACGCACGTTTCGCTCCGCTGAGCGCCGGCGCGCGGATGTTACCCTCCGCGGGATGCGTCGCGCCGCACTCGCCTCTCTTCTCCTTCTGACCGTCTGCGGGGGTGCATGCGGCTCGGCGCCCGCGCGCCCCGGCTCCACGCCCGCCTTCGACCTGGTCGTCGCCCACGGGCAGGTCGTGGACGGCACCGGCTCACCCGCACGGGCTGCCGACGTCGGCATCCGCGGAGGGCACGTCGTGGCGATCGGAGACCTGGGGGCCTCACCGCGAGGCCGCACCATCGACGCGAGCGGTCTGGTCGTCGCACCCGGCTTCATCGACATGCTCGGGCAGTCGGAGATGACGCTGCTCGTCGACGCGCGCGCGCCGTCGAAGATCTACCAGGGCGTGACGACCGAGATCACCGGGGAGGGTGACTCCGTCGCGCCCACGTCCGACGCGATCCTCGCCAAGCACAAGGAGGACTTCGACAGCCTGCAGCTCACGTGCGACTGGCGCACGTTCCGTGAGTACTTCGCCCGTCTGGAAAAGCAGGGCATCGGGATCAACATCGCGTCCTACGTCGGCGCGACGCAGGTTCGCCGCGTCGTGCTCGGAGAGGCCGACGTGCAGCCGACCGCGGCGCAGCTCGAGGCCATGAGGGCGCTCGTGCGTGATGCGATGCACGACGGGGCGATGGGGGTCTCCACGTCGCTCCTCTACCCGCCGGCGCCGTACGCGAAGACCGAGGAGCTCGTCGCCCTGGCCTCGGAGGCGGCGAAGCTGGGCGGCATCTACGCCACGCACATGCGCGACGAGGCGGACCACGAGATGGACGCCATCGACGAGGCGCTGCGCATCGGCCGCGAGGCGAAGATCCCGGTCGAGATCTGGCACATCAAGG
>Ga0335069_10005715_pt1 | contig 18233 bp, 21 predicted proteins | sample Lox_Sample_11_FD_206714 | JGI IMG/M metagenome (GOLD analysis project Ga0335069, IMG submission 206714) | Soil microbial communities from Loxahatchee National Wildlife Refuge, Florida, United States - Lox_Sample_1.1 | ecosystem: Environmental > Terrestrial > Soil > Wetlands | place: USA... | reverse complement strand
GGGAGCGCGTGCCCGCACTACGACGGCGAGGAGCTGCGGCGGCCCGTGTACCGGCGGCTCGTCGGCGAGGGCTTCCCGGCCGGGATCGCCCTCGACGACGCGGCGGCGGCGCGCTATGCGGGGACGGAGCTCGTGGAGGTGGTCGCGTCGCGTGCCGGCCCCGCGGGATACCGGGTCGACGCGGACGGCGAGGAGCGGATCGAGCCGCGGCTTCTCTAGACGTCCGCGGCGAGGACGGATGCGACGGCGTCGGCCACGCTCTGGACGATCGCCTCGGGTCGACGCGCCGGCGCAGGGTCCCAGGCGCGGTCGCGATCCAGCCGGAGATTCCGCGCAGCCCCGTCACCGCCGCTCCCGCGACGGCGGCGGGCTCGACGCTGCGCACGTGGTCGAGCCTGTACTCGGCGTCGAGCTCCCCGCTCGACTCGGGAAGTCACGGCCTGCGCCGCCGCGCGCGGAACTCCGCGAGCCACGCGGCCGTGCGCAGGCCGATCCAGATCGGCGTCAGCAGGACGTAGAAGACGAGATCGGCGACGGCAAGGATCGCCCACCACAGCGCCCAGTAGCGAAGCGGAACCGCCGGTTTCCGGCGCTCCTTCCGGCTCACGCCCGCTCCCGGCGCCGGCGGACCCGGCGCCTCCGCTCTTTGATGAGCTCCGTCGAGCCCACGCTCATGCCTTCGCCTCCGCGAGCCGCTCGTCGACGACGCGGACGACGCGGTGGGCGGTCTCCTCGATCGAGAGCTCGGAGATGTCGATCACCGGGCAGCCGAGCTTCCGGTGCACCTTCTTCGCCTCTTCCAGCTCCTCGTAGATCTGCATCAACTCGGCGTACCGGCGGTTGCGCGCGCCGCCGCCCATCGTGCGCACGCGCGCGCGGCGGATCTCGACGAGCCGGTTCGGGTCGATCGTCAGGCCGACGATTCGCCGACGGTCGATGTCGAACAGCTCCCTCGGGGCGGGAATCCCCTTCACGACCGGGACGTTCGCCGCCTTGTGGCCGAGGAAGCCGAGGTAGATAGAGAGCGGCGTCTTCGAGGTGCGCGAGACGCCGACGAGGACGATGTCCGCGTCGCGGAGCCCGCGTCCGACGCCGTCGTCGAAGCGGACGGCGAACTCGATCGCCTCCATCCGCTTGAAGTACGCCGAGTTGAGCGGCGGCCGCGACCCCGGCGACATCCTCGCCGCCTGTCCGGAGACGCGCGCGACCGCCTCGATCGGCTGGCCGAGCAGGTCGCAGTAGTGGAGCCGCGCACGCCGGCAGAGCGCGCGCATCGCGTCACGGAGCTCCGGCTTCACGAGGGTGTAGACGACGACGGCCGGCCGGCCCTTCATCCGGTTCACCGCGACGTGGAGGTCGTCCTCCGACTCGACGCGCGGGTGGCGGATCTCGACGAACTCCTGATCGGGGAACTGCGCCTCGAGCGCCTGGACGAGGCGCGCCGCGGTCTCACCGGTGGCGTCCGAGACGACGTGGAGCTCGACGGGCGGGTTCGCCACGGGTTCACGATATCCCGGTCGCGATCGGGCCGACGCGGGCCTCGGTGAGCCGGACGAGGTCGCGCGGGTCGAGCTCGATCTGCAGGCCGCGACGGCCCGCGCTGACGAGGATCGTCTCGTGCTCGAGCGCGGACGCGTCGAGGTGCGTCGGCAGGCGGCGCCGCTGCCCGAGCGGGCTGATGCCGCCCGTGACGTAGCCGGTGGCCCGTTCTGCGTCGCGCACGTCGGCCATATCGGTGCGCTTCCCGAGCGCCTTCAGGTCGAGCTGCCGTGTCACCGGGACGCACGCGATGCAGAGCGTGCCGTCGCACGAGGCGACGAGCGTCTTGAACACCCGGGCCGGATCGACGCCGAGCTTCTCGGCCGCCTCGAGTCCGTACGACTCGGCCGCGGGATCGTGCTCGTACTCGTGGAGCTCGAAGCGGACGCCGGCGCGTTGCGCGGTTGCGATCGCGGGCGTCGATGCCATGCGGGTACGGTAACGGCCCCATGGCCGAGGTCACGATGGACAAGATCGTCTCCCTCTGCCGCCGCCGCGGCTTCGTCTTCCCGTCCTCCGAGATCTACGGCGGGCTCGGGTCGACGTACGACTACGGCCACTACGGCGTGCTGATGAAGAACACGATCCGCGAGCTGTGGCTCCGGACGATGGTGCAGGAGCGCGACGACATCGTCGCTCTCGACTCGGCGATCATCCTCAACCCCGCCGTCTGGGAGGCCTCCGGCCACGTCGCCGGGTTCGTCGACCCGCTCGTCGACTGCCGCACGTGCAAGCTCCGGTTCCGCGCCGACAAGCTCGAGGACGCGCGGTGCGGCCGCAAGCCGAGCAAGCACCCGGGCGAGACGCCCGACTGCGACCTCACCGAGGCGCGCCAGTTCAACCTCATGTTCCAGACGCAGGTCGGCGCGGTCGAGGACGCGAGCTCGACGGCCTACCTCCGCCCCGAGACTGCGCAGGGCATCTTCGTCAACTTCAAGAACGTGCTCCAGCTCGCGCGGCGCAAGCCGCCGTTCGGGATCGCGCAGACCGGCAAGTCGTTCCGCAACGAGATCACGCCGGGCAACTTCCTCTTCCGCGTGCGCGAGTTCGAGCAGATGGAGATGGAGTTCTTCGTCCCGCCCGGCGAGGCGGAGGAGTGGTTCCACTACTGGGTCGACGCACGCTTCAACTGGTACCTCACGTACGGGCTGCGTGCGGAGAACCTGCGCAAGCGCGAGCACGACGCGAGCGAGCGGTCGCACTACTCGAGCGCGACGACGGACATCGAGTACAACTATCCGATCGGCTGGTCCGAGCTCGAGGGCGTCGCCAATCGCGGCGACTATGACCTGACGCAGCACACGAAGCACTCCGGGACGAAGCTCGAGTTCGTCGGCCAGGACGGCGAGCGCTACACGCCGCACGTGATCGAGCCGGCGGTCAGCATCGAGCGAATCTTCGTCGCGATGCTCGTCGACGCGTATCACGAGGAGGTCGTCGCGGATCGCGAGCGCACGGTGCTGCGGCTCCACCCCGCCGTCGCGCCGGTGAAGGCGGCGATCCTGCCGCTGATCCCGCGCAACGAGGAAATGGTGGCGCATGCGCGCGGCCTCTACGACGAGCTGCGGAAGCGGCGGATCGTCGAGTACGACGACGGCGGCCAGATCGGTCGCCGCTACCGGCGGCAGGACGAGATCGGCACGCCGTTCGCGTTCACGATCGACGAGCAGACGCTCGAGGACGAGACGGTGACCGTGCGCGACCGGGACTCGCTCGCGCAGGAACGGCTGCCGATCGGCGGCGTCCGCGAGTGGCTCGACGATGCGCTCGAGCGGCCCTGGAGCCCCCCGGCGCCCTAGCGGAAGACCGCGCCGCGCTCGACGAGCCGCACGTTCGGCTCGAAGCCGAAGCGCGCGTAGAGGGCGTGCGCGTCGCGCGTGTGGAGGATCCAGCGGCGGTCCGCGTACGGGCCGTTCTCGACCATCTCCCGCACGAGCTCGATCCCGAGACCGCGGCCGCGGTGCGCCTCGAGGACGTAGACGTCGGCGAGATACATGAACCGGCCGGCGTCGAAGGTCGAGGCGCGTGCGAAGCCGACCTGGCGGCCGTCGTGATAGAGCCCGACGACGCGGACGCTCGCGTCGACGAGCTCGTCCTGCTCGGCGCGGGTCCGGCCGGCCGACCAGTAGGCCTCGTTGCCGAGGTACACGTGGATCGCGTCCCGGTCGAGCCGCGCACGATCGTCGTCGAGCTCGTAACCGTCGCCGAGGTCGCGGGTCACGCCGCCAGTCTCGCATGCGCTCACGCTCCGGCCGGCGGCTGCCGATGCCGAGGACGATGCCCGCCCGGCTGCTCTTCGTCGCCGTCCCCGCCGTCACGGTCGCGGCCGCCGACCCCGCGCTGAAGGCGCTCCTCCCGACCGACGCGTGGGACTACCACCAGCGCTCGCACGCGTGGTCGATCCTCGGGCTCGTCCTGCTCGGGGCGTTGCTCCTCGTCGGGCTCCTGCCGTCGCGACTTGTCTCGCTCGCGGCCGGCGTCGCCGCCGGCGGGGTCGCCGCGAACGTCCTCTCCGCCCGGATGCACGGCGGACGCGTGCCCAACCCGCTCGTCGTCGGCCCGCTCGCGTTCAACCTCGCCGACGTGCTCGTCGTGGCGGCGGCGCCGATGCTGACGTTCGCGCTCGCGCGTGTCGCCATTCGCCATCGTGCGTTCATCGACCGCCACGTCCCGCCGCGGCCGTGGGAGCACCGGCTGCGGCGGCGGCTCGGGCTGTAGCAGCCTCTACGCGCTGAGCGTCCGCAGGCGGAAGCCGCCGTGGTAGCCGTACGACGCGGTGATCACGGCCAGGGCGTCGCGGCGGGCGCGCTCGCCGAGCCCGAGCGCGGCGGCGTCCGCGAGCGGCCGGGCGAGCAGCGCCTCGATCCCGCGGATGCCGTCGCCGGAGAGCGCGACGGCCTCGCTCTGCGCGGCGCACGCGCGGCAGACGGCGCCGCCGGCGCGCGGCGAGTAGCCGACGAGTGCGGCGTCGTCGGCCCCGCACTCGGCGCAGCTCGTCAGGTGCGGCAGGTAGCCGGAGAGCCAGAGGAGCTTCAGCTGGAACGCGAGCGCGAGGGGGTCGAGCGCCGGGCGGTCAGCCGTGTGCGGGAGCTCGTCGAGGAGGTCGAGGAAGCGCGTCAGCGCGGTGAAGGCCCGCTCGTTCGCCTCCTGCTCGGGGAAGAGCCGCAGCATCGCCTCCGCGCCGATGAGCCCGGCGGAGAGCCGGTAGTAGTCCTCGCGCGCCGCGTGGTGCGCGCGCACGAGCTCGACGCCGGTGACCGTCTGCAGCTCGCCGGAGCCTTGATGGAGCACGAGCTCGACGTGCGAGAGCGGCTCGAGCCGCGCGCCGAAGCGCGACGTCGTCTTCCGGACGCCCTTCGCCACCGCGCCGACGCGCCCGCGGTCGAGCGTGTAGAGGTGGAGGACGCGGTCGGCCTCGCCGAGCCGGAACGACCGGAGCACCACCGCCTCGGTCTTGTAGGAGCGCCCGGCCATGGCGATTTCAGTCTAGACCTGCGTTCGGGCGGCCCTGGCACATCGGACAGAACCAGGTACCGCGGCCGCCGAGCCGCGTCTTCGCGATCGGCGTCCCGCACCGGCCGCACGGCTCGCCGCCGCGGCCGTACACGTGCAGGGCGTCCTGCATCGAGCCGTTCGGGTAGACGCCGTCGCCGAGATCCGCCCCCTCCTTCGCGATGCCGCGGCGGAGCGCGGCGCGGATGCCGCGGCGGAGCACCGCGACGTCCGCTGCGTCGAGCGCACCCGCGGGCGTGCGCGGGTCGAGCCGCGCACGCCAGAGCGACTCGTCGGCGTAGATGTTCCCGAGGCCGGCGACGGTGCGCTGGTCGAGGATCGCCGCCTTGAGGGGCGCTGACCGGCCGGCGAGACGGCCGCGGAGGAACGTCGTCGTGAAGCGCGTGCCGAGCGGCTCGGGCCCGACCCGGACGGCGAGATACGGCTCCAGCTCGCCCGGCTCCAACAGCGTCCACGTGCCGAACCGCCTGACGTCGCGATACGCGACATCCGGTCCGTTTTCTAGAGTGACAACAGCACGGCGATGCGGAACGTCCTGCAGGCTTCCGCGCCCGCCGTGACGGAAGCTCCCCGTCATCCGGAGGTGAACCAGGAGAACACGACCGCTCTCGAACCGGACAATCAGATACTTGCCCCGCCGCTCGACCGCGGCGACGCGCTCGCCCGACAGCTCCGCCGCCACCTCGACGGGGTCGTAGGGACGGACGAGCCTCGCGTCGGCGATCTCGACGTACTGGAACGTGCGCCTGAGCAGAAGCGGCTCGAGCTGCCGGCGCACCGTCTCGACCTCGGGCAGCTCGGGCACGCGTCCAGCCTAGCCGCGTCCCAGCGCTCAGCCGAGCGTGTCGAGCACGATCGGCCGCGGCCGCGGCGGCTCGTCCACGAGCTCGTACGCCGCGAGCACCTCGGCGGCGGCCTCGCGCGCCGAGCCGTCGTCGCGTGCGTGCACCTCGGCGAGGGTCGCGCCCTCGGTGACGGCGTCGCCGCGCTTCGCCCTGCAGACGATCCCGACCGCGTGATCGACGGCGTCGTCCTTCTCGCGCCTGCCGGCGCCGAGGTGGAGCGCCGCCAGGCCGACGGGCAGTGCAGCGAGCCGGCCGACGTAGCCGGTCCTGGGAGCCTGGACCTCGTGCACGACCGCGGCCGCCGGGAGCGCCGCCTCGTCGGGATCGCCGCCCTGGGCGCGGATCCACCGCTCGTACGCTTCCGTCGCCGAGCCGTCGGCGACCGCCTGCGCGGCCCGCCGGTGCGCCTCGGCGTGGTCGACGCCCAGATCCGACAGCGCGAGGAGATGCACCGCGGCGTCGAGCACGAGCTCGCTGAAGTCGGCAGGGCCCTCGCCGCGAAGCGTCGCCACGGCCTCGCGCACCTCCAGCGCATTGCCGACGGCGCAGCCGAGCGGCTGGTCCATGTCGGTGAGGACGCAGACGACCTCGCGACCGGCGCGCTTCCCGAGGTCGATCATCGCCTCGGCGAGCACCTGTGCGTCCGCGAGCGACTTCATGAACGCGCCGTCCCCGACCTTGACGTCGAGCACGATCGCGTCCGCGCCGCCGGCGATCTTCTTCGACATGATGCTCGCCGCGATCAGCGAGACGTTGTCCACGGTCGCCGTGACGTCGCGTAGCGCGTAGAGCTTCTTGTCCGCCGGGACGAGGTTCGCGGTCTGCCCGACGATCGCGAGTCCGACGTCGCGGACCTGGGCGACGAACTCGTCCGTCGTCAGCTCGAGGCGGAAGCCGGGGATCGCCTCGAGCTTGTCCAGCGTGCCGCCGGTGTGCCCGAGACCACGGCCGCTCATCTTCCCGAACGGAACGCCGCATGCCGCGACGATCGGACCAACCGCGAGCGTCGTCTTGTCCCCCACGCCGCCGGTCGAGTGCTTGTCGACCACCCGCCGACCCAGCGCGCCGCCGAGATCGATCGTCTCGCCGCTGCGCACCATCGCGTCCGTCAGCGCGAACGTCTCGGCCGTCGACAACCCCCTGAAGTAGACCGCCATCAGGAACGCCGCGACCTGGTAGTCCGGGACGTCGCCGCGCGTGTACCCGAGCACGAGCTCCGAGATCTCCTCCGGGGCGAGCTCGGCGCCGTCGCGCTTCCGCTGGATCAGCTCCGCAGGACGGATCAGCCGGCCTTCTCCGCGACGAAGATGGTGTGACGGGCGGTCGCCCGGAACGGCACGGCCACCCGCGGCAGGCTCGGCGCGAGATGCGCGCGGTCGATCGTCGACGCGACGAAGGTCCGGATCGACTCGATGTCCGGGAAGACGAGCGTCGAGTCGATGTCTCGCTGCTCGACCTTCGCGAATTCGCGCTCGAGGAGTCCGGTGCCGTTCATCCGGTTGAAGCTGATCGGCGCGCGCCGCTCGCCGTCCTCGAACAGCTCCCAGACCTCGGAGAGGTTGTCCTCTCCGACGGTTGTCGCGACGAGGCGTCCGCGCGGGCGGAGGACGCGCGCGCACTCCGCGATCGCGCGCTCGAGATCGGGCGCGTGGTACAGCACCCAGCCGGCGAACACGCAGTCGAACTCGCCGTCGCCGAACGGCATGCTCTCGACGTCGGCGATCCGGGCGTCGATGCCGCGGCTCCGCGTCAGCTCGACCATGCGGGGAGAGATGTCGATGGCGTGCACCTCGGCGCCGACGTCGCGCGCGAGCTTCTCGGTGAGCTCGCCGGGACCGCAGCCGACGTCGAGCAGCTTCGACGGCCGGACCGCCGCCACCGCATCGAGGGCCAGATCCTCCGGGCTGTCGCCCTCCACGAGCGAGCGGAAGATCGCGTTGCGCTTGTTGAGCCGCTCCTCGCTCGCGAACTCCCATCGGACGAGGAGCGGGTTGTCGAGCCTCATGGCGTCAGGATCGGCTGTCCCGGGATTCCGCGGGACGGCGCCTTCCCGTGCAGCCACGCGTTGACGGTCGCGCCGACATCGGCGAACTCGCCCTCGTGAATGCGGCCGGCCGCGTTTCGCCCCTCGACGTACGCGAGCAGGAGCGCGTGCTCGCGCGAATGGTCGGTGGACGGCGTCGTCGGATCGCATCCGTGGTCCGACGTGAGGATCAGCAGGTCGCCCGGTCGCAGCGCGTCGAGCAGATCCGGGAGGCGGCGGTCGAAGTCCTGCAGGCAGCGATGGAAGTTGACCGGGTCGTTGCGATGGCCCCAGAGCATGTCCGTCTCGACGAGGTTGACGAAGACGAAGCCCTCGTCGAGCTCGCGGAGGAGCTTCTCCGTCTGCTGGATCCCTTCGATGTTCGACTTCGTCGGATGCGACTCGTCGATGTCGCAGCCGGCGAAGATGTCGCCGATCTTGCCGACGCCGTACACCTTCGTCCCGGACTCGCGAACCAGCGAGAGGTAGTTCGGCCGCCGCGGCTCGAGCGAGAAGTCGTGCCGGTTCGCCGTGCGCGTGTAGTTGCCCGGCTCGCCGACGAAGGGCCGTGCGATCACGCGACCGACCGCGTGCTTGCCGGTGAGGATCTCCCGCGCGATCCGGCAGCCCTCGTACAGCTCCTCGAGCGGAACCGTCTCCTCGTGTGCGGCCACCTGGAACACGGAGTCGGCCGAGGTGTAGACGATCCACTTCCCGGTCCGCTGGTGCTCCTCCCCCAGCTCCTGGATGATCTCCGTCCCGGATGCCGGCCGATTGCCGATCACGCCTCTCCCCGTCCGGTGCATGAACGGGTCGATGACGTCATGCGGAAAGCCGTGCGGGTACGTCGGGAACGCCTGGGCGGTGACGATTCCCATCAGCTCCCAGTGCCCGGCAGTCGTGTCCTTGCCCTTCGACCGCTCCACGAGCCGCCCGGCGACGGCCGGTGCGCCCGGCTGGGGCGGGCAGCCCTCGAGCGGCTCGATGTTCCCGAATCCGAGCGCCTCGAGGTTGGGAAGGTCGAGCCCGCCGACGGCCCGCGCGACGTTGCCGAGCGTGTCGGAGCCCTCATCGCCGTACCGGCCGGCGTCCGGCAGCTCGCCGGCGCCGACGGCGTCGAGGACGATCACGCATGCGCGGCCCATACGGCTATTCTAGGTCGGTGCTGCTGAACGTCCTCGGCCTGCTGGGATTCGCCGTCTTCATCGTGTGCGTGATCGCCACCGCCGCCGGCGTGACCTGGATCGTGGTCAAGTTCTCGCCGGCGAAGAAGCCGGACGCCGCCCCCAAGCCCTGACCGAGCTCAGGCCGCCGGAGCGAGCGGGAGGACGTCCGCGAGCGGCGTGTACTCGAGGCCGTGCGCCTCGGCGACCGCCGCGTACGTGATCTTCCCGTCGAGGGCGTTGACGCCGAGAGCCAGCGCCGGATCCCGTGCGACCGCCTCCGCGAGGCCGTGCTCGGCGATCGCCTCGACGTACGGGAGCGTCGCGTTCGTCAGCGCCTTCGTCGAGGTGATCGGCACGCCGCCCGGCATGTTGGCGACGCAGTAGTGCGTGACCCCGTCCACCTCGTAGACGGGATCCGAGTGCGTCGTCGGCCTGGCGGTCTCGACGCAGCCGCCCTGGTCGATGGCGACGTCCACGATCACCGCGCCCTTCTTCATCTCGCCGAGCATCTCGCGGGTCACGAGCTTCGGTGCCCGTGCGCCGGGGATGAGGACGGCACCGATCACGAGATCCGCCTCCATCACCGACTCCTCGACCTGGAGGCTCGACGACATGACGAGGCTCACGCGCCCCGAGAGGATCTCGTCGAGGTAGCGCATGCGGTCGATCGAGCGCTCGAGGATCGTGACCTGCGCGCCGAGCCCGAGCGCGATGATCGCCGCGTTGTAGCCGACGATCCCGCCGCCGATGACCGCGACGCGGCCCGGGGCGACTCCGGGGACGCCCCCGAGCAGGAGCCCCCGCCCACCGAGCGGCTTCTCGAGGAAGTACGCGCCGGCCTGCGAGGCGAGACGGCCGGCGATCTCGCTCATCGGCGCAAGCAGCGGGAGACGGCGGTCGCCGGTCTCGACCGTCTCGTACGCCACCGCAGCGATGCCGCTGTCGACGAGCGCGTGGGTGAGCGGCTCGTCGGCCGCGATGTGGAGGTACGTGAAGAGGACGAGCCCCTCGCGCAGCCGGGGGTACTCGGCCTCGATCGGCTCCTTCACCTTCAGGAGGAGCTCGGACTGCTCCCAGACGTCGTCGACGGAGACGAGCGTCGCCCCGGCCCGCTCGTAGTCGGAGTCGGGAAACGAGCTACCGTCGCCCGCGGTCGTCTCCACGAGCACCTCGTTGCCCTTGAGGACGAGCTCCCGGGCGCCGGCCGGCGTCAGCGCGACACGGTACTCGTCGGTCTTGATCTCCTTGGCGACGCCGATACGCAAAGCGCGCCAACGATAGCGCGCCGAGCAAACCGGCACGCTGTCGAGCCGAACCCGCGACGGACACGTGACGGGTTCACCGGTAGCGTCGATCCCGAGGGAGGAAGGGATAGAACCCCACCCTTGGGTGGGGGTGTCGCTCGGCCTCGGCGGCTCGGGGCCGCGGGACGTCACGGCCGGAGACGGCTGCGTTCCCGGACGTACAGGAGCAGGCCGGCGAGCGTCTTCGCGTCCTCGATCTCGCCGATCCACCCCGCCAGGTCGTCGAGGCGGAGGCGGACGAGCTCGAGGTCCTCGTCGGGCTCGGGAGCCGACTCGCCCGGCTCGACGCCCTCGGCGGCGTACACGTGCATGCGCTCGCGGCAGAACCCGGGACTCGTCCAGAACGAGGCCAGCTCGCGCCACTCGCCGCCGGTGAGGCCGCACTCCTCCTGCAGCTCGCGTCTCGCGGTCTCGAGCGGATCCTCGCCCGGCTCGCGCGTTCCGGCCGGCAGCTCGAGCAGCGTCCCCCGTGTCGCCTCGCGCACCTGGCGGACGAGCGCCACGTACCCGTCCGCGTCGACGGCGACGATCGCCACTGCGCCGGGATGCTCGACGATCTCCCGCTCGTGCTCGCCCCACCGCTCGACGGTGACGCCGATCAGCCGCCCGCGGTAGACCTCGCGCGACTCGTCCGGCTTCACGCGACCAGCCGCTCCACGAGGCGCCGCTCGTCCGGCCCGAGCCACGGCGGGCTCCCGGCGGCCGCATTCTCCGCTGTCCGCTGCTGCCGGCTCGTCGCGGGGATCGCGAGATCGACCCGCTCGTCGGACAGAACCCACTTCAGCAGCGCCTGCGCCCAGGTCTCGACGCCGAACGCGCGGAGCGGCGCGAGCTTCGCCGCCGGCGGCGCCCGCCGGAGGAGCGCGCCCTCGCCGAACGGGCGCATCACGATGACCGGCACGCCGAGCTCGGCGGCGAGCGGCAGCAGCTCCCGCTCGACCTCGCGCTCGTGCGGGTTGTACGGCAGCTGCACCGCGTCGAACCGGCCGGTCCGCAGCGCCTCGGCGAGCTCGGCGAACGCGCCCGACGCGTAGTGCGTGACCCCGATCCGGCCGACCCGCCCCTCCTCCCGCTCCCGCTCGAGCCACGCGAGGTGCTCGCGCCACGCGACGAGGTTGTGCACCTGCTCGATCTCGATCCGTCCGTACCACTCGAGCTGGCGGCGGAACTGCTCCCGCCCCTCCTCGACCGAGCCCGTCCAGATCTTCGTCGCCACTGCAGCTCCGTCGCGCCGCCCCTCGAGCGCCGCCGCCAGCGACGCCTCCGCGCCGCGGTACATCGGCGACGAGTCGAACACGCGGACGCCGGCGTCGAGCGCGGCCCCGACGACCTCCCGTGCGAGGACGGCGTCGCCGTCGAAGGTGTTCCACGTGCCGAGACCGACGACCGGCCCGAGCCGGCGCTCCTCCATCACGGCTCCCGCGCTAGGTCGACGAGCGCGAGCGTCACCTCGACCATCGCTTCGAGATCGGCGACCGTGATCCGCTCGTCCGGCGTGTGGATGTCCGTCATCCCGTTCGCGAGGTTCACGCAGTGCAACCCGTGGAGGTTGAAGACGTTCGCGTCGGCGCCGCCGCCGGTGAGCACGTACGTCGGCTCGAACCCGCAGCGCGCGAGCGCGCCCGCGGCGAGCCGCACCGCCTCGTCGTCGCGCTTGAACCGGTAGCCCGTGTACTGCTTGTGCACCGCCACCTCGACCTCGCACTCGGTCGCGGTCGCGGCGAACGAATACGCGTCGAGCATCTCCTGGACGATCTCGCCGAGCTTCCGCTCGTCGTGCGAGCGCGCCTCCGCGAGGAACGTGCACCACTCGGGGACGATGTTCCCGCCCGTGCCGCCGGAGATGACGCCGACGTTCGCCGTCGTGTCCTCGTCGACGCGCCCGAGCTGCAGGTCGGCGATCGCCCGCGCCGCGGCCGCGATCGCGGAGCGCCCCTCCTCCGGGAACATCCCCGAGTGCGACGCGCGGCCGTGGAAGCGCACCTCCATCGCCTGCGCCCACGGCGCGCCGAGCACGATCTCGCCGATCGGCGACCCCTGGTCGTAGACGTAGCCGACCTGCGCGCGCAGCCGTGAGCAGTCGAACGCGCCGGCGCCCTTCAGCCCGACCTCCTCCATCGGCGTGAACAGGAGCTCGATCCCCGCGTGCGGACGGCTCTCGGCGAGCACGCGCCGCGTGCCCTCGAGCATCGCGACGACCGCCGCCTTGTTGTCCGCTCCGAGGATCGTGCCGCCCGCATTGCGGACGACGCCGTCGTCGACGACCGGCCGCAGCTCACCGTCCGGCGGAACCGTGTCGAGGTGCGCGCAGAAGAACAGCGGCGTCCCAGGCGCCGTAGCCTCGACCCGCGCGTAGACGTTCCCCATCGTCGAGCCGATCCGCGCTCCGGCGTCGTCCTCGTCCGGGTCGAGCCCGAGCTGCCGCAGGTAGCGGAGCACCGCGTCGGCGACCTCGCGCTCCTCGCCCGGCGGGCTCCGCAGCGCCGCCAGCTCGAGGAAGAGCGGGACGATCTCGCCGCCGGAGGCCAAGCTAGAGGACCGCGGCCGTCTCGGACTCGCGCCGCTCCCGCCCGCGCTCGCGGGCGCGCGCGAGCGCCGCGCCGACGAACCCGCGGAAGAGGGGCGCCGGCCGCGTCGGCCGCGACTTGAACTCGGGATGGAACTGGCTCGCGACGAACCAGGGGTGGTCCGGGAGCTCGACGATCTCGACGAGCCGTCCCTGCTCGAACGTCCCGGAGACGACGAGACTCGCCTCGACGAGCTGCTCCCGGTAGAGGTTGTTCACCTCGTAGCGATGGCGGTGCCGCTCGAAGATCACGGCCTCGCCGTACAGCTCGCGCGCGCGCGTCCCCTCCGCGACCTCGACCGCCTGCGCGCCGAGCCGCATCGTCCCGCCGAGGTCCTCGACGCCCTTCTGCTCCGGCAGGAGGTCGATCACAGGGAACGGCGTCTCGGGATCCATCTCCGTCGAGTTGGCGCCGTCGAGCCCGACGACGTGGCGCGCGAACTCCGAGACGGCGACGTGCATCCCGAGGCAGATGCCGAGGTACGGGATGCGGCGCTCGCGCGCGACGCGGCACGCGAGGATCTTCCCCTCCCAGCCGCGCGAGCCGAAGCCGCCCGGGACGAGCACGCCGTCGACGGTCTCCAGCAGCTCGGCCGCCTCCTCGTACGACATGTTCTCCGCGTCGAGCCAGCGGACGCGCACGGCGCAGCCGCTGTGCAGGCCCGCGTGCTTCAGCGCCTCGTGGACGGACAGGTACGCGTCCTGGAGCTTCACGTACTTGCCGACGAGCGCGATCTCGACGATCTCGCGCCGCTCGTCGATGCGTCGCGTCAGCTCGTCCCACTCGGCGAGGTCCGCCTCCGGCGCGTCGAGCCCGAGCCGCTCGCACACGAGCCGGTCGAGCCCCTCCGCCTTCAGCACCGACGGGACGAGGTAGACGTCGGCGACGTCGGGGCTCGCGACGACCGCGCCCGGATCGACGTCGGCGAAGAGCGCGATCTTGTCGCGGATGTCGCGCGAGAGCTCCTCGTGCGACCGGCAGACGACGACGTCGGGATGGATGCCGATGCGGCGCAGCTCGTTCACCGAGTGCTGCGTCGGCTTCGTCTTCAGCTCGCCCGCCGCCTCGATGAACGGGACGAGCGTGACGTGGATGTAGACGACGTTCTCCTGCCCGACCTCGCGGCGGAACTGGCGGATCGCCTCGAGGAACGGCAGCGACTCGATGTCCCCGACGGTGCCGCCGATCTCGGAGATGACGACGTCGGTCGGGCCCGCCTCCGACGCGCGCCGGATCCGCGCCTTGATCTCGTTCGTGATGTGCGGGATCACCTGCACCGTCGCGCCGAGGAAGTCGCCCTTCCGCTCCTTGCGGAGGACGGTGTCCCAGATCGCGCCCGCGCTATGGCTTGCGTTGCGGAGGAAGTTCTCGTCGACGAAGCGCTCGTAGTGGCCGATGTCGAGGTCGGTCTCGGCGCCGTCCTCGGTGACGTACACCTCGCCGTGCTGGAACGGGCTCATCGTCCCCGGGTCGACGTTGAGGTACGGGTCGAACTTCTGCAGCTGGACGCGCAGGCCGCGCGCCTTGAGCAGCCGCCCGAGCGACGCGGCGACGATTCCCTTCCCGAGCGCCGAGACCACTCCCCCCGTCACGAAGACATACGCCGGACGAAGACGGACTTCGGGACCCCGTGCGCTCACGGGATTTGAGGGTAGCAGCGATAGAGGTCGGACATGATCAGAGCTCGGCGGCGGTCTGCACGAGGTCGTAGAGCCGGTCGAGCGCGCGGCGCGGGAACGAGCGCCGCATCGACGCCCACGGCGCGTCGACGGTCAGGACGACCCGGGTCAGCCCGTTCTCGAGCGGCTCGAGCTCGACCACGGCCTCCATCCGCTCGTTCACGAGCTGGAAGGCGAAGCGGACGCCGCCGACGACCTCGGTGACGAGCAGCGTGCCGGTCGCGCCCGGGCGCCGCAGCATGTGCGCCCAGAGCGGGAGCGTCCCGCCCGCCGTCAGGACGTCGGAGCCGCGGACCGTCCAGCGCGCGCCGGGCGCGAAGCCGCGCCGGTCGGGCTCGACGCCGGAGAGACCCGGCCACCAGTCGGCGAGGTGGTACGGCTCGGCGAGGAAGGTCCAGACGTCGTCGAGCGGCGCGAGCAGGACGCGGCTGGCGGCGTAGCGCGGCACCTGCTCAGCGTACGGTCGCGAGGAACTCCTGGCCGCCGAGCATCCGCTCGAGCTCCGTCTTCCGCTCGCCCTCGCCGAGCTGCTCGATCCGCGCGTGCGTCGGGTCGCCCGGGATCTTCTCGACGCGGAAGTGACGCTCTGCGAGCGCGGCGATCTGCGGCAGATGCGTGATCGTGATCACCTGCGCGCGCTCGGCGAGCCGCTGCAGGACCCGGCCGACGGCGTTCGCGGTCTCACCGCCGATGCCCGCGTCGATCTCGTCGAAGACGAGCGTCTCGCCGCCGGCCACCGCGGCGATCGCGAGAGCGATCCGCGACAGCTCGCCGCCCGAGGCCGTGTCGGCGACCGGGCCGAACGGGAGCCCCGGGTTCGGGCGCACGAGGAAGACCGCCTCGTCCGTCCCCGTGGGGCCGGCGTCGCGCTCACGGAGCTCGACGAGGAACTCGCCCTCGCCCATGCCGACGTCGTGCAGCTCGGCCGCGACCGCGTCGGCGAACGCCGGCGCCGCCGCGTTTCGCTCCGCGCGGAGCTCGGTCGCGAGCGCGTGGGCGCGTGCCTCCGCCTCCGCCGCCGCCTGCGCCGCGGCCTCCGCGGGATCCGCGCCGCCCTCGAGTGCCGCGAGCTCGGCGCGGGCGTCGGCCGCGCGCTCGAGCAGCTCCTCGTACGTCGTGCAGCGGAACCGCCGCTTCGCGTCGGCGATCCGGTCGAGCCCCGCCTCCAGCTCCTCGAGCCGCGCCGGCTCGGCCTCAAGCGAGGCGAGGAACGCCTGGAGGTCCGACGCGACCTCCCGCAGGCGCAGCTCGGCGTCGCGGAGCTCGTCGCCGGCCCGCTGCAGCTCGGGCGCGAGCCGCTCGAGCGGCGCGACGGCGCGCTCCGCGAGCGCGACGAGACCCGATGCGCCCTCGCCGTCGTCCGGCGCGAGCGCGCCCGCCGCCGCCGCCGCCCCCTCGGCGAGCTCGGCGACATGGCGGAGCCGCTCCCGCTCGTCGCGGAGCCGCTCCTCGTCGCCCGGCTCCATCCCCTCGGTGTCCTCGGCGAGCGCCTGCAGCTCCGCGAGCCGGGCCTCCGCGAGCGCGGCGTTCGCCGTCAGCTCCTCGTGGCGGCGCCGCGCCGCGAGCAGCTCGCGCCAGGCGGCACGGGACTCGGCCCGACGCCGCAGCTGCTCCTCGCCGCAGAACCGGTCGAGCACCTCGAGCTGGTACGACGGCCGTGCGAGCCGGCGCTGCTCGAACTGGCCGGACATCGCGACCGTCAGCTCGAGCGCGGCCGCGACGTCCTCGCGCGCGGCGGCGCGGCCCCACGCGTACGCGCGCGTGCGCCCGTCCGCGAAGACCCGGCGCGAGACGAGAAGCGCGTCCTCGTCCTCGGGCCGGAGCCCCCGCAGCGCCTCGAGCTCCTCCGTGTCGTCGTCGAGCAGGTCGAGCTCCGCCTCGACGTACGCCTCGGCGCCGGCGGGCCCGACGTACGAGTCGTCGCCCTTCGCCCCGAGCAGGAGCCCGACCGCCTGCGCGAGGATCGTCTTCCCCGCGCCGGTCTCGCCGGTGATCGCGTTCAGCCCGGGCGCGAGCTCGAGCTCCGCCTCCCGGATGAGCACGAGGTTCTCGATGCGGAGCCGTCGCAGCACCCCGCCGATGGTAGATGTGCGACCCGACGCTGCACATCGCCCCGGGCGGACACGTCCCGGGGTCTGACCCCGGCACCGGTCCCCGGCGAGCGCAGCCCGCGGCGGGTTCCGGTTCCGTCGGCGGACCGGCTACCGCCCGGTGGAGACGGGGAAGACGACGACCTCGCTGAAGCTCGTTCCGTCGATCTGGACGCCGTAGCAGCCGGGGACCCGCACGCGCACGTCAGACGGGCGGCCGCGGCTTCCCGGAACCTGTCCCGTCCACGTCACGGTCTCGCCGGGAGCGAGGCGAATCTCGGATGCGGGGTGGGCGCCGCCGTCGAAGCGCATCAGCTGCGGGCCGTCGAGCCTGCGCCCCCTGATCAGCACCGGCCCGGTGTAGTCCGGCAGCACGAACCAGAGCACCTTCTGACCGGCCCACGTGCCCCAGCCGTCCCGGCGGAACACCGTGAAGAGGCTCGGCCGACCGAGCACCGGGTAGACGGGTCCTGGTCCGACGGCGCCGCCCACGCCGTACTTCGCGCCGGTGATCTGCGGAGCGAGGGCGGTTGCCGGGCAGCGCGCGCCGGAGGTGAGGTGCGGCAGATGCAGCGGACGCTCCAGAGCCTTCCAGTTCGGACCGGCGTCGCCCGGAGCGGTCGACGCCGGCGCGGCGACGGCGAAGACGACTCCGAGCAGCAGGAGGAGGCGCGCGAACGTCCCCATACCCTAGCCGAGGCCACGGACTTGGAGTTCGCGCGTCGCTGCCGTACGATCGGTTCTTTCGAGGCAGGGCGAACCAAAGGGGCGAGGCATGGCAGGCATCGAGGCACGCAACTTCGATTCACCGGACGAGGCGCGGACTCCCGACAAGACGCGCAGCGAGATCGTGCGCATGAGCGGCGCGAGCGTCGCTCGCTTGACACTCCAGCCGGGATGGCGCTGGTCGGAGTGCCTGAAGCCGGTCGTCGGCGGCGACAGCTGCCAGAACCGGCATCTCGGCGTCGTCCAGTCGGGGCGGCTCGCCGTGCGGCACGAGGACGGCTCCGAGGTCGAGCTCGGTCCCGGACAGGCGTACGTGATCGAGCCCGGCCACGAGGCGTGGGTCGTCGGCGACGAGCCGTTCGTCGGCTTCGAGTTCGAGTCGGCCGAGGACTATGCGCGCGGCTAGAGGCTTGATGTGAAACAGCCCGCGGCTGCGGCCGCCGCCCCTGGCGTGGCGCCTGGAGCGGCCCCGCGCGGTGTCCATTTCACATCAAGCCTCTCGTGACCGGCGGCGGCTACTACCCCGCCCCGCAGGGACAGAAGGCGCTCGTGCGGGCGTTCGGGCTGCTCCGCCGAGATGCACCGGATCTCACCGCGGTGGTCGTCACCGATCCCGGTGCGTGCCTCGTCGAGATCGCGAACGCCGGCGACGGGGACGCCGACGACGTCGAGTTCGCGCTCGTCGATCGAACGGGCGCGATCGTGACCGCCTCGGCCGGCCATCTCGAACGCGGGAGATCGGCCTCCGTCTCGATCGGCGCGAAGCTCCCGTCGGCGGAGT
>Ga0335069_10005714_pt1 | contig 18236 bp, 17 predicted proteins | sample Lox_Sample_11_FD_206714 | JGI IMG/M metagenome (GOLD analysis project Ga0335069, IMG submission 206714) | Soil microbial communities from Loxahatchee National Wildlife Refuge, Florida, United States - Lox_Sample_1.1 | ecosystem: Environmental > Terrestrial > Soil > Wetlands | place: USA... | reverse complement strand
ACGCTGGCGCAGGCCGGTTACCTCGTCGTCAAGGCCGGCGACGGGACCCAGGCCCTGCGCCTGTTCGAGGCCGAAACGCCCGACCTGGTCGTGCTGGACATCAACATGCCGGGCGCGAGCGGCTTCCAGGTCTGCGAGGCCATCCGCAAACGCTCCCGCGTGCCCGTCATCATGCTGACCGTGCGTGGCGAGGAAGAGGATCTGGTGCGCGCCCTGGAGCTGGGAGCCGACGACTACCTGACCAAGCCGTTCAGCCCGCGTACGCTCCTGGCCCGGATCAAGGCCCTGCTGCGGCGAGCCGGAATGGAAAATGCCTCGCCTCTGTCGGCGGGCCGAGTGACGCTCGACATCGACGAGCACACGGTCAGGATTGGAAGCGCGGAACCTGTGCGGCTCACCAAGCTGGAACTGCGCCTGCTGCAGATGCTGCTCGCCAATGCGGGCCACACGGTCAGCACCGACAGGCTGCTGATCCAGGTGTGGGGCCACCGCAATTCGGCGGACCGTCAGCTTCTGAAACAGCTCGTCCATCGCCTGCGCCAGAAGCTCGAGGTGGATCCGGCGACGCCGCAGCTGCTGCAGACCGCCTCGGGCGCCGGCTACAAGCTGGTCGTGGACTGAGCCCGGTCCGTTGCCGGTGGCCGCGCTGCAAGCCGGTGGCCGCGCTGCAAGCCGGTGGCCGCGCTGCAAGCCGGTGGCCGCGCTGCAAGCCGGTAGCCGCGCGGCAGTCGGTCACCGACCGACCGGCATACCAACCTCGTCACGATCGTGACCCGCGCGGCCTCGCGCGAGGCCGCGATATAACTCCCCTGATACCGGATTGATACCGCCAGTGCGCTAGAGTGTCGGCGACCGGTACAGGAAGTCACTCGTGTCTCCAACCCGCACCATCGTCATCGTCGGCGCCGGATTCTGCGGCACCCTGGTGGCCGCCAACCTCCTCCGGTCGCGGCCCGGACCAGCAACCCGCGTCGTGCTGATCGAGCGCTCCGGCCGTACCGCACGCGGCACGGCCTATGCCGACCGCGGGCATCCCTTTCTCCTCAACGTGCCCGCCGGCCGCATGTCGGCGGACTCACGCCGCCCGCTGGATTTTCTCGACTTCGCCCGGCGCCAGTATCCGGCCGCGACAGTGGACGACTTCCTGCCGCGCGCACTCTACGGCGAGTATCTCGAGGCGACGTTGCTGGATGCGGAGCTTGCGGCCCCCGCGCATACCCGGCTCGAACGGGTTTGCGCGCAGGCCTCCGGAATCGAACCCATCGAGGGAAGTTCGCAGCACCGGGTGCAGCTCGCCGATGGCCGCAGCCTCATTGCCGACGATGTCGTGCTTGCGCTGGGTAATCCTCCACCGGCCGAATTGGCAGGCACGCAGACGCTGGACGAACCCTGTTACACAGCCGATCCCTGGGCCGGCTCGCTCCGCTTCCAGCCGGGCGAATCCGTGCTGTTGATTGGGACGGGACTGACCGCGGTCGATGTGGCGCTGGCGGCGACCGCGAACGGTCGCGTCACTATCCATTGCATATCCCGCCACGGTTTACTGCCGGCGTCACAGACACCTTTCTCGCTCGCCACGTTCAAGGGCGATCGTACGGCGCTGTTGCGCGCAGCCTCGTTTTCGGCCCTGACCTTGGTTCGCTGCATCCGTGAGTTCGCAGATGAGACACAACGAAACGGCAGCGACTGGCGCGAAGCGATCACGTTCGTCCGTGCCAATGCGCCCGCACTCTGGCAACGCCTGCCCCTCAGGGAAAAGCGCCGCATCCTGCGTCACGTGCGCCCCTACTGGGACGTACACCGACACCGTCTGCCCGCCGAGACTCTCGACAGGATTCGTGATCTGCGCGTAGGGAAATACTTGAACATCCACGCCGGCCGGCTGCTGGCCTTCGAGAAAAACGGCTCGCGCGTCAAGGTGACCTGGCGAGCGCGCGGCGTGCAGCGAGCGCAGTCCCTGGTCGTTGATCGGGTCGTCAACTGCACGGGCCCCGACTACGACGCGCGCCGATGGCGCGACCCGCTCATGCGCGCCCTGCTGGCGCAGGGACTCGCCACCACCGACTCGCTCAGGCTGGGCCTGCGCACCGGGGCCCGTGGTGAGCTGATCGATTCGCGCGGCCGCACCGCATCCAACCTGTTCTACATCGGGCCCATGCTGCGCGCGGACCACTGGGAGGCCACCGCGGCGCAGGAACTGCGCGGACACGCGGAGCGGCTGGCTGGACTGCTCGCCGCGCCCGCGGGCGCCATTCAGTCAGTCGGCGCGCTTTAGCAATACAGGCTATGGACCATAGATCTGATCGAAGATCCCGCCGTCGCCGAAGTGCTGCGGCTGCGCACGCCCCCAGCCGCCGAATTCGGCGATCGAGACCAGGCGCAGCTTCGGATACTGCGACGCGTACTTCGCGGCAACCTCCGGATCGCGCGGGCGATAGTAGTTCTTCGCCACGATTTCCTGGCCTTCCTTGCTGTACAGGTATTGCAGATACGCCTGCGCCACCTCCCGCGTTCCGCGTCGCAGGACGACCTTGTCCACGACTGCCACGGGCGGTTCTGCCAGCACGCTGACCGAAGGCACGACCAACTCCAGCTTGTCCGCTCCCAGCTCCTTGATGGCCAGCAGTGCCTCGTTCTCCCACGCGATCAGCACATCACCGAGCCCACGCTGCGCGAACGTCGTCGTGGAGCCGCGCGCGCCCGTGTCCAGGACCGGCACGTTCTTGTACAGCTTGCGCACGAACTCCTTCGCAGTGGCATCGCTTCCGCCCGGCTGCTTGAGCGCCCACGCCCAGGCCGCCAGATAGTTCCAGCGCGCACCGCCGGAAGTCTTCGGATTCGGAGTGATCACCTGCACGCCCGGCCGGACCAGGTCATTCCAGTCGCGGATGCCCTTGGGATTGCCCTTGCGCACGAGGAACACGATCGTCGAGGTGTACGGCGAACTGTTGTCGGTCAGGCGGCTGGCCCAGTTGATCGGCAGCAGCTTGCCCTGCGTGGCGATGGCGTCGATATCCGCAGCGAGCGCCAGTGTCACGACGTCGGCGGCCAGACCGTCGATCACGGAGCGCGCCTGCTTGCCCGAGCCGCCGTGCGACTGGTTGATCCGGACGTCCTGGCCGGTCTTGGCCTTCCAGTACTTCGCGAACGCCGCGTTGTAGTCGACGTACAGTTCTCGTGTGGGATCGTACGAGACGTTCAAGAGCGTCACTTCCGCGGCAGCGGCTCGCGAGACGCCCAGGACGGCGGCGGCAATTCCGAACACGGCGAGAGCGGTGGCACGTGCCAGCCAATTCTGCGGGATCATCAGCTTTCTCCAGGTTTTTTCGCGATGCTAGTGACAGCCCGGTTACGCTGTCAGTCGGAGAGCGGTGACAAAGCGGTTAGTGCGCCGTCCTGGCGCTGTACTGGCCGTGGGCCCTGCCGCGCGGGCGGCGGACCGTTGGCAGTCTACCGGAGCGGCGTGCCCGATAGTCCCAGTGCCCGCAGGAGATGCGGTTCCAGAGCATCCGCCGCCGCGGTCACGGTGCCCGGGCCGCCCAGGTTGGCGAGTTGCGTCATTTCCAGTCCCTGGTAGCCGCACGGATTGATGCGCCGAAACGGCTCGAGATCCAGGTCCACGTTCAAGGCCAGGCCGTGATAGCTAGCGCCTCGCCGGATGCGGATTCCGACGCTGCCCAGCTTTCTACCGGACACATAGATGCCCGGCGCGCCGAGTCGGCATTCGGCTGTGATGCCGAAGGTGCGTGCCATGTCGATCACGCTGCGCTCCAGCGCCGTAACCATACCCCGCACACTGATGCCCGCACGCCTGATGTCGATGAGAGGGTAAACCACGAGTTGCCCGGGGCCGTGATAGGTGACCTGGCCGCCTCGGTCGATGCGTACGACGGGTATTTCCCCAGGAGCAAGCACGTGAGCAGGATCGGCGTTCATGCCGAGAGTGAACACGGGCGGATGCTCGAGCAACCAGATCTCATCGGGCGTGCCTGCATGACGCTCATCAGTGAAGCGTTGCATGGCGCGCCAGGTGGGTTCGTATTCGACCAGCCCCAGCCGGCGGATGACCGCGGTCGGAACGGCAGCGGCCGACGGCGCTGGTGCGTTCACTGGCCGACGAGGGAACTGTTGTCGAGGCCGGCGTTGTTGCGGTTGAGCGCCTGCTCTGCCCGATAGCTGGAGCGCACCAGCGGTCCGGAGACGCACTCCAGAAAACCGCGCGCCAGCGCCCGCTCGCGGTACTTATCGAACTCCGCCGGTGTCACGAAGCGTTCGATGGGCAAATGATTGACGGTGGGGCGCAGGTACTGACCCAGAGTCACGATGTCCACGCCTGCGGCGCGCAGATCGTCGAGTGTCCGCTCGATCTCGGCGTCCGTCTCACCCAGACCCAACATGAGGCTGCTCTTGGTGAGAACGCGAGGGTTGTGCCGCTTGGCGTGCTCCAGAACCGTCAGGGTCTGTTCGTAACCGGCGCGCGGGTCGCGCACCGGATGAGTCAGTCGCCTGACCGTCTCTATGTTCTGTGCGAATACCTCGATGCCGGAATCCACCACTGTCGAGACATCCACGAGCACTCCTTCGAAGTCAGGAGTCAGAGCTTCGACCGCGGTGTCAGGATTGCGCTGCTTGATGGCGCGCACGCAAGCGGCGTAGTGCCCGGCCCCCCCATCGGGGAGATCATCACGATTCACCGACGTCAGCACGACGTACCGCAGCTTCATGAGCTCGACCGTGCGGGCCGCATTCTCCGGCTCGTCGGCATCGAGCCACCCATGCGGATTGCCCGTATCCACGGAGCAGAACCGGCACGCGCGCGTGCACACGGCGCCCATGAGCATGATCGTGGCCGTACCCGCGTTCCAGCACTCGCCGATGTTGGGGCACTTCGCCTCCTCGCAAACCGTAGCGAGACGATGCTCCTTCACCAGCGCCTTGACCGTCTGGAAGCCCGCGCCGGAGGGTGCCTTGGCGCGCAGCCACGAGGGCTTACGCGCTGTTGCCGCGGCGGTACCGATGGGCGCACCCGCGACCGTACCGGCGCCGAGGGGGTTACCCGGCTGGATTCCAGCGGGAACACGCGCAGCGCTGCCCGCGCTCGCCTTGATGCCGTCGCGAATGGCTGCAAAGCCTTGCGGCGTAAAGTATTTTTCGCCACTGCGGGGTGGCCCCTGGGGCGCGGCCGGATTGCGCGCTGGCGAGTTGACTACCGGGATCCCTTTGAATTCGGACATGTCTCTATTGTATGCCGCCGCGCAGACGCGCATCCAACGCTGCCAGCCGTTCGGGCGTACCCACGTCCCACCACTCGCCACGATGGACCTGCCCGAGCAGACGGCGCTCGCCGATCGCCTTCAGGAACAGCGGCAGCATGGGAAACCTGCCGGGCGCACAGCCCGCAAACAACTCCGGCTGATAGACGCCAACACCGGAATAAGTGAAACGCGTCGTGCCATCGGCCGTCACGTGTTCGCCGTCGAGACCGAAGTCACCGCGCGGATGTTGCGGTGGATTGGGCACGAGCACCAGGCGCGCGAGCGCGCCCGAACGCGCATCGGCAGCGGCGGCGGCAATCAAGGCAGGCAAATCGATGTCTGACCAGACATCCCCGTTCACGACCAGGAAGGCACCCGGCCCGAGAGACGGCAGGGCATTGAAGATGCCGCCGCCGGTTTCCATGGCGACCGGTCCTTCATCGCTGTAGGTGATGCGCACACCGTAGCGCGCACCATCGCCCAGCTCCGCGCGGATCCGGTCGGCGAGCCATGAAAGGTTGATGACGACATCGCGGACACCAGCCTGGGCAAGCGCTTTGAGGTGATAGGCGATCAACGGTTTGCCCCCAACGGGCACGAGCGGTTTGGGCGTCGTGTCGGTGATGGGTCGCAGGCGCTCGCCGCGGCCGGCAGCCAGCACGATCGCCTTCATCCGGAGCTTCCCGCCAGGGCCTGGGCGTTCGCCCGCGGAAACTCCGGCACCACGCGACGCTCCAGCAACTCCGACAAGGGAGCGAGTTCGGAGTAGCGGCGGCACGTATCACGAACATACCCGAGCGTGAGAGGCAGGTCGCGCAGGTAAGCGGCCTTGCCATCGCGATACCAGAGGCGCGCGAAGATGCCGAGCACCTTGATGTGCCGCTGCACGCCGATGAGGTCGAACCAGCGCAGGAACTGCCTGCCATCGCTGCCCGCCGGGCCACCACGGGCACGCAGCAGCTCGCGGTAACCCGCGACCCAGCCCTCCACGCGCTCGCGGGGCCAGCCGATATAACAGTCCTTGAGCAACGAGACCAGGTCGTATCCCACCGGTCCGCGCAAGGCATCCTGGAAATCGATCACGCCCGGACTGCGCTGCGCGAGCACCATGAGATTGCGTGAGTGATAGTCGCGGTGGACGAACACCGCGGGCTGCGTGAGCGCATCCCTGATCAGAAACTCGAACGCCCCGGCGAGGGTGGCCGACTCGGCCGCGCTCAACTGCAGCTGCAGATGCCGCCCCAGGAACCACTCGGGCATCAGCGCCAGCTCGCGCGCGAGAGCCTCCCTGTCGTAGGGAGGCAGCTGCGCGGCCGCCGCTTCGCCCCGGGTCTGGATGTCCGCCAGAGCGCTGAGCGCCGCCCCGTACAGGCCTTCCACGTCATCTCCCGCATTGAGTCGCTGCAGGTAGTGCGTCCCACCGAGATCCTCGAGCAGCAGCAGGCCGCGCCCGGTGTCCGCCTCATGCACGTGAGGCACGTGCACGCCTATCCCTTCGAGCAGGCCCGTCACCTTGAGGTAGGGGCGGACGTCCTCCTTATCCGGCGGCGCATCCATGACGATGTAGGTCTTCTCGCCGCGGAAGGCGCGGAAGTAGCGCCGGAAACTGGCGTCGCTGGATGCGGGCTCGACCCGTTCGGGCCGCAGACCCAGATCGACGGACAGCCAATGGTGGACCAGCGCCAGCCGCGCATCGTTCTCAGGCATGAGGCATCGAGGTTTTTCGCACCCGCGGGCCCGGGGCGCGCCATTATAATGCCGCCCCTCATGCTGCGCTGGCGCCACTTACCTGTCCTCCTGCTGTCGCCAGGCTGCATCTGCGGCACGGCATGGGCCGAAGATCCGCCGCTGTGTCCGTCCTCTGCGCACTCGGCCCGGCAGCCCGCACAGCCGGCCCCCAGGGACGCCGGCGCCACGGCCAAACGCCTCCCCAAGGAGCGCAAGCCGGGTGTCGCCGACGGCAACATCGACATCCGCAGCGATCATGCGGATCTCGGTCTGGACGGCAGCGGCACTCTGCGCGGCAACGTGCGCATCCACCAGGGTGACCGGGAGATCCACTCGAGCGAAGTCGAATACAACTCGAAGACCAACGGCATCCGCACCAACAGCGGGCTCGAATACGAGGACCCGGTCGTGCGCGCCACCGGCGAAGGCGGCAGTTACACACCGGCAACCGGAGCGGACCTGAAGTCGGCCACCTTCGAGCTGCGGCAGCGCGCGGCGCGCGGCTCGGCGGATTCATTGCAGCTGACGCCGCAGGGCGTGATCGACCTGAAGGGCGCGCGCTTCACCACCTGCCCGCCGGGCGAGCAGTCCTGGACCCTGCGCGCCGACAGCGTGACGCTCGACACGCGCAGCAGGGTGGGCGATGCCCGCTCGGCGGTAGTCAACTTCGAGGGCGTGCCCATCATGTATCTGCCCTGGGTGTCCTTCCCCCTCGGCAGCGAGCGCAAGAGCGGCTTCCTGTTCCCGACGATCGGCAGCTCCTCGCGCAGCGGCCTCGAGCTGGCGGTGCCCTACTACTGGAACATCGCCCCGAACGCCGACTTCACCTTCCAGCCCATCGAGTACTCGCGGCGCGGTCCGGACATCGGCGGTGACCTGCGCTTCATGAATTCCTTCGATCACGGCCAGCTCGTCTGGAACTACCTGCCCGACGACAACGTCTTCCACGCCAGCCGCGGCCGCGTGAAGCTGACCAACTCGATGGATCTGCCGCAGAACTTCCGTTTCTCCATAGACGCCGAGAGCGTCAGCGACACGAGCTACTTCGAGGATTTCTCACAGGGCCCGGAAGGCACCAGCACGGCATTCGTGCAACAGCAGGCGGCGCTGACCTATCGCGACGAGCACTGGTCGGTGAACGGCCAGATGCAGCATTACCAGACGATCGACAGCACGCTCATCAACCCCACGCTCGGCGGCTCGCCGCTCAACAAACCCTACGCGCGCCTGCCGAGCCTTGCGGTCAGCGCCGATTATGGTCTGGGACCCGCGCAGATCCTCAAGTACGGCTTCGAGTCCGAGATCGTCAACTTCAGCCGCACGATCGGCGGCGACACGCCAGCCGCCACCTGCGCCGCCGCCCAGGCCGTCAACCGTGCGGATGTGTGCGCCACGGGCTGGCGCGTCGACCTGATGCCGCAGACCTCGCTCAACTTCGAGTTCCCCGGCTACTTCATCCGCCCCGGGCTGGCGTGGCGGTTCACGCAGTACGAACTCGACAATGTCGATCCGGGGCAGGAGCGCTCCCCCTCGCGCGCCCTGCCGCTCGCGAGCTTCGACACGGGGCTGATGTTCGAGCGCGCGGCCGGCTCGCGCGACCAGCGCGTCGTGACCCTCGAGCCACGCCTGCTGTATCTGTATGTGCCCTATCGCCAGCAGGACGAGCTGCCGCTGTTCGACACCGCGGTGCCGGACCTGGATCCGGTCGAACTGTTCCGCAACAACCGTTACGTCGGCGCCGACCGCATCGGCGATGCCAATCAGGTCAGCCTCGGGGTGACGAGTCGCCTGCTCGATGCCCACGACGGCAGGCAGTTCCTCACCGCCACCTTCGGGCAGACTTACTACTTCACGAACCCGCGGGTGCTGCTGCCCGGGGAGATCCCCCGCACGGACAGTCGCTCGGATTTCGTCGCGCAGCTCGCCCTCACCGCCTTCCAGCACTGGAGCGCCGACCTCGGCCTGCAATGGAATCCCCAGGCCTCGCGCAACGAGCGCTCCCAGGTGAACATCCAGTACAAGCCCTCCGGCGACTCGGTCATCAACCTCGGCTACCGCTACCAGCGCGACTCCACCGAGGCCGGGCTCGTGAGCCCGATTCCCATCAACGGCCTGCAGTTGAACGGCGTGCAGCAGCTGGAGCTCTCCGGGGCCTGGCCCGTCGCCCAGGCCTGGAACGTGTTCTTCCGGGGCATCTACTCCATCAAGGATGACAAGCCGCTGGAGCGTTTCGCCGGCTTCGAGTACCGTGCGTGCTGCTGGAGGATCCGCTTCGGCGGCCGCAGCTTCGTCAGCAACCGCAGTGGCGCCGAGGACACAGGCGTTTATCTGCAGCTGGAACTCACGGGACTTGCAAGTGTCGGATCGGCATCGGATTCTTTCCTGACCGAGGCCATCCGGGGCTATGCGCCCGCGGACCGTACCAATCAGAAACTCACCGGCCCGCTGGGCCCGGATTAAGGAAACTCGCAATGCGTCGGATGCTCCGTGTGCTCGCCCCCCTCGTCCTCGCCGCGGGGCAGATCCTTGCCCTTCAGGGACAAGGACTTGCGTACGCACAGACGCGCGAGCTGGCCACCAAGGGAGTCATGCTCGACCGGGTGGCCGCGGTCGTGAACGATGGCGTGGTGCTCAACAGCGAGCTGGAGGACCAGGTCGCGGCGGTCACCGAGCGACTGCGGGGCCAGAAGCTCGAGCTGCCGCCACAGAACGTGCTGCGCCAGCAGGTGCTCGAGCGGCTGATCCTGCAGGAGATCCAGGCTCAGCGCGCCAGCCGGGCCGGCCTGAAAGTCTCCGACGAGGCCCTGAACAGCGCGCTGACCGAGGTGGCGCAGCGCAACAATATCCCCCTGTCGCAGCTTCCCGAGGCGCTGGCCCAGCAGGGTATCGATTACGCCTCCTATCGCGAGGAGATGCGCCGCGAGCTGACGCTGGGACTGCTCCGCCAGCGCGACGTCCTGCAGCGGATCAGCATCACGCCGCGCGAGATCGATCAGTTCCTCACCAAACAGGCCAATACGCCCTCGGAGAACAACCAGTACAACGTCTCGCACATCCTGATCGCCGTGGGCCAGGCTGCGACACCCGAACAGCTCGAGGCGGCCGCCAAGCGTGCGGCGGAAGTCGCACAGCGCGCCAAGGGTGGCGAGGACTTCGCCAAGCTGGCCGTGGCCTACTCGAACGCGCAGACGGCTCTGGAAGGCGGTGCGCTCGGCTGGCGCAAGGGCAGCGAGCTGCCGACGTTCCTCACGGACGTAATTGTGAAGCTCAAACCAGGCGAGGTCAGCGATCCGTTGCGCACTCCCACGGGCTTTCACATCATCAAGCTCAACGAGGTCCGAGGCGAGGGCGCCAAGGCAATCATCTCCCAGACGCATGTACGCCACATCCTGATGAAGACCAATGAGCTGGCCGACGATGCCACGGTACGGCAGAAGCTCACGGCCCTGCGCGAGCGCATCCTGAAGGGCGAGGATTTCGCCGGACTCGCCTCGATCAGCTCCGAGGACCCGGGCTCGGCCTCGCAGGGTGGCGACCTCGGCTGGGCCGGACCCGGCAGCTTCGTGCCTGAATTCGAGGAAGCGATCGACAAGCTCAAGGACAACGAGATCAGCGAACCGTTCCACACCCAGTACGGCTGGCACATCGCGCAGGTGCTGGGACGGCGCCAGTACGACAACACGGACGAGATCAAGCGCCACCAGGCCGTCGAAGCCATCCGCGCCAGCAAGGCCGACGAGGAAACCGAGCTGTGGCTGCGCCGCCTGCGCGACGAGGCGTACGTCGAAACCAAGCTCTGAGCCGCCGGATGCGCGGTCTGCCATGATTGCGCGCATCGCACTCACCTCCGGTGAACCGGCCGGCATAGGCCCCGAGCTGTGCCTCGCCATCGCCCGCCGCCCCTGGCCCTATCAACTGGTTTGCCTGGCTGACCGGCAGCTGCTCGCCGAGCGGGCGCGCCTCACGGGAGCCGCCATCGAACTACGCGCCTATGATCCGGCGGTGCGCGTCGCGCACCAGGCCAACACGCTCACCGTGTTGCATCAGCCGTTGGCCGTGGCCAGCCAGCCCGGCAGCCTCGACAAGCGCAACGCAGGTTATGTGCTCGCCCTGCTGGATCGCGCGATCGACGGCGCGCTCAGCGGCGAATTCGCGGCCATCGTCACAGCCCCGGTGCACAAGGGCGTGATCAGCGACTCCGGAGTACCCTTCAAGGGCCACACCGAGTATCTCGCCGAGAAAACCCAGGCTGCGCTGCCAGTCATGTTGCTCGCCAGCGAGGGCCTGCGCGTGGCGCTGGCGACGACACACCTGCCTCTGCGGGAAGTCAGTGCAGCGATCACCATCGACTCGCTCTGCGCCACGGTGCAGGTGCTGGACGCCGATCTGCGCAAGTGGTGGGGCATCGAAGCGCCGCGCATTGCGGTGTGCGGCCTCAATCCACACGCGGGCGAAGGTGGTCATCTGGGCGACGAGGAGATCCGCGTCATCGAACCCGCGATCCGGCGCCTCAAGTCTGCCGGACTGCAGGTCAGCGGTCCCGTGCCGGCCGACACCGTGTTCGTCCCGCAGATCCTGGCCGGTTATGACGCGGTCCTCGCGATGTATCACGACCAGGGCCTGCCGGTGATCAAACACGCTGGCTTCGACCGGACCGTCAACATCACGCTGGGTCTGCCCATCCTGCGGACGTCCGTGGATCACGGCACCGCGCTCGATCTGGCCGGCACCGGCCGCGCCGATCCCGGCAGCCTCGCCGCCGCCATCGAGCTGGCCGGCCGAATCCTGGCGCGCCGGCCCTGATGGCCGCCGCCGCGACCGGCCTGCAGACACCGCGCCGCAAGCGCTTCGGCCAGCACTTCCTGCACGACCCCACCATCCTCCAGCGCATCGTCGCCGCGATCGCGCCGGGTCCGGATGACCGGCTGGTCGAGATCGGTCCCGGGCGGGGTGCGCTGACACGCTTGCTGCTGACGTCGAGCGCCGCGGCGACTGCCGCCGCCTCCGCCGCCTCCGCCGCCGCCTGCGCCGCGCGCACGACGATCGACGCCATTGAGATCGATCGCGATCTGGCGGCCCTGCTGCACTTCGAGTTCGCGACCGAACCGCGCCTGCGGCTGCACACGGGCGACGCCCTGGAGTTCGATTTCACCGCCCTGGCGCGCGAGCGCGGCGGGCGGCTGCGCGTGGTCGGCAATCTTCCCTACAACATCTCCACGCCGCTGCTGTTTCACCTGCTCGAGCACAGGAGCGCCATCCAGGATCTGCACATCATGCTGCAGAAGGAAGTCGTGGCGCGGATGGCGGCCGGTGCCGGCGAGAATGACTACGGGCGCCTCACCGTCATGCTGGCGCCATGGTGTCGTGTGGAGCGGTTGTTCGACGTTGGACCGGGCGCATTCCGGCCTCCCCCGCGAGTCTGGTCGGCGGTGGTCCGCCTGAGCATCCTCCCGGAACCCGCCTTCCCGGTCAGCGAGCATTTCGGGCGGGTGGTGTCCGCAGCCTTCACCCAACGGCGCAAGACGCTGCGCAATTCCCTGAGGGAACTGCTGAGTGCCGCCGAAATCGAATCAGCTGGGCTCGACCCGTCGGCTCGTCCGGAGACCCTGCCGCCCGAGGCATTCAATGCGCTCGCGCGGAAGATTGTAAGATGGCCTCCCGGCGCCTGACGCAGGGGTACCCATGCCCGATTACCGTCGCATCCTGCTGGTGGTGGATCTGACCGAGGACAGCCTGCCCATCGGGCGGCGTGCCCGGGCCCTGGCTGGCGCCCTGGACGCCGAAATCGAACTGCTGCACGTGGTCGAATACGTGCCCGTCGAGCCGATGGGCGAGACGCTGATGCCTTCGGTGCAGATCGAGGAAGAACTCATCGATCGCGCCCGCCAGCGCCTGCTCGCACTCGCTGCTGAACTGGGCCTGGAGCCAACGGCCTGCCGGGTCGAGACCGGCAACGTGAAGTCCGAGATCGTGCGGATTGCGCGCGAGCGCCAGTCGGACCTGATCGTACTGGGCAGCCGCGAGCGCCACGGATTGTCGATCCTGGTCAACTTCACCGAAGACACCGTTCTGCACGCGGCCCCCTGCGACGTGCTGGCCGTTCGCGTGGGAAGAGCCTGAAGTACGCATGCAACCCGCGACTCATCCGATCCGCATCGACGTCGAGACCGCCTACCTCGACGAGCAGTCCGACCCCAAGGAAGGTCGGTACGTGTTCTCCTACACGATCACCATCCGTAATGAGGGCCAGGTCTCCGCCAAGCTCCTGCGCCGGCACTGGGTGATCACCGATGCCAACGGGAAAGTCCAGGAAGTGCGCGGCGACGGCGTGGTGGGTGAACAGCCGCACCTCAAGCCGGGCCAGGGTTTCCGCTACTCCAGCGGCGCGATCCTCGAGACACCCGTGGGCGCGATGCAGGGCAGCTACGAGATGGTGACCGACGAGGGCACGCGCTTCGCGGCGCCAATTGCTGCTTTCCGGCTGGCGATGCCGGGAATCCTGCAATGACGCGCTATGCGATCGGCGACGTCCAGGGCTGTTACGAGGAATTGCGGGCACTCATCGACAGGCTGAAATTTTCCGCCGACCGCGACCGGCTCTGGTTCGTCGGCGATCTGGTGAATCGCGGCCCCGCCTCGCTCGAAGTCCTGCGCCATGTGCGCGCGCTCGGCGACAACGCCGTTGTCGTACTGGGAAATCACGATCTGCATCTGCTCGCAGTCGCACTGGGCGGCCGCCGCAAACGCAGGTCCGACACCCTGGACGACCTCCTCGCAGCCCCTGACCGGGATTCGCTGTGCGAGTGGCTTCTCACGCGACCCCTGGCGCACGAGGAGCGGATCGATGACTCGTCCACCGATCTGATGGTGCATGCCGGAATCATTCCGCAATGGACGGTGGACAAGACTGTGGGACTCGCGAGGGAGGTGGAGTTGGCGCTGCGCGCCAACCCGGAAACGGTGTTCGAGCACATGTATGGCGACGAGCCCGATCGCTGGAGCGAGGATCTCTCCGGCATGGCACGGATCCGCTACACGATCAACGTGCTCACCCGGTTGCGAGTCTGCACGGAGAGCGGCCAGGTCGATCTGAGGCTCAAGGGCAAACCGCCACCGCCGGACTCACCCTTCAAACCCTGGTTCGACGTGGGCACGCGCCGCAGCCGCGACGCGCGCGTGATCTTCGGGCACTGGTCAGCGCTGGGATTCATCCGGCGCAACGGGGTGGTCGGGCTCGACTCGGGTTGCGTGTGGGGCGGCACACTGACCGCGTTCGATCTGGATACCGAGCGCGCGCCGATCGGTGTGTCCTGCGGCGGCTATCAGCTGCCCGATGACTGATCCGGGGCCTGATCCGCAGGGCCCCAGTGCACGCCGATCTGCGGTGACTTCATGATGAACACACCCGGATCCAACTCCAGATCCACCGGCTTGGTGCCGCTGGCGGTAATCGGCAGCACACTGCGCTGCTGCGCCCGGATCTCCAGTGCGCCAAACTGTCCAGGCATGACACGGAAAGCGATGCGCACGGGCCAGTAGGTGTGTTCCTTCGGCTTGATGGTCACACTGCCCTCGCTGCCTGCGGACTGCAGGTCCACGACCAGCGTATTGCGCTTCCAGTACTGGGGCAGAGCCGCCTCGGAACCATCGGCCCGCGTGATGACAAGCTCGTGCACGGCCTCCGGTCCCTGCGCCGTCCTGTGGTGCCAGGGCCAGTGCGGCCGCGGCAGATGGCTGCATCCGGCCGTGGCCAACAGTACGGCCACGAACAGGGCGGCGTTGCACGGGCGGGCGAGTCGGATCATGACGGGCGCTCCTCACGCGGGTCACTGTCAGCGCTCATTGTGCCTGCCCGCATGCCGCCCGCGCCACGACCGGGACCCCACTTTTCTCGTGGAGCGCGTGGCGAGCGCGTAAAATGACGCCCGGACGCGACAGTCGGTAAGCATGCAACCCCTCCAGGCCTTCAACTTCCGCCGCTGGATCGATGAGAACCGGGCGGCGCTGCGCCCGCCGGTCGGCAACAAGCGGGTGTTCCGCGACGGCGACTTCGTGATCATGGTCGTGGGCGGTCCGAATGCGCGCAAGGACTATCACGTCGATCCGGGCGAAGAGTTCTTCTATCAGCTCGAAGGCGACATGGTGCTGCGGACCAGGCAGGGCGGTCGCCCGGTAGATGTCCCGATCCGCGAAGGCGAGATCCTGTTGCTGCCGCCCCTCGTGCCTCATTCTCCACAGCGTGTAGCGGACACCGTCGGGCTGGTCGTCGAACGCCAGCGCCGCCCAGGCGAGCGCGACGGCTTCCAGTGGTACTGCGAGAGCTGCGGCCATCTGCTGTACGAGGAATTCATCGAGCTCACGGACATCGAGAAGCAACTTGCGCCGGTGTTCGAGCGCTTCTACGCGAATCCCGCCCATCGAACCTGCACGCACTGCGGCGCCGTGATGGAGCGTGCCCGTTGAGAGCGCAGCTGCTGGAATACGCGCGTCGGCGCGATGCCACGGACGAGCTTCGCGGATTCAGACAGCACTTCGCCCCGCCGGTAAACGCGCAGGGTGAGCCACTCGTGTACCTGTGCGGACACTCGCTCGGACTGATGCCCAGGGCCGCGCGGCGCTACGTCGAAGAGGAATTGCAGGACTGGGAGCGTCTCGCCGTGCTGGGTCACGAGCACGCACGCCGCCCCTGGATTCCCTATCACACGCAGCTCACCGGGGGACTCGCCTACCTGGCCGGTGCCCGCGCCGACGAAGTCATCGCGATGAACTCGCTGACGGTGAACCTGCACCTGATGCTGGCCACGTTCTATCGACCGGCGGGCAAGCGCACCCGGATTCTGATGGAGGCGGGCGCGTTCTCCTCCGACCGCCACGCCGTGACCTCGCAGATCGCCTGGCACGGGCTGGATCCGCAGGCGCACCTCATCGAGCTGGCCCCGGCCGCGGGTGCTCACTCGATCACGCAGGAGGATCTGGATGCCTGCCTGGAGCAGAACGGCGCCACGATTGCTCTCGTACTGTGGCCCGGGGTCCAGTTTCGCACCGGCCAGGCGTTCGATCTGCACAAGGTAGTCGCGGCTGCGCATCGGGCCGGTTGCATCGCGGGCCTCGACCTTGCGCATGCGATCGGCAACCTGCCGCTGTCCTTGCACGACATCGAGACCGACTTCGCGGTCTGGTGCAGCTACAAGTATCTGAACGCGGGACCCGGTGCGATCGGTGGTTGTTTTGTCCACCAGAGACACTTCGCCGCCGTTCCCGCCTCGCGCCTGCAGGGCTGGTGGGGGCATGAGGCCGCCACACGCTTTCGCATGGATCCGCAGTTCCAGCCCGAGGCCGGTGCCGCCGCGTGGCAGATCAGCAATCCGCCCATCCTGTCCGCCGCTCCCCTGCTGGCCTCGCTCGAGTTGTTCAAGGAGGCGCGCATCGAGCGGCTGCGGGCGAAGTCCGTTGGGCTGACCGACTACCTGGAGCAGCTGCTGCGGCCGCTCTCGGCGGCGGTCGAGGTTCTCACGCCGCGCGCCCCCGCCGAGCGGGGCTGCCAGCTGTCGCTGCGGATTCTGGGCAACGCCACCCGCGGCCGTCGCGTGCTCGAGCGGCTGACCGAGCTGGGCGCCATCTGCGACTGGCGCGACCCTGACGTCATCCGTGTCGCGCCCGTTCCGCTCTACAACACCTTCGAGGATGTCCTGCGCTTCGGCGAGCGCCTGGAACAGGCGCTGCGGGACAACCCGTGAGGCAATTGGTGAACATCGTGGGCGCCGGCCTGGCCGGCGCGCTGCTGGCCGTGCGGCTCTCGCGGCGCGGCTTTACCGTACGGCTGTTCGAGCGGCGGCCCGATCCGCGCACCAGCGCCGCCGAACGTGGCAGATCGATCAACCTGGCGCTGGCCTCACGCGGTATCCGGGCTCTGGAGAGTGCCGGCGTGATGGATCGCATCCACCCTATGCTGATCCCCATGCGTGGCCGGATGATCCACGAGCCTGGCGCACCACCCACGCTTCAACCCTACGGCCAGAGGGCGGACGAGGTCATCTATTCGGTGGAGCGCGCGCAGCTGAATCGCGTGCTCATCGAAGAAGCCGCGCGGCACCCGGGCGTGAAGCTGCGATTCGGTCAGGCCTGTGTTGGAATCCAGCCGGAACGGGATGTGCTGCGCTTCCGGGACGCACAGGGCGGTGAATACGAGCTGGGGCTGACGCCAACCATCGCCACTGATGGCGCCGGCTCGGTCATCCGCAACGCGCTCGCCGCCTCGGGCCACCTCAAGGTGCGCGAGGAGTGGCTGGATCACGATTACAAGGAACTGACCTTCCCGCCAGCACAGGGACGTCATGCCCTGGATCCGCATGCCCTGCACGTCTGGCCGCGGGTAGGCTTCATGCTGATCGCGCTACCCAACACCGACGCCAGCTTCACCGCGACCCTGTTTCTGGCGCGCTCGGGTCCGTTGAGCTTTGCCTCGTTGGCCAGTCCGGAGGCCGTGGCGCAATTCTTCCGCAGCGAGTTTCCGGACGCGGTACCGTTGCTGCCCAACCTGACTCGGGAGTTTGCCGCTCACCCCGCCGGACAGCTCGGAACGGTTCACGCGGCGCCCTGGCGGGTTGGAGGACAGGTGTTGCTGCTCGGGGATGCCGCCCATGCGATCGTGCCCTTCCACGGGCAGGGAATGAATGCCGCGTTCGAGGACTGCGCGCTTCTGGATTCTCTGCTGGATGGTCACTGTGACTGGGAGACGCTGTTCGAGGCGTTCGAACGGTCGAGACGTGCCGATGCGGAGGCGATCGCGCGCATGGCGGTGGAGAACTACGCCGAGATGCGGGCGGCGGTACTCGATCCAGGGTTCGTGCGCCGGCGTGCGCTGGCACTGGAGCTCGAACGACAGTTTCCGGACCGCTTCATCCCCCGCTACGCCATGGTCATGTTCCATCCGGAGATTTCCTACGGCGAAGCCTTGCGCCGCGGGGCTATTCAGGAGCAGATCCTGCTGGAGCTGGACGGTGAGACAGATCGAGCGACGTCGGCACGCAACCGGCCCGCGGCGGGCATTGGGCCCGGTGGTGCGTCCTCGGACCTCGCGCGCGCGGCGGCCTTGATCAACTCACGGTTGCCGGCGCTCTAGCGGGGCGACTCCGCTCTAACTGGGCGACTGCGCTCCAGCGTGACGAACTGCATCGCGTAGGCATTGGCCGCGTCCGGTGCGTAATCGCGGCGGGCGAGTTCGATCCAGCCCTCATCCAGCGGCGGGAAGAA
>Ga0335069_10005713_pt1 | contig 18238 bp, 15 predicted proteins | sample Lox_Sample_11_FD_206714 | JGI IMG/M metagenome (GOLD analysis project Ga0335069, IMG submission 206714) | Soil microbial communities from Loxahatchee National Wildlife Refuge, Florida, United States - Lox_Sample_1.1 | ecosystem: Environmental > Terrestrial > Soil > Wetlands | place: USA... | reverse complement strand
TGGATTTCGAGTTGTCGCTCGCCAAGTAATAAAAAGCATCAGTAATAAAACAACCATGCCCGCCCGTGAGAACCACGGTGCGGGCATGGTTTTTTGGGGATTGGCTCAGCATAACTAAGGGTAAATACTTAAACATACTCTCCAATAGACTGGATGAACGGATTGCGCGATAAGTAAAGCCGTTGCCTAAAAAGTCAAAGCATTTCCAGTTCATTCATGATTACCGAGGTTGACACCGCTATTGTCGAATCCGGGGAGCGTATCGGGTTCTGGCAAGAAAGCCTTGCAACGCTCACCCATGCCGAGCAGAAGATCAAAACGCCGGCCGGTGCTTCCTTCAATGCGAAGTTGAGATTATATGAACTGGAACGTCTGCGCTTTGCCGTAGTAAGCGGGACACCGCATACGAACGTCTCCCTGCCGAACGCCCAAAATGATGTTTTTGTCCTGATCGTCCCGATTGAGGGACTCGCAGCGGTTAAACAGGACGGTCGTGAAGCCAGATTCGATCCGGGAGTTTTCGGTTTCTGCAGTCTGGGGCGTCCCTATACGATCGATGCAGATTCCGAGTTCCGCCGTGTTCTCATCCATGTTCCCGGCAGGGAGCTGAGAGAGATATTTCCCGCCTGCAATTACATTACCGCGACAGCCATTTCGATGGAAAATGCGGCGGGAACCCTGTTTCGGGATATGGTGCATTCTCTCAGCCGGAATATCGAAAAGATCGAGCAATGCAAAACAGCGGCGATGGCGGCGGCGGACACCTGCATGAACCTGTTGCGGGGGATGTTGCACGAACTTCCCGAGGCGCGGGATAACGGACCTTCCCGACTCGAGTTCTATCACAAGGAACGAATCAGGAACCACGTCAAAACGAACCTTCGAAGCAGCCTTAGCGTCGAATCGATTGCGCGGGCGGTGGAACTGTCGCCGCGCTATGTCCACTCGCTGTTTTCAAATGAGCCGGTATCTCTGATGAAGTGGGTCTGGACTGAACGGCTCGACCGCTGCCGTCATGATTTGGGACTCGCTTCGCTGAGCAGCCGTTCGGTCAGCGAAATTGCCTACACCTGGGGATTCAACGATCCCGCGCATTTCAGCCGCACCTTTCGCAGCCATTTCGGAACGTCTCCCACGAAATACCGGCAGCAGGCATTGCAGCCTTTTCAACCATCCTCACCCTCGCCTCCGGACACGGCGCTCCCCGTGCAAACCGGGCAGGAGCCGCTGGCCGCCTGAATGCGGTGGTGGCGTTTGCTGGCGCTACGGATTGTCAGCGCGCCATTTGATGGAACAACCCAAGGCAGGATGTTGTTCAGCAGGGCCGGTTCCGGTCTCGGCGATCATTGTCATCGCTTCGAGCAGTTCGCGTTTCGCGTCCGGCGGGGCCGCTTCCTTGCGCGATGCGTCGAGCCGTCCGCGATAACGCAGACGCAGATCACGGTTGAAGCCGAAAAAATCGGGCGTGCATACAGCGCCATAGGCGCGCGCAACATCCTGCGTCGGGTCATGGAGATAGGGAAAAGGGAAACCGCGCGCGCGCGATGCCTTGACCATGTTCTCGAAAGAATCTTCCGGATAGCTGGCGGCGTCATTGGAGTTGATTCCCACGGCTCCGATTCCCAGTGGGCTGAGATCTCTGACAACACGAATAATTCGGTCCAGAACCGCCTGCACGTACGGGCAGTGGTTGCAGATGAACATCACCAGCAGGCCGTTCTGCCCGCGCACTTCGTTCAGCACGTAGATATTGCCGTCGGTGCCGGTCAATCGGAAGCCCGGAGCGCGGAAACCGATGTCCCCGGCAGGAGATTGCGCCACCATCGATTGCTCCAGTAAATGAAATATTACCGGACCGGAATCATGGCCGGTCCGATAATCGCAGAAGTGTCAGTGATAGCGCTTTGCGACCTGCTCGAGCGGCAGGGGCTTGATCTTCTGCGCCATGCCGGCGCAACCGAATGCCTCGAAACGTGCCTTGCAGATGTCCTTGGCGGCGGCGGTCGCGGCCCTGAGCGCCTTGCGCGGATCGAATTCGCTGCGGTCCTTGTCGAACTCGCGGCGGATCGCGCCGGTCATGGCCAGCCGGATGTCGGTGTCGATGTTGATCTTGCGCACGCCGCTCTTGATGCCGCGCTGGATTTCCTCGATCGGCACGCCATAGGTTTCCTTGATGTCGCCGCCATGGTCGCGGATGATCTTCAGCCACTCCTGCGGCACAGACGACGAGCCATGCATGACCAGGTGGGTATTCGGAATCTTTTCGTGTATGGCGCGGATACGGTCAATCGCAAGTATGTCCCCGGTCGGCTTGCGTGTGAACTTGTAGGCGCCGTGAGAGGTGCCGATCGCAATGGCAAGCGCATCGACATTGGTCTTGGCGACGAAGTCCTTGGCCTGATCAGGGTCGGTCAGCAGCATATCGTGCGACAGCGTGCCCGCTGCGCCGACGCCGTCTTCCTCGCCGGCCATGCCGGTCTCCAGCGATCCCAGACAGCCCAGTTCGCCTTCGACGGAAACGCCGATTGCGTGCGCCATCTGGCAGACGAGGTGGGTAACTTCGACGTTGTATTCGTAGGAGGCGGGCGTTTTCTGGTCTTCCTTGAGCGAACCGTCCATCATGACCGAGGTGAAGCCGGAGCGGATTGCCTGCTGGCATACCGCGGCGCTCGCGCCGTGGTCCTGGTGCATCACGAGCGGAATGTCGGGATGCGTTTCCACGGCCGCCAGCACCATGTGGCGCAGATAGGCTTCGCCGGCGTATTTGCGCGCGCCGGCTGACGCCTGCAGGATCACCGGACTCTGCGTTTCCTGCGCCGCCTGCATGATGGCATGGATCTGTTCCAGATTATTGATATTGAAAGCGGGCACGCCGTAATTATTTTCGGCGGCATGATCGAGCAACTGACGCAGCGATATGAAGGACATGATTTCTCCTTAATTCAGTTCATTACCAGAACCGGTTAAATCTACCGAATTTTTGCCGTGATTGCCACGGTTTTCGAACGGCTTTTCCGCCATTCCGGGGACTCAAATAACCCCATTTACGGCGTTGACAATATTGGTCGCGGTCAACCCGAAATATTCAAACAACTGTCCGGCGGGGGCCGACTCGCCGAAGCGGTCGATGCCGATCACCCTGCCTTCGAGTCCGACATACTTCCGCCAGAAGTCGGTGACCCCGGCTTCGATCGCGATGCGCCTGATTCCCGGCGGCAGGACCGCCTGTTTGTAGCTTTCATCCTGGCGGTCGAACACGGTGGTCGAAGGCATCGAAACCACGCGCACCGGAATGCCTTTGGCCGCCAACTGTTTCTGCGCTTCGATTGCAAGCTGCACTTCAGAGCCGGTCGCAATCAGCACTGCCTTGGGCGAAGCAGCGTCAACCAGCACATAGCCGCCGCGCCGGATCGCGGCAATCTGCTGCTCGCTGCGTTTCTGGAACGGCAGGTTCTGCCGCGAGAATACCAGCACGCTTGGCCCGTCGTTGCGCTCGATTGCAGCTATCCATGCTGCGGTTGACTCAACGGTATCGCACGGCCGCCATACGTCCAGGTTCGGAATCAGGCGCAGGCTCGACAGGTGTTCGATCGGCTGGTGCGTCGGACCGTCCTCGCCGAGTCCGATGGAGTCGTGGGTATAGACGAACAGGTTCCGGATCTTCATCAGCGCCGCCATGCGCAGCGCGTTTCTGGCGTAGTCCGAAAACACCAGGAACGTCGCGCCGTACGGAATGAACCCGCCATGCAGGGCCAGACCGTTCATGATCGCGCTCATCCCGAATTCACGGACGCCGTAGAACAGATAGTTGCCGCTGGCGTCTCCCTTGGCGATCGCCTTCGAACCGGACCACCAGGTCAGATTTGAACCGGCCAGATCAGCGGAACCGCCGATCAGTTCGGGCAATGTCGGCGCCAGTCCCTCGATCGCATTTTGCGAGGCCTTGCGGGTGGCGATGGTCTCGGCTTTTTCATTGGTCTTGCCGATGAAGGCTGCGCTGTGTGCTTTGAAATCGGCAGGCAGTTCGCCTGTCATGCGGCGATTGAATTCGCGCGCGAGCTCGGGATGTGCCGATTCGTAAGCAGAGAATTTACGGTTCCACTCGGACTCCAGTTGGGTACCTTTGGCGCGTGCGTCCCATGCCGCATAGATCTCCTGCGGGACTTCGAATGGGGGATGATGCCAGCCGATTGCTTTGCGGGTCGCTGCGATTTCTTCGTCTCCCAGGGGCGCGCCGTGGCAGTGCCCGGTGCCGGCTTTTTTGGGTGAGCCCTTGCCGATCACTGTCTTGCAGCAGATCAGTGAGGGTTTATCCGGGATTTTTTGAGCCTTGCGGATCGCCGCGTCGATGGCATCCGGGTTATGTCCATCGATATCGGGAATGACATTCCAGCCGTAGGCCTCGAAGCGCCGTGGCGTGTCATCGGTGAACCAGCTTTTGATATTGCCTTTTTCTGAATCAATTGAGATGCCATTGTCGTCATAAAGCGCAATCAGCTTGCCGAGTCCCAGCGTGCCTGCAAGCGCGCACGATTCATGAGAGATCCCCTCCATCATGCAACCGTCGCCGAGAAAGACGTAGGTGTAGTGGTTGACGATGTCGAAACCCGGGCGGTTGAAGTGCGCGGCCAGGGCCCGTTCGGCGATGGCCATGCCGACGGCATTGGAAATTCCCTGTCCGAGTGGGCCGGTCGTGGTTTCGACGCCTGGCGTGTGGCCGTACTCCGGATGGCCGGGAGTTTTAGAATGCAGTTGCCGGAAGTTTTTCAGCTCTGTCAGCGGCAGATCGTATCCGGTCAGGTGCAGCAGCGAGTAGAGCAGCATCGATCCATGGCCGTTGGAGATCACGAAACGGTCGCGGTCGGCCCATTTCGGATTGGCCGGATTGTGGCGCAGATGATGTCGCCACAGCACTTCCGCGATTTCGGCCATGCCCATCGGCATTCCGGGATGGCCGGAATTGGCTTTCTGTACCGCGTCCATTGCCAGCGCGCGCAGCACGTTGGTGATGTCGGTGCGACTGGCCGCCATGGCGCCGGTCACGGGTGTAAGAGTCGCTGCCTTCCCTGTCATGATTTCTCCTGATTACCTTTTATGATTTATTGCGCCGCTTTTCATTCATCATATCCAGAATCAACGGGGTCAGAATCAGTTGCATCGCCAGCTCCATTTTCCCGCCGGGGACGACTATGCAATTGGGGCGCGACATGAAAGCATCGTGCAGCATGGTCAGCAAATACGGGAAATCGACCCCCTTGGGTTGAGCGAAGCGGATCACCACGAAGCTTTCATCCGGTGTCGGTATGGTGGTGGAGATGAACGGATTGGAGGTGTCCACTGTCGGCACGCGCTGAAAGTTGATATGGGTGCGCGAGAACTGTGGGCAGATGTAGTTCACATAGTCCGGCATCCTGCGCAGGATGGTGTCGACCACTGCTTCCTGGGAATAGCCGCGCATCATTTTATCGCGGTAGAGCTTCTGAATCCATTCCAGATTGATGATCGGTACCACGCCGACGCACAGATCAACGTATTGAGCAACATTGACTTCACCCGTGATAACCGCGCCGTGCAGTCCTTCGTAGAACAGAAGGTCAGTGTTGGCCGGCAGATCCACCCACGGGGTAAAGGTGCCCGGTTGCTGGTTATAGGGTTTTGCCTCTTCAAGGTCGTGCAGGTACTTGCGCATCTTGCCCGAACCGGTCTCGCCATATTGGCGGAACAGATTTGCCAGTTCCTTCAGCAGATTCGCTTCCGGACCGAAATGACTGAAGTGATTGTTGCCCGCTTTGCCCGCTTTCTGCATTTCGGCTTTCATTTCCGTCCGGTCGTAGCGGTGAAACGAGTCGCCTTCGATTACGGCGGGATATATTTTCTCGCGCTGAAAGATGTGCTGGAAAGATCTGGTGACCGAGGTGGTGCCGGCGCCGGACGATCCGGTGATGGCGATGACTGGATGCTTGGCGGACATGAATTCCCTCTCTCCCGAAAAAACGGCGCTATTTTAAGTGTTTTGCGGTTCTTCGCGTTGAAACACGCGGCTTGAAGCGATGTCCTCTGCCTCGATCGTCATCAGATCCTGCTTGGTGAGAGTTCCCTTCGAGCGGGCCATCAGGCGGTTGGCCTGCCTGAGTCGGGCGCGGTCGAGCGCGTTGCGGATGCTGCGCGCGTTGGCAAAGTTGGGCTGCGCGATCCGGTGCCTGATGTAGTCCATGAATACCGGCTCCGCCGATTGGCTGAATTGATAATGGTTCTGGGCCAGCATCAGCTTCGCGATCGACATCAATTCTTCCGGCGTGTAATCCGGGAAGTCAATATGGTGAGCGATGCGCGACGACATTCCGGGATTGCTCTTGAAAAAGGTGTCCATCCGGTTTTTGTAGCCGGCCAGGATGACCACCAGATCATCGCGCTGATTTTCCATCACCTGCAGCAGGATCTCGATTGCTTCCTGACCGTAATCGCGTTCGTTTTCCGGACGGTACAGATAGTAAGCCTCATCGATGAACAGCACGCCGCCCATCGCGCGTTTGATCACTTCCTTGGTCTTGGGTGCGGTATGGCCGATGTACTGGCCGACAAGGTCGTCACGCGTCACGGCGACCAGGTGACCCTGTCGCACATAGCCGAGCCGGTGCAGAATTTCCGCCATTCGCATCGCGACCGTCGTCTTGCCGGTGCCGGGATTGCCGGTGAAACACATGTGCAGGCTCGGCGCTTCGGTGCCCAAAGCCATTTCCTTGCGTGCCCGTTCGACCAGGAGCAGGGAGGCGATTTCGCGGATCCGCGTCTTGACCGGCTTCAGCCCGACCAGTTCGCGGTCGAGCTGATCCAGCACCTCCTGGATATTGGAGTCGCGCAGCAATTGCGTAAGGTCAACTTCCTTGACGTCTGAGCCAGATGAAGTTTTGGTATTCGTCTCGGTCATGGTTGCGCACACTCAAGTTGTTTCCATGCTGGCACTTGCAATAATGCAAACGCGGAAAGCGGGGCCAGATTTCTGACCCCGCTTTCCGATACTACGGCTGATCGCGTTGCTCTCAGTAACGCTCGCCTTCGGGTTTATCCGTGGCGTAACTGTGTACCGTATAGCGGATGTTGCGGCCATCGACTTCCTGACGCACAACGCCGAATCCCGGTTCCTTCTTCGGTCGGTTGACGATAAACGACATGGCCGGACTTTCCACGCCACGCACGGAATTGAAAGCCGTCACGCGGATATAGTGGTTGGGGAAAGTTTTCCGGCACTGATTGATTTCCATCACGATCCCGGCCGGATCCTTGAGGTCGAACATCGGCATGCCGTACATCTCCCAATAAGTATTGCGCGGATGCGGATCGTCGGTGTATTCCACACTGACTGCCCAGTTGTTTTTCAGCGCGTACTTGATTTGCGCGGTGATTTGCGCGTCGGTGAGGTCAGGCAGGAAGGAAAACTGACCCTGCGTGATCCGATTGCCATGATTGGTCATCATAATAACTTCTCCTCAAAGGATTAGACGCTGGCCGTCGTGGTCGGCACGAAGTCGGCGGTGTCGGTGGACTCGTAGTTGAAAGTGATGTCTTTCCATACCTCGAGCGCGGCCTTCAGCGGTTGGCACCACTTGGCGGCGTCGTCGAGAATTTGCGGACCCTCTTTCAGGTAGTCGCGGCCTTCGTTGCGCGCCTGGATCATCGCTTCGAGCGCGACGCGGTTGGCGACCGCTCCGGCCTGGATGCCCATCGGATGGCCAATGGTGCCGCCTCCGAATTGCAACACGACGTCTTCACCGAGGTAATGGAGCAGTTGATGCATCTGGCCGGCGTGAATGCCGCCCGAGGCGACCGGCATCACCTTGTTGAGCGAGGCCCAGTCCTGTTCGAAGAACAGGCCGTGTTCCAGGCTCACCGGTGTATGGGTCTGGAGCAAAGTGTCGTAGAAGCCTTTGATCATCAGCGGATCACCCTCGAGCTTGCCGACTACGGTACCGGCGTGAATATGGTCAACGCCCGCCATGCGCATCCACTTGCAGATGACGCGGAAGTTCATGCCGTGATTCTTCTGGCGTGAATAGGTCGAGTTGCCGGCACGGTGCAAGTGCAGAATCATGTTGTTCTTGCGCGCCCATTTGGCCATCGTCTGAATTGCGGTATAGCCGATCACCAGGTCGATCATGATGATGACCGAACCCAGCGACTTGGCGAATTCAGCGCGCTCGTACATCTCTTCCATGGTCGCGGCGGTGACGTTCAGGTAGTGACCCTTGACTTCACCGGTGGCCGCCGAGGCGCGGTTGACCGCTTCCATGCAATAGAGAAAGCGATCGCGCCAGTCCATGAACGGCTGCGAGTTGATATTCTCATCGTCCTTGACGAAATCCAGCCCGCCTTTGAGCGCTTCATACACCACACGGCCGTAATTGCGGCCCGACAACCCGAGTTTGGGTTTGGTCGTCGCGCCGAGCAGCGGACGGCCGAACTTATCGAGGCGTTCGCGCTCGACTATGACGCCAGTAGCTGGGCCTTGGAACGTTTTCAGATAGGCGATCGGGATGCGCATATCTTCGAGGCGCAGCGCTTTCACTGCCTTGAAGCCGAATACATTGCCGATGATGGAGGCGGTCAGATTGGCAATCGAGCCCGGCTCGAACAAATCGAGGTCATAGGCGATGTAGGCGAAGTATTGTTGGTCAGTCTTGGTTCCCGGGCCGGTATTGGGCACAGGGTCAACCTTGTATGCCTTGGCGCGATACAGTTCGCACGCGGTCAACCGGTCGGTCCAGACCACGGTCCAGGTCGCGGTTGATGATTCACCCGCGACGGCGGCGGCCGCTTCGTCCGCATCGACGCCAGGTTGCGGCGTAATGCGGAATAAAGCGATGACATCGGTGTCTTTCGGCTTGTAATCCGGTTCCCAATAACCCATTTTCTTATAGGGAATGACGCCGGATTTATAGCGTTCTTTGCCTTCCTTGATCGTTTCTGACTTGCCCATAAGCCGCTCTCCAAATGAGTTGAAAAAACCGCCATACCCCTATGCTGGGGAATTCTGTACCCGGGGGTGCCAACGGAAAATAATTATTGTTTGAGCGCGAAATTTACATGCGAGATACTTAAGCTACAATTCACATTTTTTTAAATATGACATAAACTATTCTTTATGTCTCTATTACGCCGTTTGACATTCCGCCAATTGCAAATTTTTGCTGCTGCGGCGCACCATCAGAGCCTTGCCCGGGCGGCCGAGGAATTGCATCTGACGCAACCGGCGGTTTCGATGCAGATCAAGCAACTTGAGGAAACCGTCGAATTGCCGTTATTTGAGCGAGTCGGGCGCAACAGCACGCTGACTTCGGCCGGCAAGGAACTACTGCAACATGCCGAAAATGTGCTGTCCAGTCTGAAGGATGCAGAAGATTCACTGGCCGCGATTCGCGCAGTCCGGAAAGGGGAGATTACCATTGCAACAGTCAGCACGGCGAAATATTTCGTGCCCCAGCTGGTCGCGCGTTTTCGCGATTCTCACCCTTGGGTCGGCGTCGAAATCGAGGTCGGGAACCGCGATTCGATCATCCAGTTGCTGCGCCGCAACCAGGTGGATGTGGCGATCATGGGGCAGCCGCCGGTCGAACTGGACGCGATTTCCGAGCCGTTTGCGCCGCATCCGCACGGCATCATCGCCGCGCCGAATCACCCGCTGGCGCGACTCAAGACGGTCGCGCCGCAACGTCTGTCCGGCACCGTGTTTCTGGCCCGCGAACCCGGCTCGGGCACCCGCTCGGTGATGGAAAAATTCATCGCCAGACACAAACTTCATGTCAGTCTCGGCGCGATGTTCACCAGCAATGAAAGCATCAAGCAGTCAGTGATGGCCGGTATGGGGCTTGGTTTCGTGTCGCTGCATACACTGCCGCTCGAGTTGCAGGCAAAACAGCTGACGGTGCTGAACGTGCGTGGGACGCCGGTGATGCGTACCTGGCACATCGTTTACCGGCGCTCCAAAAAACTGTCGCCCGCGACACAGGCATTCAAGGAATTCGTACTGGCGCACGGCGCTGGGTTTTTAAAGGAAAAATTCAGCATGCTGCCGCAGCCCACGCACATCCGCCGCACCGAGGAACAATCGCGAATGACGGCTTCCTGATTTATTCCATGGCACGCGACATCAAAAATCTGGCGGTGTTGTTCGTCGACGTATGCGAGAGCACCAAGCTCTATTCGGTGCTTGGCGACAATACCGCGCGCACCCTGATCAACGACTGCCTGTCGTTTGTCAGCGGGGTGGTTGTGCGTCAGGGCGGACGCGTCGTCAAAACCATCGGCGACGAAGTGTTGAGTGTATTCTCAACCGCCGACGCCGCAATTCTCGCGGCAAGCGAGATTCAATCCAACCTCAGCGCCCGGCGCAGCAACAAGAATCCGGTATGCGTTCACGCCGGGCTGCATTTCGGGCCGGTGCTGGTCGAAGAGGGCGATGTCTTCGGCGACACGGTCAATGCGGCTGCCTATCTGACTGCGGTTGCCGCGGCAGAGCAGGTGTTGACGACGCAGATGACACAGGCCAACCTGTCGCCCGTCCTGAAGGACCGGGTGCGGCCGGTATTCAAGACCGTGCTCAAGGGCGCGGTCGAAGAATCGACTGTCTTTCAGGTGATCTGGCATCAGGACACCGTTGCGCTTACCGACGTCAATATGGGGCTGCACAAGATCATTCCCGGCGACGAGGGCAGCCTGCTGATCGCGCACCGCGAGCTGACCCTGCGCCTCGATCAGCGGCGCCCCGGGATCACCATCGGCCGCAGCAAGGAATGCGATCTGGTCATCCACGAAAAATTCGCGTCGCGCCGGCATACCGATATCCGGCTGATGCGGACCCATTTTTACCTGATTGACCAGAGCATCAACGGCACGTTCGTCATGTTCGACAGCGGAGAGGAGGTGCATGTGCTGCGTGGCGAACTGCTGCTGGATGCCTCCGGCAAGATGTCGCTCGGCCGCAGCCTCAGAGATGGCGCGACCGAGATCATTCATTTCAGCCGCGACCGCCGTTCGTTGTATCGCGTCTAGCTGGCCGGCACACGCTGCCGTCAGTTGCCGGGGCGCGGCTCCGGCGTGACGGTGATTTCCACGCGCCGGCCGTCGCGCAGCACGACGACCTTGACCGGCACGCCGATCTTCACCGCGTCGAGCGCGTAGGTATAGTCGTAGATGTTGGCGATCTTCTGCCCGGCGAACTCGACGATCACATCGCCCGCCTGGAATCCCGCCTTATCGGCAGGGCTGCCGCCGCGCGCGCCCGACAGCCTGACGCCCTGGACCTCCGCCGCGTAATCGGGGATCGTGCCGAGATAGGCGCGCAGCGATTCGCGACCGCCGAGCGCCGGTTGAGTCTTGGCGACTTTCAGATAATCGGGTCGCTGCGGATTGCGTACCAGATCAAGCGTGATTTGTTCGGCGAACTGTGCGACGCGCGCCATGCCTTCATAGTTGAGCGTGTCGGTCTTGTCGGTCGGCCGATGGTAGTTTTCGTGGCTGCCAGTGAAGAACGCGAGCACCGGCACGTTCTTCGGGTAGAACGAGGTGGTATCGGTCGGCAGGTAGGGGTCGTCCTGCAGCACGACATTGAAGCCGGCTGGCACGTTGCGTTTCTCGATCAGCGTGCGCCATGCCGATGACGAGCCGATGCCCTGCAACATCAACCTGTTCTCGCGCAGCCGTCCGACCATGTCGAAATTGATATAGGCGATCTCGTCGGTAAGCGGCAGCAGCGGATGCTCGGCATAATTGGCCGAGCCGATCAGTCCGAGTTCCTCGCCCGACCACAGTGCAAAGGCGACGCCGCGCGGAAATTTTTCGGGATGCGCCTTGCGCTCGGCGGCGAGCGCGGCGGCGATTTCAAGTACCGTTGCCACTCCCGACGCATTGTCGTCAGCGCCGCTATGGATCTGGTGTTCCTCGCCCTTGACTGCGAGGCTGCCGGTCTCGCCGAGACCCAGATGGTCGTAATGCGCGCCGAGCATCACGAATTCCGGCGATTTTCCGATGGCCGGCGGCAGCCAGCCGATCACGTTGTTATCGGTCTTCTTCAGATGTTCGAGCGCGGTCGTCAGGCTGATTTTCGTTGCCGGCAGCGTGAAGCGCACGTCAACGGCTTGCGGATTCTCGTCATCGAGCGCGGTCTGCAGCGTTTTCAGGTCCTTGCCCGACGGCGCGAGCAGCCCTGCGGCGGCATCGCCGCTGATCGATGCTGCGACGATGCCGGAGCCGGCCAGGCTGCTGTCGAACGCAAGTGGCGAGAGTTCTCCGGGGTTCGGCGAGTTGGGGCCGGTTACGACCAGCAATGCCTTGGCGCCGTGGTTGCGCGCGATCATCGCCTTGTAGCGCAGACCGGCATAGCGGTTGAGTTCGGCGCGGCGCGGCGGGCTCACGTTTTCCGGCACGTAACGCAGCACCAGCACGATCTTGTCCTTGACGTCGAGTCCTGCGTACGAATCGTAGCCCTTGCCGTTTTCGCCCGGCACGCTGAGGCCGTAACCGGCGAATACGACTTCACCGTCGGCGCCGCCGTTGGCGCTGAACGACAACGGGCGGAAATCCTGTTCGACGCGGAATTCCCGGCTCGCACCGCCGGCAGCCATTGCAAGCCGGTTCTGGTCCGGGATTACCTTGACGCCGGCGCTGAACTCGAACGGTTGCAGGAAGCTGTCGCCGTTCAGCGGTTTCAGTCCGGCTTGCTTCATGCGGTCGGTGATGTATTGAGCGGCCAGCGCCGCGCCCGGCGAGCCGGTCATGCGCCCCTGCAGCGCATCGTCGGCGAGGTAGGCGACATGAGTGTGGAGATCCCGCGCGGTGATCGCCGCGCTGACCGGCGCAGCCGCCGGCAGCGCCGTAGTCGCGGATGACGCCGCGCGCAGCGGCGACTGCTCGATCGCCGCCCGTGCGGCCGCATCGTTCCAGTCGGCGATGAAAATCTGCGATTTGTGGTCGGCGCCGCGGCTCGATGTCCACGACAATTTTTTGCCGTCAGGGGAAAACACCGGCAGGCTGTCGAAGCCGTCGCTGTAAGTCACGCGCACCGGTTCATGTTTGCCTTCGACGTCGGTGATATAGAGTTCGAAGTTCGAAAAACCGAGTTTGTTCGAGGCGAAAATGATGTAGCGCCCCGACGGGTGGTAATAGGGTGACCATGACATGACGCCGAAGTCGGTGATGCGCCGGACGTCGGAGCCGTCGGTCTTCATCGTGTAGATATCGGCGATGGTGTCGCTTGAAAAATGCCGCCAGATGATGCGCTTGCCGTCGGGCGAGAAGAACGGGCCGCCGTCATAACCGGGTGTCGAGGTCAGCCGCTTCTGGTGCGAACCGTCGGCGTCCATGATGTAGATGTCGCCGAAGTACGAAGGGTCGGCGTCGAACTTCCCGCGGTCCTCCGGCGACAGTTTGTCGGGCGGATAGGCGCTGCGCAGCGAAGTGAAGACGATTTTTCTGCCGTCCGGTGAAAACGCCCCCTCGGCGTCGTAGCCCGGCGCGGTGGTCAGCCGTCTGATCTTGCTGCCGTCGCGGTTGGCGCTGAAAATATCCATTTGATCGTCGTAATTCCATGCGTAACGCCGGGTCTTGCCTGACGCGCGCAGCGCGAGTTCCTCGTCCTGTTTCTGTTTGGCCTGCGGATCAAGATGGGTGGACGCGAACAGCACGCGGTCGGTGCCGGGCTGGAAAAACGAGCAGGTGGTCTTGCCGATGCCGGGCGATACGCGATGGATATCACCGCTGTCGAAATCGAGGATGTATATCTGGTAGAACGGATTACCGGGTTCGCGCTCGCTCTGGAAAATCAGATGCTTTCCGTCGGGAGAAAAATAGCCTTCGCCGCTGCGGTTGCCTTCGAGGATCAATTGCCGCGTGTTGTCCAGGAATTGCGCTTCGCCGGTATCGGCGGCGGTCGTTGCGGCTGCGAGCGCGGCAACTGCCGCGAACAAAGCGCAGCTTGCGTGCCGCACCAGGGATTTCATCGTTATCATGTGGTGTATGTGTATCCGGGATTTGCAGTAGAATGCCGAACCCGCAGCCGGCTGGAGGAATATTACATCGTCCGCTGTCTCTTTGCCCGGCTTCGTGTGGTGCGGCGCACTGAATGAAAACGACTTTTCTCGAATTCGAGCAACCGATCGCCGAACTGGAAGCGAAGATCGACGAATTGCGCTTCGCGCAGGACGATTCGGCGGCCGACGTCTCGCAGGAAATCGCGCGGCTGCAGAAAAAGAGCCAGGCGCTGACCAAGGATATCTACGGCAAGCTTTCGGCATGGCAGATCGCGCAGGTCGCGCGCCACCCGCAACGGCCTTATACGCTCGACTACACTGCGAGTCTGTTCACCGACTTCGAGGAATTGCACGGCGACCGCGCGTTTGCCGATGATGCGGCGATCGTCGGCGGGCTCGCGCGTTTCAACGGCCATGCGGTGATGGTGATCGGCCACCAGAAGGGGCGCGACACCAAGGACAAGATCTTCCGCAATTTCGGCATGCCACGGCCTGAAGGCTATCGCAAGGCGCTGCGGCTGATGAAGCTTGCCGAAAAATTCGGCGTTCCGATATTCACCTTCGTCGATACGCCGGGCGCCTATCCCGGCATCGGCGCCGAAGAGCGCGGCCAGTCGGAAGCGATCGGCCGCAACCTCTACGCGATGGCGGAGCTGCGCGTGCCGATCATCGCCACCGTGATCGGCGAGGGCGGCTCGGGCGGCGCGCTGGCGATCGCTATTGCCGATGCGGTGCTGATGCTCCAGTATTCGACCTATGCGGTGATTTCGCCCGAAGGCTGCGCTTCGATCCTGTGGAAAAGCGCGGAATATGCGGCGGAAGCGGCGGAAACCCTCGGCATCACCGCGACGCGCCTGAAGACGCTCGGCCTGATCGACAAGATCGTCTGCGAACCGCCCGGCGGCGCGCACCGCGATCCCGAAGCGATGGTGCAGAGCCTCAAAAAAGCGCTGTACGACACCTGGAAACATCTGCACAACAAGCCGGTCGACAAACTGCTCGAGTCGCGCTTCGAACGTCTGATGGAATATGGCAGGTTCAAGGAAGTCGCCGAGAAATAGCGGCGATCTTCTCGCTCGGGTCTCCGGAGTTTTAAATCAGCACTTGCGGCGCGGCAGCCGCGTCGTCGTCGCATTGAGCGGCGGCGTCGATTCGGTCGTGCTGTGCGATCTGCTGCGGCGCTGGTGCCGGCGTCGGCGCTGCGAGCTGCGCGCGCTGCATATCAATCATGGCATCAGTCCCAATGCGGCGCGCTGGGCGCGCTTCTGTCGCGCGCTGTGCCGCGACTGGAAGATTCCGCTGACGGTCGTCAACGTCGAGGTCAGGCGCGGCGACAGTATCGAGGCCGCCGCGCGCGATGCGCGCTATCGCGCGTTCGCGCGGCAGGACGCCGATGTCATTGCGCTGGCGCATCATCTCGACGATCAGGCCGAGACATTGCTGCTGCAACTGCTGCGCGGCGCCGGCCCGCGCGGTCTGAGTGCGATGCCTGAGATCAGAGGGCAGGAGTCAGGAGACAGGAGACAGGAGACAGGGAAAAAAACCCGACAAACTTCAAATCCTCAATCCTCAATCCTCAATCCTGCCATTCTGCGCCCGCTGCTCGACATCCCGCGCGAAGAGATCGAGGCCTATGCATGGAAACACCGGCTCGACTGGATCGACGACGAAAGCAATTCCGATGTCTACTTCGACCGCAACTTCCTGCGCCATGAAATCCTGCCGCGGCTGGCGCGCCGTTATCCCGCGTACCGGACCACGCTCGCGCGCGCCGGCCGCAATCTTGCCGAGAGCGCGCGGTTGCTCGACGAACTCGCCGCAATCGATCTTGCCGGCGTACATGATGGGGACGGCGTGCCGCTCGCGCTGCTGCGCAAACTCGGTGCGGCACGCGCCAGAAATGCGTTGCGCTATTACCTGCGCCAGTCCGGCGTCGTGATGCCGAATGCGGCGCGGCTCGAAGAATGCGTGCGGCAGGCGTTGTCCACACGGCGCGATGCACGCATCGCGATCGATCTCGACGGTTACGAGCTGCGATATTTTTCGGGAAAATTATTCATCGTCGCCAGGCGCGGCGCGCCCGCCGCCGATTACCGCAAGACCTGGCGCGGCGAAACTCGACTGCGGCTCGATGAACTCGGCGGCACGCTGACGATGCGCCGCGCGCGTGGTTCAGGCATCAGCCTGGCCGGACTCGATGGCAAAACATTGACGGTGCACCTGCGCCACGGCGGCGAAACTTTGCAGCCCGACGCCCGGCGCCCGCGCCGCAGCCTGAAGAACCTGCTGCAGGAAGCTCACATTCCACCGTGGAGACGCGCCACACTGCCGTTGCTGTACTGCGGCAAGACGCTGGTCGGCGTGCCGGGAATCGGCGTTGATGCCGCGTTCAAGGCGGGGCAGAAGGAGAGCGGAGTGGTAGCGATTTGGGAGCCTGATTAGGAGCGCGTGTACAAATTACCTGAGCGACATCAAAACTATGTTCATGGCCGTCTAACGTCTGACTTCACCGGCCTGCGCGGCTTTTCGCGCAGGTCCGGTGGAAGGATGGGTTGGGCGTCATTTGAAGCAACCAAACTACATATCAGAAAGAATTGCCTGTCGCTTCTTGTTGTATTCCTTCTCGGTGATAAGACCCTGCTTGCGTAGCTCACCAAGCTCGCGTAACCGCCGAGCAGTCGAGTTTTCCTCGGGCGGTGCTTGAGGGGGCGGCGGTGGTGTGGCATCTGTTCTTTCGGAACCTTGACCGCCTTGACTCGGCTTCTCCGCGGATGCTATGGGCGTTGGCGGCGTCAGCCCTTTGATCGCAGACGGAAGCTTTTTGAAAGCTTCTACTTCTTCAGAGTAATCGTTGTCATACCCCCATGCCTGAATGATTAGATACTCGTCCTTAGCCTCCATAACCGTGTGAAGCATGGTCATTCGCGTGCCAAAGAGATTCTTGAGTTTGCCTTTCTGTTCGAATCTCCAGGTTGGAAATCCGTCGATAGTGAGTTCCTCTGTTTCGGAATAAGTTGGGTCGTCAAAATTCTTTAGCCCAGCTTTCCATTTCTTGACGAATTCCGGCATAGATGAAACCACCGATCGTTTGCCGGCAGAGACCTGGAGAAACAGCTTTCCGTCATCGGTCTTCGCCTTCAACAAAATTCCCTCAAAGAATTTTTGGCGATCCGTCAATCCCATCGGCTTGAACTTGTCCGGTAGTTCGATGCCCGCTTTTGACGTAAAAGTTACCCCTGATGTGTAATCGACCGTAGCCAAGATTGGCATGGCCGAATCCTTACACCGCGACGACGTTCCCGATAGTTTTACGACCTTTGCAATGTTCCCATTGGTCGAGTTCACAGTGTCGCCTTCCTTCGCCGTTTCAGCAACGCACGTATTGTCGCTGGTTGCGCTACTGCCGCCGGTTGGAATAGGAAACCAGAAGAAGAACCAAGCATTCGCGCTTGAAGAGGCAAAAGCTAGAAGGAATGCGAGCGTGGCCGTAGTGAGGGGTTTCATTCGAGTGCTCCAGGCTGGTTTTGCTGTCGAATTGCGCATGATATTGGCAATTGCCCGATATGCGATGTCAATCGCCACGCCGCGTTATGGTGACGCCCAACGTCTGAATTCACCGGCCTGCGCGGCTTTTCGCGCAGGTCCGGTGGAATGATGGGTTCGGCCCCTGCGGCTACACAGCACCATTTAGCCAACGCTCAATGAGTTGGTGGGACTCGGTGTCAGTGTTGCGGAGAGGCGTAATAGTTGCGGTCATTGTGATTTGCGGCCAAGTGCGGGCGTTGGTGATGAAGTCGCCGAAGTAGCGGACGTCCTCGACGGCCCGGAAATGACGGAACCAAACACCAAGCTCGGGGACGGCGGCACGGACGTAGTTGTACTCGCCAGAAACCTTGGCAAGAGCGAACGGAAAGTGATGCGCGAAAAGGAGGACGTGGTCTCCCACCTTCATTTCATGAGCGAAAGCCCAGTAGTTCCGCTGGTTCTCCGGCAGTTCAGATTGGGCTACGGTCGTGAGGTCGGGGACATCGACGGCAAAATCTAGCCCGATGTAGCCGGCGGACAAACTTTCCACTGTGTGCTTGATTGCACCTTCGGACTCGCTCGGGTGAAGCTGCATTCTCCAATAGGACATAGCTACTCCTTCAAGGGGCCGAACGTTCGACATGAGCGGCGGCCGGAAGCCGGCGAAGCCGGCTGGAGGACGTCCGCTCGAT
>Ga0335069_10005712_pt1 | contig 18240 bp, 14 predicted proteins | sample Lox_Sample_11_FD_206714 | JGI IMG/M metagenome (GOLD analysis project Ga0335069, IMG submission 206714) | Soil microbial communities from Loxahatchee National Wildlife Refuge, Florida, United States - Lox_Sample_1.1 | ecosystem: Environmental > Terrestrial > Soil > Wetlands | place: USA... | reverse complement strand
AAGTCCGGGCCGTGAATGCGCTCCTGAAGGATGTGGCCGAAAAGCACGGACTCGTCTTCATCGACCTCTATTCGCTCTTCGTGAAGGACGGCCGAATGGATCCATCGCTCTCGCCCGACGATCTCCACCTGTCCGGCCAGGGATACCTTCGCTGGCGCGACGCCATCCGCCCCTACATCGGAATGAACTGACACATGCCCCGCAAGCTGATCATCGACGGCAAGGAAATCGAGGCGGAGGACAACATCACGCTGCTGCAAGCCTGCGAGCAGGCGGGCGCGGAGATTCCGCGCTTCTGCTACCACGAACGCCTTTCCGTCGCGGGCAACTGCCGCATGTGCCTGGTCGAATGGGTGGGTGCGCCCAAGCCGCAGGCGAGTTGCAGCCTTCAGGTCAAGGACATCTTCCCCAACAAGGACGGCACGCCTGCGAAGATCAACACCAACTCGCCGGTGGCGCGCAAGGCGCGCGAGGGCGTGATGGAGTTCCTCCTCATCAACCATCCGCTCGATTGCCCGATCTGCGACCAGGGCGGCGAATGCGACTTGCAGGACCAGGCCTTGGGCTATGGGCGCGCGGCCTTCCATCGCTTCAACGAGAACAAGCGGGCGGTGGAAGACAAGTACATGGGTCCGCTGATCAAGACCGTGATGAACCGCTGCATCCAGTGCACCCGCTGCGTGCGCTTCGCCACCGAAATCGCGGGCGTGCCGGACCTGGGCGCCACCGGCCGCGGCGAAGACATGGAGATCACGACCTATCTGGAGAAGGCGTTCGGCTCGGAGCTTTCCGGCTGCGCCGTAGACCTGTGCCCGGTGGGCGCGCTGACGGCGAAGCCATACGCCTTCATGGCGCGGCCGTGGGAACTTGAGAAGACGGAGTCCATCGACATCATGGACGCGCAGGGCTGCAACACGCGCATCGACACCCGCGGGCGCGCGGTCCTGCGCATTCTCCCGCGCATCAACGACGCCATCAACGAGGAGTGGCTCTCCGACAAGGGCCGCCACATCTGGGACGGGCTCGCCCGCCAGCGCCTCGACACGGCTTATGTGCGCAAAAGCGGCAAGCTGGTGCCGGTCTCATGGCATGAAGCACTGGCGGCCGTCGCGGCGCGCGTGAAGGAAACCCGGCCGGAGCGCATGGCGGCCATCGTGGGCGATCTCGCCGCCGCCGAAGAGATCAAGGCGCTGAAGGACCTGATGGCCGGCCTGGGCGTGGTCAATCTCGACTGCCGGCAGGAAGGCGCGAAGATCGCGCGCGGGCCGCGGCCGACCTATCTCTTCAACACGACAATCGCAGGTGTCGAGGCGGCGGACGCGATCCTGCTGATCGGCTCGAACCCGCGCTGGGAAGCCGCGGTCCTGAACGCGCGCATCCGCAAGACGTGGCTGGCGGGCCCGCTGAAAGTGGCCCACATCGGCGAAGCGCGTGACCTCACCTATCCGGTCGAGCAACTCGGCGCGAGCGTGAACGTGCTCGATGCTCTGGCGGAGGGAAGCCATCCCTTCGCGGAGGTGCTGCGCAACGCCAAGCGGCCGATGATCGTGATCGGCATGGGCGCGCTCGCCCGCCGGGACGGGGCGGCGATTCTGCATCGCGCGGCCCGCATCGCGCGCGAAACCGGCGTCATCGGCCCGGCCGGAACGCCGGCCGAAGGCGGCTGGAACGGATTCAACATCCTGCACACCGCAGCGAGCCGCGTGGCGGCGCTCGACCTCGGCTTCCTGCCGGGCGAGGGCGGCCGCGACGTCGCCGGGATCGTTGACGGCGCGGCGAAGGGCGAAATCGACTTTATCTATCTCCTCGGCGCCGACGAGCTGCCGTTCGAGCACATCGGCCGTCCGTTCATCGTCTATCAGGGCAGCCACGGCGATGCCGGCGCCAACGCAGCCGACGTAATCCTGCCGGGCGCGGCATTCACGGAGAAGGATGGGCTCTTCGCCAACTTTGAAGGCCGCGCGCAGGAGGCGCAGCGCGCCGTGTTCCCGCCGGGCGAGGCCAGGGAGGACTGGGCGATCCTGTGCGCGCTGGCCGAAGCGCTGGGCCGGAAGCTGCCGTACGACACGCTGGAGGGCGTGCGCGCCGCGCTGGTGGCGGAAGCGCCGCAGTTCTGGGAATTGGGCGATCTGCCGCGCCACGAAGGCGCCGATCCGAACATCTGGGGCGCGGTGGGGATGGACGGACCACTGGATGCCGAAGTGCCCGTCGTCTCGGCGATCGCGGATTACTACCTCACCAACCCGGTCGCGCGCGCCAGCAGCGTGATGGCGGAATGCTCGCGCGTGTTCCTTCACGGGGGAACGGAACGGATGGCAGCGGAGTAGGGCGATGTTCTTCACCAACTGGCTCCAGCATCAAGGCCTGCCTTACCCCTGGGCGTGGACGATCAGCCAGGTCGTTCTGATCGGCGTATTCGAGGTCGTGCTGCTGACTTCCATCGCGTTCTTCCTGCTCGCCGACCGCAAGATCTGGGCGGCAGTGCAGATGCGGCGCGGGCCCAATGTGGTGGGCGTGTTCGGGCTGTTGCAGACCTTCGCCGACGCCTTCAAGTTCCTGTTCAAGGAGCCGATCGTCCCGGCCGCCGCAAACAAGTTGATCTATCTGTTGGCGCCGCTGGTGACCGCGACGCTGGCCTTCGCAGGCTGGGCCGTGGTGCCGCTCGACAACGGCTGGGTGGTCGCCGACATCAACGTGGGCGTGCTGTACCTGTTCGCGGTGTCGTCGCTTGGCGTCTACGGCATCATCATGGGCGGCTGGGCGTCGAATTCGAAATACGGCTTCCTCGCCGCCTTGCGCTCGGCGGCGCAGATGGTGTCCTACGAAGTCTCCATCGGCTTCGTCATCATCACCGTGCTGCTGTTCGCGGGCTCCCTCAACCTCTCAGCCATCGTGCGGGCGCAGGGTCCCAATTTCTGGGACTGGTACTTGTTCAGCCCGCTGCTGCCCATGGCGGTGATCTTCTTCATCTCCACGCTGGCCGAAACGCAGCGCCCCCCGTTCGACCTCTTGGAAGCGGAATCCGAGCTCGTCGCCGGATTCATGGTGGAGTATTCCTCGACGCCGTTCCTCCTCTTCTTCCTCGGCGAATACGTCAACATCGTGCTGCTGTGCGCGATCATGAGCGTGTTCTTCCTTGGCGGCTGGCTGCCGCCGGTCGCGGTCTGGCCGTTCACCGTCGTGCCGGGGATCATCTGGTTCCTGATCAAGATCTGCTTCCTGTTCTTCCTGATCGCGATGGTGAAAGCCTTCGTGCCGCGTTACCGCTACGACCAGCTCATGCGGCTGGGCTGGAAGTTCATCCTGCCCACTTCGATGGCCTGGGTGGTAATCGCGGCGGCCTGGGTACAGTTCGTCCGTCCGTTGTTTGGAGGCTAGATGGCGTTCCTCGACAGAAAAGCGCGCCAGATTTTCCTGGTCGACATGATCAAGGGGTTCCTTGTGTCGATGAAGTACTTCTTCGCGCCCAAGGCGACGATCAACTACCCGTTCGAGAAACTACCGCAATCGCCCCGCTTCCGCGGCGAGCACGCGCTGCGCCGCTATCCCAACGGCGAGGAACGCTGCATCGCCTGCAAGCTGTGCGAGGCTATCTGCCCGGCGCAATGCATCGTCATCGAGGCCGAGCCCCGCGAAGACGGCAGCCGCCGCACCACGCGCTACGACATCGACATGACCAAGTGCATCTATTGCGGCTATTGCCAGGAGGCGTGCCCGGTGGACGCGATCGTGGAAGGGCCAAACCTCGAATTCTCCACCGAGACCCGCGAAGAGCTGTTCTACGACAAGGCCAAGCTGCTCGCGAACGGCGACCGCTGGGAGGCCGCCATCGCCAAGAACATCGAACTGGACGCGCCGTACCGGTGACAATGCCATGATCCTCCAAGCTATCGCCTTCTATCTCTTCTCCGCGATCCTGCTAATCAGCGGTTTCATGGTCATCACTGCGCGTAACCCCGTGCACTCGGTGCTGTTCCTGATCCTGGCGTTCCTCAATGCGGCGGCGCTGTTCGTGCTGCTCGGCGCCGAGTTCCTCGCCATGATCCTGGTCGTCGTCTATGTGGGCGCGGTTGCGGTGCTGTTCCTGTTCGTGGTGATGATGCTCAACGTCGATTTCGCCGAGCTGAAGAAGGGTGTCCAGGCATACCTGATCCCCGGGCTTGCCGTCGGCTTGCTGCTGCTGGCGGAGCTGATCGGTGCCGTTGCCGTTCGCTGGAGCTTCCCGCAGCACGCCATGAAGGGCGCGGCCACGCCTGCGAACCTCTCCAACACCGCCGCGCTGGGGCACATTCTCTATACGGAATACGTCTACTACTTCGAGGTCGCCGGGCTGATCCTTCTGGTGGCGATGATCGGCGCCATCGTGTTGACGCTGCGCCGACGCGCCGGGGTGCGCCGCCAGAAGGCGTGGGACCAGATCTCGCGCGACCGCGCCGAAACGCTGGCGCTGGTCGATGCCAAGCCGGGCGAGGGGGTCGAGTGATGGAAATTGGCCTTGCTCATTATCTGACGGTCGCCGCCGCGCTGTTCACCATCGGCGTGTTCGGCATTTTCCTGAACCGCAAGAACATCATCATCATCCTGATGTCGATCGAGCTGATCCTGCTCGCGGTGAACATCAACTTCGTGGCGTTCTCGAGCTATCTCGGCGACCTGGTCGGGCAGGTGTTCGCGCTGTTCGTGCTGACGGTCGCGGCGGCCGAAGCGGCCATCGGCCTTGCCATCCTCGTGGTCTACTTCCGCAATCGCCATACGATCGAAGTGGACGATGTCCACATGATGAAGGGTTGAGACAGAGATGATTTATGCCGCGCTCGTCTTCCTGCCCATCATCGCCTCGGCGATCGCCGGCGTGTTCGGCCATTGGCTGAAGGCGCGGGCCTGCGAGATCATCACCACGGGCGCCTTGTTTGTCTCGCTGGGGTTGTCGATCTATGTCTTCTACGACGTGGCGATTCTGGGCCATTCGGCCATCGTACCGCTGTGGAAGTGGATCGATTCCGGCGATTTCGCCGCCGATTGGACGCTGCGTATCGACACGCTGACGGCTGTGATGCTGGTGGTGGTGACCGGGGTTTCCGCCCTCGTGCACCTCTATTCCGTCGGCTACATGGCCGACGACCCGGGCCGGCCGCGCTTCTTCAGCTATCTGTCGTTCTTCACCTTCGCCATGCTGATGCTGGTAACGGCCAACAACTTCCTGCAGGTGTTCTTCGGCTGGGAAGGCGTGGGCCTCGCCTCTTATCTGCTCATCGGGTTTTGGTACAAAAAGCCCAGCGCCAACGAGGCGGCGCTGAAAGCCTTCGTGGTCAACCGCGTCGGCGATTTCGGCTTCATGATCGGCATTTTTGCCATCTACTGGACCTTCCACACCCTTGATTTCGATGCCGTGTTCAAGGTCGCGCCCGCAATGGCAGGCCACAGCTTCACGTTCGGAAGCTGGCAGCCCGACATCCTCAACACCATCTGCTTCCTGCTGTTCATGGGCGCGATGGGCAAGTCGGCCCAGATCGGCCTTCACACCTGGCTGCCCGACGCGATGGAAGGTCCGACGCCGGTTTCCGCCCTGATCCATGCCGCCACGATGGTGACGGCGGGCGTGTTCCTGGTCTGCCGCGCCTCGCCGCTCTACGAATTGGCGCCCACCGCACTCGCCTTCGTCTGCTTCATCGGCGCCACCACGGCGTTCTTCGCGGCCTCGGTCGGCCTGTTCCAGAACGACATCAAGCGCGTGATCGCCTATTCGACCTGTTCGCAGCTCGGCTACATGTTCGTCGCAGCGGGCGTATCGGCCTATGGCGCCGCGATGTTCCACCTCTTCACCCACGCTTTCTTCAAGGCGTTGCTCTTCCTTTCGGCGGGTTCGGTGATCGTGGCGCTGCACCACGAACAGGATATGCGCAAGATGGGGGGGCTTCGCCGCCGGTTGCCGTTCACCTATTGGATGATGCTGATCGGCAACCTAGCGCTGACGGGCATCGGCATTCCCTTGCTCGGCATCGGAACGGCCGGGTTCTATTCCAAGGATTCGATCATCAATGCGGCGTATCTTTCCGGCACGCCGATGGGCACCTACGCCTTCGTGCTGACCGTCGTGGCTGCCGCGATGACGGCGTTCTATTCCTGGCGTCAGTTCCTGATGACCTTCCACGGCCGCTATCGCGGCGCGGAATACGAGCACGAGCATGATCACGGCCACGCGCTGCAGCTAAGCGACATCCACGAACCTGCGCGCACGATGCTTGTGCCGCTGGCGGTGCTGGCGCTGGGTGCGCTGATCGCGGGCGGACTGTTCGTCCATTACTTCATCGGTGCGGACGCGGCCGCGTTCTGGCGTGCCTCGGTGGCCGTGGCGTTCGGCCATCGTCCGGGCGAGGTGCCGCTGTGGGTCGAACTGGCGCCGCTCGCCATGACCGTCATCGGCTTCGCCATCGCCTTCTACTACTACGTCCTCAATCCGGAGCTGCCGGCGAGAATGGCGGCGAAGGGCGGCATGCTCTACACGTTCCTGTATCGCAAGTGGTACTTCGACGAGCTCTATGACTTCCTGTTTGTGCGGCCTGCCATGCGGATCGGCCGTTTCCTGTGGAAGTGGGGCGACGGCAAGATCATCGACGGGCTAGGGCCCGACGGCGTGGCCGAGCGCGTTCTTGAGGCGACGCGCGCGGCTGTCCGCCTGCAATCCGGCTACGTCTATCACTACGCCTTCGCCATGCTGATCGGCGTGGTTGCCATCACCACCGGCTTCATGATCGCGGGGTGGGCACCATGAGCTTCATCCTCGGCCATCTGCTCAGCATCATCACGTTCCTGCCGCTGGCCGGCGCGGCGTTCATTCTGTTCACGCGCGGCAGCGAAGAAACCCGGGCGAGGAACGCCCGCTGGGCGGCGCTGATCACGACGACCGTCGATCTCGCGCTCACCATCGTCTTGTGGGCCGGGTTCGACGGTTCGACCTCCGCCTTCCAGTTTGTCGAACGGGGCGACTGGCTCGGAAACGGCATCGGCTATCACATGGGTGTGGACGGCATCTCGATGCTGTTCATCGTGCTGACCGGCGGCCTTATGCCCTTCTGCATTCTGGCGAGCTGGGAGTCGATCAAGTCGCGCGTCGCGGAATACATGATCGCCTTCCTGGTGCTTGAGACCCTGATGATGGGAGTGTTCGCAGCGCTCGACCTGTTCCTGTTCTACGTTTTCTTCGAAGGCGGCCTGATCCCGATGTTTCTCATCATCGGGGTTTGGGGCGGCAGGAACCGCGTCTATGCCAGCTTCAAGTTCTTCCTCTACACGCTGCTCGGCTCGCTCTTGATGCTGCTCGCCATCCTGTGGATGTACTTCACCACGGGCACGGCCGACATCGAGACGATCATCAACACCGCGCACTTCCCGCCGGCGATGCAGGGCTTTTTGTGGTTCGCGTTCCTGGCGAGCTTCGCCGTAAAGCTGCCGATGTGGCCGGTCCATACCTGGCTGCCCGACGCGCATGTCGAGGCGCCGACCGCGGGCTCGGTGATCCTGGCCGCGATCCTGCTCAAGATGGGCGGATACGGCTTCCTGCGCTTCTCGGTGCCGATGTTCGCCAGCGCGTCAGCGACGTTTGCGCCGTTCATGTTCGTGATGGGGATCATGGCGATCATCTACACCTCGTTGGTGGCGCTCGCCCAGCAGGACATGAAGAAGCTGATCGCCTATTCGTCGGTGGCTCATATGGGCTTCGTCACGATCGGCGTGTTCACGCTGACCCAACAAGGCATCGACGGCGGCATCTTCCAGATGCTGTCCCACGGCGTCGTCTCCGCCGCGCTGTTCCTCTGCGTCGGCGTGATTTACGACCGCATGCACACGCGCGAGATCGCCGACTACGGCGGACTGGTCAACCGTATGCCGTTCTACGCCGCCTGCCTGATGGTGTTCACGCTTGCCAATGTCGGTCTGCCGGGAACAAGCGGATTCGTCGGCGAGTTCCTGCCGATGCTGGGCGCCTTCCACGTCAACACCTGGGTAGCGATCTTCGCGGCGACGGGTGTGATCCTGTCGGCAACGTACATGCTCTACATGTACTGGCGCGTGATCTTCGGCGAGCTGGTGAAGCCGGCTCTTCAGGCGATCAAGGACCTGTCGCTTCGCGAAGCAGCGATCCTGACGCCGCTGGTCCTCGCTACCATAGTCATGGGCGTCTATCCCAAGTTCGTGTTCGACATCACGAGCACCTCGGTGACGCACCTCATCCAGCAGCACAACGCGGCATTGGCGTATGACCGGGCGGCGGCCACGCATATTGCGCAGATTCCCTCCCCTGGAAGGGGAGGGTCGAAATTGGTGGAGCGAGTTTCAGGGAGGGGTCATGACCCCCTCCGTTTTACCGCTGCGCGGTTCGACACCTCCCCCTTGCAGGGGGAAGAAAGGAATGGCGCCGCCATCCCGACGATCGTCGTGAGCGACAGGAGGTACGCGCCATGAACCTCGGCCACGACCTCCTTGTGCTTCTTCCCGAGCTGATCCTGGCCATCGGCGCGATGGCGGCGCTGATGATCGGCGCCATGACGGGCGACAAGAATTCGGCCGGGCTGTCGTGGGCGATGGCGGGTCTCATGGTCGTGGTCGGCGTACTCGTCGTCCTGGCCCCGCCCGCAACCGCGTTCCACGGCGCCTTTGTGGTCGACGGCTTCTCGCGCTTCGCTAATGTCGCGATCCTGGGTTCGGCTGCACTCTGCACCATCATGGCGCAGAACTTCTCCGAAGCCGAAAAGCAGCAGCATTTCGAGCTGCCGGTGCTGATCGCGCTGGCCACGCTCGGCATGATGCTGATGGTAACCGCATCGAGCTTCATCGCACTCTATCTCGGACTCGAATTGCAGAGCCTGGCGCTCTACGTGCTGGCCGCCTTCAACCGCGACAGCGTCAGGTCGACCGAGGCGGGCCTGAAGTATTTCGTTCTCGGCGCGTTGTCGTCGGGGATGATGCTCTACGGCATATCGCTGATCTACGGGTTCACCGGGTCGACCGAGTTTGCCGCGGTGGCGCAGGTCGTGAAGTCCTCTGGCATCAACATCGGGCTGATCTTCGGCCTCGTGTTCCTGATCGCAGGACTGGCGTTCAAGATTTCGGCCGTGCCGTTCCACATGTGGGCGCCCGACGTGTACGAAGGCGCGCCGACACCGATCACCGCCTTCTTCACCACCGCCGCCAAGGTCGCCGCTTTGGCGTTGATGATCCGTGCCATCTTGATCCCGTTCCCCGATGCGCTGCACCAGTGGCGGCAGATCATCGTGGCGGTGTCCGTGCTGTCGATGTGGCTGGGTGCGATCGCCGCCATCGGTCAGACCAACATCAAGCGGCTGATGGCCTACTCGTCGATCGGTCACATGGGCTATGCGCTCTTGGGTCTGGCCGCCGGAACGGCCGAAGGCGTGCAGGGCATGCTGATCTATCTCGCCTTCTACGCCATCACCAATGTCGGCGCCTTCGTCTGCATTCAGGCGATGCGCCGCGACGGGCAGGCGGTGGAGACCATCGCCGATCTTTCCGGTCTGGCGCGCACCCGTCCCGGTTTCGCGTTCGCGCTCGCCGCGCTGATGCTGAGCCTTGCGGGCCTGCCGCCGCTGGCGGGCATCTGGGCCAAGGTGTTCGTCTTCCTGCCCGCGATGCGCGCGGGCCTTGTCTGGCCCGCCATCCTCGGCGTACTGGCGAGTTGCGTGGGTGCCTATTACTATCTGAAGATCGCCAAGATCATGTACTTCGACGATCCCGCCCGCCCGTTCGACGCCGGCTTCGGCGGTACGGGCATGGGCATTATCTTGGCGCTCTCAACGGCCTGGACGGTGTTGTTCGTGATCGTGCCGTGGACGCTGGTCGAGCCCGCAGCGGCGGCGGCGCAGGCGCTGATGCGATGAGCGAATTCGGCCGCGGGGGAAGGGCATTCCTGTGGCTGGCCGAGGTCGGCTCGACCAACGACTGGGCCAAGCAACAGGCGCGCGAAAACCCGGATCTGCTCTTGGGCGCCACCTGGATGGTCGCCGAGCGCCAGACGGCCGGCCGCGGCCGCTTCGGCAACAAATGGCAGAGCGCACGCGGAAATCTTTTCGCCTCGCTCCTGCTCAAGCCCGACAGGCCGGCGGCCGAGTGCGCGCAGCTTTCCTTCGTCGCGGCGCTGGCGGTGGGCGACATGATCGGACGCTTCGCACCGGGCGTGAGCATCCGCCTGAAGTGGCCCAACGACGTGCTCGCGGACGGCCGCAAGATCGCCGGCATCCTGCTGGAGTCCGAAACGGGCCCCGACGGGCAGCCGGCGTGGCTCGTCATCGGCATCGGCGTCAATCTCGCGAGCTTTCCCGAGAAGCTTCCCGCCATATCGCTGGCCGCGCTCGGTGTCGATCCGCCGGTGCCGTTCGACCGTGCCGGCGGCGGCGCGGGCGCGCTCGAATGCCTCGATGACATGTTCTCGAAGTGGTATGAGGTCTGGCGGACGGGCGGGTTCGCGCCCATCCGCGAGGCGTGGCTTGCGCGCGCGGAAGGTCTGGGCCGGCGCATCCGAGTGCGCCTGGCGAACGAGGAGATTCAGGGCGTGTTCCGCGATATCGACGACACCGGCGCGCTGGTGCTCGGCCTGCCGGGTGGCGCAACACGGAGCGTGGCGGCGGGGGAGGTCAACTTCTGATGCTGCTCGCGATCGATGCCGGCAACACCAACATCGTCTTCGCCGTCCACGACGGCGAGAAGATTCGCTGCGAATGGCGCGCGGTGACCAAGACCACGCGCACCGCCGACGAATACGCGGTGCTGCTGAAGCCGCTCCTGGAACTGAACGGCCTCAAGTTCTCCGATTTCCATGCCGCCATCATCGCCACGGTGGTTCCCGCCGCCCTGTTCGATTTGCGCCAGCTTTGCCGGCGCTACATGAACGTCGATCCGCTGGTGATCGGCGATCCGGAGGTCAAGCTGGGCCTAAATGTGCTCACCGACCGGCCCGAAGGAGTCGGCGCCGATCGCCTGGTCAACGCCGTGGCGGCGCACGCGGCCTATGAGGGCCCGCTGATCGTGGTGGACTTCGGCACCGCCACTACCTTCGACGTCGTCAATGCGGAGGGCGATTACGAAGGCGGCGTCATCTCGCCCGGAATCAACCTGTCGGCCGAAGCGCTGCACAAGGCGGCCGCGATGCTGCCCCGCGTCGCGGTGGCGCGGACGCTGGCGGTTATCGGCAAGGACACGGTGCCGGCGATGCAGTCCGGCCTTTACTGGGGGTACATCGGCCTGATCGAAGGCATCGTGGCGCGGATCAAGGCGGAGTACGGCAAGCCGATGACGGTGATCGCCACCGGCGGCCTCGGCAAGGTGTTCTACCGTCAGACGCCGGCCATCGACCACTACGACCCCGACCTCACCATCCGCGGCCTGGTGCAGATTTACGTGAAGAACAAGAAATCGAGTTGATGCCGCCCGTGCCCACGTCTCCTTCCAGATGCCCCGGGTTTCGTCGTCCGTTTTGGCATGCGGAGCCGCAGAGAAGAACCGCGGCGGACCTCCGGGCTAGTATTCTCGTATTTGCAGAGTAGAGCGAATGGCGAAGCCGGTATTCAACGCGGATGAACTCGTCCTCCTCCCGCTCGGCGGATCGGGCGAGATCGGAATGAACTTCAACGCCTACGGCTTCGGTCCGCCCGACGAAAAGAAGTGGATCGTGGTCGATTGCGGCGTGCTGTTCGGCCGCGAAACCTCGACGCCCGGCGTCGACGTCATCATGCCCGACATCACCTTCCTGGCAGAGCAGCGCGAGAACGTGCTCGGCATCGTTGCCACGCACGCCCACGAGGACCACATCGGCGCCATTCACCTGTTGTGGCCGATGCTGAAATGCCCGGTCTACGCCACGCCGTTCACGGCGAAGCTCATCGAAGGCAAGGTGGAGGAGGCCGAGCTTACCGGCCGCGTCAAGCTCAACGTCGTGCCCCTGCACGGGCACATCAAGCTGGGGCCGTTCGATATCGAGTTTGTTTCCATCACCCACTCCATTCCCGAACCCAATGCGCTGGCGATCAAGACTCCGCTCGGTACCGTGGTTCATACCGGCGACTGGAAGATCGATCCCCATCCGCTCCTCGGCGAGAACATTGACGACAACCGCTTGCGCGCACTGGGTGGCGAGGGCGTGCTGGCGCTGGTATGCGATTCCACCAACGCGCTGGTGGAGGGTCACTCCGGCTCGGAGTCCACCGTCCGCGAGGCGCTGACGAATCTCCTGGGCACGCTCACGGGCCGTGTGGCGGTCACGGCTTTTGCCTCCAACGTGGCGCGCCTTGACAGCATCGCCAACGCCGCCAAGGCCCACGGCCGCCACATCGCGCTGGTCGGGCGCGCCATGCACCGCTGCGTCCAGGCCGCAAAGGACACGGGCTATCTCGCCGATTTTCCCAAGCTGATCGACGAGGAGGAGGCCGAAGCTCTGCCGCCCCGGCGCGTGCTCTATCTCTGCACCGGCAGCCAGGGCGAGCCGCGTGCGGCGCTCACCCGCATCGCCGCAGGCGAGCACAACGTCAAGCTGGGCCCGGGCGATCATGTGATCTTCTCGTCGCGCATCATTCCCGGAAACGAGCTTGCGATTTTCGAGCTGCACAACAAGCTGGCGGGCCTCGGCGTGGAAGTGCTGTCGGCGGAAGACCACTTCGTCCATGTTTCGGGCCATCCCGCGCGCGGCGAGCTTGCGGAGATGTATGGCTGGGTGCGACCGCGGATTGCCGTGCCGGTGCACGGAGAGTTGCGCCACATGCATGCGCACGCCCGGCTGGCGAAATCGCTGCAAGTGCCGCAGGCCGTCGTGATCGAGAACGGGCATCTGTTGCGGCTGGCGCCCGGCAAGGCGCAGGTGATCGACGAAACGCCTTCCGGCCGCATCCATCTCGACGGCGACGTGCTGGTGGCCGAAGGGCTTGGTCTCGCCCGTGCGCGCCGTTCGCTGGGCTATGCCGGCATGATCGCGATCACCCTGGTGCTGGACGACAAAGGCCGGCTCGCGGGCGATCCGGCTATCGTCCTCGAAGGCATTCCCGAGCCGGTGCACGAGGCGGTGCGCGATGCCGTGGAAGGCATGGTCAAACGCCATAATCCCAAGAAGGACGACGAGAGGAAGCTGCGCGAATCCGTGCGCCGCGCGGCTCGCGGCGCCGCCGAAGACGCATGGGGCAAGAAGCCGGTGACGCGGGTGGAGATCGTGTCGGTGTGAATTTCCGTCGCGCTCGCAAGAGGGTCAGGGTGAGGCGGTATCGGAGGAAATCAGATGATCGGGCGCTTGAATCACGTCGCCATCGCGACAGCCAATCTTGAGCAATCCGCCACGGTTTATCGCGACATGCTGGGCGCGAAGGTGTCCGCGCCGCATGCCCTGCCGGATCACGGCGTGACCGTTGTGTTCGTCGAACTGCCGAACACCAAGATCGAGCTGTTGCAGCCGTTGGGCGACAAGTCACCCATCGCCGCCTTCCTGGAGAAGAATCCTTCCGGCGGCATGCATCACCTCTGCTACGAGGTTGACGACGTCCTCGCCGCGCGCGATCGCCTTGTGGCCAAAGGCGCACGGGTTCTGGGCGAGCCCAGGATCGGCGCACACGGCAAACCCGTGCTGTTCCTGCATCCGAAGGACTTCGCCGGCACGCTGGTGGAGCTTGAGCAGGCGTAGAGGCTATCTCAGCGGCGGCATGTCCACGGCCACCTTGGCCACGAAGGCCAGCGCGATGATGAACACGGCCCAGTTCAAATCGCGCCACCGCCACGCCACGATCTTGATCGCGACGTAGGCGATGAATCCGATGCCGATGCCGGTTGCGATGGAATAGGTGAGCGGAATCGCCAACGCGGTGAGCAGAGCCGGAGCGGCTTCGGTCAGGTCGTCCCAGTCGATCTCCTTCAGGCCCTTGACCATCAGCACCGCCACGAACACCAGCGCGGGCGCCACCGCGAATTCGGGCACCGCCCCGGCCAGCGGGCTGAGGAACAGGCACAGCAGGAAAAGCACCGCCACCACGACGGCGGTCAGCCCTGTGCGTCCTCCCGCCTGGATGCCGGCGGCACTCTCGATATAGGCGGTCACGGGCGAGGTTCCGAGCGCGGCGCCGATCATGGTGCCGACCGCGTCGGTGGTCAGCGCCCGGCGCGCGTTCGGCAGTCTGCCGTTCTCGTCGAGCAGGCCGCCCTGATAGGCGACGGCCGTCAGCGTGCCCGACGTGTCGAGCATGTCGACCACCAGGAACACCAGAACGCTCGTCGCGACGAGCGCGCCCGCATTCGCAGCCGTGCTTGAGAAGTGGAGCTGGAACAGCGTAGCGGCGATGGACGGCGGCGGACCGGTGAACTGCGACGGCGCGATACCGTTGCCGGTGGCGATGGCCGCCACCGTCACTGCCAGAATGCCGATCATGACCGCGCCGGTCACGCGGCGCGCGGCCAGTGCGAAGATGATCACGAACCCCGCCGCGGCCAGCAACACGCGCGGTTCGGTGAGGTGGCCGGACGTGAGCAGGCTCAGCGATCCGTTCGAAGTGATCACGCCGGCTTCGGCCAGGCCGATAAGCGCCAGGAAGAACCCGATGCCGGCGGCAATGGCGAGCTTGAGGCTTCGCGGCAGCGCATTGATCAGCCACTCGCGCGCGGGCGTGACGGAGATCAGCACGAAGAGGATGCCCGACAGGAACACGCAGCCCAGTGCAAGCTGCCAGTCATAGTTGAGCTGGGGAACGACGGTGTAGGCGAAATAGGCGTTGAGGCCCATGCCCGGCGCCAGCGCGACGGGAAGCTTGGCCCACATCCCCATCATGAAACTTGTGAGCGCCACGGACAGACACGTCGCTGCGAAAACCGCGCCTTCGTCCATGCCCGCGGCGGTCAACACCTTGGGGTTGACGAACATGATGTAGGCCATCGTGAGGAAGGTCGTCAGACCCGCTACGACCTCGCGCCGAACCGTCGTGTTGTGCGCTTCGAGTTGAAATAGCCGCTCGAACATGTCCGGCCCCCCGCTGGAACGGCGTGCGCAAAAGTGCGTGCGATATTGCGCAAAACGCCGCGTAAACAAAGAACAGGAGCAAGGCGCGGACGGTGCGTTCAGGCGCCTTGCCCAAGCGGCCCGACCGTAAACCAAGCATCTGCCGGAATCATCCTCCCACCGGAAATGCGAAAGGCCGGGTTTCCCCGGCCTTTCTTCCGCTGATTTCCGCGGATACCTCTCCCCGAACTTGGCCGTTCACGAGCGTTGATTGGCCTTATGTGGATTTTTTATGTGCCGTTTTTTAGCCCCAATTCACGCACTTGTCACGGTAAATCGCAGCGCTTTCAGGCAGTTGCCGAAAATTGGCGCAAGTGTGATAATTGCGCATCGCTGCCGCTTAACACACCAAATATATCGGGCGTTCAACCGGTTGTTCCCCGACAGTGGGGTTCGTGCCGCACTCGGCTTGACTTACGCCGTGTCCGCCCGGACGCTGCGCGAATGCGCGTGTGGGTGGGGCTGTTTCTGGCGTTGAGCATCTCGGCGGCGCACGCCGAAGGCTCCTGGCGTATCACGAAGGATCACTGGTCGGCCGAAGACGAGAGGGGATTCTCGCAATTCGTGCAGGCGATCGGCGAGACGAATTGCAGCTCCTCGGAAAGCTGTCTGCGCGATCCGGCCAATCCCTATCGCGCCACCGACCAGCATTTCCTCGACATCGACGTCGACTGCGCCAAGTGGCCTTATCTCCTGAGGGCCTACTACGCCTGGAAGAACGGCCTGCCGTTTTCCTACGTCGATTCGATTGCGACAGGCGGCGATGACCGGCACGGCCGGGGAAACCGTCCCGCGGGACGCCAGGAGCTGATCGATCGCGGTGACGGCATCAACGGCGCGCGCGCCGTGCGCGAAGTCATCGACACCGTGTTCTCCGGGACCTACCGTACCGATGCCGCTGACAGCCACGGAATCAAGTCCGATTTCTATTCGCCGGCGATCCAGCCCGGCTCCATCCGGCCGGGCACAGTGATCTACGACACCAACGGACACGTCGGCATCGTCTACAAGACCGATGAAGACGGACGCATCTACTACATGGACGCGCATCCCGATTTCACGATCAGCCGCAGCGTCTACGGCGCTCAGTTCGGCCAGAGCCCGGCGCGGCTGGGCGGCGGGCTGAAGAACTGGCGGCCGCAGCAGCTCAAGGGTGCGCACGCCGATGCCGCTGGCCACCTGATCGGCGGCCACATCGTGCTCGCCGACAACGATCAGATCGAAGACTATTCGCTCGTCCAGTACACCGGAATGGACACCGATCCCGCGCGCGATGCGAAAAAGCCTCGCTTCGTCTTCAACGGCGAGCAGCTGGGCTTCTACGAGTGGGTCCGTGTGATGATGTCGGACGGCAGGACCATCTACAGTCCGGTCTACGAGCTCAAGGTGACGATGCGTACGCTGTGCAACGATCTCAAGGACCGCGCGCAGTTCGTCGATCAGGCGATCTCGAAGAACGTCCAGAACGAGCCGCACCCCTCGCGTCTGCCCGAGAACATCTACGACGCGGGCGGAGACTGGGAGACCTATGCCACGCCCGCGCGCGATTCCCGGCTTCGCGCCGAAGTCGCTCAGTTCTACAGGACGATGGACGAGATCATCGGCTTGTGGGTTCACCGCGATCCGCGCATCGTCTATGACGGCTACGACCTCAAGGACGATCTGTTGAAGTCCTACGACGAGCAGAGTGCGTCGTGCGACCTGACATATCTGAATTCCTCGAAGCGGCCGGTGGCCATGAATCTTCGGGATGTGATGCAGCGCGTCTATGCCATCTCATTCGATCCCTATGACTGCATCGAGCTGCGCTGGGGGGCAAGCGGTGCGGAGCGGGACACGTGCACCGACAGCGAAAAGAAGCTGCGCTGGTATGAGGCGGAGCAGCGCCTTCGCAACGATCCCGCCCGCATGACGGCCGTCGCCTACGATGTCGATGATCTGGAGCGTTCGAAAAATGGTTCCGATCCTCCGCCGCCCGTGGACGTGCGCGCCCTGATCGAGAACATGCCCTACCAGGTGCCGCTGGAAGCCATGAAGCCGGTGGGGCGGTAGGCCCCAATTGCCCCGGCCGCCACACCCGCTTATGAAGGGCGGCAGAGTGCTTCGCTCCGGACCCCGCACATGCGCCTTTCCCGCTATTTCATACCGCTTCTCAAGGAAACGCCCTCCGAGGCGCAGATCGTCTCGCACCGGCTGATGCTTCGCTGCGGCATGATCCGCCAGGAGGCCGCCGGCATCTATGCCTGGCTGCCGCTGGGCTACAAGGTGCTGCGCCGGATCGAGCAGATCGTGCGCGAGGAGATGGACCGGGCCGGCGCCGTCGAAATCCTCATGCCCACGCTGCAGCAGTCCGATTTGTGGAAGGAGTCGAACCGCTACGACGCCTACGGCCCGGAGATGCTACGCATCACCGATCGGCACGAGCGCGAACTTCTCTACGGCCCCACCAACGAAGAGATGGTGACGGAGATCTTCCGCGCCTACGTGAAGTCGTACAAGTCGCTGCCGCTGAATCTCTATCACATCCAGTGGAAGTTCCGCGACGAAGTGCGCCCGCGCTTTGGCGTCATGCGCGGCCGCGAGTTCCTGATGAAGGATGCGTACTCATTCGATCTCGACACCGCAGCGGCGCGGCGCTCCTATAACCGGATGTATGTGGCCTACCTGCGCGCCTTCGATCGCATGGGGCTTGTCACCGTTCCGATGCGCGCCGACACCGGCCCGATCGGTGGCGACCTCTCCCACGAATTTCACGTGCTTGCCGAGACGGGCGAAAGCCAGGTGTTCCTGCACAAGGACCTGCTTTCCATGCCGGTTCCGGCCGCCGACATCGACTTCGACGGCGATCTCGAGCCCATCGTGCAGCAGCGCTCGGCGCTCTATGCCGCGACGAGCGACGTGCACGACCAGGCCCGCTTCGAAGCCGAGGTGCCCGAAGACAAACGCATGTCCACGCGCGGCATCGAAGTGGGGCAGATCTTCTATTTCGGCACCAAGTACTCGGCGCCCATGAAGGCGCTGGTGACCGGGCCGGACGGCAAGGACGTGCCGGTGGAAAGCGGAAGTTACGGCATCGGCGTGTCGCGGCTGGTGGCCGCGATCATCGAGGCGTCCCACGACGATGCGGGCATCATCTGGCCCGAGCCGGTGGCGCCCTTCGACGTGGCGCTGATCAATTTGAAATCCGGCGATGCGAAGGCCGA
>Ga0335069_10005711_pt1 | contig 18240 bp, 17 predicted proteins | sample Lox_Sample_11_FD_206714 | JGI IMG/M metagenome (GOLD analysis project Ga0335069, IMG submission 206714) | Soil microbial communities from Loxahatchee National Wildlife Refuge, Florida, United States - Lox_Sample_1.1 | ecosystem: Environmental > Terrestrial > Soil > Wetlands | place: USA... | reverse complement strand
CGGTCGAGTTCGGCTGCTGCGGCCAGCTTTTCGGACACGACGGGCGGGTCGAAACCGAGTCCCACGCCGTGCGCGACGGGCATGGGCGGCAGCGACTCGCCCGCGGCCGCATAGGCGGCGAGCAGCGCGGTCGTGGGTTCACCGGGACGACAGGCGGCGATCATCCTGTCGTACAGCGCATCTGAGCGGTCGAAGAGCGCGCGGGCCGAGCCGTTAGTCGTCTGTCCCGCGGGCCACGTCCTGGCCACCTCGGCGACATATCCGTCGGCCAGCGCGCCGACGGCCAACGCCACCAGGTCACCGGCCCGAAACTCGGTGTGGCAGCGTCGCCACGGGTGTTCCCGCGAGGTGACCCATGCGACGTCCTGGGTGGCCGGCGTGCTCACCCCGCCGGCGGCCATGGCCTCCAGCGCGGCCCCGGCCAGCGCCTGCTCGGACGCTCCCGGCTGCAACTCCGCCAGGGCGGCGGCCAGTCCCTTTTCCGCCACGCGGAGCGCAGGGCCCATCGCCGCGATCTCGTCGGGCGTCTTGATGCGGCGCGCCGCCCGCATGGCCGGCTCGCCGTCGACGAGGTCGGCGCCGGGGAAGGCCGCGGGCAGCAATGCCGCGAAAGTTGGTGTGATGGCGTCGGTTCCGACCCGTCGCGCCGTCGCCGCGCCGTCGATGTGCTTCAAAACCTCGATGAGTGTCATCGGGTTCCAGGCCAGCCCGTACAGGTGATCGCGACCGATCTCGTCGGGGACACCCTCGTCATCGGTGCTGTTGAGGTAGATCTCGCCGGTGGCGCGCACCACGACGCACATGGGGGCGAACGGTCGCGTCCCCGCGATCCACAGCTGGGGGGCGCCGGTGACATAACGAATGTTGGCTTGCCGCCCCAGCACCAGGATGTCGAGGTTGTGCGCTTGCATCTGGGCCAGCGCCCGTTCCCGACGCCCCGTCCGCAACGGCAGGGGGTCGGGCAAAACGTCAGTCGCCATAGGGGGAGTAGGGGTAGTCGGTGATCGGCGTGTAGCCGTCTTCGGTGATCACCACGATCTCCTCACTGCGGTAGCCGCCTGTGCCGTCCTCCCACACCACAGGTTCGAGCACCAGCACCATGCCGGGCGGAAAGACGAAGTTGTCGTCGAATTCCTCGCCGAGGTCCGTGCCGATCATCGGGGCCTCGGCGGGGTAGGTGCCGATGCCGTGACCCAGATAGAAGTGCGGCAGCCACGGCTTGCGTCCGCCGTTCGCGGCGATCGCCGCCCGCGCCAGATCACCCGACGTGACACCGGCTTTGGTCACGGCGAGCACTTCGTCGAGGATGGCTCGCCACTGACGGAACTGGTCCTGTTGCCGCGGCGACGGTCGGTCGCCGACCAGCCAGGTTCGACCGAAGTCCGAGCAGTATCCCGCGTAGCTGATGCTGATGTCGGTCCACAGCACGTCCCCGGCGGCCAGTTCGCGAGCGGTGGGGAGCAGGGGCAACGCCAGGTCACCGTGGGTCGTCCACACACCGGCCTCCCGCGAGCTGGGCATCACCTGCCAGATGGCCTCGAGCATGTTGGTGGTGGCGCCCAGCTCGAAGGCGCGCCGGACCAGCTTGGCCGAAAGGTCAAGCTGCCGTACCCCCGGTGCCAATGCCTCCTGCACGTCGGCCATGGCCCGCTCGGTGATGCGACAGGCGCGGCGAAGGCAGGAAACCTCGTCGCGCGTCTTGACCAACTGCGCCGCGCCGACCACGATCGCCGCATCCGACGGCGGGCCGGACGGAAACAGGGTGCCGCCCGCCCGCCGCATCGCGCCCGTGAGCTCGTCGACGGCCACGCTCGCGCCCCGAGGGATGAGGTCGGCCAGCTCTCGGGCGAAATCGCCTACGCCCTGGTCGAATTCGAGATAGACCGGCCCGTGCAGATGATCATCGCGCACCGGCGGCCCGGACGATTCGGGGAACCCTCCGCCACGAAACGGCATGAACAGGTGTGGGTGCTCGTCGTCGGCCAGCACGACGGCCACCGGGCGCTCGACGTGCGAGAGGCCCGCATCGAGCAGCGGCCAACTGGTCCCCGTCGCGTACCCGACGTAGCCGTTCATCAGCAGGATGAGCGCGTCGACACCGTGGTCGGCCATCGCGGCGCGGAGCCGTGCGCCGGTCTCGGCGCGCATGCGCACGAAGTCCGGCTCGTCGGGAATGTCGAAGACCGAGCCGCGGGCGGTGAGTGAATTCGTCATCTGAACCCCGTCTGCGGACCGCGGTGCCGCTTGGGCGCGCCGATCACGTCCTCGGGATACAGGTTGCGGGCTTGACCTGACATCATGGTCCCTTCATCACCCCGGCATGGGGTAGCTGACGCCGGTGAGTTGTTCGGACAGCTGCCACAGGCGCTGCGTGCCGGCCTCGCTGCGCGCCAAGTTGGGCACTCCGGCGAACGTTACTCCGCCCCCGGCGGTTTCGTAGAAGCCGCGCGGTCCGTAATACGCGCCGCCGCGGGCGTCCGGAGATGCCGCCGCATAAAGCGCAGGCTTGATGCCCTCCTCGACGTCGAGCCACATGAACGGCAGCAGCCGCCAGGTCAGCCGGGTCAACCGGGCCTGCAGCGTCGGTCTGTCGCGACCGTACGACGCGCCGCTGAGCAGGTTGGTCTTGCTCAACCCGGGGTGCGCCGCGTTGGACATCACCCCCCAGCCGCCGAGGCGGCTGCGCCGATCCAATTCGATCGCGAACATCAGTTGCGCCAGCTTGGCCATTCCGTAGGAGCGCATGGGTTTGTAGCCATGTTGCGCGTTGTGATCGCTGAAGTCGAGATTGCGCTGAGTTGCGGCGATGCTGCTGACGGTCACCACGCGCGCGGATTTCGCCGCGCGCAGCAGGGGCAGCAGGTGCCCCGTCAAGGCGAAGTGACCCAGATGATTTGTGCCGAACTGCAATTCGAAGCCGTCTCGGGTTTCCTGGCGCTGTGGCGGTGTCATGACGCCGGCGTTGTTGATCAAGACGTCGATCGGGCGGCCCTCTGCGGCCAGCTCCTCACCCGCCGCCACGCTTTTCAGCGATGACAGGTCCAGATGCCTGATGGCCAGCTTGGCCGCCGGTGCCCCCCGGCGGATCTCGGCGATAGCGGTTTCGCCCTTGGTCCGGCAGCGAATCGCCAGGATGATGTCGGCGCCCGCGGCGGCCAGCCTTTTCGCCAGACCGAGCCCCAGACCGCTGTTGGCTCCGGTCACGAGCGCGAACCTGCCGGATAAATCCGGCACTTCGAGGGTCAGATCGGGCTTCACCATGTCACGGGGAGCTCGTAGACGCCGTATGCCAACGAATCGTGTTTGAACGGCAGGTCCTCGAGCGGGACCGCGAGCCGCAGCGTCGGCATGCGGCGCAGCAGGGTGGGCAGCACGATCTGCAGTTCCATCCGGGCCAGTTGCTGGCCCACGCATTGGTGGCGGCCGTAGCCGAAGCCGACGTGCGGGCCGTCCTCACGCCCCAGGTCCAGCCGGTCGGGGTTGGGGAATCGGCGGGAATCCCAATTCGCCGGCGCGACGTCGAGGATGATGCCCTCGCCGGCCCGGATGGTCTCCCCACCGACCTCGATGTCCTCGATGGCGATGCGGCGCTGACCGGTCTGGATGATGCTGAGATAGCGCATCAATTCCTCGACCGCGGTGGCGACGAACTTCGGGTCGTCGGCGTCGCGCAGCACCGCGCGCTGATCGGGATGCTCCAGCAGCGCGGCGACGCTCAGGCTGAGCATGTTCGCGGTGGTTTCGTGACCGGCGATCAGCACGCCGAGGGCCAGTTGGGTGGCCTCGCGCACGCTGAGCTCTTCGGCGTTGACCCGCTCGGCCAGATCGGACACCAAATCCTCTGACGGCTCTTGCATCTTGGCGCGAATCAGCTTGGCGATGTATCGCGCCAACGAGGCGGCGCCCTGAGCCGTGTCCTCCTCGGTCGCGTAGCGCCCGGTGCCCCGCTGGGCTTGCTCCTGGAAGAAATCCGCGTCCTCGTAGGGCACGCCCAGCAGTTGGCTGATGACCAGCGAGGGGACAGGCAGCGCGACGGTGCCGACGACGTCGCCGGGATTGGGGCCGGCCAAAAGGGCGTCGATGCGATCGTCGGCGATCTTCTGCACCGCCGGCCGCAGCCCTTCGACACGTTTGAAGGTGAACGGCTTCGACAGCATCCGGCGGAACCGGGTGTGCTCTTCGCCGTCGGAAGTGAACACCGAGCGTGGCCTCTTATGGACCGTCGCCAGCATCCCTTCGTTCCAGTGCGGATAACGTGGCAGGCGGTCATCGACGCTGGTGCGCGAGTCCGTGAACAACGCTCGTATCGCGTCGTAGCCGTGGATCAGCCACGGCGTGCTGCCGTCCCAGATCCGGACCCTGCTGAGCTGCTTGTCGGCGTTGAGCGCCAACACCTTTGGCGGCGGGGCGAACGGGCAAACGGGCGCCCGCGTCATCGGAAAGTCGGGAATCTCGGTGGCGGTCGAGATCTCGGTCATCGTCCTCCTCGGTTCTCCACTGCCGCGCCCACGTGGACCGGCGCACGCCACAGACCGACGATCGCGTCGATCAGTCCCTCGCCGGCAACCGGCCAGCTCGACCGCGACCGCGGCCCGTGCTCGGCCAGCGCGCCCTCGTGCTCGGCGCAGGTGTGCATCAGGAGGTTGCGGACCATCGCGATGCGCTCGAAACGCACTCGCTTGGGCAACTCGGGAAGGCAGCGGGTGATTCCGTCGATGGTCTGCACCAGCCGCGGCGACGTGAGCGCATCCTTGGTGACGACGTGACGATAGGTGGGGTCGGCCATCGCCTGAGCGGCAAACCGTGCGTACCAGCTGGGGGCGCCGAGGGCGGCCAGGTGGTCGGTGAGGGGGCGCACCAACGTGCCAACCCAGTCCCGTAGCTCGCTCGAATCGCCGACGTCGGCCAGCATTTGCGCGCGCAGCGCCTCGATCGGCTCCCGATGCTTGCTCTCGATCGCCCGGAGCAGGTCGGTCCTCGTTCCGAAGTGGTAGCAAGCCGCGGCGTTGTTCCCTTGCCCGGCGGCCTCGCTGATCTGCCGGTTGGACACCGCGTACATGCCACGCTCTGCGAACAGCACCTCCGCGGCCGCCAAGATCGCCTCTCTGGTGCCCGTCGACCTCTCGGAGCGTGGCATCCGCTCGGAGTTCATCGCCTCAGTGAACACCCCGCACCCAGTTAAATCAAACAATTTATTTAATCTGTCCGGCGGGCACCGGCGGGTCGCGTCGTCGGGTGGCCGCAACGGCGCCTTGCGTCAACCGCGTCGGGATGCCCGACCGGACCGCCCGGAATAGAGTACGGATGTGAATCCGCTGCAGCGGGTGGCGCGAAACCCGACCGCCTATCGCTGGCTGGTGCTGCGGGGGCGACCGGTCGCGGAAGGGGTAGAGGCGTTCCTCCGGTTCGCAAGCAAAGGACGCCTCGGTGTGCTGGACCTGACCGGCCTGCCCAATGTGCAGGTCACCACCTCGGGGCGCAAAACAGGCCTGGCCCGCACGGCCACCGTGCAGTGCGTGCCCGTCGCGGACGGGCTGATAGTCGTCGGCTCCAACTGGGGTCTTCCCCGCCACCCCGCCTGGTCGGCGAATCTCACAGCGACGGAACGGGTCACAGTTCGCCGACGCGGTCAGCGGTTCACCGCGACGGTGCGGTTGCTCACCGGGGCGCAGCGCGACAAGGCCTGGGCGAAGGTGGTGCAGGATTGGCCGAATTATCAGATCGCCCAGGACCGCGCCGGGCGGCGTCGCTTTCGCCTTTTCCTTCTCACGCCGGCGCCACAGGCGTTCAGCCGGTGAGCTCCCTCTTGATCGCCGCGTCCTGCTTGAGACCGACGTCGGTGACGAAGTCCACCGGCACCAGATCATCGGGCGGGCTGTCGAATTCCAGCTCCGCGAACGCGGCGGCCTCGGTGAACAGCAGGAGCGTGACTCCCTTGGAGCCGTCGGGTGAGGGCCCCGAGATCGTCGTGCCGCCGGCTCCGACGGCGATCGGCTCGGGTATGCCGTGGACGTAACCATCCCGTGTCGCCTTCGCCGACTCCAGCGCTCGGACAGCCGCGGCCGGATCCGGCAGGATCCGGATACTGTCGAAGATGACGTGCGTGCGGTCTTGGTCGCTGAACGTCGTCGCGGCGCCCGGCTGACCGTTCGGGTTGTTGATCGGCGGCGTGGCCGTGAAGCCCCGCGGCGCGTTGAGATCGCTCGCCCGGATCAACAACCCGGTGTAATCGGACGGCTGGGCGAGCGCTCTTGTCGACGTCCCCGTCAGCGTCGTGGCGAGCGCCGCGACCAGGGCCGGAAAAACCCGGGCGGCAACGCATGCCATCAAGCTGCCGATCCGAGCGCGTCGAAGATCAGCTTGCCGTAGGTCGCCATCCGGTCCGAGCCCAGAATCCCGGGGCCCATCTTGTTCATGACGTAGGCGACGGTGGTCCGGCGTTCGGGCCACATCAACACCATCGAGCCGCCCCATCCGCCCCAGAAGCAGATTCTCTCGTCGGGGACGTAGGACAGCGCTTCCTTCTGCGGAAGCCCGTATCCGAGGCCCCAGCGCAGCGGCGCGGGCAGGACGAGATCGACGCCGCTCGCGTGCTCGTCGAAGATCAGGTCGACGGTCTCGGGCTTGAGCAATTGAACTCCGTGGGCCTTGCCGCCCAACGAAATCGCCGAGAGGATCGCCGCCAGGGAACGGGCGTTGCCGTGGCCGTTGAGGGCGCCCATGTCGGCGTCGCGCCAGGCCGGCGTGTTCGCGGCATCGGCGTTGGGTGGGGGGCCACTGAAGGTTTTGCGCATCGGGCTGTCCTCGGGGAGCTGGTCGAGCGGCAGCTCGAGGGGAGGCGGCGGGATGATCTCGGCGATGCGTTCGTAATCGGCAGGCGCCGCGCCGATTTGGAAGTCGGCGCACAGCGGGCCGGCGATTTCGTCGCGGACGAACTCCTTGAGGGAATGACCGGTGACGCGCCGGATCACCTCGCCGATCAGGTGGCCCTGGTTGTGGGCGTGATACCCCGACGCGGTGCCCGGCTCCCACCACGGCGCCTGGGCCGCCAGGGCCGTGGTGGCCTTGTCCCAGTCATACATGTCCTCGGTGGCGAAGGGTAGATCCCACCCGGACACCCCGGAAGTATGCGACAGGATGTGGCGAATCTGGATGTCCTGCTTGCCATTTGCGGCGAATTCCGGCCAGTAAGCCGCCACCGGAGCGGTCGGTTCGACCAGGCCGCGGTCGATGACCATCAGGGCGGCGAGGCTGGTGACCGTCTTGGTGGAGGACCACACGTTGACGATGGTGTCCTCGGCCCACGGCGTAGTGCGTCCGGCGTCGGAGCAGCCGCCCCAGATGTCGACGACGGTTTCGCCGCCGACGTCGACGGCGATGCACGCGCCAACCTCTTCACCGGAGGTGATGTTGTCCGCCAGCGCCGCCCGGACCTTGTCGAAACGCGCGTCGCAGTGTCCGTGAATGACGTCCATCTGATCAGCTCCGTTTCGCTTTGGGCCCGGTGTGACGCGTCACAACGAACGGAACATATTGGACGATGCGGCGGCGGGGCAAGGGAGCTAACGGGGATCGTGGGCTGCGATGTGCGTAAGCAAGTCCCGGGCGACACCCGCGGGCGGTGTGCCTCCACCCACCCAGATGGCCCGCAGTTGGCGTCGCAGGTTCAACTCGGGGATTGCCACGGTCCGCAGCCGTCCGATCGCCAGGTCGTCGGCAACGGCCAGCCGGCTCATCACGGCGGGCCCGGCGCCCGCGACGACGGCCGCGCGCACCGCGGCGGCAGACGACAGTTCGAGGACCGGGTGCGCTTGCCAGGAGGAGTCGCCGAGGGCTTGGCGCAGGGCGGCGGTCAACGAGTCGCGCGTCCCGGATCCGGGTTCCCGGGTCACCAGCGGTGTTTGACTCAGTTCCGCCGCCGTTACCGGTCGCCGGCGCTGCGCCCACTTGTGGTCGGCGGGCACAATCAGCACAAGCTCCTCGTGCGCGACCACCCTGCTGCGCAACCCCTTTGGCAGGTAAGGGGTCTCGATGAACCCGAGATCGGCTTTCCCGTCGCGCACGGCGGTGATCTGGGCTTCGATGGAGGCCAGTCGCGCCGAAACCGCCTGCCGCGTCAGCCCGAATTCCCTGCCCGCCGCGGCGAGGCTGCCGGTCCGGGCGATGGCCAAGAAGATTTCGAACGCGAACAGGTCGGGTACGTGACTGCTTAGTGGCATGACAATCCCTTCCGGTACAAGGCAGTCTTTTGGGGCAGTCTTTTGGGGCAGTCTTTTGGGGACCCACAAGCAATGCTTGTGAGCCCACAAAACCCAGCCCTCCGGCCGTGGCCCGTCAACCGGGGAACGATTCGGTGATATCGCCGCCAGAGGAGGAAGCGTGACAATAGGCGCCATGACGCCGACCACGGCATCGTGGGGTAAGCGCGACGACATGATCGTGCGTGCCAACCAGCCCTACAACGCCGAACCGCCTCCCGCGGTGCTGGCCGACAGTGCCCTCACCCCGATCGACGCGTTCTACGCCCGCAATCATGGGAGCTTTCCCGACACCGCGCCGCAGGACTGGCAGCTGACAGTGAACGGGCAGGTGGAAAGGCCGCTCACCGTCACGTATGAGCAACTGACCACCGAGTTCGATCAACACGATGTGGTGGCGACGCTGGCATGCGCCGGCAACCGGCGCGCCGAGATGCTGCGGGTGCGGCCCATACCGGGGAAAGAACCCTGGGCGCACGGGGCGATCTCCACCGCGGAGTGGCGCGGTGCCCGGCTGACCGACGTCCTGGCGGCCGCGGGAGCGCAGCACTACGACGGGCTGCACGTCGCCTTCCAGGCATTGGACATCGCCGAGGAGGCGAAGCCCCTCCAGCCCTACGGCAGCTCCATCCCGCTGAGCAAGGCCATGTCGCCCGAAGTCCTGCTCGCGTGGCGGATGAATTCCGAACCCCTTCCGCGCACCCACGGCGGTCCGGTGCGGGTCGTGGTGCCCGGCTACATCGGTGCGCGCAGCGTCAAGTGGATCTCCGACATCACGGTGCAAAGCGGCCCTTCGGAGAATTACTTCCAGTCGCGCGACTACCGCATCCTGCCAGCGGACGCCGACCCCGAAGCCGTCGCCGCGGGGGAGGGCATTGCGCTCTCGTCCGTGGCGCTCAACTGCGACATCCTCGATCCCACCGACGACGACCGTGTGCCGCGGGGTCAGTTGACCATCCGGGGCTACGGGATCGCCGGCGACGGCCGCAGCGTCGAGCGAGTCGACGTGTCGCTCGATGAGGGCCTCACCTGGCGGCAAGCCGACCTGCACCCCGCGCCCGGTAAATGGTCGTGGCGGCCGTGGTCGCTGGTCGTCGACGTCGCGCCGGGACCGTTGCGCATCACCGCCCGCGCCTGGGACGAGACAGGTGCCGCGCAGCCGGAATGGGCGGCGTCGCTGTGGAATCCGCGGGGGTACGGCAACAACGCGTGGGCGCGCGTCGCGTTGAGCGTGATATGAGGCGGATCGCTAGGTGCCGTTCGACTTCTTGAGGCGGGCGATCTCGCCGCCCCACACCGATTGGGCGCCGGCATCACCGGTGCGGTAGATCTGGACCATCGACGAAACACTCACGGCGAGAACGATTATCGCGACGATGACCCGCGTGGCCACCCCGCGGTTGTCGGATCGTCGTTCGATGAAGCGCAGCGCAACCAGCCCGATTGCGACCACCAGCAGGGCGGCAGCGAAGTACACCATCGTGCTGCCGCGGTCGGCGTGTTCTTGCAGGATGGGAGCGGGCTTTTTCCTCAGGTCATAGAGCCATTGGCCGGCGTTGACGGTGATGGGCGTTATCACCATGGTGGCGGCGGCCATGACCAGCATGAGCCACAACAGCTGGCCCCGCCGGGCGGCCGGCCATAAGCCGCAGAGGATTTCGAGCAGCGCGGTCAGCGGCACGAGCACCACCACGAGATGCAGCCACAGGGCGTGCGCCGGCAGGCCGTTGACGACGTTCATAAATCCCCTCGGGTGATCGCGCCGGCCACGGGGCTCAGCCGCCGAGCCCCTTTTTTACGGCCGCGTCTTGTTTCTGGCCCACGTCGGTGACGAAGTCCTGCGGTGGGAGCGAGTCGACCGGGCCGTCGAACTCCAGCGTGACGAACGCCCTGCCCTCGGTGAACATCAGTATCAAGACGCCCTTGGAGTTGTCCGGCGAGTTCCCGGTCAGCGTCGTTCCGCCGGTTCCGACGTTGAACGGATCCGTTTTCGGGTTCTTGACGTTGCCGGCCTGTGCGCCCTTTGCCGCGTTCAGCGCATTCGTGGCGGCCGCCGGGTCCGGGAGCACCTGGATCGTGTCCTTGATGACGTGGCTGTTGTCGTCGGTCTTGAACGTGGTCGCGACGCCCGGCTGGCCGTTGGGGTTGTTCGTCGGCGGGCTGCCGGTGAATTGGATCGGGGCGTCGATGTCCGTCGCCTGGATCAACAGCGAGGTGTACTCGCCCGGTTGTGCCTGCGCCGAGGATTTCGCCGCCGAGCTGCTGGTATTCGTGGCCGGGCTGGACGAGCCCGACTGCGGCGTCTGTGACGTCGAGGGAGCCGGCTTGCTGCCGCAGCCAGCCACCGTCAGCGTCAGCGCCGCCGCGAGGCCCGCGATCACCGTCCGAGAAATCCTCATCACATCGCGCTCCTTCCACGCTGACTCCGGCGACACAGTCGACTCGTTTCCGAATCGCACAGTACATCGCCGGGGATCGCCGAAGGTGCCGCCGGGCCGGGCGGTGCGGAGGGCGGGTGTTGGATGGTGGCGACCCGCCGCGCCCGGCTACGCCGCGCTTGCGATCGCCACGAGACCGATGGTGGCGACCCGCAGCGCCCGGTCACGCCGCGCTTGCGATCGCCACTAGTCCAATTGGTCGCGCAGGCAGCGCAGCGTGTTGGCCAGGATGCGAGAGACTTGCATCTGCGACACGCCGATTCGCTCGGCGATCTGGCTTTGGGTCATCGATTCGAAGAACCGCATATGAAGCACCTGGCGTTCGCGCTCGGGGAGCGCGCCCACCAGGGCACGCACCGCCTCGCGGTTGGTGATGTGCTCGATTTGCGGATCGATGCCGCCCACGGCGTCGGCCACCAATCGCGATTTGCCCGAGCCGTCGGCGCCAAGGGGCGCGTCCAGAGAATCGAGCCGATAGGCATCACCCGCGACGAGGCATTCGACGATTTCCTCGCGTGGGACTTCGAGCACCTGGGAGAGCTCGCCGGCGGTGGGCGCGCGGCCCAGCTTTTGTGCTAAATCGCTTGTGGTTCTGCTGATTTGGACGTGCAGCTCGCGTAAACGCCGCGGCACACGCATGCCCCAGCTGTAGTCGCGGAAGTAACGCCGAACCTCGCCCATCATGGTGGGCACCGCGAAACCGATGAAGCTGGGTCCCTTGTCGGGGTCGAATCGGTTGATCGCATTCATCAGCCCCAGGCGGGCGACCTGTATCAGGTCGTCCAGACCTTCGCCGCGTCGCGCGAAATGGCTGGCCACATGGTCCGCCAGGGGCAGGCATCGGGCGACGATGCGCTCGCGTTGCCGGCAGTACTCGTGGGATTCGCCCGGCAACTGGCGCAGCTCGATGAACATCTCGACAACGTCGTCGTATGAATCGTCCGTTTGCGTGTTGGCTGACCGAGTCGGGCGGGGTGGAGTCGCGACGTCGGTCATAAGCTGAATCGCGTCTTGCCGACGCAACTCGCGGTGAAAAGATTAGGGTACGAACAGGTTTGCATTCTGGCCCACTTCCTATGGGTCACGTGCGGCGAGGCATCGCAGCTATGCGCACAGTCGCCTCCGCCGCACTTCTATCCGCAGGACGAGTCGATGATCAGCACACGTTGCAACAACGGGAGGGGGTGACGGTGCTGGTATCGCCGGAGCCACGTCAAGCCCAACAGCCGTGCGGGCTGATTGACCGCTTTGAGCTAAACGGCGACATGTCCAGAACGGACTTCACCCATGACTATACGCCCCACGGCACGAGCCCGCGTTCTCTCACACAAAGCGGTACGAAGGCGGATTGTCGGGAATCGCGCGAAGTTCGCCGGCCACAGAGCCGCGAGGCCGTTGCCGCTGGCCGGCAGGCGTTTCTCATTCCTGTGCCATTCCTGTGCCGCGTGGGTACTGTTCGCCTCATGCCTGGGAACACCGCAGCTCACGCCAATGCGTAGCGCGAGCCCGCTGGCCGGCCGCGGTGTGGTGGTATCCGGCGGCAGCCGCGGTATCGGGCGCGCGGTCACCGAACTGCTGTGCAACCTCGGCGCCGGTGTCGTCGTCAACGGTCGCGACGCCGACGCCGTGGAGGAGACCGTCGCGGCGATCACGGACTCCGGCGGGCGCGTCAGCCCGGTCATCGGGGCCGCGGACGACGAACGCATAGCCGCCGCGCTCATCGACGAATGCGTGAGTTCCTACGGTCGGTTGGACGCCCTGGTCAATTGCGCCGGGATCGCCGAGCCGCCCGGTTCGTCGATCCTGAATGTATCGCCGGCGGAATTCGACCGCCTGATCGGCGCGCACCTCGGTACGGCGTTTCACACCTGCCGGGTCGCGGCCCGCGTCATGGCTGCCCAAGGGCACGGGGCGATCATCAACACCGGCTCGGTGGCCTTTCTCGGCGACTACGGCGGAACCGGCTACCCCGCGGGCAAAGGTGCCGTCAACGGACTCACGATGGCCATCGCGGCGGAACTGAAGCCCCATGGTGTCCGGGCCAACGTGGTGTGTCCCGGCGCGCGGACGCGGCTGTCCACCGGCGCGGAATACGAAAACCACATTGCCGGCCTCTACCATCGCGGGCTGCTCGACGAGGCGACGATGCGAGCCTCATTGGACAGCGCCCCGGCGGCGTTCGTGGCCCCGCTCTACGCCTATCTCGCCAGCGACTTGTCGCGCGACGTGACGGGCCAGATCTTCGTCGCCGCGGGCGGCTTCGTCGGCAGCTTCGATCGGCCGGCGCCGCGCGTGCTGGGGTACCGCGACCACCATGACGCCGAACCATGGTCGGTCGAGGACCTGCACAAGATGATCGGCTCGCCCGCACCCGCCTGACCCGCGCAGAAATAGCGCCCGATCCGGGCCGCCACGCGTGAACCGATCGGCGGCCGCTTACGTGTTCAATCGAGTGACGAGCGGCGGGGCCATCACGTCCAACTACGGGGGTCCGGAGCGGTTGGGGCGGGGTGCGACAGCGCCGCCGACGACCCCACTTCGGATCCTGGTCATCGGCGCCGGCGTGAGCGGCATTTCCGTTGCGCGGGGACTGCTGCGGGACGGCCATGACGTCACGGTCTTCGATCAGCGCAAGGACATCCGCCCGGGTGGCGGCGCCGTGACCATCTGGTCCAACGGCGAAGCGGTTCTGCGGCAGCTGGGCGCCAACATGGACGGGGCCGGCCAACTGCTTTCCGGCGTGCGCGTGGTGACGTCTCGGGGGCGCCGGCTCGCGACCCTGGACGTGACCGCGATGGTGAACCGGCTGGGCGCTCCCGTTCGGATGGTTCCGCGCCGCGTCCTGCTCGAACGGTTGTTGGAGGGCTTCCCGACCGATCGCATCCGGGGCCGTGCGCGTGCCGTGGGGGTCGTCGCTGCTCGCAGTGGTGCGGGAGTCGAATTCGAAGACGGCGCCGTGGCCCGGGGCGACGTGGTGATCGGTGCCGATGGTCTGCACTCGGTCCTCCGAGACGTGGTCGGCGCGCCTGCCGCCGAACCGACCGGTTGGTGCAGCTGGCAGGGACTCCTCGCCGTTCCCGAGCTCGCCGGCACGCGCGAGGCGACGATCGCCATCGGCGAGCAGGGAAACGCGGGCGTGTGGCCCGCGGGCGGTTCAGAGGTGCAGTGGTGGTTCGACTTGCCGTGGTCATACGACTTCGTCAGGCCGGAGAGCCCGCTCGACGTGATCCGGTCCAAGTTCACCGGCTGGTCTGACACCGTCGACCTCGTGCTGGGGAAACTGACCGACCAGGACCTGGTCGGTTCGCCGTATCCCCATTTTCGGCATCCCATTTCCCCCGCCCTGGCCCCTGGCCCGGTGACGTTGCTCGGCGACGCCGCCCACACCATGCCGCCCACCCTCGCCCAGGGAACCAACCAGGCGCTCCTCGACACCATGGTGTTGTGCAAGGCGCTTTCGGCGGCCCGCAACTCTCCAAACGGGATTTCGGACGCGCTGCGCCGGTATGAGAAGACTCGGCGCCGCCGTGTGGCGGCGGTGTCGCGGGTGGCATCGCTGCAGCTGGCCCACGGCGAGAACACCCTGAGGCCCGCGGCATTGATCTCGGACCGGCTACACACCTGGGTGCTGACAATGTTCCTGTACTGGACGAGTCATCGCCGGATGTCGGCGGCGATCGATCGAGACCCCGCTACCGCAATCCCCGTCGCCTCGAGCCGCCGGTGAACGCGCTCGATACCCCGGATCTGGCCACGGTGCGGAATCCCGACGGTCCCGTCCGGGTGCGCGCCGATCCCGACGCACCCTCGCGCTGGCGATGGCTCGTCAAGTGGTGCGTGCTGGCCGTTCCGCACTACCCGATACTGATACTTCTGTATGCGGTGTATCCGCTGCTGACGATCGCCGCCGGTGTCACGATCCTGTTCACCGGCCGCTATCCGCGCCCGCTGTTCGACTTCAACGTCGGCGTGCTGCGCTGGTCGTGGCGGGTGATGAATTACCGATTTCCGATGAACAGCACCGACAAGTACCCGCCGTTCGCGCTGGCGTCGCGGCCCGGTTATCCCGGTGACCTGGTGGTCGACTACCCGGGGCGACTGACCCCCTGGGCCGTGCTGGTGAAGTGGTGGCTGCTCGGGCTCCCGCAGATACTGCTGTGCTGGGCGATGGAGCCCCTGCTGCAGGTGCTTTGCGTGATCTCCGCGGCGTGGTTGCTGTGCACCGGATCCATCCACCCCGGCATGTTCGACCTCCTCATGGGAATCGTTCGATGGCGCTACCGGGTGGCGGTGTATGTATCGCTGATGTCCGACGAGTATCCCCCGTTCCGACTGGATCTAGGCGGTGGATGACGCGCGAAAACCCTCTGTTCCCCTACGTGTATCGGTTCGGCCAGCCGGTTTTCGACCGGCTCTTCTACGACCGGTATCGGCGCGCAGCGATCGCACACGCGACCGGCCGGCTACTGATGGTCGGCCTGGGGCCGGGCACCGACCTGAGGTTCGTGCCGCCGGCGGTGACGTCGGTCGCCGCCGTGGAGCCGGTGGCCGCGTTCCGGCGGATGGCGTCTCGTCTTGCCGACCGCCGTGGCATCGCCGTCGACATCGTCGACGGGACGGGCGAGTCAATCCCGTTCCCGGACAATGCTTTCGATTCTATCCACATCGGGCTGGTGCTGTGCTCGGTCGACGATGTGGCGGCGACGCTGGGTGAGATCCGGCGGGTGCTCGTCCCCCGTGGCAGGTTGGTGGTCCTCGAGCACGTCCGCGGCGAGGGCGCCACGGGCCGGCTTCAGGACCTCGTTGCCGGGCCGTGGTCGTGGCTGGCCTCCGGCTGTCATCCGAACCGCCGCACCGTCGACGCCATCGCCGCGGCCGGCTTCGATACGTCCGAGCTGCGCCGCATCCGCACCCCGGTGCCGTTCCCGTGCAAGCCGCATCTTCAGGGTTTCGCCACCCGAACCGAGGGCAGCGCCTGAGCGCATTGAACTATCCGGGTGCCTATCTCGTGTAGGAAAGACACGTGGCGTGTCGTCGATGTTGACGCCGTCGGCACGTCGCCGCGGACCGTGACGGAATGGGCTGTGGTGATGAACTTTTCGGTGTTGGCGCCGGAGATCAACTCGGCGCGGATGTTCGCTGGTGCGGGTGCGGCCCCGATGTTGGGGGCGGCCGCCGCCTGGGACGCGCTGGCCTCCGAGTTGGGGTCCGCGGCGGCGTCGTTTTCCTCGGTCACGTCGGGCCTGACGGGTCAGGCGTGGCAGGGTCCGGCATCCGCGGCGATGGCGGCCGCGGCGGCCCCGTATGCGGGGTGGTTGAGCGCGGCGGCTAGCGGGGCGACGGGCGCTGCCGGACAGGCCCGGGTGGTGGCCGGCGCGTTCGAAGCCGCGCGGGCGGCGACGGTGCATCCGCTGCAGGTGGCGGCCAATCGAAATGGGTTGGTGCAGTTGGTGTTGTCGAATGTGCTCGGGCAGAACGCGCCGGCGATCGCGGCCGCCGAGGCCGAGTACGAGCAGATGTGGGCCCAGGACGTGGCCGCGATGGCCGGCTATCACGCCGGCGCCTCGGCCGCGGCCGCGCAGCTGCCGCAGTGGCAGCAGGCGGTGCATGGCTTGGCGGGCCGGCTCGCCGCGGCGCTGGGCCTCGGCCCGGTTACCAATCCCGTGCCCGGTGACCCCGACTTCATGAGCCAGACAAGTGGGTTCGGCGGGTTGGTGTCGAACATCTCTGTTGCCGACCCCGACGACAACAATTTCGTCGGGACAACCTTCGCCAGCCCGCTGTTCACGGCCGCGGTGACTTCGGGCGCCGAGCCCATGCTGGGCCTGGGGGCGCCCGGGCAGACGATATTGGCGTTCCGGAGCCCGGTTGCCCCGTTCTTGAATAGTTCGATAGCCCTTCCGGTTACGGACCCGCTGGCCCCGCTGTTCACCGCGCTCCTTCCGCTCGGCTTCTGAGCTTTCGGCGCGGATACCTATTCGACGCCCACGGCCTCGATGATGTTGAGGCGGGCCGAACGCCGGGCCGGCGGCAGCGAGCCGAGCAAACTGATCGCCAGGGCGCCGAGGCAGAAGCCAACCGCCGTCCAGCCCGGGCGGAACGCGACCTGAAAGTTCATCATGTCCCCGCTGACCAGGCTGAACAGCCACTGGTCCGCAAACCCGAACACCAGGCCCGTCACGCCGCCGATGACACCGATGCCCGTCGCCTCGGCCAGCACCATCTGCAACGTGAACCGGCGACTGGCGCCCATGGCCCGCAGCACACCGATTTCGCGGCGCCGTTCAAGCACGGAAAGGGTCAACGTGTTGAGCAGCGCCACCGCGGCCACGCACACGACGATGATCCATACGGCGTTCGCGATGAACATGCTCTGGCGCATCGGGGCCTGTAGGCCGGCCAGCTTGGTACGGCCGTCGTACACATAGTCTTGCGGGGGCACCACGCGGCGGACCTCCGCCCGTAGGCGATCGGCGTCCACGCCTGGGGCGGCGGCGATTTCGAGCGTGGTCGCCACCGGGCGGTCGAACCACGAGCGCAGTTGATCGAGGCCCATCCCGACCGTGCCGATGACGGTCGAGAAGTACGGAACGAGGGCCAGCACGGTTGCCTGCCGGGCGCCGTGCGGTGTCCGCATGCGCAATTGGTCGCCGACCCGGACGCGCAGGGTCGTGCCCAGATTCCGCGAGAGCACCACGCCGCGACCGGCGAGCACTTGGTCGCGAACCCGTTCGTCGAGCGCGCGGTACAGCGGGTCGGCGGTGCCCGGGGAAAAGCCGTCGAGCATGACGCGGGTGCCGCCGACCTCGGCGAAGCCGAGCGCGCCCTCGGTGACGCGCCGCACGCGCGGCAACGCCCCGACCTTCTCCGAAAGGCCTTGCGGCAGAGCGTCGGTGGGGTAGCCGTCGGGGGGGTTCGCGCTCACCCACACCGGGACCTCGGCGACCGGGGCGAAGATGCCCCGCGCGGACCGGATCATGTCGGCGTTGGTGCCGGTGATCGTGACGGTGGTGACCACGGCAATGAGCACCGTCATCACCGTCGCCCACACCCGTCGCGGCGCACGCTCGATGGTCGCGGCCGCGAGCGCCCCGACCGACCCGAACACTCGGGCCGCCGCGGCGGTGGTGTTGACGATCGGCCCGCTCAGCGCGAAGCCGAGCGCTATCTCGGCGGAGAACACCGCGGAGACCGCGACGAAGGCCGCCGCGCCCCGCTCGTTGAGCACCACTCCGATCGACACCCCGAAGACCGCGATGGCCGCAACCCCGCTGGTGATCCGCAGCCACCGCGGCACGCGGTCGGCGGCCGAAACCCCCACGGGTGCCAATGCCTCGATGGGTGCCACCTTGTACACCTGCCGCGCCGCCATCGCCGACGCCACCACGCTGGTCAGCGCCGTCACCGCGACCGCGGCCGGGATCGCGTAGCCGGGCAGCCAGTACTCGATGCGGGCTTCCAGCCCCTGGGTCATGGCCGGGGGCAGTCGGCCAATCGCACTGCGGCCCAACACTATTCCGATGGACGACCCGATGGCCCCCCCG
>Ga0335069_10005709_pt1 | contig 18245 bp, 14 predicted proteins | sample Lox_Sample_11_FD_206714 | JGI IMG/M metagenome (GOLD analysis project Ga0335069, IMG submission 206714) | Soil microbial communities from Loxahatchee National Wildlife Refuge, Florida, United States - Lox_Sample_1.1 | ecosystem: Environmental > Terrestrial > Soil > Wetlands | place: USA... | reverse complement strand
GCCTCGAAAATCTCCTTCTTGCTTGCGTTCTTGACCAGGTAGCCGCTCGCCCCGGCGCGCAGCACGTGGAAGGCGTATTCCTCGTCCTCGTGGACCGTCAGGATGATGACCTTCGTCTCGGGCGTGTTCTGACGGATGAGCTTCGTCGCCTCGATCCCGTCCAGCTTCGGCATGGAGATATCCATGAAGGCGATGTCCGGCTTCTGCTTTTCCACGAGTCGGACGGCCTCCTCGCCGTCGGCCGCCTCCCCCGTGATGGAAAAATCGGGGGAGGTCTTCAGGAGCATGCGCAGCCCGCTCCTGACGACGTCGTGATCATCGGCGATCAGTATCCTGATTTTCTTCATGTGCAGCCCTGGCTGAGAGTGGAATGGTGACTGTGATCGCGGTCCCCGTGTCGGCGGCGGATGCGACGCTGAGCGTTCCCCCCAGCAGCTCCGTGCGCTCCCGCATCGACATGAGCCCCATGCCGTGCCCCTCCGCCCGGGCGCGCGCCGTGTCGGCGTCGCCGAAGCCCCTGCCGTCGTCCGACACCGTGAGCGTGACGGCGGATTCGTCCGCCGCAAGCGCGATTGCCGCCGTGTGCGCGTGCGCGTGCTTGGCGGTATTGGCAAGCGCCTCCTGCGCGATCCGGTACAGGGCGATTTCCAGGTTCGCGTCCGCGGCGGGGGGGAGCGGACCCAGCTCCCGGAACGTCGTGGAGACGCCGTGGACTTTTTCGAATTCTTTGCACAGCACCCGGAGCGCGGTCACCAGCCCGAAGTCGTCCAGGGCGCTGGGACGGAGGTTGGAGGAGATCCGCTGCACCTCCGTGATCGCCCGGTCCAGTTCCTGGTTGATGTCCCGCAGGGCGCGGACCATCCGCCGGTGGGAGGGCTCCGCCTCGTCGGCCAGCACCTCCACGCGGAACTTCATGCCGCTCAGGCGCTGCGAGATGTCGTCGTGCAGCTCCCGGGCGATCCTGCCCCGCTCGTCCTCCTGTGCGCGCTGTACCGAGATGGCGTACGCACGAAGTCCCGCGGACCGCTGCCGCTCGGCTCGCTCGAGCTGGACGGTCATCATGTTGAACGCCTCCCCGAGCGAGCGGATCTCGTCGTTCGACCTGATCTGCGCGCGGTGAAGGACGCCCCCCGTGGCGACGCGGTTCATGACCGCGGCCAGCTCGCGGATGGGAGAGGTGATGCTCCGCGTGGTGAGCGCTCCCCCCAGGAGACCTACAGCCACGCAGAGGATGACGACGACGAAAATCGTGGTGTTGGCCGTCTCCTCTGCGGCCAGCATTTCCTCCTTGGCCTGTGCGAGCCCCCGGGCGGACCTGATCCCCAGCCGCTCGTTCAGCACCGATTCCAGCGAGCGGTACGCTGCCGTGAACGCGGCCATTTTCTGCGTCCGCGCTTTGTGCTTGTCGGCGACGGTCTGGGCCAGCCACATGGACTCGTCGGCAAGCCGTGCCAGCCGCTCCTTCCACCCCTTCTCCTCGGAGGAGATCAGCACGTTGCTGTAGACCTCGAAGTACCTCTGGAATTCTTCTTCGGCATGATGGAGGCGTGCCTCGAAGGAGGGATCCCCGGTAATGATGAAATTGCCCAGCGACTTGGTGATGGCGTTGGCGTTGACCTCCATCTGGAGCGCGGCCTGCTCGCGGCGGTATGCGATCGGGTCGTCCGCGTGGATCGAGGGGACGATCTTCCCCTTCAGGAGGCCCTCAATCTGGTCCACCGTGCCCAGCAGGGCGGACATGTTGCGGCTCTGCGCATTCCGCAGTTCGATCTGCTCCGTGGCAAGTGCGCAGAACTCCAGGAATCCCTCTCGCAGCCGCACACCGGGCGCATTCCCGCCGGCCTCACCGTACCTGCGGACAGCCTGTTCGAACTCTCCCCGGGAGGTCTGGAACGTCGAGAGGAAGGCGGTGTCCCCTGTGGACAGGAATCCGAGCGTTGCGAGCGCCGACTCCTCCAGCGACGTTTCCATGCTGTGCACGGCGGAATTCACCGGTTCGCGGACTTCTGTGATCTCACGGATTTTCTCGCTCACGTCGCGCGATTGCATGTAGGAGACGAAGCCGATGGCGATGCAGAGCAGCACCATCGTCCCGATTCCCACGCCCAGTTTGGCTCCAATGGTCGGCATGTTCCTGGCCCCGGGGTAGACTCTCACCTGTCAACAGCGGCGCTCTAGGCGGCTGTTCCTCATTAATATAACGAGTGATCGTCAAGAAACCTCTAGGTCAAATAAAGTAGTTTTCCGGCCGGACGTCCGCACGGGAAATTACCGCCATTGCCCGATTGTCCCTCCCGCCGGGATAATGTACCATGGGCAGCATGGTCGGGCGGGAAAGGGAGGGATCGATGCGCTCATGTCAAGCGGCAGCGGCGGTGCTGATCCTCGTCATGATGGTGGGCATGACCGGCGGCGCACGGGCACAGGGGAAGCTCGGCGTCGGCGTGATTCTCGGGGAGCCTACGGGGATCGCGTGGAAGTACCGTCTCGGCGGCGCCGAGGCACTCGACGGGGCCATCGGCCTCTCCCCCTCCGACCGGTTCCGGTTCCACATCGACTATCGCTGGGATCCCCCGCCTCCCCGTTTGATGCATTCGCGGAGATCGCCCCGCTCGTGATATTCTCGCCGGCAGGCGGTTTCGGGATCGACGCAGCGATCGGCGTGCGCGTCTATCCCTGAGGGGGGCACTCTCCCGGCGCTCCGCCCCCGGGGCGGATCCCCCCGGCGGTCTGCGCCGGGCAGTTCGCCAACCGCCAACAACCTCTCGAGAACCGGCTCATGACCACCCAACCTGTGCCCCGCCGTCTGGTCATCGTCGCCAACCGCCTCCCGTTTTCCGTCACCGTTGCCGGCGGTTCGCTCCATCTCGGTGAAAGTCCGGGGGGGGTCGCCTCCGGCCTCAAGAGCTTCCTCGATGCGCTCGAGCGCTTTCGTCCCGCCCTCCGGGAGTATCACTGGGCGGGATGGCCGGGCGGGCCCGTCGGGGACGAGTTTCAGCAGGATCTCGCCGCGGCGGCGGAGCGGCTCCATGCGACCCCCGTGATCCTGTCTGAGTCCGCGATGGAGGAGTTCTACCAGGGATTCTGCAACAAGACGATCTGGCCCCTCTTTCATTACTTCACGACTCTCGCGCAGTTCGACGAGGACGCCTGGCACGAGTACCGGCACGTCAACGAGGTCTACTGTGATGCGGTGCTCCGCGCGCTGCGCCCCGGGGACATCGTCTGGGTCCACGACTACCACCTGATGCTCCTGCCCGCCCTCCTGCGCCGCCGCCGGCCGCATCTCGCCGTGGGGTTCTTCCTGCATATCCCGTTCCCCGATTTCGAGGTCTTTCGCCTCCTGCCGGACGCGTGGAGAAAAGAGATCCTGGAGGGGATCCTGGGCGCCGACCTGGTCGGCTTCCACACGTATGCGTACACGCAGCACTTTCTCCAGTGCGTGCAGCGGCTTCTCGGGTTCGAGAACAATCTCGGCGCTGTCGTCCTCCCGGGACGACTGGTGAAGGCGGAGACGTACCCGATGGGGATCGACTTCGAACGGTTCGACGGGGCCGCGGATGATCCCGGGGTGCGCGCGGAAGCCCTGGCACTCACAAGGACGCTTGCCGGCGTGAGGATCATCCTCTCGGTCGACCGGCTCGACTACACCAAAGGAATCATCAACCGCCTCCGGGGGTACGAGCGGCTGCTCGAGGAAACCCCCTCTGTCCGGGGCCTCGTCGTGCTGGTCATGGTGCTTGTGCCGTCGCGCATCGGCGTGGAACACTACGCGGTGATGAAGAAGAGCATCGAGGAATATGTCGGACGCATCAACGGGAAATACGGGAGCGTCGGATGGACGCCCGTGATCTACCAGTACCGGAGCCTGTCGTTCGCGCCCCTCGCCGCGCTCTACACTGTCAGCGACATCGCCCTGGTTACCCCCCTGCGCGACGGGATGAACCTTGTGGCAAAGGAGTATGTGGCGTCCCGGCACGGGGGAACGGGCGTGCTCATCATCAGCGAGATGGCGGGAGCCGCTAAGGAAATGGGGGAAGCGCTGGTCGTCAATCCCTATGCCGTTGAAGAGATCGCGCGTGCGCTGAAGGAGGCTCTGGAGATGCCGGCCGCCGAGCAGCAGAGGCGCAACAGGGTTCTCCGGAACCGGATCCGCCGGTACGACGTGGCGCGCTGGGCAAACGAATTCCTCGACCAGCTCATGCTGCAGAAGCAGGCCCAGGTCCGCTTTGAGACAATGGTGCTCCCGCCATCCGCGCGCGAGGTGATCCTGGAGAGCTACGCCCGGAGCGAGAAGCGTCTTGTTCTCCTCGACTACGACGGTACCCTCACCCCGATTGCGCAGAGGCCCTCCGACGCGACGCCCTCCCGGCGCATTCTGTCGCTGCTCGGCCGCCTGGCCGCCGATTCCGGCACGACACTCGCGATCCTGAGCGGGAGAGACCGCCCGACGCTCGAACACTGGTTCGGCACGCTCCCGTGCGGACTCGCCGCGGAGCATGGCGCCTGGATCAGGGAGGCGGGCACGGAGTGGCGCGAGCTCAGGGAGCAGAGGAGCGACTGGAAGCCCCGCATCCTTCCTATCCTGGAGAGGTACATGGACAGGCTCCCGGGGGCGTTCATCGAGGAGAAGGACCACTCCCTTGCCTGGCACTTCCGGGGGGCGCACCCCGAACAGGCCGAGGCGCTGGCCGGCGAGATGGTCGACCACCTGATGAGCTTCACGGCAAACATCGACGTGCAGGTTCTCAGGGGAAAGAAGGTGATCGAAGTGAGAAACGCCGGTGTCGACAAGGGTGTGGCCGCGCACCACTGGCTTGCGCATGACCGGCACGATTTCGTACTTGCGGCAGGCGACGACTGGACGGACGAAGACCTCTTTGCCGCGCTGCCGGAAACCGCTTTTTCCATCCGGGTGGGCCTTGTCAGCAGCCGCGCCCGGTTCAACCTCGGCGACCCCGCGGATGTCCTACTACTGCTGGAGGAGCTTGCCGGCTCGCCCCGGGCGGCACTTCCCCTTCCGGCACCTTCGGTTCCCGGCCCGAATTCTTGACTTTCTGGGCCAAATCAGTTAGATTTTCAGTTCAGGTCGATAACGTCCTGTTCTGACGACGGCAATTTATCACGCGAGAGCGATTCCTTGGGAACTGGTCCACAGCAGGCCACGGGCGAAGACCGGAAGTTGCAGGAGAAGCTGCGGACGGGGGGCGAAATCCCCGGCCATATCGCGATCATCATGGACGGCAACGGCCGGTGGGCGAAGAAGCGGGGGATGCCCCGGATTGCCGGCCACACCGAAGGGGTCGAATCCGTCCGGGATACCGTAGAGGCGTGCGGCCAGCTCGGCGTGAAGTTCCTGACACTCTACGCATTCTCCACGGAGAACTGGAAGCGTCCCCAGGAAGAGGTCTCCCTCCTGATGCGTCTCCTGCTCAAAGCGCTCAAGGACGAGACCGACAGGCTCCACACGAACAACGTGCGCATTCAGGCGATCGGCGAAATTGCCGCCCTGCCGCAGGAAGTCCAGAACGAGCTCCTGGACGACATTCAGAAGACGAAAGACAACACGGGCCTCACGCTCATCCTTGCTCTCAGCTACAGCGGCCGGTGGGATCTCACGCGGGCGGTCCGCAGGATCGTCCACGAGGCAGCCGAGCACCGGGTCACGGAGGAGCAGGTGACAGACGAGATGCTCGGCTCGTACCTCTCGACGGCCGGTATTCCCGATCCCGATCTCCTGATCAGGACAAGCGGGGAGTTCCGGATCAGCAATTTTCTTCTCTGGCAGCTGGCATACACGGAGATCTATATCACCCCCCGGTACTGGCCGGGTTTCCGGCGCGACGAGCTCTACGCCGCGATCCGCGACTACCAGAAACGGGAGCGGCGCTTCGGTATGGTGAGCGAACAGGTCCGCGCGGCTCCCGCCGGCGACACTCATCTCAGCCGGCTCATCAAGAGCGTCACGGGACTCTGATATGATGAAGGCAGCAGCGGTGCTGATGGTTGCGGCATGTGTCCTGTGCTCCCCTCTCGGCGCTCAGCAGAAACCCTCCCCGCAGCAGGTCTACAAGATTCTCGGCATCTCCGTCGAGGGAAACGCCATGGCGGATCCCGCCGCGATTATCGCCAACGCCGGGCTCAAGGTGGGGGACGAAATTGCCGTTCCCGGCGACCAGGTGGGGCAGGCCATCAAGCGCCTGTGGGGCCTGAAGCTGTTCGAGGACATCCGGGTGTCGGTCGACCGGCAGGTGAACAACGGCGTCTACCTCCTGATTACGGTCAAGGAACTCCCCCGCTACGACCACGTGGAATTCGTCGGCCGCAACGAGGAGAGCGAAGACGATATCAACAAGAAGATCGCCCTCGTCAAGGGGCAGGTGTTCGCGCCGGACGAGCCGATCCGGATCCAGAAAGAGATCAAGAAGCTGTACGAGAAGGACGGGTATCTCCTCGCCGTGGTCAAGGTCGAGCCGGTCCGCATGGACTCCGTGAAAAACCGGGTCAAGCTGCGGATCACGATCGACGAGGGGAACCAGGTGAAGGTCGACCACATCAACTTCCAGGGGAACGTCGCCTTCACCGACGGCGATCTCCGCGGGGCGATGGACGAGACGTCGGAGAAGCACTGGTGGAAGTTCTGGTCGTCGGCGAAGTTCGACCGGAAGAAGTACGAAGAGGACAAGAAGAAGATCCTGGAGTACTTCCAGAATCACGGGTACCGTGACGCCCAGATCCTGGGCGATTCCATCTGGTACTCCGACAACAAGGAGAACATGAACATCCTCATCCGGGTGAAGGAGGGGGCGCAGTACAAGGTCCGCCGCATCACCTGGCAGGGGAACACCGTCTACTCCGCCGACGAGCTCAACGAGCGGCTGTCGATCGTGCCGGGGGAGATCTACAACCAGGAGAAATTCGACCGCAACCTCCGCGGCAACGAGGCGCAGAACGACGTCGCCTCGCTGTACCTGGACAACGGCTACCTCCGGGTCAACCTCGAGCCCACCGAGACGCGCGTGGGGGAGGACTCCGTCGACATCACGATCAACGTGTACGAGATGAACCAGTTCAAGATCGGACACGTGAACATCAAGGGGAACACCAAGACGCAGGAGAAGGTGATCCGGCGGGAGCTCTACACGCGCCCCGGCGACTACTTCAGCCGCGCGGCGATCATGCGGAGCATCCGGCAGCTCTCGGTGCTGAACTACTTCAACCCGGAAAAGATCAAGCCGGACTACAACCTCGTGGACGACAAGACGGTCGACCTGACGTACGAGGTGGAGGAGAAGTCGAGCGACAATATCAACGCCTCCGTCGGATACAGCGGGGCGTTCGGCGTCACGGGCGCGCTGGGCTTCACGATCAACAACTTTTCCATCAGCGAGCCCCTCTCCGGCGGCGCGGGACAGATCCTCAACTTCGAGTGGCAGTTCGGGGAGGCGAACCGGTTCCGCACGTTCAGCCTCGGGTTCACCGAACCCTGGCTGATGGGCGAGCCCACGCTGCTCGGCGTGACGCTGTTCGACACGCGCCAGATCTACGGGTTCGACCTGCAGCAGACGGGCGCGTCCATCCGCATCGGGCGGCGGTTCAAGTGGCCCGACGACTTCTTCCGCGGCGACTGGATACTGAACTTCCAGTCAAACAACGTCCGCGCGGGGGAGGGCATCTACCGGGAGGGCGTCTCGAAGCAGGTGAGCCTCACGCAGGTCATCACGCGCAACAGCATCGACAATCCCGTGTTCCCGACGTACGGATCCAACGTGTCCCTGTCGATCCAGATGTCGGGCGGACCGCTGCTCCCGGGGAACATCAACTTCACGAAGTGGATCTTCTCGTCGGAGTGGTATATTCCGATGTTCAACAGCACCCGGGTGGCGCTCTACTGGAGCTCCACGTACGGCTACCTGGCCCCGATCGGCTCGTCGCTCATCAACCCGATCGACGAGTTCATCATGGGGGGAACGGGCCTCGGGTATATCGCCACGACCCCCCTGCGGGGATACGATGACCAGTCCATCGGCGTCCGCAACGACATCGGCACGGTGGGCTACGGGAACGTGATGACGAAGCAGACGCTCGAGCTGCGGTTTGCCGCCACGATCAACCCGATCCCGATCTATTTCCTCCTGTTCGCGGAAGGCGGCAACGTCTATCCGACGCTCTCGGAGGCGAATTTCTTTGACCTGAAGCGGTCGGCCGGTTTCGGCGCCAGGATCCAGATACAGCCGATCGGACTGCTCGGTTTCGACTACGGGTACGGCTTCGACAATCCCGTCCCCGGCGTGGCCGCCCCCTCCGGCTGGCATTTCCACTTCCAGTTCGGCAAGGGATTTTGACACGCGTCCCGGTCATCGCGAGCGTTTTTTGCGAAGTGCGATTTCCGCATCCCGCCGAAGGCGGGGCAATCTACCACAACAAGAAACCCACTCCCATAATGAGGTTCGCGTGAATACTCGTTCTCTCTCCCTGATCGGCGCAGCCCTGCTGGCATGCGCGTGCACGGCGGCCGCGCAGCAGCGCATCGCCTTCGTCAACTCGTCGAAGATCTTCCAGGAGCTCCCGGCGGCGCAGGAAGCCCAGAAGCGGATCGACGGGATCGGGAAACCGATGCAGGATTCACTGGAGGCGATGAAGAAGGACCTCCAGGAAAAGTACGCGGAGTACCAGAAGAAGGAAGCGCTTTACAACGACGCCACCAAGAAGAGCGAACAGCAGAAGCTGCTCGAGCAGGAGCGGGCGGTCCAGGAATTCCAGCTCACCCGGTTCGGGCAGGACGGCGAGCTGGCGCGGCAGTCGGAGAAGATCATCAACCCGATCCGCGAGCGCATAAAAGCTGCCATCGGCGCCGTGGCGAAAGAGCTGAAGTACAACTTCGTCTTTGACAAGACCGACCAGATCCAGATCCTCCTGTACGGTGACCCGAAAGACGACATCACCTACAAGGTCATCGACAGGCTGAGACGCGGTTAACGCTGTTCACGGAGGGGAAGGAATGAAACGGTTCGCGGTGGTCGCGCTGCTGGCGCTCTGGTGCGCCGGTGCGTCGGCCCAGATGAAGATCGGGCATATCAACTCCGAGACCATCATGCAGACGCTTCCGGAGGCGATCGACGCCCAGAAGTCGATCGACGCCCTGGTCGCCGGATGGGAGGCGGAGCTGCAGAAGATGCAGGCCGACTGGAAGAAGAAGTACGACGACTACGAAAAGCGGAAGCTGATCCTGACCGACCAGGTCCGGGCGGACCAGGAACGGGAGCTCCGGGAGCTCGATCAGAGCATCAACGATTTCCGGAACAAGAAATTCGGCCAGAACGGCGAGCTGTTTCAGAAGCAGAACGAGGTGATGAAACCGATCCAGAACAAGATGTTCCACGTCCTGGAGCAGGTCGCGAAGGACGAGGGGTACGACTACGTCTTCGACAGGAGCGGCGAGATCCTCGTGCTCTACGCCAACGACAAGTACGACCTCACCCAGCTTGTCCTGCAGCGGATGCAGACGTTCGGCAAGTAATTTCCTCTGCCGCCTATGATGACTGTCCGTGACATCGCCGCCGCGCTCGGCGCCGCCGTCGAGGGGGATGCCGCGGCCGTCATCTCCCGCGTTGCGAAGATCGAGGAAGCGGGGGAGGGGGAGATCAGCTTCCTCGCCAATCCGAAGTACAGGAAATTCCTGGAGACCACCCGGGCGACCGCGGTGATCGTGGGGAGGACGGTGGAGCGCCCGGAGGGCGCGGGTGCGGTGTACCTGCGGGTGGACGATCCGTACACGTCGTTCCTGAAGACTCTCATCCTGTTTCACCCCCCGGAAGATCCTCTCCCCCCGGGTGTTCATCCCACGGCCGTCGTCGAGCCCGGCGTGACGCTCGGGCGTGACGTCCGCATCGGGGCGCACGCCGTCCTGGGCGCGGGGTCCAGCGTCGGTGACGGCACGATGATCCTCGCCGGGACCGTGATCGGGCGCGGTGCAGCGGTGGGCGCGGGAACCCTCCTGTGCGCCAACGTCACGGTGCGCGAGGGATGCCGCATCGGGTCGCGCGTGATCATCCACTCAGGCACCGTCATCGGCAGCGACGGCTTCGGCTTCGCCCCGAAGCCCGACGGCACGTACGAGAAGATCCCCCAGCTGGGAATCGTCGTCGTGGAGGACGACGTCGAGATCGGCGCCAACTGCGCCGTCGACAGGGCGACGATGGGGGAAACCCGCATCGAGCGGGGAGCGAAGCTCGACAACCTGATCCAGGTCGCGCACAACGTGGTGATCGGAGCCAACACGGTCATCGCCGCGCAGGCGGGGATATCGGGGAGCACGAAGATCGGCAGGCACAACATGATCGGCGGCCAGGTCGGCTTCACGGGACACCTGTCGATCGCGGACGACTGCAGGTTCGGGGCGCAGTCCGGCGTCCACCGCTCCGCCCCCGACCCCGGGGTGACGTTCATGGGCACGCCCGCCGTCCCGTTTCGCCAGGCGTCGCGCATCATGGGGGCGATGCCGCAGCTGCCCGAGGCGCTGGCGCTGATCCGCGAGCTGAAAGCCGACGTGGAAGCCCTGCGCAGGGAGCTGCAAGAACTGAAGACACGCGTCTGACCGCAATCCATCGGGAGCCAGATCTCGGGAGAATCCATGCTCGTCCAGCAGCGCACGATCAAGCAGCCGGTATCGTTCAGCGGCATCGGCCTCCACACCGGCAGCATCTCGACGATGACCTTCAAGCCGGCGCCCGAGAACTACGGGATCCGGTTCCGGCGGGTTGACCTCGGCGGGTCGCCGGAAGTGCCGGCGGACGTCGACCACGTGGTCGACATCTCCCGGGGAACCACGATCGAGGTCGGGGAGGCGCGCATCCACACGGTGGAGCACGTGATGGCGGCCCTGGTGGGACTCCAGATCGACAACGTGCTCATCGAGCTTGACGCCAACGAGCCGCCCGTGGGCGACGGGAGCGCCAGGCCGTACGTCGACGCGCTCCTCAAAGCCGGTTTCGAAAAGCAGAATGCGCCCAAGGACTACCTGATCATCGACCAGACGGTTCACTACCACAACGAGGAGAAAAAGGTCGACATCGTCGCCCTGCCGACGGACGACTACCGGATCACGGTCATGGTCGACTACAACAATCCGGCGCTGGGGAGCCAGCACACCGGACTGTTCGATCTCGAGAAGGAGTTTGTTGCCGACTTTGCGCCGTGCCGCACGTTCTGTTTTCTCCACGAGGTGGAAGTGCTGCACGCGCAGGGGCTCATCAAGGGCGGCAACCTGGACAACGCGATCGTGATCGTGGACCGCGAGCTGGACGACGCCGAAATCAAACGGATCTCCGACAAGCTCGGGATCAGGGACGCGGTCATCCTGGGGAGCAACGGCGTTCTCAACAACCGCCAGCTCCATTTCCCCAACGAGCCCGCGCGCCACAAGCTGCTCGACGTGATGGGCGACCTGGCACTCATCGGCGTCCCGCTCAAGGCGCAGATCCTTGCCGCGCGGCCCGGGCACGCGAGCAATATCGCCTTCGCGCGGATGGTGCGGAAGCTGTACCAGCAGAAGAAGCTCATCCGCCGGTACCAGCATGAGCGGAAAGAGGGCGTCGTCTTCGACATCAACGCGATCAAGAAGATCCTCCCGCACCGCTACCCGTTCCTCCTGATCGACAAGATCGTCGAGTTCCAGATGGACGAGAAGATCGTCGGGGTCAAGAACGTCACCGCGAACGAACCCTTCTTCGAGGGACACTTTCCCGGGCGCCCGGTGATGCCGGGTGTCCTCATCCTGGAGGCGATGGGACAGACCGGCGGAATCCTCCTGCTGAACGGTATCGAGAACCCGGGCGACAAGCTGGTCTATTTCATGGCGATCAACAACGCCAAGTTCCGGAAGCCCGTGCTTCCGGGCGACCAGATCGTCTTCGAGCTCACGATGGTGAGCCGCAAGAGCAAGATCTGCCAGATGAAAGGCCTCGCGTACGTGGACGGCGCGCTCGTTGCCGAGGCCGAGCTGCTGGCATCCATCGTGCCCCGCAACGAGGTGCAGCAGGATGCGGCGGGAGGCGGCGGGGGGCGCGCTCACACACCGGCCAGATCCACCCCCACAATGAACTGATCACAGCATGAGCATAGCCATCGATCCGCGTGCCGTGGTGAGCCCGAAGGCCCGCCTCGGCACGAATGTTTCCATAGGCCCCTTCACCACGGTCGAAGACGGCGCCGAAATCGGCGACGGCTCCACGGTCGCGGCCAACGCCCTGATTGGCAGCGGGGCGAGAATCGGGAAGGACTGCCGCATCCACCACGGGGCGGTCGTCGGCCACGCACCGCAGGACCTGAAGTACGCCGGGGAGCTGACCACGTGCGAGATCGGCGACAGGACCACGATCCGCGAGTACGCCGCGCTGCACAGGGGGACGGGAGAAGGGGGCCGCACGATCATCGGGAGCGACTGCTTCCTGATGGCGTTCACCCATGTCGCGCACGACTGCGTGCTCGGCAGCCACATCATCATGGCCAACGCCTCGATGCTTGCCGGCCACATCCATGTCGAGGACTGGGTCACGATCGGCGGGATCACGCCGGTGCACCAGTTCGTGAACATCGGCTGCCACGCCATGATCGGCGGCGGGCTGCGTGTGCCGAAGGACGTGCCCCCGTACATTCTGGCCGGCGGGGAACCGCTGGTCTTCGAGGGGCTCAATTCGATCGGGCTCCGGCGGCGCGGGTTCACGCCCGCCGTGATCGAGGCGCTCGACAGGACCTATACGCTGATTTACCGGTCGGGTCTCAACGTCTCGCAGGCCGTCGGCCGGATCAGGGAAGACGGTTCGCTCATCGACGTCCCGGAGGTTCAGCACGTGGTCGAGTTCATCGGCAGAAGCAAACGGGGGATCCTGGCAGCTCCCCGCACACGGCACTGAGCGATGCACGCCGCGGCGTGGACATGTATCGATTCGGGCTCACTCACCGGGGCCGAGAACATGGCCCTGGACGAGAGGCTTGCCCGGTCTCTCGCTGCAGGGGAAGGGGGACCCGTCCTGCGTCTCTTCCGATGGCGGCCGTGGGCGATCTCCCTCGGCTACAACCAGCGCGCGGAGGAACTTGACGCCGCACGGTGTGCGGCGGACGGGATCGACGTCGTCCGGCGGCCGACCGGAGGGCGCGCGATCCTGCACGCGGAGGAGCTGACGTACTGCGTGGTGATGCGGACCGGCAGGAGGAGCGTGCTGCAGGTGTACAACGACATCAGCGCCGCGCTCGTCCGCGGGCTCGGCCTGTACGGGGTGGAGGTGACGCTGCAGAAATCCCAGCCCGATTTCCGGAGCGAGTACCGCTCCGTCACGTCCGTCCCCTGCTTCGCCAGCTCCGCCCGGTACGAGATCGAGTGGCGGGGTCGGAAGCTTGTCGGCAGCGCCCAGCGGCGGTTCGGGGGACCCGCAGGGGACGCGGTGCTCCAGCACGGATCGATCCTCTGCGGCCCGGCCCACCTGCGGCTCGCAGACTACCTTGTGACGGGTGACCCGGCGGCGCGCGAGCGGATCCGTGCGCTCCTCGGCGCGAAGACGGCCGATCTCGCCTCCATCACGGGCGCTCCCGTGGATGCGGACCGGCTGGGCGCAAGCATCCGGCGCGGCTTCGAGGAGGCCTGGGGCGTGACCTTCGGCGCTCCCCTCCATTCACATTCGTCGTGAGGACAGTATGAGCACGGCACAGAAGACGGCTCCCCGGGTGGTGACGACCAGGACCGTCGTGACGATGAAGCGTGCGGGGGAGAAGATCGCGATGCTCACCGCGTACGACTATCTCACCGCGAAGTACCTCGACCAGGTGGGGATCGACATCATTCTCGTGGGAGACAGCCTGGGCAACGTGGTGCAGGGGCACGAGACGACGCTCCCGGTCACCGTGGACGACATGATCTACCACGCGAAGGCCGTCAAGCGGGCCGTCCGCAATGCCCTGATCGTGGTGGACATGCCGTTCATGTCCTACCAGAACACCGTGGAGGAGGCGGTGCGCAACTGCGGCCGCGTGCTGAAGGAGGTCGGGGCGGGGGCGGTGAAGCTGGAGGGAGGGGGGTACATCGCGGAGGTTGTCCGGCACCTGGTGAAAATCGGGATCCCGGTCATGGGCCATCTCGGACTCACCCCCCAGGCGATCAACCGCTTCGGGACGTACGAAGTGCGGGCGCAGGGGAGGAGGGAGGCGGCCCAGCTCATGCGCGATGCGAAGACCCTGGCCGCAGCGGGGGTGTTCGCCATCGTCCTGGAGAAAATTCCGGCTGCGCTCGCGCGCAGGGTGACCCGGGCCGTCAGCGTGCCGACGATCTCGATCGGGGCGGGGCCCTGGTGCGACGGGCAGGTGCTCGTCGTGCACGACATGCTGGGGCTGACGGAGGAGTTCAAGCCGCGGTTTGTGCGCCGCTACGCGGAGATGGCGGAGGGGATGCGCGTTGCATTCCGCCGCTACATCAGCGACGTGAAGTCGAACCAGTTCCCTACCAGGAAAGAAAGCTACTAGGCGTGAAGAACACGAGGCTGTTCTGCGGAACGGCGCGTCTGACTGCCCCACGGTGCTGGTCTTCCAACCGGTTGAACCCATGTCCTTCCATGTCCTGATTTCCAACGACGACGGCATCGACGCGCCGGGGATCTACGCGCTCGCATGCGAGATGAAGAAGATCGCGGAAGTCACGGTTGTCGCCCCTGACAAGCAGCAGAGCGCGGTGGGCCACGCCATCACGATGAACTATCCGCTGCGCGCGGTGCCGTTCACGAAGAACGGCGGGTTCTTCGGTCACGCGGTCGACGGCACTCCCGCCGACGCGGTGAAGCTCGGCGTCCGGTTCCTGCTGAAGCGGCCGCCGGACCTTCTCATCTCCGGGATCAACCACGGCTCCAACACGGCCATCAACATCCTGTACTCGGGGACGGTCTCCGCGGCCACCGAGGGGACCGTGCTGGGCATCCCGTCGATGGCGGTCTCGCTGACGACGCACGGACCCGCGGACTTCACCTACGCCGCGCAGTTTGCCGCACGGCTCGCCTCCCGCGTGGTGGCGGAGGGACTGCCGCAGGGAACGCTCCTTAACGTCAATGTCCCTGCCGTCCCCCCCTCGGCGATCGCGGGGGTGCGCGTCACACGCCAGGGCCGCTCGAACTGGGACGACACGTTCGACGTCCGCCGCGACCCGGCCGGGCGTGAGTACTTCTGGCTCACGGGACGGATGGACATCAAGGACACGGACCCCGACACCGACCAGATCGCCGTGCGGGACAATTTCATCTCGATCACGCCGATCCATTACGAATTGACTGACATCGCTATGTTTTCGCGGATGAAGAAGTGGTCGCTTGACGAGCTTCTCAATTCCAATGGACTATAGTCCATCGTCCATAGACTATTGTCAATCGGTGTTCAGGTGAACAGGATAGGTGTGTTTACAAGCGGCGGCGACGCCCCGGGCATGAACGCCTGCGTGCGCGCGGTTGTCCGCGCCGGACTCTACAACGGCTGCGAGGTCATCGGCATCCAGCACGGGTACGAGGGGATGATCGAGGGGAATTTCGTCGACCTCGGTGCCCGCTCCGTCTCGAACATCATCCAGCGCGGCGGAACGATCCTCCGCACCGCGCGCTCGGAGGCATTCAGGACCCCCGAGGGCCGCGCGCGCGCGGCGGAACATCTGCAGAAGGCGGGGATCGAGGGACTGGTCGCCATCGGGGGTGACGGGACGTTTCACGGGGCCGTGCTCCTGAACGAGGAGCACCGGTTCGCGGTGGTAGGGGTTCCCGGCACGATCGACAACGACCTGTTTGGCACCGATTTCACTATCGGCTACGACACCGCGGTGAACACGGCGATGGAAGCGATCGACAAGATCCGCGACACCGCCGCTTCGCATGACCGCCTCTTCTACGTCGAGGTGATGGGACGCGACGCCGGGTTCATTGCCGTGGACGTGGGGATCTCCAGCGGCGCCGAGTACGTCGCGATCCCCGAGACGCGGACAAATGTCCAGGCGCTGCGCGAGTACCTCGAGCAGTACAAGAAGGTCAAGTCCAGCGCAATCATCATCGTTGCGGAGGGGGAGGAGGAGGGAGGCGCGTTCAGCCTGGCCGAGAAAATCAAGGACACGGCGGGATACGACTACCGCATCTGCGTTCTCGGGCATATCCAGCGCGGGGGAAGCCCGACTGCCCGCGACAGGATACTCGCCAGCCGGATGGGCGTTGCGGCGGTGGATGCCCTCCTGGAAGGGCAGTCAAACGTGATGGTGGGCGACATCCACGGGAAGATCGCCTATACCCCGCTCAAGGACACATGGTCGAAGTCGAAGGAACTGGATAAGGACCTCTGGCGGCTTGCCAGAATCCTCTCCACCTGAAGATTTTCCTTGACTTTTGGCCCGAAATGGCATATCATACTGTCCCTTCCCTGATACTGCAACAAATCTCTTCAAGAGACGTTGCAATAAGTCTTTTCAGGTATTGACAACGAGGGTTGGTTTTCGTATATTTAATGCCCGCTCAAATTGCGGCAGCCTCAAAAAGGCTGGAGTTCTTTGACAAATAGTGTGCATAGCCATACGTCAATCTTAGCAGAGCTTCACCTTGGCTAAGATTAGTTTCCGTCCGTTGTTTGGACGGGAGGTAATGTGGCCGAGTTTCAAACTCGACACTGTAGGTTTGAATAATAACTACAACGGAGAGTTTGATCCTGGCTCAGGACGAACGCTGGCGGCGTGCTTAACACATGCAAGTCAACGAGAAAGGGGTAGCAATATCCCGAGTAAAGTGGCGCACGGGTGAGTAACACGTAGGCAATCTGCCTTTAGGACGGGGACAACCTCGAGAAATCGAGGCTAATACCCGATAATGCAGCGGCACCGCATGGTGACAGTTGTTAAAGGCCCGCAAGGGCGCCTATTGATGAGCCTGCGTCCCATTAGGTAGTTGGTGAGGTAACGGCCCACCAAGCCTTCGATGGGTAGCTGGTCTGAGAGGATGATCAGCCACACTGGAACTGAGACACGGTCCAGACTCCTACGGGAGGCAGCAGTGAGGAATATTGCGCAATGGCCGAAAGGCTGACGCAGCGACGCCGCGTGAAGGATGAAGTCCGTTAGGATGTAAACTTCTTTTGCAGGGGATGAATGTGGTGCCTTCGGGTGCCATTGACCGTACCCTGCGAATAAGGATCGGCTAACTACGTGCCAGCAGCCGCGGTAATACGTAGGATCCGAGCGTTGTCCGGAATTACTGGGTGTAAAGGGCGTGTAGGTGGAACTTTAAGTCGGTGGTGAAAGCCTGCAGCTCAACTGCAGAATTGCCCTCGATACTGAAGTTCTTGAGTGCGGCAGAGGGAGATGGAATTCATGGTGTAGCGGTGAAATGTGTAGATATCATGAAGAACACCGGTAGCGAAGGCGGTCTCCTGGTCCGTAACTGACACTGAGGCGCGAAAGCGTGGGGAGCAAACAGGATTAGATACCCTGGTAGTCCACGCCTTAAACGATGGGTACTAGGTGCTGGGCCGCAAGGTTCAGTGCCAAAGCTAACGCATTAAGTACCCCACCTGGGGAGTACGATCGCAAGGTTGAAACTCAAAGGAATTGACGGGGGCCCGCACAAGCAGTGGAGCATGTGGTTCAATTCGATGCAACGCGAAGAACCTTACCCGGATTTGAAAGGCCAGCGACAACCGATGAAAGTCGGTCTTGTAGCAATACACGCTGGTACAGGTGCTGCATGGCTGTCGTCAGCTCGTGCCGTGAGGTGTTGGGTTAAGTCCCGCAACGAGCGCAACCCCTGCACTTAGTTGCCATCAGGTCAAGCTGGGCACTCTAAGTGGACTGCCTACGCAAGTAGCGAGGAAGGTGGGGATGACGTCAAGTCCTCATGGCCCTTACATCCGGGGCCACACACGTGCTACAATGGCCACTACAATGGGCTGCAAAGCCGCGAGGCGAAGCTAATCCCAAAAAAGTGGTCTCAGTTCGGATTGGAGTCTGCAACTCGACTCCATGAAGCTGGAATTGCTAGTAATCGCGCATCAGCACGGCGCGGTGAATACGTTCCCGGGCCTTGTACACACCGCCCGTCAAGCCATGGAAGCTGGGAGTACCCGAAACCGCTGTGCTAACCCGCAAGGGAGGCAGGCGTCTAAGGTAAGACCAGTGACTGGGGCTAAGTCGTAACAAGGTAGCCGTATCGGAAGGTGCGGCTGGATCACCTCCTTTCTAAGGAGTC
>Ga0335069_10005708_pt1 | contig 18246 bp, 14 predicted proteins | sample Lox_Sample_11_FD_206714 | JGI IMG/M metagenome (GOLD analysis project Ga0335069, IMG submission 206714) | Soil microbial communities from Loxahatchee National Wildlife Refuge, Florida, United States - Lox_Sample_1.1 | ecosystem: Environmental > Terrestrial > Soil > Wetlands | place: USA... | reverse complement strand
AGTTGATCGTATCGCCGGGAACCTCAGGCCAGCCGTCGCAGAACTTCAGACGTTACGCAGTTGGTGCGGACGCGCTGGTCTCCCTGCGGTATTTGAAGAGCTTCGGCACGACTGTCTATGCCGAATTCGCGCGCGCCAACAACCTGGATCGGTGGTTTCTGATAGCCGATCCCTATGGCCCGCTCGGTCGCAATCTGCGCGAGTGGGGCTACTACGTGGCCGCCCTTCAGGAGCTGGGCCGGCACGTCAGACTGGGCCTGCGCTACGACTACTACAATCCGGATCTGGACAGCACCGACCTCCAGGCAGGGGTCACGGTTCCCTCCAGTCAGGTCATTTCGACCGTCTCGGCCGCGGCTGCCCTGGTCGGACAGACCGGGGCCCTTTCCGGCCGGCTGGTCGCTGAGTACGATTGGGTGTCCGATCACCAGGGCCGCAATGCCTCTGGAATTCCGATGGATCTGAAGAATAACGCATTCACCCTGCGCGCGGAGGTCGCGTTCTGATGCGCCGGCTTGCTCCTGGCTTCGCTGTAAGTGGATTGCTCTGCCTCGGTTGCTCCGGCGCCGACCCCAGTTCCGGCCAGCAGGCGCTGTTCCGGATCCAGGGCGCGCAGTACATTCCTGGCCCCATTGACACCGGCGATAGGGATCCCACTCCCGTCGTTTCAAACATCTCGACCGCAAACAACGATCTATTTCCCGGCGTCGCCAGTAAGAAGATATCGGGCAGCGTTGGTCCCAAATCGACGGCAGTGCTGGTGGGTCTGCAGGGCGATGTAGGTCACTGGGTCGTGCCGGTCCAGGATCCTGATCAGATCACCGTTGGAAACTACACCTTCTCCTTCTCGGCCTCGTTTTCTCCGCTGACCCCTGCCGGAGACGCAGGCAATCTTCTGCTGGCCTTTCGCGCCACCACGCGCGATGGACAGGTGGGACCGGCAAAGTGGCAACAGATGACCATGGACCAGCCGCGGGTCGCGGGCGCTCTGGTCATCAGCCTGGACTGGGATACAGAAGCCGATCTTGACCTGCATGTCCAGTTGCCCAGCGACGGAGACGCGGGCGTGAACGAGATCTGGTCGCGCAAGCCATCGGGTCTGCCGTTTGGGACGGTCGGCGCGAGCGTCGATTCCGGAATGCAGGCCGGGTATCTCGATTTCGACTCCAATAGCATGTGTGTGATCGACGGACGCCGGCTCGAGAACGTGATCTTCCCCGACACGGTTCCCAGTGGGCGCTACATCGTGCGAGTCGACACCTTCTCTCTGTGCGCCGAGGCCACCGCGCGCTGGCGGGTTCGCGTTTTTGCCAACAACGGCGACGACTCCGTGTTGCAGGCCTTCGGACAATCAACCGACATCGACACGCGTTTTTCCCACGGCCAGGGAGCGGGAGTACAGGCGCTCGTGTTTGACAACTAAAAGGAAGGTGACCCATGCTGCTGATGCACAAACTGGTATTCGTTGCCCAGACCGGGGCTGCCGCGGTTCTCTACGTTCTGCTCGCGCTGTCGGTGTACTCGGTCGGCGTGGTGATCGAGCGCTGGTGGTTCTTCCGCAAACGGCGCCTGGATATGGTCGCGACCGGCAGTGCCCTGGCCAAGCGACTACGTGCGGGGGACGTGGCCGGCGCCAAGCGTGAGTTGGAGGGGATGCGAGCGGTCGAGGCCGAAATCCTGCGCGACGCCCTCGAGTATTACGCCGACGGTCCCGATTCCCTGCAGGAAATCGTGCAAAAGGGCATTCGCCAGCGCCGCAAGGTCTTCGAGAGCGGGCTGATATTCCTCGGCACCTTGGGCAACAACGCTCCCTTCGTCGGCTTGTTCGGCACCGTGCTCGGCGTGGTTGCGGCTTTCAAGGAATTGGGGGCTGCCTCGGCCAACATGGCCGCCGCGGGTGGCGCGGGCGGAATGGGCAACGTGATGAGCGGCATTTCCGAGGCCCTCATTGCCACCGCCATCGGTATCTTGGTCGCCATTCCCGCGGTGGTCGCTTTCAACCTGTTCCAGAAGAAGTGCAATGACATCGAAGAAAACTCGGCCGCCCTCGCCAATCAGGTCTTGGCGGTCATGAAGTCGACCAAGAACCCGAAGAACACGCACAAGGGGTCCGCTCCCCCACTGGATGAAATCGGGGAACCTCCCAGGTTGCGCCCGGCTGAGGTGAACGGCTGATGGCTGGCACAATGGCAGGCGTGGGGCGGGCCAAGACGATCTCCGCCATCAATGTGACCCCGCTGGTCGACGTGTGCCTGGTCTTGCTGGTCATCCTGATGGTGGCGTCGACATACATCGTCGCGCAGACCCTGAAGGTCAGCCTGCCCAGGGCAAAGATGAGCGACGGTACCGCCGAAAAGCCCAACACCGTGCAGTTGTTGAAGAGTGGAGAGCTGCGCTGGAACGAGCAGACGGTGACCGAGCAGGAACTGGGCAGCCGCATGAAGGAGGCGGTAGCGGTCGATCCAGAGATCAGCGTGGTCATCAGCGCTGACAAGGAGGCGGCGCACGGGCAGGTGGTTCACGTCATGGATCTGGCCAAGGTCGCCGGTGTCACCAAATTCGCAATCAACGTCATGCAGGTCGGAGGCGAGTAGCTGGCGATGCTCTGCCGCTTGCAGCCCAGCCGTGAGGTTTTGCCGTGAAGAAGGCCACTATCCTCGTTTCGATGGTGATTCACGCCGGGTTTGCGTTTGCGTTGCTCACGGCGTCACAGCATCGCGCCTCGGGCAAGACCTACGTGGTACAGTTGCAGGAGGAGGCCAAGAAGAAGAAGAAGGAAGCTCCTCCCAAGCCCAAGGCGCCGCCCAAAGTGGCCAAAGTGGATACGAAGCCGAAGGAAGCGAAGGTCTCGGCTGCGCCCAAGCCCATGCCGGTTGCGGCACCAGTTGCGGCACCCAAAGTGACGGCGACCATGGTCATGCCGACCGAGATCGCCATGAGCAACGAGGATATCGGCGATGCCGTGGCAATCCCCATCGTGCGCGCACCCCAGGCCGTGGCACCCACCAAGGTGGCCACCTTCGAACCTAGTGCGCCCCGCCGGCGCCAGCACCAAGAGCTGGGGGCAGGGCCGAACCTCGAAGAGCGTTGCACCGAAGAGCCTTCCAAGCCGGAACCGGTGTTCAAAACCGACATCGAGGGCAAGCTCAAGCTAAAGATCGTGGTAGGTGCAGACGGCTCGGTGATGGCAGTTGATGTGCTGGCCAGTGTGTCCCCCGAGCTTGATGCAGCCGCGGTGGCCGCGGTCAAACAGTGGCGCTTCCGGCCAGCCATGGCCTGTGGCAAGCCGGTCGCGGGAGGGACCTATGTCTTGGCCCGCCGTTTTGAGCTGGGGGACTGATTGTTCCGTCGTTTTGTCGTTGTGGCCGCTCTTGTGGGCGCCGGGTTCCCGGTCTGCCCAAAGTCCTCGCGTGCCGATGAGGTGGTCGCGATAACCAAGCCGCCGCGCCTGATTCATTTCGTCCCCGCCGAATACCCAAAGGACAAGCATGACGCCGGCATTACCGCGCGCGTCCTGCTCTCCATCGAGGTGGGGGACGACGGCAAGGTCGGCGGGGTCGAGGTGGTCGAAAGCGGGGGAGCCGATTTCGACGCTGCCGCGGTTGCCGCTGCTCGGCAGTTCATCTTCACGCCGGCGGAAGCCGGCGGGCAGGCCATTCCAGTGAAGATCACCTACCGATACGACTTCACCATCGTGACCAGGATGGTGTCGCTAGGCCCGCAGGTGAATTTCGAGGGCGTGGTTCTGGATCGATTCAAGAAGCAGCCCATGGCCGGTGTGACCGTGAGAATCAGGGATCTGGATTTGGCCACAAAGACCGATGTGGAGGGAACTTTCTCGTTCACCGATCTCCCTCCCGGCTTGCACAAGGTCGAGATCCGACACCCGAAGCTGGTCACGGTGCTGACTGACGAAACCATCCGGCCGAGCCAGAAGCGCACCATGAAGTACTACGTCGAACAGAAGGAGGACGACATCGACGAGGAGGTCATCGTGCGCGCAGCCCGCATCAAGAAAGAGGCGGTGGAGACCCGCATCCGCACCGAGGAGGCCCGCAAGGTCCCCGGCACGCAGGGCGACACCCTGAAGGTGGTGCAGAACCTGCCGGGGGTCGGACGCGCCAGTTTCGGTTCGGGCCAGCTCGTGGTCTGGGGATCATCGCCCAAGGAGACACGCGTGGTGGTCGAGGGGGTAGAGATTCCGACCCTGTACCACATGGGCGGTCTGCGCTCGACGGTGAATTCCGATCTGGTCAAGTCCATCGATCTGTCGCCCGGGGCGTACGGCGCGGACTACGGACGCGGACTGGGCGGCCTGGTACGCATCGAGCTCGGCCAGCTTCCCGCGTCGGGCGTGCACGGCTACCTCGCCAGCGACATCATGGACACCTCGGCCGAGGTATCGGCCGCGGTGAGCTCGCGGCTGCGGCTCGCCGTCGCCGGACGGATCAGCTATCTCGACCGCGTGATATCGGGAGTCACCTCGGCCGACATCGGCGACTCATTCCCCATCCCGCGCTACGACGACTACCAAGCGCGGGCCTCCCTGAGCTTGCGCAAAGACGAGGAGATTGCCGCGACCTTTCTCGCGTCGGATGACCACCTGCAGCGAACCATTCCGGCGAGCGATCCCGCCGATCTGCGCACGCAGAACAGTGACACGTCTTTTCGCCGGATCTTCGTCAGCTATAGCCGTTTGTTCGACGATGGTTCCAGCGTGCGCGTGACGCCCTCGCTTGGAGTCGACCATAGTGGCGAGCTGGACACCTTCGGCGACGAGAGCACGCGGCTCGACACGCAGACCCTGTCCTACGCTTTGCGCGGAAGCCTGCGCCGGCGCATTCATCCATCAGCGGTGCTCTTGCTGGGCATGGACGTGCAGGGACAGCAAAGCCAAATCAGCCGAAACGGTTCAGTGAACCAGCCACCCCGGGAAGGGGACATCGTCGTCTTCGGCCAGCGTCCTCCCTCCGAAACCGCATCCGACAATTGGAACCTGACTGTTTTCAGCGTGGCCAGTTATGCCACGGTGGACCTCAAGCTTGGCAACTGGACGCTGACGCCAGGCTTGCGTTTCGAACCTACTTGGATTGAGGGGGATCATCGCCTTCCGTTCAGCAAGGTCGCGCCCCCGGTTGGCTACTCGCGGCTTGACGCTCCCCCCAATCCGATTGGCGTCCCGGTGTTGCGCAATCTCCCCAATCCGCGTCTGCAGATCGCCTGGCGCCCCACCCCAAAGCTGGCCTTGACCAGCGGCGCGGGAGTGTACGGCCAGCCGCCCGATCCTGCGGATATGTCCCCGGTGTTCGGTAACCCATCGATCGTCGGGTCATATGCGGTACATGTGACCGGCGGGTTCTCGCTCAAGCTGCGTCCGACCTTGACCTTGGAATCGGTCGGTTTCTACAAGAAGCTATACGACCTCGTCTCACGCAGCGAAAGTCCATCCCCTCCAGTGGGACAGGCGCTGACCCAGGATGGGACCGGTCGGGTGCTTGGAACGCAAATCCTGCTTCGCCAGGAGCTTTTCCGGGGCTTCTTCGGCTGGGCGACCTACACCCTGTCGCGCAGCCAGCGCCGTGATCATTCCGATCAAGCCTATCGCCTATTCGACTACGACCAGACGCATGTCCTCGCGTTGCTTGCCAGCTACGAGCTGGGCAGGGGCTTCGTGGTGGGCGGCCGCTTCCGCTACTCGACCGGGATGCCACGCACCCCGGTGATAGGCAGCTACCTGGGCAGAGACGGATACCACGAGCCCGTCTTTGGCGCACACAATTCCATCCGTATTCCCGCTTTCTACCAACTGGACATTCGTGGCGAGAAGGCTTTCATCATGCAGCGGGCCAAGCTGAGCGTCTTCATCGACGTGCAGAACATTACCAATCGCAAGAACCCCGAGGAGATCATCTACAGTCAGGACTACAGTCAACGAAGCTACATCACAGGACTGCCCATACTTGCCGTAGCCGGCGCGCGGCTGGAGTTCTAGATGGCCCACGCGAAACAACTTCCACTCATGGTTGCGCTTGCCAGCGCCGTGCTGGGGTGCAAGCCCGAGGTGGGCCAAGCCCCCTCGCTCATCACCGATTACGCTCTGCTCGCGGTGAGAGGCGAGCCCCCCGAGGCCAAGCCGGGGGCCGACGTGGTGTACTCCTTCTTGCTTGTGTCGCCCACGGGGCCCGTCACTGACGCCACCGCAGGTTGGGATGTTTGCGAGACACCCAAACCTCCGGCCGAGAACAACTCGGTGGCCAGCGCCTGCAATCCTCCCGCACCCGGCCCGAGCACGGGACAGACCTTCGAAACCCCGCTTCTCACCAACGCCTGCACGCTGTTTGGCCCCATCGCGCCCCCGCCTTCGGCGGGCCAGCCGGCGATTAGGCCGCGCGATCCGGATAGCACCGGGGGCTACTACTTGCCGGTTCGGGTGAAATTCCCCGACCTGGCAACCGGCAGCCTGACTGGCTTTGCCTACGAGCGAATCACCTGCAATCTGGCCAACGCCGCCACGGATATTGTCGACCAATACAACACACGGTATCGGCCCAACAACGATCCCGGCATCGCCGCCACCGATCTCGTGAGGGCCGACGGCACCAGGCTGAGCCTCGATTCCGACACCCAGATCGTGTCGGTGGGCGAGTCGGTCGTCTTCGAGGCAGCATTCGCTGCGGGCTCGGCCGAGTCGTTTCCGGTCCTAGACCCGAGCGGCGATGCTCTCGATGATCAGACAGAGAGCCTGTACGTGTCCTGGTTCGCCACGTCCGGGTCGTTTGAGCACGATCGCACGGGTGTGGCAGCCACCGAGAGTGCAACTTCGACCAGCAATGGCTGGAAGGCTCCCGACACGGTGGCGTCTGTCTATTTGTGGCTTGTGCTGCGCGATTCACGGGGTGGCACTGACTTCAAGTCGTACCAGATTCAGGTGACACAATAGTCGGCCGTCGGATTCCAGACAATCCTTGACGAGACCCGGTCCCGCGCGGTTGTTAGGGGTCACACGACTGGTTGGTCAATGTCCAGCCCGAGGCGCTGCACGCATAGATCATGGAGCTCGACCCGCAGGTCGACTGACCACAGGCTACGGTGATCGCGGCTCCGCCCGGCGCCGTGCCACTGCACTGACAAGGCGGAGCGCACGACTGGCTGGTCGACGTCCAGCCCGCGGCGCTGCACGAGTAGATAGTGTAATCCGATCCACACGCCGACTGCCCGCACGCCACGGTTACCGAAGTATTGCCAGGCCCCGTGCCATTGCACGTACAGCCGCCGCTGCCGCAAGACGCGCCCGTCGAAGTGAAGCCGGAGGCGCTGCACGCATAGATTTCGTAGTCCGAGCCGCACGCCGACTGGCCGCAGGCCACGGTTACCGCGACACCGCAGGGGCCCGCGCCGCTGCACTGGCACGGCGCCGCCGGCGCGCATGACTGGCTCGTCGATGTCCAGCCCGCAGCGCTACACGAGTAGATCGTGTGGTCCGCTCCGCACGTCTCCTGGCCACAGGCCACGGTGATCGCAGTCCCGCCTGGTCCCGTGCCATTGCACTGGCACGGCCCTCTGCACGACTGGCTCGTCGATGTCCAGCCCGCAGCGCTGCACGAGTAAATGGTGTAATCCGACGCGCACGTCTCCTGGCCGCAAACCACTGAAATGGGCACATCACCCGGCCCAGTGCCATTGCACAGGCAGGGCGTCCCCGCGGTCAGGAGGAACGCCTCGGACGCCGACAGCCCGGTCACCGAGCTGGTCGCGGTGACGGCAACGATGACTGCGGCGTGGGCCGCCGGCTGCGTCGGCGACGAAAACGTGGCGGCCGAGGTCCACTGCGAGGGATCGAGGCTGAGGGCCGCGGGTGTCGTCACGGTGGGCGCCGGGCCAAAGGTCGTCGTCCACGCGTAGGTCAAGGTTCCGCCCGCCGGATCGTTCGCCGCCACGGCCATGCCGACCACCGTACCAGCCACGAAGGTATTTCGCGTCTGATAGTCGAGGGTGATGATCGGCGGCGCCTTCACCACAACGGGCTTGACGGCGAGGATAAGGTCGTTCGAGATCACGCCGCCCCTGGGATGGCCATCTGGAAAGTTGCCGTCGGTTACGACCACGTTGAAGTCGCACGAAGTACTGGTGGCAGAAGTAGCCAGCGTGAAGGTCGTGGCGGCCGTGCCCGGCGAGGAAAAGCTTCCTGGACACGGTGTCGACCACGCGTAGGTCAGCGCGTCTCCATCCGGGTCGGTGGCGCTGACCGACAAAGTCGTGGTGGCACCGGGCACGAGCTGCGCGGGAGTCGCGTTCAGCCCTGCCATCACGGGGTAAGTGTCGAGGTAGGCGGTAACGGTTGCACTGCCCAGGGCATTGGCGGCCGCGACAGGGATAACGAACGACGCCGTGTCGGCGAGGCCGGTCGAATCGGTCACGGTCGCGGTGATGGCGCATGCGTTGTCCGTGCTCGGGGCCGTGAAGACCGCGTCCGCTATCGACGGCGTGCTGTCGGTTCCAGGGAGCACGAGGCTGCCGCTCACGGAGCCACAGCTCGCGCTCCAGGTGAAGGTCAGTTGCGCGGTTTGCCCCGGGTCGGGGTCGTGGGCCAAGGCCTTGAGCTGGATTGAATCGCCGTAGCTCGCCAACAGAGACGACGCCGTCAGCGCGTTGATGACCGGGGCTTCCCTTGAAAGCGGAACCACGGGCGCCACCTGGTCCATGTCGATGATGATGGTTGCGGTCTGTCTTTTTGGATCACCTGTCCGCTCACCGCTCCGCTGTAGAGCACGATCGGAGGCGTGCTGTTGTCGCTGGCAACCGCGGTGAAGGTGTAGGTGCCAATGGGAATATCACTCGCCAACGCCGAGAACTGCATGCCCGAGCGCGCAGCGGGATCACGAGCGGGGTGGGTAATGTCGTTCCCTCCACCGTGACCTTGACTTGAGCCGCGTCGCCGATCTGCAAGGCTTGGGCGATGATGTTCGCGGCACCCGTGCCCGCGGTGTCAGCTCGCCCACAACCGGCTAATGCGACGACCGCGAAAAGCCCGGCTAGTCCACCCCGACGAAGGGTGCCATTGTCATCCAGGCCAACGGTAACTCGACTCGACATGGCGACCTCTCTGATCGCTCTGCAAGTGTTTGGCGACGCGCATTGTAATCGTGTGCCAATGCATGTTAGTCGAATATCCGATGTGGACAATATGAGCGAGCGTCACGAATTTGCGAACGCCAGGTGACGAAGCGGTTTCGAATCCGTTACGATTCAATCAGCGTGTCTCGATCGAGCCCGCGAATCAGAATGCGCTAAAAGCAGGCCATGCCGGTCAAGACCTGCACCGGGAGCCGCAGCGCTACGTCGGCGGCCGATGTCGGGCCCGTCCAGTGCTCGCGCGGTTGCCAGCGCGGTCCAGAATCTGCGTGGGGGTTCTCAATTGAGGTTTGTGAGATCTCCGCGACCTTTGGCTGTAAGCTGCGACTATCCCTTCCCTGCCCTCAGACGCGTGGTGCTGGCATGTGGTTCCCCAAGACGAGCTCTCGAGCGTACGCCTTCGTATTCTTGATTCTCACTGGCGCTTGCAGGAAGGAGCCCCCGAGTGCCCTTGTCGAACCGAGCCCGCTGACCACACGAGAGATCGCCAAGGATTCTGCTCTGTTCTTCACCTATCTCGACAGCAGCGGAGTCTTCGCCACGACCGAGAAGGCCGAGACGGTGCCCGCGATGAGCCGCGGACTGGTGCGCATCATGGGCCGCGGCAGGGACGATGGCCGCTGGCGAAACAACGCCGAGGTAGACGTTATCGACCTGCGGGAATTGCTTGCGCACGGCAAGACCCGGACGCAGGGAATGTCGCGGGAGACGTTCGAGACCCGCGCCCTGGCACAACTGCCGCCGGGCGATTCCTGTCTACTCGCCGGCCCGCACGGGCCGCCTCTGGCTGAAGAACCGAGTCAGGTGCCGGCTCCTGCCGAGCCACCGGTCGTAGTTCTCTACGGCACCGCATGGTGCAAGGCCTGCATGACGGCGGACCAGTACCTGCGTTCCAACCGCATTCCCTTCGCTGCGAGAGACGTAGAACGCGATCCCTCTGCCATCCGCGAGCTGCGCGAGAAAGCCACACGACTCGGGGCTCAAACGGACCGAGTACCTGTACTGGACGTGCGTGGCCGTTTGCTGGTCGGATTTGACCGGGCGCGGATGGATGGGTTGCTGGCCGATTGGTAACGTGCCGCCGCGGGATGGCTCGGGACGAATTTCGAGTGCGCCGCGGCCAGCTCGCTCCTCCCGCAACAACCGGTCCGCCAGACTTGGGGCTAACCAGGTGGATTCACTGAGCCTTGGTTGCCGGGGCTCGCATCTTGCTGGCAATCAACGCCATCGTGTCCTCGGGTGATCGCCAACCTAGAATGCTTATGTTCTTTCCCTCGAGAACGGTGATGTTGACGAAAAACTGCTCGATTTCCTGGCGGACCCGCGCCGGCAGGTCTTCAGGCCGGCCCCACGAGGCACGCGGCGCGGGAATCGGCACGGCAATCACGCGATCATTGCGCTCGCGTTTGGGTCTGCCGTCGGGTCCGCGCGGAGCGGTCTTGCTGTCCTGCTCGACTGCGACGGTGCCGATTGCCCGCGCGGTCAGGACGAGGCCCGGGTACGTGGTCCCTTCGGACAGAACCAGGGCGTCCAATGGATCGCCATCCTCGGCGATGGTACCCGGCACGAAACCCCAGTCGTGCGGATAGGCGAGCCCCAAAGGTAACGGGCGCGACAGGACGAACACCTGCAATTGCGGGTCGTACCTGATTTTGCTCGTCGATCCGCGCGGCGACTCGACTACTACGTGCAAGACTCCCTCCTCGCGCAACGCGGGCAGGCTGTGTAACGAAGCCATGCGGACCCCCCTGCAATACGAGCAGGCAAGCACCGTGCCGTGCCCCGCGCCTAGATTAACCAGGCTGAGGGGTTTGCGCGGATCAGGGTCACGCCGCCCGCATCAGAGAAGTGCCCCGGACGGGCCGAGCACGTTGGCGAAACGCGCGTAGCCGTCATCGCCCATGAAGCGCCTGAGCATCTTGACGTCGGAGGCGCGGAGGTCGACCAGGATGAGACCATCGATGCAGTGTCCGAACGCCGGATCCACATTGAAGCTGAGCAGCGAGGCATTCAGACGCAAGTAGTGCCGAAGCAGCAGTGGCACACCCTTCTGATCCGCCTCGATCTCAGATACCAGCGCCGACAAATCATCAGCATTGCGGATCAATCCCGAGAGCAGGGCCCGCTCGACGCGGGCTATTCGATCCTTCGGTGGATTGCGCGGTTTGACCAAAGCGGCGAGAGCGCCGCCCGAGCCCCCAAGGAACTCCAGCATCAGACGGCGCGACAAGCTCTGATAGGCGCGGCTGATACTCACCGGACCAAACAGAACCTTGCAGTGTGGATTGCGCACCAGGTAGGCACCGATGCCTCGCCACATGAGAGCCAACGGCGCCGCCTTGGGCTGGTGCTCCGCCCTTACGAAGGCGCGTCCCAGCTCCAAGGCGGGGCCGAGCTGCTGCAGAAATCTAGCCCCGAACTTGAAGAGTGTGCTGGTATATAAGCCGCGAACACCCCGCTGGGCGATGATATCGGCCACCACGCCGATGCGGTAGCTCCCCACGACCTCTCTGGCCGACTCGCTCCAGAGGAAGAGGTGAAGATAGTGCTGGTCGAAGTCATCCAGATCGCGAGCGCGGCCGGTGCCCTCTTGCACGCGACGGAAGGTAGCCTCGCGCAGGCGTCCAATCTCGTCGAGCACGCGAGGCATCTCTTGTGGGCGAGCCACCAGTACACGGAGGTCGCCTTGACGGACCAAGGTAGCCTCGGGCGGCAGTCGTGCGATTTCATGCTCGAGGGTCGCGACGGGAACCGGTGCGGCCAACGTTTGCACGGCACGGATGGTGGCTCCGGCGGAAGAGAAGCGCGGGCGGACGGGGAGGTCTCTCCATTTCAGCATGTATGTCTTGAAGCGCAGGTATTCCGTCAGCGTGCGGTCCTCGGGGTAGCGGGCCAGCTTGTGCGGTTCGATGGGTCGCCCGATGCGGACCGAAATCCGGGAATTACGGCGCTTGATCAGCTCCGAGGGCAACAGCGCGGTCCGCAGCTTGGGGTGAATCAGACCTGAGAGCTGAAAGACCATGCTGTTGCGTCCGTCGAAGAACAAGGTCACCACGGTGGCACCTGTTCTGCGCGCCAGGCTGGCGATGCTGGTGTGCCAAGGCGGATCGACGATGGCTCCCTGACTGATCTGCAGATGGGAGACCGTGCCGGCGGGAAAAGTGGCCAGCGCGCCCCCTTGTCTCAGCCACTTCATCGCCTGTCGCAGCGGCATGAAATTGCTCTCGCTGGCCGCGCTGCCTCCGAAGGGGTTTACCGGGAATATCCAGGGCGCCAGACCCGGAATGCGAGCCAACAGGTGATTGCAAAACAGGCGTGTATCGGGCCTGATGCACGTGAGAATGTCGCCCAGGACGAGGCCGTCAATCCCGCCGAACGGATGGTTGGCGACCACAAGCAAGGGCCCCGTTGGGGGAATCTTGGCCAGATCTACCGGCGCAAGGTCGTAGGTCACGTTGAGTGCCTGTAATGCGCCGGCAAAAAAGTCGTCGCCCTGAATATTCCTGTGCGACCAAGCGAACAGCCGATTTACGGTGGGAATCGCGAGCAAGTGCTCGATCGGCTTCTCGACCAAACGGAACATCCCGCGCTTGATCGGGCTCGCGATGGCTCCGCGCAGATCAATGAGGCGATGCTCGGCCGGTTCTGGGCTCCCAGGCATGGGATCTAATGCCACCAGAAGGGAGTCTTGTCATCGGCAATGGCGAACCACTCGTCGATGCGCAATCGCCCAAGCAGATCGTCCTGTGCGAAATCGTCCGGTTTTTCCTGCTCATCGACCGAGAGAGGTTCGGTCAGCAGCGCAAGCGAGAGATCCAGAGACTCGATAGGCCGCGAAGATGCCATGAGTATTCTCCTTCCTTCGCCCCAAGATGGTACGCGTCTCTGCGCGACTACCACGTTACATGGCGGTGACGTTTGCGTGCCCACGGCGATTTGCATCCGCCCGGCCACGGTTCCGACCCATATGCCTATAACAGGTTGCTTGCCAGCTCGGCCAGCTCGGAGCGCTCGCCCTTGGTCAGGTTGACGTGCGCGTACAGGCCCTGGCCCTGCATCTTGTCGATGAGGTAGCTGAGACCGTTTGCATGGCTGTTCAGATAGGGGTGATCGATTTGGAAGATATCGCCCGTGAAGACCATCTTGGTCCCGTCGCCCGCGCGCGTAATGATGGTCTTCACTTCATGCGGCGTAAGGTTCTGTGCTTCATCGACGATGAAGAAGATGTCGACCAGGCTGCGCCCCCTGATATAGGCCAATGGCGCGATGACCAGCTTCTCCTCGTCAAGCATCTCGCGAATGCGCTTGTGCCGGCTGTCGGCTGCTCCGAACTGATTCTGGATGACGCCCAGGTTGTCGTAGAGCGGCTGCATGTACGGATCGAGCTTGCTCTGAATATCGCCGGGCAAGTAGCCGATGTCCTTGTTGGACAGGGGAACTACCGGACGCGCCATGAAGACTTGCCGGTAATCCTTCTTCCGTTCGAGAGCGGCGGCCAGGGCCAACAGGGTCTTGCCAGTCCCCGCCTTACCCGAGATGCTGACCAGGCGAATCTGCGGATTGAGGAGTGCATTGAGGGCGAAGGTCTGCTCGGCGTTGCGAGGCGTGATGCCGTAGGCGGAAACCTTGTCGACCCGACGAATGAGCGCGTCTCCGGCGCTGACCGTGGCCAGCGCTGACCGTTTGCCATTGCGCAAAATCAGATACTCGTTGGGGACCAGGGGTTCGTCCACGGGCAGCTCACCGACGCCGATAGTGAACGGCTGCGTATACATGCGTTCGACCAGGGCATCCTCCACGTGCTCCTTCAGACGAATCCCGGTATACAGCGTCGAAATATTGCGCACGTGATCGTTGCGGTAGTCCTGCGCCGTCAAGCCAAAGGCCTTGGCCTTCATGCGCAGGTTGACGTCCTTGCTCACCAGGATGACCTGATGTCGGGTCCGCTCGCGCGCCAAATAATACGCGATATTGAGGATGTCGTGATCGGGCGAGCGGGTTTGCAGGGCATAACTCAGGTCAGGGTGAATCTTCCGGCCGATGCGGACCAGCACGTTGCCCAATCCTTTGGCGATTGGGACACCCTTCTCGAACAGCGGCCCGTGGGCCATGTCGTCGAGCGCACGCAAGAACTCGCGCGCATGGAAGTTTATCGTCTCGTTGCCTTTCTTGAACTCGTCGAGCTCTTCGAGAACCGTGATGGGGATGACGATGTCATGCTCTTCGAACTGATAGATGCACTTGCTGTCATGCAAGACCACGTTGGTGTCGAGAACGAATGTCGTTCTGGGTCGCGCCTTGGTCATGATTACCGCCCGCCCGAGGGCGATCCTGACCATAGTCGCAAATGTCCACTAGCACCGCAAAAAAGGGGAGTCGCCGCACCGGCCGCATCCGACTGGGCTAGGCTCGGCCTTCCCGGAAACAGGACAGGTTTTCGACCATCGCGTCCCAAGAGCTCTCCGGCCTGCCGGCGCTCGCAGCGGCTGCCGCAATCAGCTCGGCGATGTCGTTTTCGTCGACCATTTCATCCGCCGTTGCTTCTTCGTCGTCGAATGTCTCGTACGGATCGTCGTTCCAATCTTTCGTCGAGTCCACGTCGTCTCTCAGCATGATCTCTCCTCCGCGACCTTGAGATTGTTCAACCACTGGCGCGACCATAGCCGAAACAGGGGAGGCGGCCTGCCACGGCTGTGAGACAACTAAGTAACAGGACGGGCTCGTCTCTGGGCCTGGCCATCACGATGGACTGGCTTGCCATGCACAGCCGTCCGAGGACCTGCTCGGTGGAGCAATTCCTTTCCCTGGACGCAAACGGCCCTGGGACCGAATGATCCCAGGGCCGCCGTGCCGAACGCGCGCTAAGGCAAGCTACGAAGAAGAGGGCGCTTGTTAGAAGCTGGCGACCGCGAAGCGGCCAGCATGGTTGACCACGGCCCAAGCCGTGTTGCTGGCCGGGTCGACGCCGTAGCTGCCGAGGCCGTAGCTGTTGTTCCACGGGCCAAGCACGAAGGCAGCGGTGCCGCCCACGTTCTGCACGACCGCGTTGGCCCAGTTGCCCGAGATGTCCTGCTGGGTAGCCAGACCGAATCCACCGCTGGCCAACATGGCGGGGGTTACCGAGCTCGGGTCGAACGACATCGAGACGACGACCGTGTCGCCGCTCACCGCGCCTACATCGGCTGTGCCCCACAGGTACATGATGGCGCTGGCGGTTTCGCAAGTGGGCGCGTCCCAACCGATGTCCACCGCGTGGGGGAGCGCTCGATTGGTGTAGTCCTTGGCCGTGCTGCTGTTTGTGCCGGCGAGGAACTGCGCCGTTGTGCCGGAGAAGGTGAACGGTGTTGTGGGGTAGGAAGCTCCCTGGGCAACCAAGAACTCGCTTCCGTTCTGGCTGTAGCCCCAGCTCTGCTTCTTGACGAAGTTGAAGAGTGGCGTGATGTTGGTGTCAGGACGGCTGGCCCCGAGCGGGTAGCTGCCGTCAGACTGCCAGCCGCCATGGTTGTCGGAGTAGAAGTCCACCGTCACGTTCGCTCCATCCACGGTGAAGATGTAGTAACCGACCGTGTACAGCTCCTGCGCCACCGAGGTCTCACGCGTCTTCTGCCCGAACCAGTTCTTGTCCGTGAGGGACTTGGGCGTGTAGAACTTGCTGCTGTCCGAAGAGCCGATCAGCTCGTGCACGCTGGATAGTCCGTCGGGGCTCGCGATGATTGAATGCTGGTTCATATGGTCGTGGCCGCACAGGAAGTACTTGACGTTGTTGTCCTGTAGGCTGGCGAAGAAGGCGTTCTGCATGTCCGGGTTGGCGTTGGTGTAGCCCTGGAACATCGTATCCTGGTGGTTCTCTGCCATCAGGGGCTGGTGGGACATCACGAACGCATGGTCGGTACCGCGCGTGCTCTTGTCGAGCCGGCTGCTGATCCACGGCTGCTGCTCGGTGATCGAGTAGCCGAAGTCGTATCCCGCGGCGGAGAAGTCCCGGCTCGCCGTCACCCAGGGATCGATGATGACGAAGCGGGCGTTGTTGTAGTCGAACGAGTAGCTGATGCCATCCAACTCGCTCAGCGCGAGGCTGACTGAGCTCGGGCTGCTGAAGTTGGTGGCGCCGAAGAGGTTCGGGCCGAGACCCTGGGTCTGCGGGTAGAGCGACTGCAGGATCGGGATGGCGTAACCATTCCCGCCGGTCGGAACGCCATAGGTTTCGTGGTTGCCGCGCATCGGGAAGAAGCCGATGCCCGCGTCGTAGAGTGGCTTCGCCGCCAGGGCGCGCACGGTCTCGTCGGCGTCGTTGCCGGTGTCGGCGAGGTCACCCACCTCGATGACGAACTTGACGCCCGCCTGGATGAACTGCGGGGTGAGCTGATCGATGATCGACTTCGCAACGCTGGTCGGGTTCTGACCCGCCGGATCCCCGGTCGTCCATTGTGTGTCCGCCATCACGCCGAACTTCCAGGCCGTGGCGGGAGGCAGGGTGCAGACGTTGGTGGAGAAGTCGTACTTCGTGCTGGCGCCCAGCGCGTCGGTCACGGTCACGAACACGTCGAAGGAGCCGGCGGCGGAAGTGGTCAGGGTCACCTGCGAGGTGGTGGCGGTGTCGGACTGGCCGGAAAGCGAGCCGGCCGGGGCCGAGGTCGACCACACGAAGGTCATGGCGCTGCCCTGCGGATCCGAAGCCTCGACCGAGAACAAGACTGGGCTGGAGGCATTGACCGCCGGGGCCGATTGCGCGGCGTCGACGATCACTGGAGCAACGATGGAGCGGGGCGCGCCAACCGGCAGGTACATGGTGCCGGTGGTCGATCCACCGCGTCCGTCGCTGACCGCCACGTCGAGCTCGCAGTAGGTGTCGGTAGCTGAAGCCGGGAGGGTGAAGCTTGGGGCAATGGCGGTACTGTTGTTGAACTTGCCCGAGGTGCACGTGGCGCCGGTGCTCCACAGGTAGCTGAGCGTGTCGCCATCCGCATCGCTGGCGGTAACCGTGAGGGAGACCGGCGCGCCGAGGGTGATCCAGCCGGGCACGGCAATGACGTCCGAGACCACCGGCCAGTTGTTGAACTTGACATTGACGTCTGCCTCGCCCCTGCCGTTGGCTGCGGACACGTGAATCACTATGGAGGCCGCCGTGGTGGCGCCGTGATTGTCCTGCACCTGAACGGTGAGCGTCACGTTGCCCTCAGTCGCAGGAGCGGTCCAGTTCGTGGTGGGCGCGGTGGGGGCGGAGAAGCCGTCGACCGCAGGATTGGCCGACCACGCGTAGGTGATGGTATCGGTCTTCTGGTCATCGTGAGCCTGCACCTTCACGGTGATGGTCTCGCCCGGAGCGATGTTGGTGGATGACACCACCAGCGAATCGATGACCGGGACCGTGTTTACGAAGGCAACCGGCGCTTGGACAGATTGGGCGGTGATCACGACGGTGGTAACTTGATTGGGCAAAATGGCGATATTGGTCGCTTGTCCTACGAACGCGACGGCGCTGCTGGTATCGGTGGCGCTGACGGTAAACGTGTAGTTGCTGCCAACCGGCAGCGAGGAGATCAGGGCGCCGTAGCCGCCGCCTGAAGCCTGGGGAGAAAGTATTACCGGCTTGGGATTGGGCAGAGCGGGACCAGTGATAGTGACGGTGACTTGGCTAAGCGGGACGGAGCTGAGCGCTTGGACGCTCACGTCGGCTGAGCCGGTACTGACCGAGGGTTGATGGTCTTGGCCACAGGCCGCGAACGCCGCGGCGATGGCCAGCGCCCCGAGGGGCAGCCAAGCGGAACGATGCGAGCGAAGGTGCAACATGGTGATCCTCCCGTGGAATTTGCAAACCGGGCGCAGCCTATGCCTCGCCCCGCCACCGGCACGCGACGACTCCGCAAAGAAAAAGAAAACGCTTGCGGCCAAGTTGTGACGATTGCAACAACTGGGTGTCGTGGGGTTGCCGCACAGCGAGGACTGGCGCGCCGTCCAGGCAAGCGCCATGTTCGAATCGCTCGGCCATAACGCAGCGGTCATCAGGAGGCGCTCTTCATCGCCACTCAGCTTGGTATCCCGGCGTCCACGACCCGCACCTTTGTCCACATCGGATCACCAATCTCCGGCGAGCGACGGTCAAATCTCACGTAG
>Ga0335069_10005707_pt1 | contig 18251 bp, 18 predicted proteins | sample Lox_Sample_11_FD_206714 | JGI IMG/M metagenome (GOLD analysis project Ga0335069, IMG submission 206714) | Soil microbial communities from Loxahatchee National Wildlife Refuge, Florida, United States - Lox_Sample_1.1 | ecosystem: Environmental > Terrestrial > Soil > Wetlands | place: USA... | reverse complement strand
GGGTAGATATCGCGCAAGTACTTCGGCCTCTTTGCGCTCGTTTTCGGCCAAATCATCACGGCCGTTCTGCTCATATAGAGCAATACTTTCATTACGCTTTTTTACTTCACGCGCAATAATCTTTTCAATCTCTTCGTCGGATAGTCCTTCGTCGCGCTTACCTTGGGCAACCTCTTCATTCAAAATTGCAGCTTTGAGATTACGCAAGGTATCGCCGACAAAACGATCGCCGCCCAGCAGAGCGGCTTTCGTATCATCTTGGATTTTATCCTTGAGCGCCATTGACTAGCGAAGTCCTAATCGTACCTTAGCAAGCTTTTCAGCTTTTCGTTCTTTTCGGATAATCGCCTTCTGGCGTCGTTCAGTCTTGCTGATGTCCTTGCTGAAACGCATAGATGCCTTTGCCTCGGCCAGGATACCGCTCTGCAAAACCTTACGGTTAAAACGGCGAATGAGATTCTCGTTCGCCTCTTTCTCGTCTTTACGTGTAACTTGTACCATATCGCCTATAAATATAACAGATACGGACACAATCTGCAATAGATGGGACTAGACGCCGGATAAACTACTGTATTATGATAAGCATGAGCATTTAATAATTAATGGAGCACACTCATGCCCACCAAGAAAAAAGCCCCCTCGCCAAAGACAACGAAAAAAGCAGCAGCAAAGAAACCTTTACATCGGGATCTGCGTGTACGTCTCGCTAAGAGTGATGAAAACTTCTGGACTTTCCAGCCGTCGATTCAATCAGTCTACTGGCTGGTTATCGCTATTGCCGTCGTTGGAGTAGCGGTTATTAATTTCAACACGAACATACGGGTCAACGATCTTCTCGATCAAATCGATGCCCAGAACCAAGCTTCGCTTAATGACGCACCTGCAACTGTAAAGCACTGAGAACCCTCCTGGCAACTGTACGGTTAGCGCCTAGTTCAACTAGGCGCTTTCTAAATGCAAAAGTCGTCCTTCAATTGTCCTGCGGCCGTTCCATTCATTGATGCCGGGCTGATACCAGACCGTCACTCTTTCTCCGGGCTCCACAAAAAAGTGATCAGGTGCACTGAATGCGAGCATCTGTAGTTTTTGCTGCAGATTATTTTTGAACTCAAGCTTAACGTGTTGGCCATCTGCGCCCATTCGTCGCTGGCCCACCACCAACAAATCCTCCGACTTCAGAACAGGCTGCGGGTTGCCGTTGCCAAACGGTTCAAGCGTCGATATCAGTTTGATTAATTCCTCTGTTACATAAACCAGTTCGGTCGTCACATCTGCTTTGGGCAACAGTAGTGCCTGCTGGTTGTATAATTTTTGTGTACGATAAAATTTGTTCACCCTCTCGCGAAACGCTGAAATGTTCTTTGTTGGTAACGTCACGCCTGCAGCAAACTTGTGACCACCCCCCTTAGTGATTATATCGTCGGCTGCCCGTATTGCGTCCGCGGCACTAAAGTCACCATAGCTACGCGCCGATCCTTTGGCCTCGTCACCCATTTCTTCCAATACGAATGTCGGCTTTTTGTATTTCTCCAGCAGCTTCGCTGCGACGATCCCAATAATGCCATGACTCCAATTTTTACCGCTCACGACTAACACGTTATCACTTGAAAATTGCTCGGCTTGCGCCATAGCTTCTTCATAAATCTTACTTTGCTCAATTTTTCTCGTTGTATTTAATACATCGAGATTTTGCGCAATCTCCAAAGCTTCGGTTGGATTTTGCGTCTGCAGCAAGTCGAGCGAATATTGTGCGGTTTCCAACCTTCCTGCGGCGTTCATTCTGGGCCCGAGAGCGAATCCAAGACTTCGAGCGTTCAGGTTTTCAGGGGTAACGCCGGCTATTGCCATTAGCGCTTTCAAGCCTGGACGGCGAGTTTTAGCCAGAACTTTCAGCCCCCAAAAGACATTTGCACGATTTTCATTTGTAAGATTTACAACGTCACAAACTGTTCCAAGCGCCACCAAGTCCAATAACCACTTCTCCTGCCCTTCCGCCAAACCGCCTATTTTTGTCTGGAGCGCCTGTACCAATTTGAACGCCACGCCAACACCCGGAAGGTCCAAAAATGGATAAATTTTCCCAGCCATTTTCGAACTTTCTTTCAAAACGTACTGTTCATATTCGTCCGGAAAATCCACCAAAAATCGTTTTGGATTTATGACCGCAACAGCCGGTGGCCGCACGGGGGCAACATTGTGATGATCGGTCACGATGACATCTACACCCAGCTCGTTGGCCCGAACAATTTCTTTATCACTCAGGCTGCCGCAGTCAACGGTGATGATCAGTTGTGCCCCCGCTGCTGCTATTCGCTCAATAGCATCGACAGTAAGGCCGTAGCCCTCGACAAAACGATTCGGGATAAATGCAACGACTTGTTCAAAGCCGAACGACTGAAGCGCATCTATTAGGACTGAGGTGGCGGTTAGACCATCTATATCGTAATCACCGTAAATCGTCACCGACTGCTGCTTTTCCCTAGCCTCTACGAGGCGCTGCACCGCCTTCTCCATGTCGGGCAACAGGAATGGGTCATGCTTGTTATCGTAGTCGGGATTTAAAAAAGCATCGCGCTTCTGGCCGATAAGGCCGCGCGACGCAAGAATTTCCTCAAAGACACCCATAATAGCCATCCTAATACAGAGACTGCATTTTATACAAATAACTACAAGTCGGCCGATGGCCGCTTTGGCCGAGCGGACTGTTGCTGTGATTTAATCACAATACTCTGAAGTTCCTTAAAGATGGTAAACTGTTTATTTGTCGAATAGATCTTCGTATTGCCTTGCTTCTCGCTGGTCAAAAAGCCAACCTTCTCCAATCGCTTAAGTTCTCGTTGGATGTTGCCCGGGTCTTCCTTGATTAACTTTGCTAGTCCGCGAACATGAGTACGAAAATCCGGATACTTAGCATAGACCACAACTATTTTGCGCCGCACCCTTGAAGTAATAAAAACGTCTAGCATAGTCTCCCTTTACTATAGCCCACTGCCTCTTTTTGTTACTCTTTATCTTACACTTTCTTACAACACTACACAAGTAGATTTTTTGGATTCTAGCGCCAATTTAGGACGATTTGATTGATTTTGGCGATAGTTTCCTCATGCGACGGCAAATCATTTTGCTCGTAGTAGTGATCCGTCTCTAGGTAGTTGTTCTTAACGTCAAGGATGTGCAGCTCATCTGCAGTGGCATGAACTTTGTCGACCAGTTCAACACTTGCAATAGGAGCCGCTATCACGAGTCGCTCAATTCTTATCGGCTTTAAAAAGTCCATGACAACATCTAAAATTGAGACGTCATTGAGCCCATCACTAACAAGTATGATCGTGTGGTCTCGAAGCAAATCTGCGTCGATAACACCGCCATCTCCAATTAGCCTGTTGATCTTGTGGAACGCTTCGCGTTTCTGTTCTTCGAAATAGCCGTGATATTCGGTCATGTATTCACCCACCTCGATTGGGGCAAGATTACTGTTATAGGTAAATTGCCCTGTCTGCGAAACAGCTCCAAGACTTTGGTTCTCCCCTGGGATCTGCACGTCCTCAGATACGAGCATCGTTAAGACACAGTGTAATCGTTCGGCAACCGGCTCGCCTACCGCCACACCACCATCACCGAGTGCAACCACAGCAACATTCTCGTAGCGGTACTTTTCGAATAGCTCTCGAGATAACTGCTCGCCCGCTTCGGCCCGACTGTGGAAATACATCATATGCTAAGTATAATGGATGGCATGCACTATTACGAGGTGGCGCCAGCCCAAATTGTCCGTCCCGACAGCACAACCTTCACCTATTCGCACGCTGATAGCCTCGAAAGGGGTCTAGTTGTCTTGATTGAGGTTGGGCGAAAGCAAATACCTGGTGTCGTCATGCAAAAGGTCGCTAAACCCGCCTATCAGACGAAGCCCGTTGTTACGATTATCGAACAAACTCCTCTCCCATTGCCGTTAATCGGGCTCGCGCAGTGGATGAGTGACTACTACGTAACTCACTTGGGTACAGTTCTACAAACACTCTTACCCCGAGGTGTCCAAAAAACGAGACGGGAACGTAAAAATACACAAAAAGACAGCGTCCGTAGCCGAACAAAAATTGTACTCAATACAGATCAGGCCTCCGCGATTGAACGGATTGACCGAGCTAATCCGGGTACAACTCTGCTCCACGGCGTAACTGGGTCAGGCAAAACTGCCGTCTACATTGAGGCGGCAAAAAACGCCCTTTCAAACGGAAAATCAGTAATAGTACTTGTGCCAGAAATTGCTCTCACTACACAGGTTGTCGACGAATTCGCTTCTCACTTTAATGACGTTATCCTGACGCATTCACAGCAGACCGAGGCCGAGCGACACATAGCATGGCGAGATGCCCTGACAAGCGACGGTCCACGAGTCGTCATCGGTCCCCGCTCCGCCCTATTCATGCCTCTGAAGGACGTAGGTCTTGTCATTATCGACGAGGCACATGAGCCCAGCTTCAAGCAAGAACAATCCCCTCGCTATTCAGCTCTGCGAGCCGCAAGTATCCTGGCGAAAGGTCATAACACAAAGCTCATCCTTGGAAGTGCCACGCCTTTGATTAGCGACTACTTCATCGCAAAATCCTCCGGCCGGCCAATCATTGAAATGAAAACGACGGCCCGACCCTCTGACACGCCGGAAGTAACGCTAATTGATATGACGAAACGTGATCATTTTCGCCGACACCGCTTCATTTCAGATGCGCTATTAGAGCAACTCGAAAAAACCCTCGCCGCAGGAAAACAAGCGCTCATCTTTCACAACCGCCGAGGCAGCGCCAGCACAACCCTCTGTGAAGACTGCGGATGGCAAGCTGGCTGTACGCGCTGCTTCGTGCCTCTTACGCTGCACGCTGATCGCCATGAACTCCGTTGCCACATCTGCGGCCACAGCGAGAAAATCCCGCTCAGCTGCCCCATCTGTCATAACACCAGTATTATCCATAAGGGTATTGGCACTAAAATTATTGAAACAGAGCTAGCAAAACTATACCCACGCGCCATAATCGGTCGTTTTGATGGAGACAGCGCCGCTGATAATACGGTTGATTCTCGATATAAAGAGCTCTATGAAGGCTCAATCAACATTATCATTGGCACCCAGGTGGTGGCCAAGGGACTCGACCTGCCACACCTCAGAACGGTCGGCGTAGTTCAGGCCGATGCAGGGCTGGGGCTACCGGATTATGCGGCACCCGAGCGAACTTTTCAGCTCCTTGCTCAGGCCGTTGGTCGCGTCGGCAGGAGTGCTCACGCAACTTCAGTCATTGTGCAGAGCTACCAACCAACACACCCTGCAGTAGTTTATGGATTGTCCCAAAATTTTGCTGCGTTTTACGAAGAGGCCCTCGCCGAACGTCGCCGCGCACATTTTCCGCCCTACACCTTCCTACTAAAACTCACGTGTATCTATAAAACAGAGGCGAGCACAATCAAAAATGCTCAGAATTTAGCGCGTACCCTACGTACTAACTTCGTCAGTGATATTGAGGTGCTTGGTCCAACACCAGCATTTTATGAACGCCAGCGCGACACCTACCGCTGGCAACTTGTTGTTCGTTCAAAAAAACGCACTCGACTCGTTGAAGCGCTGCAATTTCTGCCCCCGACACACTGGCAGTTTGAGCTAGACCCTATAAGCCTTCTCTAATGATATCTGTTATACTAACTAATATCACCACATGACAAAAGACGATATTATAAGCTTGCCGAACCCTCACTTGCGCCAAAAATCGCGCAAAGTTCCCGTCATCTCTGATGAAATTCAGTCCGTGGTTAATAATATGATCGGAGCGGCAATCGACTGGGAGAATTCGCGGCCTCATGAGATCAGCGCCGCGCTTGCAGCCGTGCAGATTGACAAACTTGAGCGAATTATAATCGTTCGCAGCGACTTCGACCATAAGGAAGCACAGGAATTTACTGTGCTTATCAACCCCGAAATTATCAAATACGAAGGCGAAATAATCTACGACTACGAGGGCTGCCTTAGCGTCAAAGACATCTATGGCAAGGTTCCCCGCCACTCAAAAATCCGCGTTCGAGCACTGGATGCAGAGGGGAAACCGGTGCGCTTTAAAGCCGAAGGCTTCCTCGCCAGAGTTATTCAACACGAAGTCGATCATACAAATGGCGTAGTGTTTATTGACCACATTCGTGACGACAAAGAGGCCTTCTTTAGGCTCGACGAAAAGGGCGAGCTTCAACCGCTTGATTACGCATCTCGTATCGCCGGAAGCGACTTATTCGATGAATAACATAGTTTTCTTCGGTACCGAAGACTTCAGCCTTATCAGCCTCAAGGCCCTAGTTGACGCCAACTTCCCCATAGTCGCCGTTGTCACAAAACCTGATTCACCGAAAGGACGCGGCCATGTCATGACCCCGCCTGCTGTTAAATCTTTTGCCCTAGAACACGGCATTACTGTTTGGCAGCCACAAAAGCTAAGTGACATCAATGAGGAAATCGCCAAACTAAACAAGCCTATCGGAGTCTTGGTGAGCTACGGAAAAATCATACCTCAAACTACGCTTGACCTGTTTGTTCCTGGAATTATCAACCTTCACCCATCATTGCTGCCAAAATATCGCGGTCCTTCCCCTATTGAAACGGCTATCCTCATGGGTGAAGAGAAAACTGGCATCAGTATCATGCAACTTACTGCCGAAATGGATGCTGGACCTATATTTCAACAGATCGAAATACCTATGAGCGGTAATGTGACCGCTGAACAACTATATGATTCACTCGGCAAGAAAGGTTCTGACTTACTCCTTCAAGTACTACCTTCAATCGCCGACGGCTCCCTAGTCCCTGAAAGCCAAAATGATAGTCTGGCCACTTATAGTAAAATCCTAAAAAAGTCAGATGGGAATATCGACTGGAATGAAGAAGCGGAGATTATCGAAGCACGGATTCGCGCCTATATCTCGTGGCCACAAAGTCACACAAAACTCGGTAATATAGAGGTAATCATTGCAAAAGCACAAGCTATCGACGCCAATTACGGGAACCCGGGAAATATTACAGTAAACAACAATGAACTGATCATTGACGCAGGCCTTGGCGCCCTACGCATCCTGGAACTAAAACCTCTCGGTAAAAAAGAAATGCCGATATCGGCATTTCTTTCTGGTTATCGTACACAATTGGGTGTTTAGGCTGCAGAGGGTGGCTGGTCGCCAGCGTCTACACCTAGAATCGCGTCCCGGTTTGTAATGATTTCGTTTTTTAGCTCCTCGAGGACGCTTTTTACAACATCCCGGTAATCAGGGCGGTTAAACTCCAGCCACTTTGTCGCGACGTATTCAGATTTCAGATTAGGATCTGCGGAATCTAGATTCAGGGCCTGCTGCATTCGCTTAAAGATATCGTCGTTAGCGTAGTCCTGTACATGAGTAGCCAGCCAGTTTTCGATAACGGCCTGGTCCTTATCGATGATCTTTTCAAATTCTTCAAGTTGCTGATCGCTCAAACCATCAGATAACCTAGTACCCACTCTTAACTCTAACTCCTCGTAGATGTGCTGCAAGAAAGCCCTTTTTTGGTCATCTGGCATGTCATTGAGGCCAATGTCAGCCAGGAATTTATCATCTAATTGAAACATTGTATCTCCTTATAACCAAGTATACACCACCTCAACAGTTATGAATCAAGACAACGTACGCCTTACAAACTCTCGAGTGAAGAACTCGAGGGTGTCGCCTACTTCCAAGAACAGTTTTTTATCAGTTTTCAGGCTTAAGCCACACATCTCGCCCTCGAAGACTTCTTTTGCCTCCGCTTGCTCTCTCTGTACGCTCGAGACCTCCACCTCTGCAATCTGCTCGCCAGAATGCTTGACTCGAGCCAACAGACCCGCGGTAATCTTGCCGCTTGTTACCTCGCCACCCGCGATTACCGTGTCCTTCAATGTACGGAAGACACCCTTGACGGCAAGTGAACCGATTTCAATCTCAACCACCTCTGGAGCAAGCATCTGCTCCATAGTTTTCCGTGCATCATCGAGCAACTCATAGATTACCTTGTATAGGCGCACATGTACCTTGTCGCGAGTAGCCAACCGCTTCACCGCAGGTGGAAGCTCGACATTAAATCCATAAATAATCGTGTCGTCTGATGCAGCTAGGCGAACGTCGTTTTCTGAAATGTTACCCACTCCGCTACCGATAATACGAACAGTCACTTCTCCGCCGGCATCCAGCAGACGAAGACTATCAACAACAGAGGTGAGAGAGCCTTGTACGTCGGCCTTCACGATAACCTTCAGCTCCTGCGATTCACGCTTTTGCGTCATCATTTTCAATAAATCAGCTCCAGTGACATTCGTACTCGCTGCCGCGCGTTCGCGCTCGATCCGTGCCTTTTCAGTCAGTTGCCGAGCTTCTTTCTCGCTTTTAACAATCACAAATCCGTCACCGAATTGAGGCAGCTCTTTAAAACCGGTAACCGTCACAGGGGCTGATGGACCGGCTACCTTTAGAGGGGCGCCGCGGAAATCCAAAAGCGTCCGCACTTTGCCGTATGCCACGCCTGCCACCAGGAAGTGACCCGGCTTGAGTTCGCCCTGTTCAACAAGAAGTCGGACAACCGAACCGCGGCCCTGCTCCATGTGCGCCTCGATAACCAGCCCCTCTGCGGGAACATCTGTGTCGGCTTTCAGTTCCTCGAGGTCAGCAACTAGCAGGACCATGTCAAGCAGTTTATCAATATTCTGCCCGGTCTTGGCGCTTACCTCAACCATCACTGTGCTGCCACCCCATTCCTCTGGATTAAGGTCGTATTCGGTCGCGAGCTGCGTCTTTACTAATTGAGGATTAGCCGTGTCCTTGTCGATCTTATTGATAGCAACGACAATCTTTGCATTCGCATTACGCGCGAATCGGATAGCCTCAACCGTCTGTGGCTTCACGCCATCATCTGCAGCAACTACGATGACAACGACATCAGTCAGCACGGCACCGTGCTGCCTCAGAGCGGCAAAAGCCTCGTGTCCTGGCGTGTCCAACAAGGTAATTACCCTCTCGCCACGCTTTGTCTGGTAGGCGCTAATATGCTGCGTAATGCCGCCCGCCTCGCCATCGACCGTCTTTGTATTCAGAATAGCGTCGAGCAGGCTCGTCTTGCCATGATCAACGTGACCCATGACCGCCACAATTGGCGGACGGTCAACAGCATTGGCTGAAAGTTCGTGCGGCTTGCGACTAATCGCTTCTGCCGCTTCCCTTTTTGTAATCTCAACGTCGATACCAAGTTCTTCAACAATGATTTGTGCGGTTTCAAAATCGATACGCTGGTTGATCGTTGCGGCTATGCCGTTCTTGAACAACTCACCGATCAGCGTCGTGACAGGAATATTGAGCGTCTCTGCGAGTTCGCTGACGGTGATTGATTCGGCGATACTTATGACTTTCTCTGCCATAGGAAACGCTCCTTTCCATATCTGTTATCTGTTGTTATAAACGCATCAAACGTTGTTACTTTAGCATCGAATGGTACTACTTCTTTTTGCTCAAGCTGAGTGAGATTTTGCGATTCTCTTTTTCGATATCAAGAATCACAAACTTCTTGCGCTCGTTCAGCATGAACACTTTTTCAGGATCGGCGTTATCCCCATCGCCGAGTTCGCTTACGTGTACCAGAGCCTCTACTGAAGGACTGATTTGGACAAATGCACCAAATGGCGTAATACGAGTTACTGTACCTTCAACAGTCTCACCTGCCTTGAATTTCTCAACTTCATCCAGCCATGGGTCTTGTGTCAGCTGTTTGATCGAAAGGCTCAGGCGATCTTTGTCAATAGAAATAATCTTCGCCTCGACGGTTTCACCAACCTTGACGTAATCAGCAGGGTTGCTGACGCGCTCCCAGCTGATTTCACTGATGTGGATCAGACCTTCGATACCATCTACGTTCACAAATGCACCGTAATCAACGACACCGGTAACGACACCGTTAACCGTGTCACCGATCTTCAGGCTCTCAAATCGCTTAGCCAGACCATCCTTAACTGCTTCTTTCTCACTAAAGATCAGCTTGTTAGCCTTACGGTCGCTGTCCAGGATGCGAACTTTAAGCGGCTTGTTAATAAGGCTGTTCAGGCGCTGCAGGATTTCATCCTTGTCGCTGCTACCAACACGTGGGTAGTGTTCAGCTGAAAGCTGTGACACCGGCAGGAAGCCACGAACACCTTCGTATTCAACGAGCATACCACCGCGGTTTGCATCGTATGGCACAACCTCGATGATTTCACCGGCAGTCTGCTTTGCAACCACCTCTTCCCAACCACGGTCCTTAGCTGCTTTGCGCAAGCTCAGCAGAGAGTATCCGTTATCGAGTTCTGGGTCGACAACACTTGCCGTGACCTCATCACCCTCATTTAGTGAGCGTGAAAAGCCCACTTCGCGGCGAGGAACGAATCCTACACCTTGAGCACCGAGATCGATCAGGACCTCGTGTTTTCGAAGCGAAAGCACCTTTCCGGTGATAATTTCGCCTGCTGTTAGTTGTTTGACGCTTGCATCCGCCTGCGCGAGCAAGTCATCCATTGTTATTGTGGCATTAGCCATAAGTCTAAAAAGACTCCTTCCTAAAAATATATTTCTAGGGCACCCAAATAGAGCACCACGAGATTGACTCTATTGTAACACTAGTGACGGATTTCGTCTACATCTGGAGCAACGCGAGGCGTGCCCTGTGCGACTGAATATATGCGACTGCCGTGCCTGTAAGGATAGATAGTGCAATGATTTCCAGTACGGTATCGGTTGGGCCAGTTGAGGGCATGGGTGCGGTTGGAGACTTTTGAGACGGATTCGGCTTGGTCGGCGCAGCTGTTGGTGCCGGAAATTTCGATGGCGATGCGGGCGCTTTCGATGAAGGTGACGCCGATTTAGACAGTGTCGCCGAAGGGGTGTTACTCACCGCGACAGATTTAGACGACTGCTGCTGATTGCCTCCCTCGCGTTTCTGCAGCAGATAGATGCCGCCAACCACCAGACAAACAAAAATTACGGCCGTAACTAAAAAGGAAACCATTGAACCGCTCTGTCTCGACTGCATATTACTTCTCGCCATAGAAACTCCCTCTATTGGACTCATTATACAGTCATTTCAAAGCGTAGGCAACTCTCTGTTAGCAGCCCGCTCGGCGTGATACACTGGGTGCATGATAGTAGCCATCGATACCGGAGGGACAAAGACGCTTGTCACGTTGTTCTCGCGCGATGGCATTGCGGGTAAAATGATCAAGTTCCCTACGCCCAAAACAGAAGCGGCATACCTAGAGGCCCTTCGCAGCACGCTCCGCGACAATTACGGAGGTCAGCGCATCGAAGCAATTGTCGTAGCCCTGCCCGGCATCGTTAAGGATGGAGTTGCGGTGTGGTGCAACAACCTGAAATGGAAGAATTTTGACATCACCGAAGGGCTCAAGGGAGTACTCGGATCTACTCCGATCTTCGTAGAGAATGACGCAAATCTGGCAGGACTCGCTGAGACCCGATCACGCCACCCAATGCCGCGCTCTTCTCTGTATATGACCGTCAGTACGGGAATTGGAACTGGTATCACGACAAACGGCAAAATTGACCCTGGTCTTCGCCTCAGCGAAGGTGGCAGAATGCTAGTGGAGTTTAATGGCGAGGTCCGTGAATGGGAGTCATTCGCCAGTGGCCGCGCCATCTATGAAACGTATGGCAAATATGCCCGTGACATCGAGGACAAACAGACCTGGGATGAAATCGCCGACCGCATTAGTCGCGGGCTCCTTGCGGCAATCCCCCTCTTGCAAACAGATGTCATCATCATTGGCGGTAGCATCGGCACCTACTTCGATAAATACTCAAAGCAGCTAAAATCAATCCTCCGCCATCATCTACCGCCGCACATACCCTGCCCCACCATTCTCGATGCGAAACACCCAGAAGAAGCTGTAATTTACGGATGCTACTACTATGCCCTCGACTCGCTTGACGATTGAACGGCTACAGGCAGATTTTCCAGAATTCCGGTTTATGCGAGCCAAGGAATTCTGGTGGTCCGCAGCTCAGGGGACCGTCTATATAGATCCAGACATAGAAAATGGCCACGCCTACACCCTCCACGAGCTTAGTCACGCCCTTTTAGACCATAAAGGTTACGAAAGAGACGTTGAGCTTCTAAAACTCGAGCGCGACGCCTGGGAGCACGCCCAAGCCGTCCTGGCGCCAAAATATGGCATCGGCATAGAGAAAGATGTCGTTCAAGATAACCTAGACACCTATCGCCACTGGCTACATGCTCGCAGCGCCTGTCCTGAGTGTGAAGCAATCGGTATACAGGCCAGGAACCACCTGTATCGTTGCGTTGCCTGCAATTACTCCTGGCGCGTAAACGAAGCGCGCCTTTGCGCCCTGCGTCGCTATTCACTGCAAACAAAATAACCCCTCGAAAGGGGTTATTTTGAAAGTGTAACTACTTAAACAGCCTTTGGTGCAGCAGTTTTCTTTGTGCGGCGGCTAATCATGCCACCCTTGCGGCCAGCAATACGAGCCAGCTCAGGGTTAGCGGCGAAGCCACCAGTGTGACCAGCTTTACCGCCCTTAGCACCGATCTTAGCGTAAAAATCAGAGCCGTGTTTTGCTTTGTTAGTCTGAGCAGCCTTTACGCCGCCAGCTTTAGTTCCTGCCATTTTGCAATCTCCTTTTATTGAAAAGCTCGCCTACTAAACAGTAGTCGAGCCCTCCGATTACCTCACATATGCTATGTGTATGTTTAGATATTAGCATAGCATAGCCTTTTTGTCAATATTTACAATGAGCGTTTTAATTATAATGCTAGTGTTGCATTCATTCGGATGGTGCTATATCATAGGGGTAGTTCGTTGTCCAAACGAATCCAGATTAGCCAAAATGATCTGTTAGGCACCTGTTTGGTCTTACAAAAACAAAGAGTCCAGACTAAAAAACGGCCACATCTGCGAGATTGGCCGTTTTTAATTGGTTTTTATCTGTTATCAATGCATCCAAATCATGATGAACAGGAGTACGACGAGGACAATACTGAGCAACACAACCGTCCCCATGCTGCCGGATTTCTGCACATATTTTCGCATCTCACCCCCGATGCTACCCACCTTTTCCCGACTTCTTAACCACTGATTCACCGTCCAAAGACACAGAACGACCATCGCAACGATAAGCACCGTAGCCAAGATACCGACTTTAATAGCTAACAGTACGATCATTGCTGCCATGGCAACCATTGCGATTCCGCCCTTGGCGATAACAATCGCGATGCTATAAATATCGAATGCATGCATCGAGCTATCCACCTGAGGTGTCATCGTTCGGTGAACATCAACATCAATGACGGACCTCTGTGTACGATGCTTATCCCCCATCTGCTGCAATAGGTTCAGAAGTAGCCTCAAAATGACAAGATACAGCAGAATTATCATGCCGTATGCTAACAATACGGGAAAACTGATACCGTTTGCTGCTAGTGATTCCATTAGGCCCTATTATAACTGATGAACGGCCGTTTCATGGCCCCGAAAAAGATAAAAGCCTTCCTATTCGGAAGGCTTTTATATAATTCGGCACCGTGCTAGTTTCCCACTTGTGGCAGTATAATCGCCGCAGCTAGGCTTAACTTCTGTGTTCGGAATGGGAACAGGTGTTTCCCTAGCGCCATGGGCACCGAAGCCGGGCTTCGTTTGACACTTGATCCCGATATACGATCGGTGGGTCAGAAGCCTCGCTTCGATGACCATTTTGGGTCGTTCACAAAGCGAACATGGCTCAAAATTGGGCACGGAATTGAAAATTTAAAGATTAACGTCAGTGTGATACACACCAATTACTAGTTAAGTCTACCTCATCACCCCTGTTAATAGTATAAATACTGTTAACGTCGGTGACAAGGACATAAAAAGGCAATGCCTCTATTAGTACGCTTCAGCTCCACATGTTACCATGCTTCCACCTTGCGCCTATCAACCTGATCGTCTTTCAGGGAGGTCATAGGGAAATCTAATCTTGAGGTTAGTTTCGCGCTTAATATGCTTTCAGCGCTTATCTAGTCCGAACATAGCTACTCGACAATGCAGCAGGTGGCCACAATCGATACACCAGAGGTTCGTCCGCCCCGGTCCTCTCGTACTAGGGGTAGATCCTCTCAAATTTCCTAACGTCCATACCGGATATAAACCGAACTGTCTCACGACGTTCTGAACCCAGCTCGCGTACCACTTTAATCGGCGAACAGCCGAACCCTTGGAAGGTGCTCCCCCTCCAGGATGTGATGAGCCGACATCGAGGTGCCAAACAGCGCCGTCTATGTGAACTATTGGGCGCTATAAGCCTGTTATCCCCAGGGTAACTTTTATCCGTTTGCGCTATCGATCCCACGTTCATGTACAAATGTACGTATAGCGGGTCACTTGCTCCGACTTTCGTCTCTGATTGGAATGTACTCCTCACAGTCAAGCTGGCTTTTGCGCATACACTATCACTTCGATTTCCATCCGAAGTTAGCCAACCTTTGAACGCCTCCGCTACTCTTTAGGAGGCAACCGCCCCAGTTAAACTACCCATCATACACGGTCCCGGTACCAGATAATGGTAACGGTTAGATCAAGATCACAACAAGGCTGGTATTTCACCTATGGCTCCACAAATACTGGCGTATCTGCTTCAAAGCCTCCCAGCTATGCTACACATGTTGTAACCCGGATCAATGTAAAACTGTAGTAAAGCTCCATGGGGTCTTCTCGTCCTGGTATGGACAGACGGCATCTTTACCGCCAATGCACTTTCACCGAGGCCTTCGCTGAGACAGTGCCCACATGATTACTCCATTCGTGCGGGTCAGAACTTACCTGACAAGGAATTTCGCTACCTTAGGACGGTTATAGTTACCGCCGCCGTTCACCGGGGCTTCAGTTCGAACCGTGAAGCTCTCCCCTTAACCTTCCGGCACTGGGCAGGAGTCAGCCCCTATACATCCACTTTCGTGTTCGCAGAGACCTGTGTTTTTGGTAAACAGTTCCGTGGGCTCTTTTGCTGCGGCCCCCACATCGTTAGATACGAAGGTTGCGCGTTCAAAAGAACATTTTCATGTTACTTATCTCAGAAAAAATCTATTGGTTCATAAAAAAGGATTTTTCGACCTATCATTCATCGAAATGAATGCAGGCGTACTCATGCGACATCGTTACTTGTCGCGTTTAACCTTGTTTCGTTCAATACTCTTGCTGAGTGAACGCGGCTCATATCCACCGAAGTGGGGGCAGACCTTATCCCGAAGTTACGGTCGCTGTATTGCCGAGTTCCTTAGCGAAGGGTCTCTCGTAAGCCTGAGTCTACTCGACTCGAGCACCTGTGTTGGTTTGCGGTACGGGCGGCTATAACCACGCGCACATCTGCTTTTCTAGCCAGTGCCTTTTCCAGAATCGTCAGTCCGAAGACTAACTTTCACTCCCTTCGCGTTCCCGCTAGGTTGGACGGATTAACCATTAATCCGCTCCGAATATCTCACCGTGAACAGTGTGCAAATTATAACCGGTTCAGGAATATTAACCTGATGTCCATCGCCTACGCTATGCGCCTCGGCTTAGGCCCGACTAACCCTGAGATGATTAACATGGCTCAGGAAACCTCGCTCTTACGGCCAACAGGATTCTCACCTATCTTATGGTTACTCATTCCAGCATTCTCACTTCCTAACGCTCCACAACACTTTCCAATGCTGCTTCACTGCAGATAGGAACGCTCCTCTACCACGTGCCCAGACTACGGCAATCAAGCGGATATCCGGTATCTCTCCGGCTTGTTTAACAGGAGGTTGACAACCAACCTGTCCGTTTCATTGCCCAAATCTGGGCACATCCATGTCTTCGGTATTACACTTTAGCCCCGTTACATTTTCCACGCAAGATCTCTTGACTAGTGAGCTGTTACGCACTCTTTAAATGAATGGCTGCTTCTAAGCCAACATCCTAGCTGTTTAAGAAATCTCACCTTGTTTCCCACTGAGTGTAAATTTAGGGACCTTAGACGATGGTCTGGGCTGTTTCCCTTTTGAGCGACGAGCTTAGCCCCGCCGTTCTAACTGCCATGATTCCACAGTCGGTATTCGTAGTTTGTTAAGGGTGGGTAGGATTGCTCCCCCCAGTCCTTTACAGAGCTCTACCCCCGTTGGCTAATTAATTGACGCTAGCCCTAAAGCTATTTCGAGGAGAACCAGCTATCTCCGAGTTCGATTGGCATTTCACCTCTAACCACAAGTCATCCGAGCACTTTGCTGCGTGCGGCGGTTCGGCCCTTCACTACCTGTTACAGTAGCTTCAGCCTGCCCATGGTTAGGTCACCCGGTTTCGGGTCTAATCCCTAGTACTAATTCGCCCTATTTAGGCTCGCTTTCACTGTGGCTCCGTCACTTGACTTAACCTTGCACTAGAAATTAACTCGCTGGATCGTTCTACAAAAAGCACGCCGTCACCCCGAAGGGCTCCGACTCCTTGTAGGCACAAAGTTTCAGGATCTATTTCACTCCCCTCCCGGGGTTCTTTTCACCTTTCCATCACTGTACTAGTTCACTATCGATCGTATATTATGTTTAGCCTTGGCTGGTGGTCCAGCCGGATTCAGACAGGGTTTCTCGTGCCCCGCCCTACTCGATAAAACACGTATAAGGTCAGCGTCGTTTTCGCGTACGCGGCTTTCACGTCCTTTGGCTAGTCATTCAAACTATTCTACTAACCACGCCGATTTTTTACCTTATCCAGTCAGTGATAGCTGCTGGTCGCAAATCAGATACCTGAAACGAATTTCAGTTCTCTGACTTGGTCTCGTGTAATATCACAACCCCATACAAGCATTGGCCTACCAGCCGTTATTGCCTGCGAACAGACAAAAACTTGTAAGGTTTGGGCTCTACCGATTTCGCTCGCCACTACTTTCGGCATCGTTATTTACTTTCTTTTCCTCGACCTACTAAGATGTTTCAGTTCAGTCGGTTCCCGCCAAACACCCTATATATTCAGGTGCAGGTGACATGAGATGAATCATGCCGGGTTTCCCCATTCGGACATTCCCGGATCAAAGCTTGATGACAGCTCCCCGAGACTTATCGCAGTCTTCCACGTCCTTCGTCGGTAATATACGTCTAGGCATCCACTATTGTGCCCTTGAGTACCTTTTTATGCATTGACTTAACTAGTAATTGATAGTTACCAAATACTTTGCCGTCAATCTTTAAAAAATTTTCTTACATCATTGAATTGTTAAATTGCGGCTCTCCACGCTTGTTGAGAACACATTCGAAGTCATCACTCTTATTATGTGGTGGATGAACTCTATCTGTCCTCAGACCGGTTTTCCTATCCTAACACCCGTAAAAACAGATGTAAAGAACAATTTTGTTGTATTTCTCGCAATAAAAAGACCTTTGCAAGTTAATCTTTTTAAGTTCAATTGCCAGAGGTTCTCCACGAACATTCGCTTAACTGTGTTTATTGTAGTCTAAAAGGGTATTTTTTGCAAGGGTATTTATATACAAACAAAGAGCCGGATTTTCTCCGGCCTTTCCAGACACCATCCAGACCTATTTGCCTGTCTTAATCTCTTTACCTGCAGATTCTGCATCTCGGCGTGCAATCTCCGTAAGCTTGGGCAGGCGATCATGCACAAAAGCTTTAGCAGCAAGAAGCTCTGCTTCTTCCCCTTTTTCAACAAGCATTGCTGCACGATCCGCATCAACAAATGATTGCGTGGTGTCTAACATTTTTTTTGCAAGATCAGCTCTTCCGACATTTACTAAAGCATCCGTTTTTCTAGTGAACACTGGTAGTGGTAACTGACCAGCATTTTGCAATACTTCGTTCGTCTCAATGCGAACAGCTTCACTAGCAGCGTCAGCTAGGTCCCGTTTCTCTCGAGCACGATCGCCTGCCTCTGTAGCCTCACGATAATCATTTCGCAATTCTAAATTTTCTTGATCAACCGCTTCCAATTCGGCTTCGGTAAAATTCTGTAAAGGTACTTGCTCGCTCATTTTTGCCCTTTGTTTATTTAAGTTCATAAATACATTAGCAAATTAATTTGTTTTTGTCAATATGCTTATGCTGTAAGAATCTAACGCGTTATTTAACTTTCTCCCACAAAGTATCCAGCATCGAACCAAGCTGAGACACAAAGTGCCTCCTCGTGGTAAAAGTGAAAAGTACCAACTAATCACATCACCA
>Ga0335069_10005706_pt1 | contig 18253 bp, 13 predicted proteins | sample Lox_Sample_11_FD_206714 | JGI IMG/M metagenome (GOLD analysis project Ga0335069, IMG submission 206714) | Soil microbial communities from Loxahatchee National Wildlife Refuge, Florida, United States - Lox_Sample_1.1 | ecosystem: Environmental > Terrestrial > Soil > Wetlands | place: USA... | reverse complement strand
GCCGCTTGTCGTTGGGCCCCTCGCCCATCGGCCCGAAAACCTTGGTGGCCAGCACCACCTGCTCGCGCCGGCCGCCGCCCTGCGCGAGCCAGCGCCCGACGATCTGCTCGGTGACGCCCTCGCCGCGCTTCCAGCCGTAGACGTTGGCGGTGTCGAAGAAGTTGATGCCGAGCTCGAAGGCCCGGTCCATGATGGCGAAGCTGTCCGGCTCGCTGGTGTGCGGGCCGAAGTTCATGGTCCCGAGGCAGAGCCGGCTCACCCTGACGCCGGTGCGACCGAGCCGGACGTGCTGCACTAGAAGTAGCCGCCCTCGGACGGGCCGCCCTCGCGCTCGGGCGTCTTCGCGTCGCGGCCCTTGATGAACTTCCCGGTGATCATGTCCTTGTAGCCCATGCCCGGGCCGATCATCGGGTAGACGTGCGCGTTCTGGTCGACCATGACCTCGAGGAACGCGGGACCGGGGAAGCCGACGAACGCCTCCAGCGTCGGCTTCACCTGCGCGATCTCGGTGACCCGCTTGGCGAACCCGAAGCCGTCGGCCTCGACCGCCTTGATGAAGTCCTTCTTGTGGAGCGTCTTGTCGGTGCCGGCGTAGCGGCTGGTGAAGAACAGGTCCTGCCACTGGCGGACCATGCCGTCGCCCAGGTTGTTCAGCAGCAGCACCTTGACCGGGATGTCGTAGGTGGTGAGCGTCTCCAGCTCGCCGTAGTTCATGCGGATGCTGCCGTCGCCGTCGACGTCGATCACGAGCGCACCCGGGTTCGCGAGCTGCGCGCCGATCGCGGCCGGCAGCCCGAAGCCCATCGTGCCCATGCTGCCCGACGTGAGGAACGAGCGCGCCCGGACGAAGTCGAGGTACTGCGCCGCCCACATCTGGTGCTGGCCGACGCCGGTGGTCACGATCGCATTGCCGCGCGTGATCTGGTTGAGCGTCTGGAGCACGTACTCCGACTGGATGTTCGGCGACTGGCGATTGTAGTCGAGCGGATGGCGGCGCTTGAGCTCCACGACGTGCTTCCGCCACGCGCCGAACGTCTTCTTGAAGTCCTTGCCGGCCTTCTGGAGCAGCGCCAGCCCGCGCTTGGCGTCCGACACCGCCGCCCAGTCGACGTTCTTCACCTTGCCGATCTCGGAGGCGTCGATGTCGAGGTGGGCGATCTTCGCCTGCGGCGCGAACTCCTTCACCTTGCCGGCGACCCGGTCGTCGAAGCGGGAGCCGACCGCGAACAGGAAGTCGCAGTCCTCGACCGCGAAATTCGCGTAAGCCGTGCCGTGCATGCCGAGCATGTGCAGCGACAGCTCGCTGGTGGTGTCCATCGCCCCGATGCCGAGCAGCGTGGTGACCACCGGGATGCCGAAGCGCTCCGCGAATGCGCGCAGCTCCGCCGACGCGTCGCCGTTGATGACGCCGCCGCCGGCGTAGATGAGCGGCCGCTCGGCGTCGCCGAGAAGCCGGAAGAAGGCCTCCGCGTCGGCGGCCGGAATGGTCCGACGGCGGAGCTCTTCCAGGCGCTGCGCGTACCCGTGGAGCGGCAGCAGCCCGCTGCCCCCGAAGATGCTCTCGGCGTTCTGCACGTCCTTCGGCACGTCGATGACGACCGGCCCCGGCCGCCCGCTGCGCGCGATCTCGAACGCCGTGCGGATCGTCGCCTCCACCTTGGTCTCGTCGGTGAGCAGGAAGACGTGCTTCGCGCACGCCGCCATGATGTTGAAGACGGGCGCCTCCTGGAACGCGTCGGTACCCATCGCGGCGCGCGGCACCTGCCCACAGATGAGGACCATCGGGATCGAGTCGGCCTGGCAGTCGCGGACCGGCGTCACCGTGTTTGTGGCGCCCGGGCCCGACGTGACGATCGTCACCCCGACGCGGCCGCTCGAGCGCGAGTAGCCCGCCGCCATGAAGCCGGCGCCCTGCTCGGTCGCGGGCACGACGAGCCGGATCTCCTTGTCGTGGCTGCTGTTGTACCGGAAGATCGCGTCGTAGGTCGGCAGGATCGCGCCGCCGCTGTATCCAAAGATGGTGTCGACGCCCTCGTCGGCCAGGACCTGGACGATCTGGTCGGCGCCCGTCATCCTGGTCCCCGCGAGCGGGTGTGGTGGCGAGGATTCGCGCTTCGGGGCCGGGGCGGGCTTCACGGTCATCGGACGCTCCTTGGCAGGTTCACGGGGCAACGCATCCGGGAGCTATAGCAAGGATCGAACCCCCTTGCGAAGATGGGACTTCGTCAGGGGTTTCCGGATGCGAGGTCTCGGGAACCACGGCGGGATGTGGTAGTCGTCGGGCGTGCGGTGGGCCTCAGCCGTGTCGGCGCACGCCGACCTCGACGCCGCGGTGCCCGAGGTCGCTGCGCGGCTCGAGCACGCCACCGTCGGCGGCACCCCCGACCTGCTGATCGCGTTCGTGTCGTCGCACCACGCCGGCGACTACTCGACGCTGCCGGCGCGCCTCCGTCGCCGGCTGCCGGCCCGCCTGCTTCTCGGGTGCTCCGCGGGAGGCGTCATCGGCGGCGGGCACGAGGTCGAGCAAGCGCCCGGGCTGTCGGTGACGGCCGCGTGGCTGCCCGGCGTCGAGCTGACCCCCTTCCGTCTCGAATCCGGCGATCCGATGGATCTCCGTCCGCTCGCGCCGGGCGATCCGGCGCCGGCTCCCTGCTTCCTCGTGCTCGCCGACCCGTTCTCGTTCGACCCCGAGCCGTTGGTGCGCGCCCTCGACCGCGCGTTCGACGGCAGCCGCACGATCGGCGGGCTCGCGAGCGGCGGCCGCCAACCCGGCGAGGACGCCCTCTACCTGGGCGACGCCGTGCACCGCGCCGGCCTGGTCGGCATCGCGCTCGTGGGGAACGTCGCCATGGACACGATCGTCGCGCAGGGCTGCCGTCCGATCGGCGAGCCGATGTTCGTCACGCGCTGCGACCGCAACCTGCTCCAGGAGCTCGACGGCCACCGCCCCGGCGCCGTCCTCCAGCAGCTCTACGAGCGCTCCGACGCGCGCGACCAGGCGCTGTTCCGCGGCTCGCTGTTCGTCGGCATCGTGATGCGCGAGCACCAGCACGAGTACCGGCAGGGCGACTTCCTCATCCGCAACGTCGTCGGCATGGAGCCCAAGACCGGCGCGCTCGCGGTCGGCGCGCTGCTGCGCGAGGGCATGGTCGTGCAGTTCCACCTCAGGGACGCCGCGACCTCGGCCGCGGACCTCGACGAGCTGCTCGGCCGGCACCGCACGGCGGCGCCCGCGCCGCGCGGCTCGCTGCTCTTCTCGTGCCTCGGCCGCGGCGTCCACCTCTACGGCCGCCCGGACCACGACACCGGCCTGTTCCGCCGCCACCTGGGCGACGTGCCCTTGGGCGGCTTCTTCTGCAACGGCGAGATCGGCCCCGTGCAGGGCACGACGTTCCTCCATGGCTACACCAGCGCCTTCGGGCTCTTCCGTCCGCGACAGTGACGCGGTGACGCTCCACGCCGATCTGACGCACGAGGTCGACGAGGGTCCGGCGGGCCCGCAGATCGGCGCGTTCTTCGACGTCGACCGGACGCTGCTCGCCGGCTTCTCGGTGATCACGTTCGTCCGCCACGGCGTCGCGGCCGGCACGATCAGCCCCGCGGAGCTGGCCCGCACCGTCCTCTCGGCGACGCTGTTCCAGCTCGGCCAGATCGGCTTCTCGAGCTTCGTCACCGGCGCCGCCGGCATGCTGCGCAACCACTCGGAGGCCGAGGCCGAGGAGATGGCCGAGCGCGTCTTCGAGGAGGCGCTCGCCGCCGACGTCTACCCCGAGTCGCGCGCGCTGGTGCAGGCGCACCGGCGGAAGGGCCACACGGTGGCGCTGGTGTCGTCGGCGACGCGCTACCAGATCGAGCCGCTGGCGCGCGACCTCGGCATCCCGCACATCCTCTGCACCGAGCTCGAGGTGCGCGAGGGACGCTTCTCGGGAGAGGTGCGGCGCCCGACCTGCTACGGCGAGGGCAAGGCGCGCGCCGTGCGCGAGCTGGCGGCGACGCACGGCATCGAGCTCGAGCAGAGCTACTTCTACACCGACAGCGACGAGGACCTGCCGCTACTCGAGATCGTCGGCAACCCGCGGCCGACGAACGCCAACGCGTCGCTGTCCCGCATCGCGGCCCGCCGGCGCTGGCCGGTGCGCCACTTCTCGAGCCGCGGCACGCCGGGGGTGCTCGACGTGCTCCGCACCTCGCTCGCGATCGGCAGCTTGCTCCCGACCGTCTTCCTCGGAGCCGAAGCCGGGCTGCTCGACGCGAGCTGGCGCCGGTTCGCGAACCTGGTGATCGCGACCTGGGGCGAGGTCGGGACGGCGCTCGCAGGCGTCGACCTGCGCGTGAGCGGCGAGGAGCACCTCTGGTCGGCGCGGCCGGCGGTCTTCATCTTCAACCACCAGAGCGCCATCGACATGCTGCTGCTCGCCAAGATGCTCCGCCGCGACATCGTCGGCGTCGCCAAGCAGGAAGTGAAGCGCAACCCGATCTTCGGACCCCTGTTCTCGCTCGCCGGCACGGTGTTCATCGACCGGTTCAACCACCGCGCGGCGCTCGCCGCCCTCAAGCCGGCGGTCGACGCGCTCCGGAGCGGGCTGTCGCTGGTGATGGCGCCCGAGGGGACCCGCAGCGTCACGCCCAAGCTCGGCCGCTTCAAGAAGGGCGCCTTCCACCTCGCGATGGCGGCGGGCGTGCCGATCGTCCCGATCGTCTTCCGGAACGCGCTCGACGCGCTGCCCAAGCACGGCGTGATCGTCCGGCCGTCCACCGTCGAGGCCGTGATCCACCCGCCGATCCCGACGACGGGCTGGCACCCCGACGAGTTGGAGGCGCGCATCGCCGAGATCCACCGACTCTACCGGGAGACGCTGGGCGAAGAATCTTCCTGACGCCGTCGCCGGGTATCGATCGATACCTTCCCACATGCGATCCCGCCTCGCGCTGGCGGTCGTCTGCACCGCCATGGTCGCCGCGTCCTCCGCGCGCGCCGGGACGATGGCGGAGCGCTGCACCGGCGCCAAGGAGCGGGCGGCCGCGCGGATGACCGCGGCGCTCCTCGGCTGCGAGCAGCACGGCGGATCCGTCGCGGACTGTCGCACCCGGGCGCTGGCGAAGCTCGCCACCGCGTTCGGCCGGATCGAGTCGCGCGGCAGCTGCCCCGCCACCGGCGACGCGCCGTCCATCGGCGCGCTGCTGACGGGCCAGGTCGACGAGCTGATCGCGGCGCTGCATCCCACGACCACGACGGTCACCGTCACGACCTCGACGTCGTGCCCGCCGCCGACGGGCTTCTACTGCAACCCGAACGGCCTCTCCGGCGGCTGCCCGGGGGCCCTCCCGCCTCCGCTCTGCCCGGTCGGCATGGCGTGCACGGTGATCGGCGACAGCTTCGGCTGCACGGGCGCGAGCATCCCGTGCGGGGACGCCGCACTGAGCAGTCTCAGCCCGGACCTCTGTCAGTGGGGAACCTGCCCCGCGGGCATGACGTGCGGCCCGGTGCCGAAGGCCGCGGGGTGCGGATTCGACTGCGCGTGCCACTGACGCCGCGCCGGGTCGCCGCTCGCCGCGACGCATGGCTTCGGCCCGCCTGGCGTCCCGGGCCGCGCGCTGGGTATAGCCCGCTGCCCGCTCCCGCATGCTCTTCATCAGCGTCGAGTTCGTCGTCTTCTTCGCGCTCGTCCTCGCGGTCTGGTGCGCCCTCGGCCGGCGATTCGCCGCGCGCAAGACGCTGCTCCTCGTCGCGAGCTGGGCGTTCTACGCGACCTGGAACGCGCGCTTCCTGCCGCTCCTCGTCGCGACCACGGCCGTCGACTTCCAGCTCGCGCGGTGGATCTACGCACGCCGCTGGGCCGAGCCCGGGCGCGAGCATCCGGACGGTCGCCGGCGGGCGCGTCCGCTGCTCGTCGGGAGCCTCCTCGCGAACCTGGGTCTGCTGGGATTCTTCAAGTACGGCGCGTTCCTCTACCAGAGCGCCGGCGCGGTGGCGCCGCTCGGCCCGCTCCCCGACGTGCTGCGGGTGGTCGCGCCGCTCGGCATCTCCTTCTACACGTTCCACTCGATCAGCTACGTGATCGACACCTACCGCGGGCTGCGCGCGCCGACCGACGACTTCCGCGACTTCGCGCTCTACGTCGCGTTCTTCCCGCAGCTCGTCGCCGGGCCGATCACGCGCTGGGGCTTCTTCGGCCCGCAGCTCGCGACGCCGCGCACCGTGCGCTTCGCCGACGTCGAGACCGCGCTCTTCCTGCTAGCGGTGGGCTGCGTGAAGAAGGTGATCTGCGCCGACACGCTGGGCGGCTTCGTCGACCAGGTCTACGGGGCGCCGTACAACGTCGGGCAGCTCCAGCACTGGCTCGCGCTGTACGCGTACGCGTTCCAGATCTACTTCGACTTCTCCGGCTACACCGACATCGCCTGGGGCCTCGCGGGGCTGGTCGGCTTCCGGCTGCCGGAGAACTTCCGCCATCCGTACCTGTCGACCGACCCGCGCGAGTTCTGGCAGCGGTGGCACATCTCGCTGTCGACGTGGCTCCGCGACTACCTGTACGTGTCGCTCGGCGGCAGCCGCCGGGGCCGCGCACGCACCTACCTCAACCTGTTCGCGACCATGCTGCTGGGCGGGCTCTGGCACGGCGCCGCGTGGACGTTCGTGCTGTGGGGTGCGTACCACGGCGCCTGGCTCGCGCTGCATCGCTGGTGGAGCGAGCGCGGCCCCGCGCCCCGCACCGCGCCCTGGATCCGCCGTCTCGTCACGTTCCACCTGGTCGCGTTCGGCTGGGTGCTGTTCCGCGCGCGGAGCCTCCCCGCGACGCTCGACATGCTGCGCCGGCTCTTTACCCCCGCCCCGATGATCGGGCCGTTCCCGATCGCGACGTTCGCAATCGTGGCGCTGGGCCTCGTCACGTACGCCCTCACGCTGCGCGACCGCATCGACTGGTGGCGGCGGCTGCCCCGCCCCGTGCAGGGCGTCGCGTACGGCGTCCTGATCGTGCTCGTCGGCCTGCTGAGTACGCAGAGTGGACGGTTCATCTACTTCCAGTTCTGAAACCCGCGCCGCCGAGCAGCTCGCGACGGTGACCCTCCACCGGCCCGCGCACTGAACGTAGCGTCCGCGCGGTCGTGGGCGCGCCGTCCGAGCGGCGGATTTTCCTTGTCGACCAGCCCGCCGTCGCGTTACCAATCCGGGCATGATGCGGCGTCTCACCGCGCTGGTCCTGGTCGCCGCCGCGGCGGCGGCCCCCGCGCGTGCCGACGTCGTCACCGTCGCCACGCACGCGCTCCAGCTCCGCGACGACGTCGTCCCGCCCGTCAACCCGAAGAGCAGGAAGCTGTCGTTCGCGGTGCGGACCACGGCCGACGCATCCGGCCACCGCGTCGTATTCCCCGCCATCGGCGGCGCCGGCGATCCGACGCTCTACGGCGCCCGGGCGGTCGTCTACAACGCGAACGGCTCGGGCGAGCAGGTCGTCGTCGACCTGCCGGCGGCGGCCTGGCATCACGAGGGCCACAACTACCCACCCGACGACCTCGGGCGCTGGGTCTTCACCGGGCTGATCGGCGGCGTGCTCTGGCCGATCCAGAAGGTCTACGTGAAGCGCGACAAGATCACGATCCGCGGCGGCAACGCGCCCTGGACCTACACGCTCGACGCGCCGTCGCAGGGCGCGGTCGCGGTGCAGCTCACGCTCGGCACGGGGGACACCTGGTGCGCGGTCGGCGTGCCGCGCTCCCCGGCCGCCACCTACGACCGCCCGGGACGCTTCATCGCGCAGATGAAGACGCCCGCGCCCGACGCCTGCCCGCCGGCGCCCTGAACGTGTCGCCGCGCCCGTCGGCGCGCGAGTCGGCGCCGCGCATCTCGCGATGAACCATCCCGGGGAGACCGGCGGCGAGGTGGTGGTCCGGCGGCGCCCGACGCGCGCGGCTCACGGGTGCGTGCCGGGCTGGATCGGCGTCGCCGACCAGGTCCAGTGGTCGAGCAGCACGAGCGAGTCGTAGCCGTGGTCGGTGGTGTCCCAGATCGCGAACCGAACCTCGATGACCTCGCCGGGCACGACGTTGCCCGACGTCGTGAGCCAGCCGGTGCCGCCGCCGAGCAGCGACTGCGCGTCGCAGTTCCCGGCGTCCGCCGTGTCGAACCCGGTGCCCGCGAGCAGCGACGTCCCGACGCAGGTGGTGGTCGAGCCCGCCGGGTTGCTGCCGCTCGCGCAGCCCGTCGTCCCGTTCACGCACTGGGTGAACAGTCCGGTGTTCCCGAAGGCGAGGTTCACGCCCACCGGGTACACGAAGCCGCCGGGCGCCGAGAAGAAGGCGAGGTTCTTGTCGACCGGGTTCGCGAACTCGCCGTTCCCCGGGACGAACGTCGAGTCGAGGAGCGCGACGAACACGTCGTTGAACGCGCTGCACACCCACTCCGGGTACTCGGCGGAGTAGAAGAACGACGACACCGAGAACGACCGGGCGTTGGTGGGCACGCGGATGCGCAGCTTCAGCATCACCGGGTCGTTGGCGGTCGCACTCGACGCCGCGGGACACCCCGGCGCGTTCGGGAACGCGCCGCCGTTGAGCGTCAGCCAGTCGGCCGGCGCCGCGCTCGACGTGAGCGCGTTCTGCCCCGGCTGGAAGCTCGCGAACGGCGGATCGGTGTTCCCCGGCGCCGCCGCGTTGCCGGTCGAGAGCACCACCATGCTCGCCCCCGCCAGCGGGGTCGCGTTGGTCCCGAAGCCCGGCCGGAGCGCGTGCGACGCCGCGGCCGGCGTGCCGGTGCCGTCGGCGAGCTGCAGCACCACGCTGATGACGCCCCACTTCTTCTGCGCCAGCGACGGCGGATTCTCGGTCGTCGTCTGGCAGAGGTCGAGCGCCTTCGCGTAGTCCAACCCGGACGACGAGTCGCTCGCGAGCCCGCCGTCGCACGTGGCGGGCGCGTTGTCGACGACCCCGTCGCAGTCGTCGTCGACGCCGTTGCCGAGAATGTCGAGCGCACCCGGGTTCACCTGCGCCGGGTTCAAGCAGTCCAGCGGCGAGTCGCAGCAGTCGCCGTCGCACGTCGTCCAGCCGTCGCCGTCGGCGTCGACGCAGCCGAGCGTCGTGGTGGTGGTCGGCAGCGGGCAGGTGCAGGCGCCCGAGCACGGAATGCCGTCCGGGCACGGGATGCCGACGTCGCACTGCTCCCCGCCGACCGCGTCGACGTGGCCGTCGCCGCAGCCCGAGCGCGGTGCCGTGAACGTCCTGGGCTTCTGCTTCTTGGCCTTCACCTTGCCCGAGAGCGTCCCGCAGTCGACCGTGGGGATCTTCCCGCTCAGCACGACTTTCTTGTACGTGCCGCACGTGCTCCACTTGGCGGTGAGCAGCGTGAGCCGCTTGGTGGCCGTGGCCTTCGAGTGCGTGGCCGGACCGCAGCCGTCGAGTGTCACGTGGCCCTGGGCGTCGAACCCGACCGCCTGGAGGCCCGTCGTCACGCCGGGCAGCAGCGCGCCCGCGGCGGAGTCGGCCAGGAACCGGCCGGCGGGACAGAGCGCCGGCTTCGTCTTCGCGGCTGGCGTCCCGGCCGCCCCCAACACCAACGCGAGCCCCACCACCAACCGCAGCGTCATGGGCCGCCCTCTATTACGATCGGGCCACGCGCGCCACCGCCGGCTTGACGCCCGCCGACCCCGAGCGTACTGCCGCTGCCATGCCGAAGCCCAAGCTGAAGCTCGTCCGCGGCGGATCACCCCGGTTCACGATGGTCTACGGGATGCGGCTCTTCCCGCCCGGCGACGTCACCGCCGCAACGTCGGGCAAGGTGACGTTCGCGACCGGCGAGAGCGGCCGCGTGACGCTCCACGTCCTCGACGGCACCCGCGAGCAGATCAAGCGCCAGCTCCTGGCGAGCGTCGACGCGTTCTTCGACATCTACTACGGCTGAGGAGGACCCATGCGCCTGCTGCACACCATGCTGCGCGTGAACGACCTCGACGAGTCGCTGCGCTTCTACTGCAACGTGCTCGGCATGCGGCTGCTGCGCCGGAAGGACTACCCGTCCGGCCGCTTCACGCTCGCCTTCGTCGGCTATGGACCGGAGAGCGAGCAGACCGTCCTCGAGCTCACCCACAACTGGGACACCAAGCGCTACGACGTCGGCACCGGCTACGGGCACGTGGCCCTCGGCGTCGAGGGGATCTACGACGTGGTCGAGAGGCTCCGCGCCAAGGGCGCGAAGGTGACGCGCGAGCCCGGGCCGATGAAGCACGGCGGCTCGGAGATCGCGTTCATCGAGGACCCGAACGGCTACAAGGTCGAGCTGATCGAGCTGCGCGGGAGGACGGACTGAGCCCGCCCAGACGTCGGCGGGCCGGCCCCGTCTCCGGAGACCGGCCCGCCGCGTGCGTCGCCGGGGTCGTGCGCCCCTACGGTTCGCGCGGATAGGGCGGCACGAACGGGTCGGTGATGTTGTGCACCACCGACGCCGCCCACGGCGCGTCCGCCCCGTGGCAGACCTCGCACGACTCGATCGCTCCCGGTCCGTACGGGTCGTTCGGATCGCTGATGGACGTCATCAGCTTGCCGTGCGCCTGGGCCGCATCGGAGTCGTGGCAGCCGAGGCAGGCCAGCCGCGACGGCTTCGAGGTCCAGTCGTCGGTCTCGGAGTGGCACTTCACGCAGTTGCGGACGTCCTGCGGGAAGATCACGTCGTTGAAGGCCGTGGGATTGCCCGAGTAGACCTGCTCCGGGTGCTCCAGGTAGTGGCCGAAGTGCACCCCGTGTACGCGCCGGGAGATCGGAACCGCGCCAAAGCCGCTCCACCCGCTCTGCGACGTGCCACCCAGGTTCGAGAACCCGTCACCGACGTTGTAGTGGCTGTAGTCGTGGCAGCTCTTGCAGTAGTCGGTGTCGAACGGCGCCGCATGCGGGCCGCGCGTGTCCGTCCGCGGGTCGTGCATGAGCGTGTCGGCGTGGCAGCTCGTGCAGTTGGTGGCGATCTTCTTCTCTTCGGTCGCGGTGCCGACCTGGAAGTTGAGGAAGCCGATCCCCACCTTGCTGAGGTTCGTCACCTTGCCCGAGTTCGGCCGGCTCCAGACGTAGACGCTGTACGTGCCCGGCGTGAGGCCGGCGACGTCGAGCAGCTGATAGGTGATGTTTCCGACGCTCCTGGTGACGTTCGGGTCGACGTAGTCGAAGCCGTCCCACCCCGCGACGTTGAGGTTGCGCAGGTCGTTGAACGGGTAGCTCCCCTGCGCGACGTTGGGATACGGCTCCATCGTCACGCCCGCGGGCTTCCATCCCATGATCGTCGTGACGTCGCTGTTGTAGATGTCGATCCGGGAGTTGGCACCCTGCAGGTTGCTCTTGATGGTGACGCCGGTCGTGCTGGAAGTGGTCACGTTCACGGCGCCGTCGCCGTTGCAGGTGCCGGTCCCGCTGCCGGTGCAGCAGGCGTACGGGGCACCCGCACCCGTGCAGTTCGCGCCCGAGAGTTGGCTCAGCAGCCACGTCTTGATCGCCGCGTTGGTGACCGAGCCGCTGGCCGGGACCGTGATCTCGACCGGCGAGTCGCCGTTGACCGCGAGCTTGAACGTCTCGGTTCCGAGCGGGAACGTCCAGGGACCGTTCACCGTGCTCGACACGGAGGCGCGCAGCTTGGACACTCCGTAGAGCGCCCGGTTCGTCAGCACCGGCATCGTGAGCGCCCTCGGACCGGACACCATGAGGGCCGCGGTGTTGAAGTTCGTCGAGTTGACGACCGTGTGGTCGATCGGGGCCCCGCCGTCGTCCTTGATGACGATCGTCATGACCGGCGTCTCGCCCGCGACGTAGTGCGTGCCGTTCGCCGGCGGCGTCAGGCTGACGTCGACCCCATCGAGTGGCGACGGATCGGGGGCGTGGGCGACGGCGGAGTCGTTCGGGGCGCCCGGCCCGTGACACACCTGGCAGGTGGTGTCGTCGTCCTGCCGGCCGCCGCCGTGGTTCACGTAGTCGGCGGGCGTCGCCGTCTGGTCGCCGAACCACGTGTTGTCGTGACACGTCCCGCAGGCCTGGCGCGAGGCGCCGGTCTGCGAGCGGTTGTCGGTGTGGCAGGTGGCGCAGTTCTTCAGGACGCCCGGGAACTCGAGGCCGGTGTAGCTCCGGAAGTCGCCCGTCGCCGGGTCGGTGTTGAAGGGCAGCTTCAGATCGGCGCCGCGGTGGATGCCGTGCACGCGGCGGACGATCGGGTCGGTGGTCCGATTGACGTTCGCGTCGTTGCCGCCGGCGCCGTTGTTGTAGGCCGCGTACCCGTCCTGGTTGTGGCAGCCCTTGCAGTTCCGGACCGGCGCCGAGTCGAGCGCCCAGTTGCCGGTCGGGCTGAAGCCGGGGTCGATGTGGTGCATGTAGAACTTGTCGTTGGCCGCCCCCAGGTGGCACGCGGCACAGTTGCTCCCGGCGACGATCTGCGTCTCCACCGTGGCGGTGCCGATCTGCGTGTCGACGACCGGCATCCACTGCTTGAGCGGGTCGGACGCCAGCACCGCCCAGACGGTGGCGCTGTACGTGCCCGGCAGCTCGTTTGTGACCGCGTTCAACTGGAAGCTGAGCACGTTGCCGGTCACGCTCACGTTGGGGTTGGTCTTCAGGTTGATGTAGTGGTGCACGGACTGGTTGCGGTCGGTCGACGCCCCGAGGAGCGCCGATGACGTCGTGGTGAGCGACTCCTCCTGCGGACCGTACATGTAGAGGTTGAGCGTCGACAGCTGGGCGAGCGTCAGCGGGTTCCCGGCGTCGTCGTTCAGCACGACGTGGATGAGCGGCGCCTGGCCGGCGAGGAAGTGCGTGCCGTTCGGCGGCGCGGAGATCGCGAGCGTCACGCCCATGCCGGTGTTGGGGAACGTCGTCGACGTCGTCGTACTGGTGGACGTCGTGGTCGTCACCGTCGTGGAGGTGGAAGTGGTGGTGGTCGTGGGGATCAGCTGGCAGTTGGCGTCGCACGTGGCGGTCCCGGGTGGCTCACAGGTCTCGTTCCCGGTCTGCTGACCGTCCCCGCAGACCTGGATGCCACACGCGCTCGTGTCCGCGGTGCTGCAGCACGGCTTGCAGTCGGTCTTCGTCGACGTGTTGCAACGGCCCACGCCGGTCTTCTTGGCGGCCGCTGCGGCGGCGATGCACTGCTTGCGGGCCGAGCCCGTCTGCTGTTTGCAGGCGGTCTTGGCCGTCTTGAAGGCCGCGGTGAAGAAGCCCGCGCACGTCGCCTTCTGCGAGTTGCACCGCTTGAGGCAGGCGCTGTCGGCCGCCCACCCGTTGCGGTCGGCAATCACGAGCGACGCGAGCGCCCACAATCCGAGAGCCGCCACGATCTGCCATCCTCGACGCGCTGACGCCATGACTCAGTCCTCCCCTTGGGCCCGATGCGGACGCGGTGGCGGTATCATCTGTCGGCGGCCCTTCCCAGACCTAAACTTGTTGGTCGACGCACTTGCACGCGCCATGCCGCGCCGGGCCACGCCCCGGGGGCGGTGATGACCGGGCTGGGCCGGTTCGGCTCCGCTGCGGTTTTCCCGGTCCCGACGCCGCCGGGGCCTTTTTCCAGCGGGCCGGAGATTCCCATGGCTGGCCGACACCTCCCCAGGTCGTTCACATCGGTAGGAACCTCGGGCCCGCCCGAATCCCGACCGGCGGCTGATCGGGGTCAGGCGGGCAGCGAGAGCACCCGGTGCGCGTCGAGCATCTTCTCGCGGATCGGCACCCCGATCGGGCACGCGCCCGTGCACGGCGCCGGGCAGCCCAGGCAGATCGACGCGTCCTGCTCGAGCCGGGCGTAGAGCCGCATGCCTTCCTTCTCCCGGCCGTAGTCGCGGAAGTACATGCGGTAGCGCAGGACGTCGTTGATCGGGAGGTCCTTCGGGCAGGAGTCGAGGCAGACGCCGCAATGGGGCTGGCAGTAGTCGCCCGCCGTCAGCAGATCGTAGCGCTCCAGCAGCGCCTGGTCCGACGGCTGCGGCTGGGTCCCCGACGCGGCGATGTACTCGTCGCAGTGCTGGAGCTGCGAGAACGACACCACGAGGCAGGAGACCTGCGGGTTCGAGAGCACCCACCGGAACGCCGCCTGCGAGTAGGCGCCCGCCTCGTCGCGAAACCGGGCGAGGTTGGCGTGCTTGGCGCCCTTCAACGTCTTCATCGCGACGATGCCGACGTCGTGCTGCTTGGCCTTCTCCAGGATGTGGCCGAAGTCCTTCCACATGCCGAAGTGGTAGGCCAGCATCATCACGTCGAAGCGGCCCGAGTCGATCGCGGCGTGGGCGACCTCCTCCAGGTTCGGCGTGTGCGTCGACACGCCGAGGAAGCGCACCTTGCCCTGCTCCTTCAGCCGGTCGAACGCCTCGTGGATGTTGGGCGCCATCAGACGCTCTACCCGGTCGCAGGAGTGGACGTGGATCAGGTCGACGTGGTCGGTCTGGAGCCGCCGGAGCGATCCCTCCACGGCTTCCATGATCTCCGGCACCGGCGTCTCGTTCAGCAGATGCCCCTCGGGCCGGCAGAACTTGGTCGCGATGAAGAGCTTGTCGCGACGACCCTTGAAGGCCTGGCCGAGCACCTGCTCCGAGCCCGCGTCGGCGTAGTCGGGCGAGGTGTCGAAGTACGTGACGCCGCGCTCGATGGCGCGGATCGCGATCTCGGGGTCGCCGATGTGGCCCGAGCCGACCGAGATGTCGGAGACCATCGCGTTGGTGCGACCGAGCCGGCGGTAGCTCCGGATGCGCGCCCCCGCCCACTCCGGTCGCGGATGCGGCGACGTCTTCTCGACCTCGGCCTGGAAGATCTCGCGGAAGACCGGAATCCATCCCCGATTGCGCGCCACCGCCGCCACCCCGCCCGCCACCGTGCTGGCGGCCGCCGCCCCTCCGACGCCGAGCCAGCGCAGCACGAGCCGCCGCTCGGGGGCATCCGGCGGTGACGCCGAGACCACCAGGGCTCCCGGGCCGCACCGCGGGCACACCGGCCGGCGGCGCCGTCGCACCGCGAGCACCGCGGCCGAGACCAACACCACGAGCGGCACCGCGAGCTTCCAGAGCGGCAGACGGCTGCGGTCGATGCCCTCGATCAGGTCGTGCAGCAGGTCGCCCGCGAGCCACCACGAGAACCCCAGCCCGGTCGCGAACAGCGCCGCGACGACCGCCGGGCGTACGCGGACGAGGCGATCCTGCTGCTCCCCTCCACAGGTGGGACAGGCCATGGGGAGGTCCTTACGCAGGCCGGCGCCGCCTGTCTACGGGTCCCGGACTTCGAGGAGCCCGTCAGTCACCCGACGGCGGCCGCGTGCAGTCCGCCCGGCACGTCGCCGTCCCGGGCGGTTCGCACTCCTCGTTGCCGTTCACGATGCAGTCGCCGCAACGCGGAGGACCGCCGGCCTTCTCGAGGTCGAGCTGCGTGGTAACGCTGCCCGGGGTGCAGGACGAGACGGAGGTGTCGAAGCTCGCCGTGAGGTGCGGCTGGCCGCCCGCCCCCACCGAGCCCGACAGCGTGCACCCCTGCTCCCAGCCACGGTTCTGCCCGGGGCAGCCCTTACAGCAGGCGCCGGTGTGGTTCACCATCAACCCCGAGAACGAGGCGCTGGAACCGGTCACGTCGAAGACCGGCGCGCAGCTGCTGAAGTCGGTGATCGAGCCGCACCAGTCGTCCGTGCAGACGAAGAGGCGGAAGCCGCCCGCGGGATTGTCGGTCACCGACATCGCCCCGCAGCCCTGCGTGGTCGATCCGCCGGGGAACGAGACCGTGTAGCGGCCCACCCAGAGCCCCTCGAAGCCGGGCGTGCCGGGCACGGTCGTGGTGGTCGTCGTCCCGGGGATCGTCACCGACGCCGCCGTCGACTTGCCGTCGACGGGGTTCGTCGCGCGCACCTCGAACGTGCCAGGACTGCTGCCGGCGGTGAGCAGCCCGTTGGTGTCGATGCTGCCAGTCGTCGTCGACCAGGTGACCGGGACGGCCTGCCCGAACAGCGTCGCGTGGAACTGGAGCGTGTCGCCGGGCGAGAGCGTCACCGACGCCGGGTTCACTTCGAGCCCGCGGATCACGAACGCGTCCTGGCAGACGCGGGAGAGCCGGCGGCGCCCCGGCACGTGGCCGCAGGAATGGATGTCGAGGCGCAGCTCGCGGTCGCCGAGGGGCGTGAATCCGAATTCGATGGTGCCGCTCGCGTCCGTGTTGCCGATGGGCGGCCCTTCCTGCGTTCCGGTCGGGGTGACCTGCACTTCCATCGGGTCGCCCGTCGCGGGTACGTCGTCGATGAACGCGAGCCCGACCTTCACCCGGAGCACGGACTGAATGACGAGCGGCGGTGGGGCCGGGAACGTCTCCTCGTCGTACCGCGCTTCGACGCAGAGCCCGTCCAGCACCGTGTCGAGGTCGAGGGCGTTGGCGGGCGTGTCGACGTCGGCGGCGTCGGCGATCACCTGCCACTCGAGCGCGGTCTCGGCCTCGGCGAGGCTGTGCTGCGCGAGACACCGGGCGTCGGCGCGCGCGATCGCGTCACGGAGCGCGGCGGCGATCAGGCCGAGGGCCTGGCTCTGCTCGGGCCTGGTCGGGGTGTCGAGATCCAGCGCGAGCCCGAACACCAGCGATCCCCGCTGGACGGCGAGCAACCACAGGTCGTAGTCGTGCAGCGCCTGCCGGAGCCGCGGGTCGCTGCCGACCGCGTTGGACAGCTCGGGGCGCACGACCTGCCGGAACCAGCGACGCAGGACGTCGAGGTATCGCGCGCGGTCGTGGACGCCCCCGTTCGCGAGCGCGGCGAACTCGTCCTCGAGACCCTGCGACGCCGCACCCGAGGACTGCGCGAGCAGTGCGCGCAGCTCGGGCGACGACTCCGTGCCGCCGCCGAACCCGCTGAAGTGCGTGACGCCGAGGCGCGCCGTCGCCCCGTCAGTGACGACGAACGTACCGCCGAGATCGCCGCCGTCGCTGTCGTAGAGGAAGCCGATCAGCCGCTCCGCCGGCACCTGCGGCAGCGTGATCGTGAGCGTCGCGGGCTTCACGAACTGGAGGCCGCTCGGCTCGGCGTGGACGCCGGCCACGATGCCGCCGCCGACCGCGAAGCCGCCGACGGCGGTGAGCGGCGTCAGCGTCACCGTCTCGTCCTCGGGAAGCGCGCCCGCCGGGACCTCGAGCGCATAGACGGTGCCGTCGGCCGCGGTCGTGGTTACGGCGCCGCCGGCGCCGGCGGTGACGAGCTGGCTTGCGGCGCGGGCGTCGTCACGCGCCACCGGCGTCTGGTCGCAGCCGGTCGCGGACGCCTGGCAGCACGTGCGGCACCGCTCGCGCAGCGTGCGGCAGGCGCCGACGATCGCCTTCCCGGTCGCGCTCGCATGCTGCCGGCACTGCCGGCGGCTCGTCGCGTCGGCGGTGCAGGCGGCGCGGAACGTCTTCCGCGTCCGCTTCGCGCCCGCGACGCAGCGGGCGAGCGACGCGGAGCACGTCTTGGTGCAGGTGCGGGCGCTTGCGGCGGGCACCCAGGCGGGCGCCCCCGTCAGCAGCACCCCGAGCAGCACCGTCACGAGGCGGGGTGAGGGGCCCCGGCGCAGCGTGCTCCCTCGCGCGGTTCCGGTGGGTGTGGTCTCGGTGGAAGCGTGCATGCGTCTCCTCGGGGTCGAAGGCGCAACCGTCGCGCAAGAGGCGCCACGCGACGACTGGCGTCCGGCGCGGCATATCACAGCGGTCGCGGGGAGCCCACGACGAAGCGCATGGCCTCCTCGGTGCGCGATGCCGTCCCCCGCTCGAAGCCGACGGAGGGGCCGCGAGCGCGTCAGGCGTGGAGCCTGGGCATCGCCGGCACGGTCGCCAGCACGGCCGCCTCGTGCCCCGCGAGCGTGCGGAGCCGCTCGCGCACGACGTCGGGCGGCGCCACCTGGGCCGCCAGCATCGCATAGGCCTGGTGATGTCGCGCCTCGCTCGCGAGCAGGCTCCGCCAGAAGCCGGCGAGCCCCGCGTCCTCCGTGGCGTCCGCGAGGAGCCCGAGCCGCTCGCAGCTCCGCGCCTCGATGAGCCCGTGCACCAACAGGAGGTCGAGGAGCCGGGCCGGCTCGTCGCGGCGGACCGCCTTCAGCAGCCCGTCGGCATACGCGCTCGGCACCTGGTGCCGGAAGGCGATCCCGCGCCGCTCGAGGTGACGCAGCACCTCCTCGAAGTGGACCAGCTCCTCGCGCGCGAGCTGCGAGAGCGGCGCCAGCAGCGCCGTTCGCTCGGGATAACGGAACAGCAGCCGCAGCGCCGACGACGCCGCCTTCTTCTCGCAGTGCGCGTGGTCGACCAGGATCTCGTC
>Ga0335069_10005705_pt1 | contig 18253 bp, 13 predicted proteins | sample Lox_Sample_11_FD_206714 | JGI IMG/M metagenome (GOLD analysis project Ga0335069, IMG submission 206714) | Soil microbial communities from Loxahatchee National Wildlife Refuge, Florida, United States - Lox_Sample_1.1 | ecosystem: Environmental > Terrestrial > Soil > Wetlands | place: USA... | reverse complement strand
CCGGGAACATCCTGCGGCGCGGAAGTGGGCGGGTGCCAGTGCTGCAGATAGATCAGCACCTTCGGATCCCGGAGCACGCCCGTGTCACGTCCCTTGAGCCAGTAGTCGAACCACCGGACCGCCTCGCCGCGCCACTCCACCAGCGGACCGTAGTCACTGCCGTTGGGGAAGGCATGGTTCCAGGGACCGATCCATGCTTTGACCGGAGCGGCTACCCGCTCCAGCATGCGCGGCACGCTGTCGCGGTAGCCGTCCTGCAGACCACCGATCAGGAAGCAGGGAACACGCAGCTGTTCCAGCGGCCGCACGGGCTCGTGCCAGAACGCGCCGTCACGCTGCTTACGCATGTAGTTCAGCGACCACGGCTCCGAATCCATGCGCGGACCGATGACTTTCTCATCCAGACTGAAATCCGGCGCGCCGCTGCGACCCTGGTCCAGGTCCATGGTCAGCTCGAACTCATCCACATGGAAGATGCCGTCCATGTAATGCACGTCTTCCTTGAACAGTGCCTCGGTGGCGTCCACGGGCATGATGGCCTTGAGCGCCGGCGGCCATCGCATCGCCATCTGGATGGAATTGAATCCACCCCAGGAGATACCGAACATGCCTACCTTGCCGTTCGACCACGGCTGGCGCGCGAGCCACGCGATGACCTCATCTCCATCGGCGAGTTCACGCGCGGAGTACTCACGTTCCGGGGGAACACCCTCGCTGTTGCCGAAGCCGCGTATGTCAACGCGTGCGCCCACGAAACCGCGTCGCGCGAAGTAGGTGTGATTGCCATAGTCGCGCACCGCCTCGTCATCATCCTTGCGATAAGGGAGGTATTCCAACAACACCGGGAAGCGTGCACCTTTTGGCGCGCCCGTCGGCATGTACAGGGTGACGGCGAGGCGCACTCCATCGCGCATCGGAATACTCGTCTGCTCCATCCGCACGCCATACAGCGCAGGCGTCGGTGGTTCGGTGGCACCCAGCCATCCCGTCCACGCCAATCCGATCAGCGCGACCCAGAGACCCGCCCGGGGAGGAACTGCCCGCTTCAATGTCTTACCCCTTGGTGCTTTTTGGTGCGCAAGCCGCATTCTTGCACAGGTGATGCACCGCGCTCGACCGCGGAAGTCCGCGTTCCACGAGGAAGCTCCGCGCAGGGCGTGGAGCCCGGGGCGCGGAGCGTCATGGGGGTTCCCGCCGCGGGAATCGTCGGCCGGCGTGAGGTAAACTCGCGGTATGACACGACACGCCGGTCCCAATACGGTCTGCGTTCATGCAGCTCACGCCCCGGACCAATCCACCGGTGCACTGGCCCAGCCCATCCACCTCTCGACGACGTTCGAGCGCAACGCGGACGGCGAGTATCCACGTGGCTACCGTTACAGCCGCGAGGGCACCCCGAATCGCACTGAACTGGAAGCGTGCGTAGCGGCGCTCGAGCAGGGAATCGGCGCCGCCGCTTTCGGCTCGGGTCTTGCCGCCAGTCTGGCTGTGCTGGAACTGCTGCGGACGGGCGACCGCGCGATCGCTCCCCGCGATGCCTACTACGGCACATTGAAGCAGTTCGTGGAGGTCGCCCAGCGGCGCGGGATGATCGTCGAAATCGTGGACTTCACCGATCTGGCGGCCGTCAAGGCGGCGGTGGGATCGAAGGCGCGGCTGGTCTGGACCGAAACACCGACCAATCCCCTCCTCAACATCACCGATCTGAGGCTCGTCACCGACATCGGTCATGAAGCCGGCGCGCTGGTGGTCTGCGACAACACGTTCGCCACGCCGATCTGCCAGCGGCCGTTCGAACTCGGTGTCGATGTGATCATACACAGCGGGACCAAGTACCTAGGCGGCCATAGCGACGTACTGAGCGGTGTCGCCGTGGTGCGAGATGACCGCTCCGTCCTTGAACACATGCATGCGTGGCAGGCCATGTCGGGCTCCGCGCTGGCGCCGTTCGACTGCTGGCTGCTCCGGCGCAGCATCGCGACCCTCGCCCTGCGCGTGCGCGCGCAGTGTGCCGGCGCGCAACGGGTCGCTGATTTTCTGGCTCGGCATCCGGGGGTGGAACGCGTGTACTACCCGGGCCTCCCCCAACATCCCGGACACGGAATCGCCGCCGCACAGATGACGGGCGGTTTCGGTTCGGTGCTCTCTGTGTGCATCAAGGGCGGGCGCGACGATGCCATGCGGGTCGCTGCCCGCACGAAACTCTTCGCGCGCGCCACCAGCCTTGGCGGCGTGGAAAGCCTGGTCGAACATCGCGCATCGATCGAGGGACCCGCCTCACGCACACCACAGAACCTGCTGCGCCTGTCCGTGGGCATCGAGGAGCCGGAAGATCTCATCGATGATCTGACGCAGGCTCTGAAGTGAGACGCACCGCAGGCGCGACACTGTTCGCCCTGCTGGCGTTTGCTTCCAACTCCATCCTGTGCCGGATGGCCCTGCGTCACGTGCACACCGATCCGGCCAGCTTCACCACCGTGCGGCTGGTCGCGGGAGCCGCGACTCTGTGGATACTCGTGCAGGTCAGGGGACGGACGCGGAGAGTTGGTGGAAGCTGGCCCGCGGCGCTCGCGCTGCTGGCTTACGCCGTCACGTTCTCGCTCGCGTACGTGGCCCTGCCGGCCGGAACCGGTGCCCTGCTGCTATTCGGTGCCGTGCAGGTCGTCATGATCGCGACCGGTTTCATCGCCGGAGAGCGCATCAACTCGCGCATTGCGCTGGGGTGGACGCTGGCGGTTGCCGGCCTGGTCCTGCTGCTGCTGCCAGGGATCGCGGCACCACCCTCGCTGCAGGCCCTGAGCATGCTGGCCGCCGGTGTCGCATGGGGGATCTACTCTCTCAAAGGGCGCGACTCGACCGACGCGCTGGGAGACACGGCCGGCAACTTCATCCGCTCGGTGCCCGGAGTGCTGGTCATCAGTATGCTGATGTGGTCACAACGCTCCGCCGATGCGCAAGGCATCGCGCTTGCGGCCGCTTCGGGGGCCATCTCCTCCGGCCTGGGCTACGCGGCTTGGTACACGGCACTCCCCAAGCTGGGTGCGATCGCGGCCGCGAATGCCCAGTTGAGTGTGCCCGTGCTCGCCGCGCTGGGTGGAGTCGCACTGTTCGCCGAACCCATCACCGTGCGCCTCCTGGTCTCCTCGCTGCTCGTCCTGGGCGGAACCGCTCTCGCCATCCGCGGGCGCTGACGCACTCAGTAAGCGGTCAGTCCGTGACCCCTGGAAACCAACGCATCTCGTTCGTCGCCCGGAATCCCAACGACTGATACAGCGGGCGACCGGCATCGGATGCATGCAACACGACCCGGTCGAAGGCTTGCTCGCGCGACCAGCGCATGAGCGTATTCATCAGCGCGCGCGCCACGCCCTGTTTGCGCCAGTCCGGTTCGGTATAGACGTTCACCACTAGCGGCACCGGCGACATCGCTATGCTCTTGCCGTCGCCCGAGATCCGCGGCAGTTGCGGCTTCACGTGCGCCCCAGCCCCGGCGATCACGCGGCCGGAGTGATCGACCGCGAACCAGCCGAAGTAACCGCCATTGCGCAGCTCGCTGGTCAGAGCGCACACCGAATGCTCATAGAGCGCGTGCGCCAGTTCCTCGGAGGGCACACTGCCCATCTCGCGGAACATCTCGACGCGGTGCCTGGCGATGACCGGCGCGTCGATGGCCGTGCAAGTCCTGATCTGATAGTGAGGATGAGACATCTCGGTATCCGAAAATCCTGGGTAAGACGATGGATCAGATGCCGGCGTTCAGTGCGTCTATCACCTTCGAACCTTGCATGAAGCTTTCAGTGTCGACCCGTTGCGATCGATTGCGCAAGTCATAACGTGATGCAGTCATCATTCAGCAAGGCGTCAGGTTGCAGTGTCGATGATGGCACTCGTGTAATCCACCCCTTCCCCACCACAGGAAACGGTCCGATGAAACTGACGACACGGTTGTTGCTCTCTGGCCTGGCGTTGACCGCCGCTCCCTACGCGGCCTTCGCCGATCTCCCCGGCAAGCATCCGCATTATCTGCACGCCCTGGCCGATCTGCGCGCGGCCCGCTGGATGCTCGAACACCGCCCCGGCGATGCCGCGGTGAGCGGCCAGGAAGACGTCGCGATCACCGAGATCGACGCTGCCATTGGCGAGATCAAGCGCGCCGCCATCGATGACGGCAAGGACATCCATGATCACGTGGGCGTGGATGGCCCGGCTGATCGCCCGGGTCGTCTGCACAAGGCCATGGAGCTGCTGCGCGAAGCGCACGGCGACGTAGCGCGTGAAGAGGATGATCCGATGACTCGCGGTCTTCGCAATCGAGCGGTCGGTCACATCGATGGCGCTCTGCACGCCACCGAGGTCGCGATCCACGACGTCAGGACGGGTCGCTGAACCCCGATCGCACTATCTGAAAACGCAGGACCGTGTGCCACACCGGCGCACGGTCCTGCCGGATTCAGTCTATTTCCCGACCTGCCTGCGCATGTCGGCGACATTAGCCGCCGTGACACTGGACGGCGAAGAACCAAACCGCGCCGTCACGTAATTGGCAACCGCGGCCACCTCTACGTCCGAATACGCATCACCGAAAGAAGGCATCGACGCATGGCTGTCGCTCTTGAGCGTGGCGCCACCGAGCACGGCCTGAACCACGTTGATCGCTGTAGGATCATTCACTGACCGTACCCCGGTCAGCCTGGCGTGTTCCAGCACTGGACTGACTCCCGTCCAGCCATGACAACCCACGCAGGCGCCCTCGAAGATTTCCTTGCCGCGCGGATCCACCGCAGCGGTGACCCCTTCACTGTGCAAGGCCGGTGCCGGGGTGGCCTTCACCGCGGGAAGATCGGGAGTCGAAACCGGTGGTACCGTGACCAGGTATGCGACGAGCGCCGCCACATCTCCCGGCGTCAGGTAGCGCAGGCTCAGATCCACGGCCTCCCCCATCGGTCCGCCGGCGGTACCCCGGCCCGAAGCGTGACCCGCACTGAGGAACGACTTCAGGTCATCCGCGCTCCACGAGCCGACGCCCGTGTTCTTGTCAGACGTGACGTTGTAGGCTCGCCAGCCCGCCTGGACGGCACCACTGAACTTGCGGCGGTTGTCGAGGGCGAACAGCGGATTGCGCGGCGTATGACACTCGCCGCAGTGAGCCATCGCCTCCGCCAGATAGGCGCCCCGGTTCCATTCGGGGCTGCGCCCCGAATTGGGCTGGAAGCGCACATCCGGGTTGAAGAACAGGGACCAGAAACTCATCAGCCAGCGCTGGTTGTAGGGGAATCCGAAGGTGCTCGGCCGTCTCGGCGTGCTGACCGGCGCCAGGCTGAACAGATACGCCTTGATGGCCAGCGCATCCGCATCCGTCATGTAGGTGTAGGCGGCGTACGGCATCGCCGGATACAGGCGTGTTCCATCCTTGGCGACCCCCTGATGCATTGCGCGCAGGAAATCCGCGTCGCTGTAATCACCGATGCCGCTCTGCCGGTCGGCGGTGATATTGGTCGAATACAGCGTGCCGAAGGGCAGCACGATCGCCCGGCCCCCGGCGAAGGGCTGCCCCCCCTCGGCCGTGTGGCAGGCTTCGCAATCGGCCGCGCGCGCCAGGTATTGGCCCCGCTCCACGAGGCTGGCGCCGGCAAGCTCGGCGGGCACACCGGTTGCCTGCTGCGCACCGGCACCGGCAACGCGCTGGCCACCCGCGAAATCCATCGGTCCGGGACCGAATGCCATCCACAGAAGCCACACGACCGCCACCAGCACGGCCGCCACGATCGCCACGATGAGCAAACGCGCCGTCGCGCTGCGCTGGGAGAATGCAGTCACGTGGTCATCCTTTCTGTCGGGAGACGCCGGCGAATAGTACGACCAAGCCGCCGGGCAGGCTACACTCACAATGGCACACGAGCCTGGGCCAAGCTTCCATCGCCGTGATCCTGCGTGACATGCCGCCGATCTGGGAACCCGCCTTCCGGGCCGGCTTCTATGCGCGCTGGGGACATGAGAACTGCATCATCGCCGCCCGCACCCGCGCTGCCGACTACCCGCCCTACCGACAGACTCTCTCCATCAAGGCCGCCTGGGGCGGCCGCGAGGACTACTACGTTGACGGCCGGCGTGTGGGCGTGGACGACGACACGTTCCTGATCCTCAACGAAGGCCGGACGTATGGCAGCAGCTTGCGCAGTGCCACACCAGTCACCTCCTTCTCGATATTCTTCCGCCCCGGAATGGCCCGGGATGTGGTCCGGACACTTCTCACCCCGCAGGAGCGTCTGCTGGAGAACCCGGATCCGGGCACCGCCGCGGTGGACTTCGCCGAGCACGTGCACCGGCATGACCGGAGCATCACACCCGTGCTCGGGCTCATCCGCTCCCAGGTGCAGGCGGGGGAGCAGGACGAGGGTCTGTACGAGGAACAGCTCTATTTCCTGATGCGCCGGATGATGACCCTGCGCGATCGCGACCGTCGTGCCACCCAGTCGATCCGCGCAGTCCGTGCCAGCACGCGCCGGGAACTGTACCGGCGCGTCGGCCTGGCGCTTGATTACATCAACACGCAGTTTGCCCAACCCATCGGTCTGACGCAGATCGCGGCGGCGGCTCGCCTCTCGCCCTATCACTGCCTGCGGGTATTCAAGTCGGTGTGCCGGCAATCACCGGCGGAGCATCTGCGCGACAAGCGGCTGCGAGTCGCCTGCCGTCTGTTGAAGAACCCGTCACTGTCGGTCGAGCTGGTCGCGGCGATGGCGGGATTCCAGAACCGCACGACCCTGTTCCGTAACATGAAGCGCAGCGCGGGCATCGCGCCAGCCCGGCTGCGTCGTCAGTGGGAAGAAGAGACCCCGCTGGAGATGAGAAAGATCCGGCCCGACCGATAACCGTTCACGCCACTCCAGGCCGCCGTGATGAGCAGATCCACGGTACCGTCCCCGTCGACATCTCCAACGCCGACAGCGTCAAAGCCGAACGTGTCGCCGGGAACCCGATCGGTGTAGGTAGCCAGCAACTTGCCCGTGCGCCCCGAATACAGGTAGGCGCGACCGCCGGAGGCCGCCACCTTGCCATACTGCCAGGAACCGATGATGAGGTCCGCGTGGCCATCGCCGTCCACATCGCCGGCGGTTCCGGGCCCGATGCCGAAACCCTCGCCCGCGGTTTCGCCGGTCAGGGTCAGCAGCCTGCGCCCGGTCCTGCCCGAGTGGACGTAGACCCGCCCGGTGCCCTTGCCGAGTGCCGCATTGGCCCAGTCGGACGCGTAGAAGTCCGGCTCGCCGTCGCCGTCCACATCTCCGACGACGGAAATGAACATGAGCCCCAGCGCTCTGCCCGTCTCGTCGGCCTCTATGATGTACTTCGGCTTCGTATCACCGTTGTCGTAAACATATACGCGCCCGTGATGTTCCGGGCCCGCGTGCGGCGCTCCCACGAGCAGATAGCGGTGCGCTCCGACCGATCGGCCAGCCACGGTACTGCCGAAGGCATCTCCGGCCCGCTCGCCGGTCAATGTCAGCAGCCGTTGTCCGCTCCTTCCCGAATACACATAGGCGTGACCGGGAGTGGTCGATTCGCCGTCCTTGCCCGGTGAACCGATGATCACATCCGCGCAGCCATCGCCGTCCACGTCACCAGCCCCCGAGGAGTGATTGCCGAAGGACTCCTCCCGGCTTTCTGCATGGAAGCGCTGCAGGATGCGACCATCCCTGCCGGAGTAGATGTAAGCCACGCCTCCCGCCGGGCCGCTGGCCACGACATCTGGTATGCCGTCGCAGTTGGTGTCGCCGGCCGCCTCCACGCCTGTTCCCAACTCATCGCCTGGTTTGCCGTCAGCCCTCCACAGGAGCTTGCCGCTGCGTGTGGAGTAGACATAGACGCGGCCCGCGTTGGCATGGGTTGGAGCCGAAGTCACGAAATCGCTCACGCCATCGCCGTCAACGTCGCCAATGTTGCGCGCGATCCAGCCAAACTGGTCGTTGGCCGCCTCACCGCGCCACTCACGCAGCACTTTCACAGGCTCGACAAATACCGGGCCCGCGGGGGTCGGGCCCGGTTCGGGTACTGCAGACGCAACTGCAACCCAGGCGGAAAACAGAAGGGGAAACGCTTTCAAAACGGCACCTCCGACGGGGAGGCGACGGATGCTAGCAACGCGGACTGGACAGCGCGTTGCAGTTATTGCTCAAACGCGCGGAACGTCTGGATCGCGGCGTGCGGCGGCACCGTCCCGCGCCGGCCAGATCGACAGGGCTGCGCGAACTCGTCAGGCGCGCATACGTGAGCCGCTCGGGTCGAAGGCCGCACCAGGCAGGCGCTCCGCCTTGAAGCGCTCGCCGATGATCTCGACCTCGAAGCCGTGCGTGGCATTGGCGAGCGCGGCGGGGATGTATCCCAGTGCGAGCGAGCGTTGCACGCTGTGGCCATATGCCCCCGAGGTCACCCAACCGACTACCTTGCCCTCGTGCCAGATGGGCTCGTCGCCCAATGCATCGGCATCGACCGCATCCACACCCAGCGTGATGAGTCGCAATGCGCCGCCTGTTTCCTTCTCGCGCAGCGCCGCCTCGCGGCCGATGAAATCGCCCTTCTTCAGATCGACGAAGCGGCCCAGGCCCGCTTCATAGGGGCCGTAGATGGGCCGGAACTCGCGTGCCCAGCTGCCGAAGCTCTTCTCGACACGCATCGCGTTCAGCGCGCGACCGCCGAATGACTTCAGACCGTAGGGCTTGCCGGCCTGCAGCAGCAGCTCGTGCAGCGCGCGCTGATAATCGGCCGTCACCCAGATCTCATAGCCCAGGTCGCCCGTAAAGGAGACGCGGCCGACGAGCGCCGGAACCATGCCGACGTCCATGCGCCGGAATGACATGAACGGGAACCTGGCCGTCGCGAGATCGTCCCGCACCAGTCCCTGCAGCAGCGCCCGGGAGTTGGGACCGGCGATCGACAACCCCACGTACTCCATGGCGCAGGGACGCACGTTGACACCGGTCTTCGGCAGAGTCCGCTCGAACCAGCGCAGGTAGTAGCTCTCCGCGGCATAGGTGCCGACGAGAAAGAAGCGCTCCTGCTCGGGACGGCAGATGGTGAAATCGCCGATCAGCTTACCGCGCTCGTTGAGCATCGGTGTCAGGGCGATGCGGCCGACAGGCGGCACGTGATTGGTCATGACGCGCGAGAGCCACTGCGCGGCGCCGGGACCGGTGATCTCGAACTTGCCGTAGTTGGAGATCTCGAGCAGGCCGACGCTGGAACGCACGGCCTGGCACTCCGCGCCAACATGCGCATGCGCGCTGGAGCGGTGGAAGGTGACCTCCTCCTGGGCTTGCGCCTCGCTTGGCGCGAACCAGAGTGCGTGCTCCAGACCACAGTAGTCGCCGAATACGGCATGCTCGGCCTTCAGACGATCGTAGATAGGCGTCGTGCGCAACGGTCGCGCCGCGTTCAGCTCTTCGTTCGGGAACCGAATGCGGAAGCGCCGCGAGTAGTTCTCGCGCACCTTGGCGTTGGTATAGGCCAGAGTCGCCCAGTCTCCGTATCGCGCGACATCCATCGCCCACACGTCCGCGCCAGGATCGCCGTCGATCATCCAGTGCGCCAGTGCGAGTCCCACGCCACCACCCTGGCTGAAACCCGCCATCACGCCGCAGGCCACCCAGAAGTTGCGCAGGCCCTTCACCGGGCCCACGAGCGGATTGCCATCGGGCGCGAAGGTGAACGGTCCGTTCACGACCTTGCGGATACCAACCTCACCCAGGGAGGGGAAGTGCTGGAAGGCCACTTCCAGACTGGGTGCAATCCGCTCGAGATCGTTGGGAAGCAGGTTCTGGCCGAAGTCCCACGGTGTGACGCTCGGTGACCACGGCACGCCGGCGCGCTCGTAGGTGCCCAGCAGCATGCCGCCGCGTTCCTCGCGCAGATACAGCTCGCCCTCGAAATCGATCGCGTGCAGCTGTTCTTTCTCGTTGCCCTCGAGTTGCGGCAGCCTCTCCGTGATGAGGTACTGGTGTTCCATCGCGAGGATGGGCAATTCCAGACCCACCATCCGTCCCACTTCGCGTGCCCACAATCCACCGGCATTGACGACATGTTCGGCGTGAACGTTGCCGTGCTCGGTGATGACATCCCAGGAGCCATCGGGACGCTGTTTGAGATCCACGACACGGTTGTGGCGCACGATTTCGGCGCCACCGATCTGCGCGGACTTCGCGTAAGCGTGCGTGACGCCGTAAGGATCGACGTGACCTTCGATCGGGTCGTACATCGCGCCGACGAAGTGCTTCTTGTCCATGAGCGGAAACATCTTCGCGGCCTCGTCCGCGGAGATGATCTCGAGCTCCATGCCCAGGTAGCGGCCGCGCGCCTTGGTCATCTTCAGCCAGTCCATGCGCTCGCGCGTGCCGGCGAGCATCAGGCCACCGGTGATGTGCATGCCGCAGGACTGTCCGGAGATCTTCTCGATCTCCTTGTAGAGATTGATGGTGTACTGCTGCAGCTTGGCGACGTTGGGATCGCCGTTCACGGTATGCATGCCGCCAGCCGCGTGCCAGCTCGAGCCGCAGGTCAGCTCGTCACGCTCGATCAGCATCACGTCGCGCCAGCCCGCCCGCGTCAGATGGAACAGGACACTCGCGCCGACGACGCCGCCGCCGACAACCACGACTTTAGCCGCACTCTTCATAGACTCTCACTCGTTTGAAACTGCCAGATGCACCGCGGGTGCCGGCGTCGCCGCCGCCCGCGTCCCGAATCTCTCGATCAGCCAGGAACGGAACAGGGCAATGGCCGTGTCGCCCAGGCCTTCCGGATGCGTGATGAGGTAGTAGCCGTATCCATCGTCGAGCGTATCTTCAAAAGGCTTCACCAGGCGGCCCGCGCGGATCTCGTCCGCGAACAGGTGGGTGTCCACCAGGGCGAGGCCCTGCCCGCTCAGCGCGTACTGCACGGCCAGCACCGCGGTATCGAACACGAGACCCCGCTCGATGTTGATCGGGCGCAAGCCGGACTGTCGCACGAACTGCTGCCAGAACTGGTGCCGGGGTTGGTCCGCGATACGCACGTGGACGATCTCATTGGCCTCGATGAACGCGGCGAGATCCTTCCCGGCATGCAACGCTGCGATGCTCGGGTGGCAGAGGATGCTCAGGCGGACAGGCCAGAGCAGATCGGTCACGAGATCCGTGACCGTGGGCTTGGAGTACACGACCGCCACATCCACATCGCCGAGCGGCGGCCCCACGCCGTAGGGACTGATCAGATCAATGTCCACTTCAGTGCTGGCCTGGCGGAAATCCCGCAGGATGGGTACGGCCAGCTGCACCGCAAAGCTGGGAGGCATCTGCACGCGCAGCGTTCGTTGCGTGGGTGCGCCCTCGTTGCGGATGTCATCGAGCGCGTATTCCAGGCGATCGAATGACTTCACGACGGCGGGCAGCAGATGCTGGCCAGCCTTGGTCAGCGTGAGCGCATGCGGGCGGCGGTCGAAGAGCTGCGCGCCGATCAGGCGCTCCAGCGCGATCACGTGCCGTGAGAGCGCGCTCTGGGAGATCAGCAGCGCGTGGGCGGCGGCCGTGAAGCTGCCGTGCCTGGCGACACCCTCGAAGGCGCGCAGGGCGTTCAGGGGCAGCCAGCGCCGGTCAATGCTCTTTCTGCTCATCTCGCTCCCCTGGCCCGGAGCGCGATTCTAGCCTGCCGGGCCATGCGCAACCGATGGATTCGAATGCCTTTTTTCGATGCGGGTAGCCAATTTTCGGCTTTGACGGGTTGTCCCGGTTGTGGAAGTCTGCACTATGCCCACAGCCATTGCAGAACGCACCCGCCAGGAGTGGCAGCAGCTGGCCGAGCGGCTGCGGCCGGCAGGCCGCGCCTTCATCGGCGGCAAGCTGGTCGCCGCGCGCAGCGGCCGCACGTTCCCGGACATCAGCCCGATCGACGGTCGCCAGATCGCCGAGGTCGCCCGCTGTGACGCCACAGACGTCGATGCTGCCGTGACAGCGGCCCGCATTGCCTTCGAGGAGGGAGTCTGGCGCCGCACCGATCCTGCGACACGCAAGCAGATCCTGCTGCGCTTCGCGCAGCTGGTCCGTGAGGACACCGAGCACCTGGCCCTCCTGGAGACGCTGGACGTCGGCAAGCCCATCCTGAACTCGATACAGGTGGATGTGGCTTCAGCCGGCAACACGCTCGCCTATTACGCTGAGTTCGCCGACAAGCTGTACGACGAAGTGGCGCCCACCGCTGCGCACGAAGTCGCGCTGATCCGGCGCGAGCCCCTGGGCGTCATCGCCGCAATCGTGCCGTGGAACTACCCTCTCATCATCACCGCCTGGAAGCTGGGACCGGCGCTGCTGGCGGGCAACTCGGTGGTGCTGAAACCCGCCGAACAGTCACCGCTCACGGCGATCCGCCTGGCCGAACTGGGCGCCGAAGCCGGTCTGCCACCGGGTGTGCTGAACGTGGTGCCGGGATTCGGCGAGGAGACCGGCAAGCCGCTCGCCCTGCATCCGGATGTGGACATGGTGAGCTTCACGGGCTCCACCGAAGTGGGCAAGCTGATGATGGGCTACGGCGGGGAATCCAACCTCAAGCGCGTCTCGCTCGAGTGCGGCGGCAAGAGTCCGCACATCGTCATGCCGGATGCGGATCTCGAGGCCGCGGCCAGCGGCATCGCCTGGGGCATCTTCTACAACCAGGGCGAGACGTGCAACGCCGGCTCACGGGTGCTCGTGCATGCGAGCATCCGGGAGAAACTCATCGAGGCCGTGGCGCGAGTCGCTCAGACGATCACGCTCGGCCATCCGTTCGATCCGGCGACCCAGATGGGAGCGTTGATCGATGGTGGCCACATGCGCAGAGTGCTGGGTTACATCGACAGCGGCATAACGGAAGGAGCGCGGCTGGCTCTCGGTGGCAAGCAGGCCTTCGCGGAAAGTGGCGGGTATTACGTCGAGGCCACGATACTCGACCGTGTGGACCCGGGCGCGCGCGTGGCCCGCGAGGAAATCTTCGGTCCCGTGCTGGCGGTCACCGCCTTCCACGACGAGGCCGAGGCCGTACGGATAGCCAACGACACCATCTATGGGCTGGCTGCCGCGGTGTGGACCTCCGACATGAATGTCGCCCACCGGGTCTCCGCGGCCATGCGCGCGGGAACAGTCTGGATCAACACCTTCGATCGTTCGTCGATCGCCACGCCGTTTGGCGGCTTCAAGCAATCGGGATTCGGCCGGGACCGCTCACCGCACGCCATAGACAAGTACACCGATCTGAAAACCATCTGGACCACCTACCGATGAACGCGATCCCGGCCGAGCGGGCGCCCGCAAGACCGGCGCACCGCATCTCGTCCATCCAGATCACCCAGCACCGCCTGCCGCTGCAGCCGCCGTTCCATGCGAGCTGGGACAGCAAGCCGCGGGTGCATTTCGATGCGACCCTCGTACGGGTCGGCACGGATACGGGACTGACCGGTTACGCCTCCGGCGATCTCATGATCGGCTTCAAGGGGCACGAGCACCTGTTCATCGGCCAGGATCCCCTGGCGCTCGAACGTCATTACCGGGTGCTGTCCAGCATCGACTTCCATTACGGGCGCTGCTGGCCCCTGGACCTGGCCTTGTGGGATCTGGCCGGCAAGATCACCGGCCAGCCCTGCTGGAAGCTGCTGGGCGGTCTCTCCAATCGAGTCCGCGCCTACGCCTCCTCCGGAACGCTACGCGATCCAGGTGCGATGGCCGATGCCGCGGAGAGGTACCTGGCGCAGGGATTCCGGGCTCTCAAGCTGCGCTTCCACCGCGGCGACTGGCGCGACGACGTCAAATCCCTCGAGGCAGTCCGTGCGCGCGTGGGGCAGCGCCTCGAATTGATGGTCGATTGCAATCAGGGCTGGCGTCTGCCCTGGGACACAGAAGCTCCGTGGGTACTGAAGGACGCCATGGCGGTGGCCCGCGAACTGGAGCGGCTGGGGGTCTACTGGATGGAGGAGCCCCTGCATCGCGGCGACCATGTTGGCATGCGCGCCCTTCGGGACAGCATCGATGTGCGCGTGGCGGCCGGAGAGATGACGCGCCAGGCACATGAGCTGCGTGACCTGATTGCCGGGGCCTGCGTCGATGTCATACAGCCGGATGCCGCGCTCGTGGGGGGCATCACCGGTCTGCGGCGCGTTGCCATCATGGCCCAGGAACACAACCTGATCTTCACCCCGCACACCTGGACCAACGGGATGGGCGTGGTGGCCAACACGCACCTGGTTGCGGGGCTGGGCAACTCGCCGTTCATCGAGTTCCCCTACGACCCGCCCGAGTGGGACCTGAGCCGTCGCGACTTCATCATGGCGCAGCCCTTCGCGGCCGATGCCGATGGCTGGCTGACTCTGAGCGACGCTCCGGGAATGGGCTATGCGGTGGACGAGGCGGCGCTGGCGCGGACGCTGATCCGCTAAGCGCTGGCGCGGACGCAGATCCGCTAGGGCGCGTCCAGGAAGCCGTTGATCACGACGGCGACCGCTTCGGGATCTTCCCAGAAGGGATTGTGGCCCAGTCCCGGGAAGACCTTGACCTGCGCCGCGGGCAGCGCCTCGCGCAGTGTCTGCCGGCCATCTTCCTCCATGATCGGATCGTCACTGCCCCAGATCAACAAGGCGGGCGCCTTGAGTCGCGGCAGCGTGCGCTGCAGGTCGGTGAATCCGGCGCCCTGATCGAGCACCGCCAGCCACACTTTGAGCGGGATCGCCGCCGAGTCACGCCGCTGGCGGCGGATGAATTCCGGATCGACGGGCCTGGGTGAATCCCACCAGGCGATCATGAAGGGCGAGTCCGGATCGATGGGCTCCTTGAGCTTGCGGATCTCCCCGGCGAAGTCGAAGCGGGGAGGCTTCGGAGGCGAGCCGGCGCGCGGGCCGCCGGTCGATGAAATCAGCACGACCTTGCGGACGCGGTCCGGCCACTCCTCGGCAAATGCCTGGGTGATCAGACTTCCCAGGGAGTGTCCTACGAGGTCCGCCCTGCGGATATGCAGATGATCCAGCAGCAGCTTGATGTCGTAGGCGAAGTCGAGCCGGGTGTAACAGCATTCGGGCTTGTCGGAGCGCCCATGGCCGCGGATGTCCACGACAATGAGCCGGTCGCCCGATGACAGGTATGGAATGAGCGGCACCCAGTCGCGGGCGTTGTCCGTGTAGCCGTGAATCAGCACGACGGGACGGCCCTTGGGATTACCCGTGTCGATGTAGGCGAGATGTTCGCTGTTGGGCAACAGCACGACGCGCTTAAGCCCATCGAAGGTGTCGAGATCGATCTTGAGCGGCGGAGGTGACGCGGGTGAAGGTGCTCCCTCCCCTGCCGGGCAGATGCCGGCGCAGAGCATGAGCGCGCAGAACGGGGCCCAGGCGCCGAAGGTCGCACGAGGGCTGCGCTGCGGATTCCGTCCCATGAAGACTCGTGAGTGGACATCGTGCCGCGCCACCGGAGGACTCCGGTGGCGTGGCAGGCGCTGTCGCTTACTTGTTGCCGTTGAACTTGTAATTGAACTGCAGGGTGAGCGTGCGCGGACGTGTGATCGTGTCCATGCGCACGAACTGGCTGTAGCTCGAGAACACATCACCCCTCACGTTGGTGATGTTCGTCCCGTACAACTGCACCATCCAGGCATCCTTCGTCACGCCGACGGAAGCGTCGTACGAAGTAAAGCCCGGCTGGTCGTAGCGGGTCGGGGTGACCTTATCGATTTCGGTCTGTAGCGCATCCGTGGTGGAATAGGAATGCGCGCGCAGCGAGGCCGAGACCTGCGCGAAGTAGCGGTACTCGGCCACCGCCGGGAAGTCGTACCGCGCGCGAATGTTGGCCTGGAAAGGCGGTGACTGCGCCAGCGGGCTGCCTTTCACGCCGAAGGGGTTGGTCAGACCCAGCGCCGGGAAGTCGATGGGCTTGCCGTTCTTGTCGACGAAACTGACTTCCTTCCACAGCTCGCTATGGTTCCACGCCGCCGAGGCGGTCAGGGTGAGTTCCTGGGTGGCGCGGAAGGTCAGCTCGGTCTCGATGCCACGCACATGGTATTCGGGGCCGTTCGTGGTGAAGGTCAGGTTTCCGAGCAGGCCGGGATTGAACAACCCGATCTGCACGTCCTTCCAGTCCTCCATGTACATCGCGCCATTGAAGCGCAGGCGGTGATCGAGCCAGTCGGTCTTCCAGCCCAGTTCGTTGTTGACCAGCGTGTCGGGCTTGAAGCCGATGGGGGTCTCGAAGATGTTGACCAGCGGTGAGGTGGCCGGTGCCACGAAGCCCGAGGCGCGGTTGAAGCCGCCCGGCCGGAAGCCCTGCGACCAGGTGTAGTACACCAGGGCGTCGTCGGTGATGTGCCAGCTCAGGTTGCCGCGGCTGCGGAAGCCGGTATAGCGCTTCCTCAGACCCGAGGAGGCATCGGAGTAGGCATCGTTGCCGGCCGGTACCGGCAGCGTATTGAGGTTCGTCCCACCCACGCACGGGGTGCTGCTATTCGGGGGAGTGTGCGCATTCTCGTACAGCCCGCCCGGTCGGCAGCCGTAGCTGCCCTGGACGACGCCGGTCTCGTACGTGTCCATTTTGTAGTAACGCGTTCCGGCCGTCAGGATCAGGGTCTTCGGAATGATGTCGACGTCCACCGAGCCGAACCCGGCAATCTGGTTGTAACCGCGTTTGACGTCGTCGTAGAACGCATCGTCCGGCGGCCGCACGTTCGGGTTGTTGGGTGTCGCTCCAGAGACCGGCTGCAGCGGCGCGAAGCCGGACTGCGGGTCACGATAGTACCAGTCCGACTCGTTGTGGATGGCGAACTGCTCCCAGTACACGCCACCGATGGCGCGGATGCGCAAGTCATCCGGCGTGGTGAGACGGAACTCGTGGCTCTGGTGCCGGTTGATCTCGTGCACCTTGAAGGTGGCGTAGGGCGAGTAGCACTGCGCGCCGAGCTGGGCGGCCTGTTGCGAGCCGGGAATCACGCACTGGTAGTAGTCGGCATACACGCCGCGAGCGTAGTTCGTGTAGTCGGCGACCTGATCGACCGTGCGGATCAGGTAGCCGCCCGTGTACACGGCCTTCAGTGCCCCGATCTTGCCGTTGAGCGTCCAGGCGGTGTTCTCGAACTTGTCCTTGTCCACGTTCGGGGCGAAGAGCGTGACCTGGTAGGGCTGCAGGGTCTGGAAATCCGAGCCCTTGGGCATCTCCGCGAATACGCCGTCGGCTTCCATGTTCTGGTAGGACTGGGACAGCAGGAAGTTCCAGTCGTCATTGATCTTCCACAGCGCCGAGGCGCGGATGCCCTTGTAGGTCACCGGGTTGATGTTGTTGCCCGTCTGCTTGTCATTGTTGATCACCGGGCCGGGAGGCACGACGCCGCCGAAGTAGTCGACGATGCCGCGGTCGATCGATGAGCGCGTGAACGTGCTCCGCACGTTGTCGATGTAACCTCCGCGGCTCTCGTTGTAGATCACCGCGCGCGCGGCGAGCGTATCGTCGATGAGCGGCAGGTTGATCGTCGCGTCGAGGTTGGTGCTGGGGTCGCCGCCTGCCGTGATTCCATAGCCGGCGTCGAAATTGGCCTCGGTCGTGTTCAGCTTCGGCTTGTTGGTGATGTAGCGGATCACACCCGCCTGCGCGCCCGCGCCGAACAACGTACCCTGCGGTCCCTCCAGCACCTCGACACGCTCGAGGTCGGCGGCATAGATATCGAGATTGCGTCCGGGCAGCTGGGCGGACTGGTCGTCCAGGTACACCGCGACGTTAGGGAAGCTGCCCGTGGCGCCGGTGGACTGATTGCCGTCCTCGGTCGTCGCCAGGCCGCGCATGTAGATCTGACCCTGGCCAGGTCCGTGCATGCTGGCACTGACGTTCGGCAGCACCTTCAGATAGTCGTCGAAAGTCGTGATATTCAGCTGGGTCAGCGTTTCGGACGTCAGCGCCGTGACCTGGATCGGCACGTTCTGGATGGTCTCTTCACGGCGCTGTGCCGTGACGATGACCTCGGTAATGGCCAGGTTGTTGTCCGACTCGGCTGGCGTCGTCTCGGCGGGCGTGGCCGCCCCTGCCTGCGCAGCGTGCCCGGCAAGAATGGCCGCCACCGCACAGTACACTTTGTGGTTCGCTTTCAAGCTGCTCTCCCCGATCTGGAATAGTCGTTCGGAAGAATCGCGATCGCTCCCTTGGGCCGCCTCGCATGTGGTGCAGAGGCAACAAAGGCCTCGGCGGGCGGCGCCCCCAGCCACAAGTTTTCACAGCCGCGCCGTCCGGACAAG
>Ga0335069_10005704_pt1 | contig 18257 bp, 24 predicted proteins | sample Lox_Sample_11_FD_206714 | JGI IMG/M metagenome (GOLD analysis project Ga0335069, IMG submission 206714) | Soil microbial communities from Loxahatchee National Wildlife Refuge, Florida, United States - Lox_Sample_1.1 | ecosystem: Environmental > Terrestrial > Soil > Wetlands | place: USA... | reverse complement strand
GACCGCGCCGACGATCCGGAACAATTCGGTCAGGCCCTGATTGGGATGTTGAGCATGGGTGTCCGTCCACCGCATCGATCATCCGGAGCAGGCCGATCGGAGGGTCCCGGGACCTCTGATCCGCCGCGGTATGTCGTTTCCGACATGTCGCGCGTCGAGGCCATCGAGGAGGCCGCCATCGCGGAAAAGGTCGAGTTCTACCGCAAGGAGGTGCAGCGGCTCCTCGCACTTGCGGCAGCATCGACGGTCGAGGATGCGAAGGCGCAGTTCCTGCTGCTGGCCCATCAATACGAGAAGCTCGCCGGGCACACGGCCGAGCGCGCGCGCCGGCTGCGCTCCTGATCGACGGTCTCTTTCAGATCGCCGCAATACCTGCGTCAGCGCGATGCTTGGGCCCATTGCTCGGGCTTGACGAAGCCGGGCCATAAGCCCGCGCCGTTCGCCTGCGCGCGCACCTGCTCGGCGCGGTAGGGCGACGAATCCAAGGCGCCCTGGACGATCGCCCAGCCCGCCTCCACCTGCATCGCCGCGAGATCCCAGCCCCGCCGGTTGCGGCAGACAGCCACCGTGCCCGGCGCCTGAGCGGCTCCCGTGGCCGGCAAGCAGGCGACCGGCGCACCGCCGGCAAAGCTGTCCAGCACGCGCCGCGCGATGTCGCCACAGCGGATTTCCATCACATTGGTGCGGCACACGAGCGACGCTGGCGGTGCCTGAACCCCTTGGAGGCGGATGGTCTGACCGCCCACGGTCAAGGTGGCACCATCGATCGCCTGGGCGGGACCAGTGAGCGGCTGAGGCCCTTGCGGCTTGGCGGGCAGCACCGGTGCAGCGGGCGATGCAGTTGCGGCCGCGGTCACCCGCGGCGGCGCAAGGCCGAACAGCCCGGGCGCGTACACCGTGGTCCCGCCGGCGATGCCGGCCCCGAGCGCGATGCCGCCCACGACGATGACGAGCCGCATCCGGGCGCGCCGCTTCTTGCGCGCGCGCGCCACCTGCCAGAACTGCTGCTGGGCTGCCCGGTTGCGAGCTTCGGCCTCGGCGGCTGCCGCGGCATCGGCGGCTGCGCCTGCGTCTTCCTTAGCCATAGCTACGCCGATGACCTCATCGCTGAGTCAAGGCACGATGGCCGAAATTCGGCGAATGCAGCGGCGAATTCAAGATGAATTCGGTTAATTTCGCCCGCTGACGTGCGGGCCGATGCCCCCGCTGGTCAGCCGGAGCGCGGCGGGAATCCCATGGCCGCGGCATAGGCGTTCCACACCTCGGTAGGCTGGCCCGCTTGCCAGCGAAAGTCCGTCATCCGCTGACGATAGAGCGGATGCTTCTCCCACTCCGCCAAGCTGAGGCCGTCGCGGCTGATCGCCTCATTGACGTTGGGCAGCTTGACCAGCCGCGCCACCTCGGGGTCGCGGATCACCGCCTTGGGATCGCGGCCCGCGGCAACGGCGTCCAGGTCCTTGAACAGCTGGCGGCGGATCATCGCGATGCCGCCGTCGCTGCTCCCCAGGAACTCGCGCGTACGATCGGCGATGGTTCCCTGCCCCACCCAGGCGACGAAGTCCTGGTTCATGACGTGGCTCGTGATCCACCGACCGTGCTCGTCCTTCACCGGCCCGTGCCAGGTCGGGATGCTGTTCTGCACGTAGGGCTCTCGGCCCTTGGGCACGCGCGTCCAGAACCAGCCGACGCTCAGCGTGTTCTCGTCGTCGATCGGCACGCGCCACTCGAAATGCTCGCCGAGATAGAAGCCGTTGGGCCAGAGGCACACGCGCCCGACCGTCCACAGCGGATCGGCATCCTTTTGGCCCTCGCGGATGCGCTTGTAGACGAAGCCGTAGTCGAACTCCGCGAAATCGACCTTCAGGTGTGCCGCCGGGCGCGGGCCGTTGCCGCCGCGTTGCTGGCGGCTCCAGTGGTCGTGCATCCACTCGAAATGCACCGGATCGATCGAGTTCTCCTGGCACTGCAGCCAGTTGCATGGCACCTCGGAGAGGACGATCTCGGTGAAGCCGTCGGGCCAGTTGAACGGCGCCCAGTTGGGCAGCTCGGGCACCGGCAGCGGCCCCATATAGGCCCAAACCATTCCGCCCAGCAGCCTGACCGGATAGGCCTTGAGCCGCACTTGGTCCTTCAGGCGCGCGGCGGGATTGGCCGTGTCTTCGTAGGGCTGCTCGAGGCAGCGCCCCGCCGCGTCGTAGAGCCAGCCGTGATAGTTGCAGCGGATGCCACAGGCCTCGACCCAGCCATACGAAAGATCGGCGCGTCGGTGGCAGCACTGGCGGTCGACGAGGCCGAACCGGCCGCCACGGTCCTTGTAGAGGACGAGGTCCTCTCCGAAGAGGCGGATGGGCTTGATCGAAAGCGAATCGAACTCGCTTTCGCCGGCGATCGGCTGCCAATATCGGCGCAGCACGTCGCCCATCGGCGTGCCCGGGCCGATGCGAGTCAGAAGCTGGTTCTTCTCAGCGGAAAGCATGCCTCTATGCTCCTTCGCCCGCGGCGGTTTTGCAACTATGCTCGGCGGACTCGAACATCGCAGGAGGACCCGTGGCCGAGAAACCCGACCAGACCGCCGCCCGACTCGCCGCCGCGCGCGGCTACAGCTATCCCGAATGGGAGTACCTGGCCGAGCGCGACCCGGTGTTCCTCGAGGCGTACAACCGGCTGTCCGGGCTCGGACTTCTGCACGACGGCGTGCCGAAGGAGGGCAAGGCGCTGCCGGCGAAATACCGCGAGCTGGTGGCGATCGGCGCCATGATCGGCCAGGCGCGCATGTGGGGCGTGAAGGCGCACATGGAGCGCGCACTGCGGCTCGGCTGCACCGAGATGGAGATCCTCGAAGCTCTCGAGGCCGCCCTCATCCCGGTCGGCTCGCCGCCGTTCCGTCAGGCGGTCAACATCCTGATGCAGGTCACGGGCTGGAAGCCGGCCGCCGAGCGCTAGGCGGCGGCCGCCTTCTCGGCTCGCGTCAAACGCCGCGCCAGAGGCTTCAAGAGCTGCGGCAGCAGGTAGATCGGGAACTGGCAGAGCGCGAAGTAGATCCACGCGAGCTCCGGCAGCACCCCTCCGGCCGCGGCCAGCATCAACCCCATGTTCCGCTGGGTCGTCATGAACGCGATCGTGAACGCGTGCTCGCGTCCAGCTCGCGCGAACAGCGCCGCCGTGACCACGAACAGCACGAACGACACCACGAACGCGAGTGCCGCGAGGCCGATCATCGCCACCGGCGCAGCCGCGAAGCGGCCGGCGACGTTCTCCATCACGGCGGCGACGAACACGTAGGCGATCAGGATGTTGAGGCCGTCGAGCTCGCTCTTCCAGCGCACGATCCGGGCGGTGCCCGCGGTGCTGCGGATCACGAATGCCAGCAGGCCCGAGCCGGCGAGGATCGCGAACAGGCGCACGCCGAGTGCGAGGGGCGACATCGCGAGCGCCGGTCCGACGAACAGGTAGCTGAACAGAGGGGCCGTGAGCGGCGTCAGGGCCGTGCCGGCGACGAGCGTCACGAGCACCAACGTCGCATCGAACCCCATCAGGGCCGCGAACGCCGGGGCAGCCATCATCGGCGGTGCCGCACCCTGGAGCATGAAGCCGAGGAAGAGATCGGGCGACTGCTTGTCGAGGCCCGCGGCGAAGGCGGCAGCGCCGAATGCCGCCGGCACCGCCAGCATGGTCCAGCCGGTGGTGGCGAGGACGAGCCAGGGCTGCCCCACATAGCGGCGCAGCGCGGTCGTGTCCACGCGCATGAACGCGATCGCCAGAAGGATGAAGATCGCCTCGCTGACGAACGGCTTGAGAACCGCGTCCACCGGCGGTGCGGCGATGGCGACGAAGACGATCGCGGCAACGGCGCGGGTTCCTTGTCGTCCGAGCCACGCAAGCGCGGCCAGCGGCAGCCCCAAAACGTTCATCCGGCCGCCGCCGATTTCTCGTACGAAATGGCGAGCACCTCGATCTGCTCGCGCCCGCCCGGTGTGCGCAGGTCCACCACGTCGCCGACGCTCGCCTTCAGCAAGGCGCGCGCGATCGGCGAAATCCAGCTGACGCATCCCTGGGCGAGGTCCGCCTCGTCGATGCCCACGATCCTGACCGTGCGTTCCGCACCGGCTTCATCGGCGTAGGTCACGGTGGCACCGAAGAACACCTGGTCGACGTTCTTCTGCTGCGCCGGATCGACGACCTGCGCGATCTCGAGCCGCTTCGACAGAAAGCGGATCCGGCGGTCGATCTCGCGCAGCCGCCGCTTGCCGTAGATGTAGTCGCCGTTCTCGGAACGGTCACCGTTGCCCGCGGCCCAGGATACGACCTCGACCACCTTCGGGCGCTCGACGCGCAGCAACTGGCGAAGCTCGTCTTGCAGGCGCCGGAAGCCAGCCGGCGTGATGTAGTTCGCCACACCCGCAGGCTGCTCGGCCACGTCATCCGGGCCGTCGTCGTCGCCGTCGGTTTCCTTGGTGAAGGCCTTGCTCATGCAGCCGAGTCTAGAGGACTGCCTCGGCGAGGCAAGGGCCCCGGCCCGTCCCGGCCGAATCTCGGTATTCTCCGGCCGCCTTGTCGGGAGTCCCCCCGATTTCTTTTGTACCGCGGGGCAGGATATTACCGCGCCTTGGCCCCCCCCCTCGGGAGAAGCCCCTATGAAGATCCTGCTCACGTCGCTGGCGCTCGGCGCCGGTCTGGCCGTTGCGGCACCTGCCCTGGCGGTTGACGCACCGGCGACCGGCAAGCCCGCCCAGCAGACGCCGCAGAAGGCCAAGCGGGCCAGCAAGCGCGCCCAGACTGACGCGAAAAAGGCAGGCGCCAAGGCCAAAACAACGGCCAAAACCAAGCCGCAATAGACCGGCTGGGCCCTGTGGAGGCACCGGAATGTCTTGTATTTTTCGCTTTAATGCTTATGTAAAAAGCCATCGGGCGCCGCTGTTGCCCGATCCGTCCCGCCCTCGCGTGACGGCCGCAGTATCTATCGACGGGCTGCCTTTCCCGTGCCAAACGGGGGCGACCTGTCCGGAGTGTTCATGACCAAGGAAGCCCTGATCGAATTCGACGGTACGGTCGTCGAAGTCCTCCCGGATTCGCGTTATCGCGTGAAACTCGACAACGGCCACGAGACGATGGCTTACGTCGCCGGGCGGGTGAAAAAGAATCGCATCCGCATCATCGCGGGCGACCGCGTGATGCTCGAGATGACGCCGTACGATCTGTCCAAGAGCCGCATCACGTTCCGCCACCGTGACGAACGCGCCGCACCGGCCGGTCAGCCGCGCCAGCAATGGCGGCGCCGATGATTCCGACGCCGTTTCAGCTGAGCCGGCTCTACGCCCAGGGCTGGAAGGCCGGGATGGCCTGCGAGGTCGATGGACCGATCGCGGCCGTCCTCGCCCGCGCTGACAAGCTCAATCCCTGCACCGCCGACCTCGAGCGCGAGAAATGGACGCAAGGCTTCACCGAAGCCGTGCGCCGCAAGCTCGACGGCCCCCAGCGGCGGCGGCGCCAGGTCTGATCGTCTCATCTAGATCCCCTGATCCGCGGTCCCGCTGATCCAGGTTCCTGAAGGAAGTCCCGCCGCTTTGTCGCGGCCCGCCTCCTTGTGGCAGACCTGGGCGCGCACTAAGCTTCCCGGCAACGGAGGAGCACATGCGCGGCCATCACGATATGGGCGGTCTGCCGGCGGGCCCGGTCGACCGCGACGAGCACGTGAAACAGGCGTGGGAGAAGCGCGTCGACGCGCTGGCGCGCCTGCTCTCGCAAAAGAAGCTGCGGCGCGTCGATGAAGCGCGGCGCGCCATCGAAGCGCTGCCGCCGGATGCCTACGACCGCATGAGCTACTACGAGCGCTGGATGGCGGCCACGGCACAGCTGTTGCTCGAGCGTGGCGTCATCACCTCGGACGAGCTCGGCCGCAAGATGGACGAGGTTCGCGCCCGCGAGACGGCGCGATGAGCGCGCCCGCCGCCGACACCGCCGTCCCCGCCCGCTTCAAACCCGGCGACCGCGTTGCCGTGCGCTCTGCCGATCCGCCCGGCCATATCCGCACGCCCTGGTACATCCGCGGCCACACCGGAACCGTCGAGCGCCTCTGCGGCGCGTTCCCCAATCCCGAGGAGCTCGCATTCCACCGCCCCGGCCTGCCGGCGCAGCCGCTCTATCGCGTGCGCTTCCCGCAAGCGCAGGTCTGGCCGGATTATCGCGGACCGGCGCACGACACGATCGAGATCGAGATCTTTCAGCACTGGCTCGAGCCGGTGCGATAGGAGCCGCCATGGCCAACGAAGCCCATCCGCACCATCACGATCACGCACACGGGCACGACCACAAGACCCATCCGCACCCCAAGCAGCCCGACCTCGAGGATCAGCCGCTCGGCTATTACCAGATCATGGAGATCGCGGTGCGGGAGCTCCTCATCGAGAAGGGCATCGTCACCGCCGACGAGATCCGCCAGGCGCTGGAGGTGATCGACTCGCGCACGCCGGCCATGGGCGCCAGGATGGTGGCCCGCGCGTGGACCGATCCCGCGTACAAGGCGCGCCTGCTGGCGGACGGATCGGCCGCGGCGCAGGAGCTCGGCATCGATTCGAGCGAGGTGAAGCTCATCGTCGTCGAGAACACGGCGAAGCTGCACAACGTCGTCGTCTGCACGTTGTGCTCCTGTTATCCAAGGCCGATCCTGGGACTCCCGCCCGACTGGTACAAGAGCCGGGAGTATCGCAGCCGCGTGGTCCGCGAGCCGCGGGCGGTGCTGCGCGAGTTCGGCACCGACATCCCCGATGACGTGGAGATGCGCGTCCACGATTCGACCGCGGATATGCGCTACCTTGTCCTGCCGGAGCGGCCAAAGGGCACGGAAGGATGGGACGAGGCGAAGCTCGCGGCGATCGTCTCGCGCGACTGCATGATCGGGGTGACGAAGCCGCGGCTGGGCTGAGCGTCACACTTTGTGGCCGTAGAGCCAATCCAGCATCGAATAATCGTCGTGCGCGCGCCGCAGCATCATGTCGTTGCGGACCATGGCCGGGATGCCCTCGAGGTGGAAGAAGGCACCCATGGCGCGCGCGGTGAGCTGCACGCGCGCGGTGCGCAACCGCCGCTCCGCCTCGTAGGCCACGAGCGCCTTCGCGGGCTCCGTCCCCCCGCCCACGTGCCGGGCCAGGCATAGCCCGTCCTCGATCGCCTGGCAGGCGCCTTGGGCGATGTACTGGAACATCGGATGCGCCGCATCGCCCAGGAGCCCGATGCGGTTTTTGGTCCAGGTCAGTACGGGCAGCCGGTCGTGCATCGGCCATCGTTTGTCGCGCCACATCACCTTGATGCAGCCCTGGACGTACTCGCAGGTCTGCGCGTAATGCGCGTCGAGTTCCTCGACCAGCCCCCACTGGTCTGACCCAGGCACGTAACGCTTGCTGCGGAACACGGCGACCTGGTTGTAGAGCTCGCCCCGGCGGATCGGATACTGGACGAAGTGCATGTCCGGACCGATCCACATCACCACGTTGTCGAGGCCCGCGTGCCGCGACATCTGCTCGATCGGCAAGGTCCCGCGATAGGCCACGTACCCCATGCAGACCGGCTCGTCCTTGACGATGGCGCCGCGCACCGTCGACCACAGCCCATCCGCGCCGATCAGAAGCTCGGTCTCGTACACCGTCCCGTCGCTGAAGCGCGCCCGCGCCGCGTCGCCGAGATCCTCGACCGAGGCGAGCGTGCGGCTGGCCTCCAAGGTGATCAGCTTATTCGCCTTGCAGGCCTCCAGCAGGACGGACAGGAGATCGCTGCGGTGCATGACGATATAGGGATGACCGTAGCGCTTCTGGAACGCTTCGCCGAGATCGACCGCCGTGATGCGCGTCCCGCTGAGCGCATCCATCCACACGAGCCGGCTCGGATAGACGGCATGCTTGGCGATCTCGGGCAGCACGCCGATGCGATCGAGCACTTGCATCGCGTTCGGAGCCAGCTGGAGCCCGGCGCCGATCTCGCCGAATTCGGGCGCCTTCTCGACCACGTGGACGCGCCGCTTGTGCAGGGCGAGCGCCAGCGCCGTCGTAAGTCCGCCGATACCGCCCCCGACGACAAGGGTGTCTAGCCTGGCCATGGGATCCTCCTGCTGCCGGCGGCCAGAATGCTCCGTGTACTGATTAATTTCAAGGGACCCGCGTCCGGCGGGCGCCGAGACTGGGACATCCTGGCCCGCGGGATCGTCGGCTCGGCACGGTCACGACGCCGTCAGGCCGGGTAACCGCGCTAGAACTCGTCGCCGCCGGCGGAGGTGCCGGGCGCCCCGGGCTGCGCGGTCTTGAGCGGCGTTTCGCGCAACATCATGACGACGATGACCGTCACGACGGCGATGGCGGCGCCGACGCGGAACACGTCGTGGAAGGCGTTGGTCATCGCGTCCTCGACGGCATCGCGAAGCTGCGGCGGCACCTGAGCCAGCGCTTGCGTGCCGGCGCGCAGGAGCTGCACGCTCGCGTCCTTGCCCAGCGCCTCGTGCCCGCCGACGGTGACCAGCAGCGCGTTCAGACGTGCGATCAGGACCGCAGTGAACAGCGCCACGCCGAACGATCCGCCAAGCGAGCGGAAGAACGAGATCGACGCGGTCGCCGTGCCGATGTCGCGGAAATCGACCTCGTTCTGGATCACCACCATCATCACCGGCCCGACGAGGCCAAGACCCCCGCCGCAGAGCGCGATCACGGCAGCCGCATAGATGAGCGAACTCGACGGCGTCACGGTCGAGAGCAGCAGCAGCGACACCGCGGTCAACGCGACGCCGATCGCCGGATATATCTTGTAGCGGCCGGTACGCGCCACGAGCCGGCCCGTCGCGATCGCGCAGATCGACATCGCACAGGTGAGCGGGATCAGCACCAGGCCGGAATCGGCTGCCTGGAGCTCGAACACCATCTGCAGGAACAGGGGGATCAGGATGATGGCGCCGAACATGAGGAGCGCCGCCAGGAGATTGATCATGTTGCCGAGCACGAAGGCATGATTGTAGAACAGGCGCGGCGGCAGGATGGGCTCGCTGGCGAAGCACTCCTGCAGGACCGCAAGCCCCAGCAGCACCACGGCCGCCACGGCCAGGAGCTCGATCTCGGTCGACGCCCAGGGGTATTCGTTGCCGCCCATGGTCGTGACCAGGAGGATGCAGCACACGGAGGCCACGATCAGCATGGCACCGGGATAATCGATGCGGTGCCGGATGCGGCGGGTGACCAGGCGCTTCAACGTGCGCTGAGCCATGTAGAGCGCGCCGATGCCGATCGGCAGGTTGATCCAGAACACCCAGCGCCAGGACAGGTGATCGGCGAACAGGCCGCCGACGACCGGGCCGATCACGGCGGCGATCGCGAACGACGACGCGATGTAGGCCTGATAGCGGCCGCGCTCGCGCGGCGAGATGATGTCGGCGATCACCGCGTGGCCCATCGAGATCAGCCCCCCGCCGCCCAGGCCCTGCAGGGCGCGGAAGAGGATGAGCTGCGGCATGGTCGTCGCCACCGCGCACAGGATCGACGTCAGCAGGAAGATCGTGATCGCGATCTGCAACATGATCCGGCGACCGTACAGGTCCGACAGCTTCCCGTAGATCGGCGTCGCCGCCGTCGACGTCAGCAGATACGACGACACGACCCACGACAAATGCGCCACGCCGTGCAGGTCCGCCGCCATGCGCGGCAGCGCCGTCGCGACGATCGTCTGGTCGAGAGCCGCGAGGAAAAAGCCCAGCATCAGCCCGACGAGCACCGTGACGGTCTCGCGATGCGAAAAACGCGGCAGCGTCGCCTCGGCCGGCGGCGCGGCTGCGGTGGAATCGGGCGGGGACATCGGGGCCAATTTACAGCCGAAACAGCGCTTTTTGCACAGCCTGAACGAACATGCCTGGGTTGCGCGGGGGCGCCGCGGCCGGGCCGTATTGGAACGGGTCCATAGCTTGCCCGTTATACCGCATATGTTCTACGACCGCGCCGCCGACCTCGTACGGCTCATCTACGACGGCCGGATCGACGGGCCGCCCGTCCTCGACATGGATGCGTATTTTCCCCGCGGCGCTGCGTTCGCCAGCGCGTGGCGCAGCATCCGCGACGAGGCACACGACGTCGCCAGGCGCCTTCATCAGGTTCCCCGCTTCCACGACATCATGCGCGAACAGGCATCGATCTCCGCCAACGACGGCCGCGACTGGCGCATGTTCGTTCTCAAGGCTTACGGCAGCGAGGTGCCGAACAACATGTCGGCGTGTCCAGCGCTGGCACGGCTGGTCGAGGACTCGCCCGACGTGCTGTCCGCATCGATTTCGTTTCTTGCCCCGGGAAAGCACGTGCCCGCGCATCGGGGCCCGTTTCGCGGCGTGCTGCGCTTTTATCTCGGCCTGTCGGTTCCGCGCACCGACGACGGCCGGCCGGCGGCCGTGCTGAGGATCGCGGACACCGAATACCGGATCGGCGACGGAGATTGCCTGCTGTGGGACGACACGTTCCCGCACGAGGTGTGGAACGACAGCCGCGAGCTGCGCAGCGTGCTCCTGCTCGATGTGTGGCGGCGCGACATGCCGATCGACATGGTGCTGTTCTCGAAGGCGCTGATCGCGCTCGTGCGCACGGGCATCCGCGTCCGCGGCGTCGCGGCCTAAATACGGCCTTATTTCCCGCTCAGAAGAAAGCGCCTGCCTTGCGCGTTGTCCGTGTCGTTCATGTCACGGCGGACAGGCACATACCTTGGTAACGCGCCAGAACGATTGCGCCCCGCCTCAACCGGTTCTAAATGCTCATGAGCCACATGTTCGGACTCTTCAAACGGCGAAAGGCAAACGGAGCGGCGGCGCACAAAGGCATGGTGCCGCCCATCTCGGCCGAACTGCGCGCGGCGCACGACCGCGAATTCGCCGAGCAGCTGCACCGGCGCCTGGCCGAAAAGAACGGGGCCGAAAAGAACGGGGCGACCGGCACGGGCAAGGTCGAGCCGATCTTCAAAGGCAGCGCCCCGAAGCCGGCCACGGCGCCCGCCGCACGCGCCGAACATCGCGACGCCGAAGCCGCAGTGAAGCCCGATGCCAGGCCGCAGACGCCCCCGGCAGAGGACCGACGCAGGTTCGACGGCATCCGCGACGACATCCGCATGGACGGGCGTTGTGAGCCCGCGGCGGCGGCGCCGAAAGACCCCGCGCCGCGCGTTCGGCGCACCGAACCCTCTGCCGATGAGCCGCCGGCACGCACCGTCGAGTCGTTGCCGGCCTTGCCGCTGGTGATGCGCGCGGCTCAATTCGCGGCTGACCGCCACAAGGCGCAGCGCCGGCGCGGTGCGGCGCGCGAGCCTTACATCAACCATCTGCTTGAGGTTGCGGCGCTGTTGTCGGCGGCGACCGACGGACGCGATCCCGAGCTGGTGATCGCCGGCCTGCTGCACGATCTGATCGAGGACCAAGGCGTCGGCGCCGACGACATCGCGCGCCGGTTCGGCGTCGCCGTGGCCGCCCTCGTGCTCGAAGTGACCACGGACAAGAACCTGTCCGAGGAGGAGCGCACCCGCACCCACATCCTGCACGCGGCCCACAAGTCGCCGCGCGCCCGGATGCTGCGGATCGCAGACCTTACGAGCAATCTGCGCGCCTTGCGGCAAAGCCCGCCGGCCGATTGGTCGCTCGAACGGCAGCGCGACTATTTCCAATGGGCGCACGAGGTGGTCGCCCGCAGCCGTGGCCTCAGTCCGCACCTCGATGCGGCGTTCGACGAGGCGTACAACAAGGGCCCGGCACCTCAGGATACCGCGGACCTGCCGGCCACGTCCTGACGCCCTACGTGACATCTGCAGCCAGCGCATGGCTGTGAGCCGTGGCGCCGCGGAACCGTCACTTGCGGGGCGCGTCTGCCGGCGCTCCAATGGACGTTTCCGAAAGCGCCGCCATGGATGTCATCGAAGCTCCCGCCCCGCTGCTCGAAACCGCGTCGTCGTTTGCGATCCGCGCCCTGCTGCTGGCCGAGCGCCTCGACACGCGCGGTCTCGAACGCGACGACACGATCGCAACCATGCCGCTCACCTTGCGGGTCGGCCGCGCGGGCGGTGTCGCGTTTCTCTTCCGCTACGGCGTGGCCGTATTCGCCGGGCTGTCGGCGCTGGAGGAGGACGACGTCGTCCGCTCGCTGCGGCCGCGGCTCAGCGGCCCGCTCGACCCGCCGGAAACCGACCTGGTGCAGATCCTGGTCAAGCCGGACCGTGAGGACCAGGTGGATCCGTCGGGTGCGGTGATCCTGCGCCAGGGGTCGCCGGAGCGCCTGCAGATCGTCGCGAACGTCCTCTCCAAGAGCATCGTGCTGTCGCATTACGAGGCCCGCATCGCCGATGCGTTCGACCAGATCGAGCCGCTCGCCGACCGTCTGCAGCGCACCGGCGGCACGGGGTCGCAGGCGCGGCAGCTCCTGCAGCACATCGGGCGCGTGCTGCTGACGCAGCACCGGATGGTGGGCCGGGTCGAGGTCGAGGAGAAGCCCGACGTTCTTTGGGACCACCCGGAGCTCGAACGCCTCTACGCCCGGCTGGAGGACGAATACGAGCTGGCCGAGCGCAGCCGCGCCATGGAGCGCAAGCTGGCGCTGATCAGCAAGACCGTCGATACGCTCCTGGACCTGGTTCAGAACCAGCGCAGCGTGCGCCTCGAATGGTACATCATCGGCTTGATCGCGCTCGAACTTCTGCTCAGCATCGGCAGTCTGGTGCTCCACGGCGGACCCGGCTAGACGCGCTTGCTTCAGCGGTTGACGGAACGACTGCCGGTGTTCCGCGTTGGCCTCCGGGGCACGATGAAAGGGTCGTGCAATGGCTGGCCGCACCTATATCGCCGCTATTTGCGTCTTGTGCCTCACCGTCCTGGCGCCGGCGCCTTCGGCGTGGCCGCACGGCGATGCCGACTGGATCCGCCAGAACTGGTTCCGCTCGCCGAGCTCGGGCGTGCTCTGTTGCGGCGTCAGCGACTGCCACCGGCTCCCCAAGAGGGCCGTCGACATCACCGCCGCGGGTTACACGGTGAGCTTCGAGGGGCGCTCGACCACGATCCCCTTCGGCATGACGCTTCCCTCCAGTGACGACGACTTCTGGGCGTGCTGGCCGGCCGGCGGCGACGTGCGCTGCTTCTTCGCGCCGCCGCTGGGGACCTGAGCCCCGGGGGCTCGCGGCGGCCCGTCGGGCGGGCTAAACTCCAGGCCGCCCACACATCGGAGCGAGCATCCGGAGCAGGCCCATGGACATCGGCAAGATCGTGCATCTCGAACACGTCAACGTCCGCATTCCCGACCAGCGCATCGCGACCATTTTCTACGTCTCGGGTCTCGGTCTGACGCGCGATCCCTACCTCATGACCGGCATCGACAACATGTGGGTGAATGTGGGGCGCAGCCAGTTCCACATGCCGACCGGTCAGCCGCAGGTGCTGCGCGGCCATGTCGGGCTGGTGCTGCCGAGCCGCGAGGGCCTCCTGCAGCGCCTGGCGAAGGTACGGGGCACCCTCGCCGACACACGGTTCGCCGTGCGCGAGCACGAGGACTACGTCGAGGCCGTCTCGCCCTGGGGCAACCGTCTGCGCTGTTACGAGCCGGCGCCGGAATTCGGGCCGATCCGCCTCGGCATACCGTATGTCGAGCTTGAGGTCCCGCCGGACTCCGCCGATGCCATCGTGCGCTTCTATCGCGAGATCTTCGAAACGCCCGCAGAGGTCCGGGACGGCAAGGGCGGGCGCCTGGCCCGCGTCGTCGTCGGCAAAGACCAGTATCTCCAGTTCCGGGAGACCGACGCGCCGCCCCCGCCTTATGACAATCACCACATCCAGATCTACGTCGCGAACTATGCCGCCACGCACGATCGTCTGGACAAGCTCGGTCTCGTGACCGAGATCAGCAACGAGCACCAATATCGCTTTACGGACATCACGGACCTGGCACAGCGGCGCACGCTGTTCGTGCTGGAGCACGAGGTACGCAGTGTCCGCAACCCGCTCTACCGGCGCCCGCTCGTGAACCGCAACCCCGATCAGACGAACATGTCCTACACGCCCGGCGCGGACGCGCTGTCGTGGGAGCTCGCCCCCGCTGAATGAGAGGGGCCTGAGCCGTCAGTCCTGCGGTGCTCCGACCGTGTCGGCCATGTAGGCGCCGCGCTGGCCGAGCGGACGTGGCCGCCCGGTCGTGGTGTCGCGCATCGTCTGGTGCTCCATCTCCGCATCGAGCTCGGCGCCGAGCAGCACCACGATGTTGGAGATCCAGATCCACGTCATGAACACGATGGCGGCGCCCAGCGAACCGTAGGTCTTGTCGTAGTTGCCGAACGATGTCGTGTACCAGGAGAACAGCATCGAGGCGGCGATCCATAGCACCGAGGCGACGATGCTGCCCCAGCTCACCCATCGCCATCGGGCATCCTCGCGGCTGGGCCCGTACCGGTAAATGACCGCGACCCCGAGCGCGATGAACACGAGGAGGATCGGCCAACGCAGATTGTCCAGGAGCTGCGTAGTCGCCGCATCCAGGTGGAGATAGGAGAGAGCCACCGGCAGCACGGCGACCGCCGCGAGCGCCAGGAGGCCGGAGGCGAGCATCCCGGTGGTGAAGGCGAGCGCGATCGCGTTCAGCCTGACGAACCCGCGCTTCTCAGTCTCGTGATAGACGATGTTGAGCGCATCCAGCAGCGCCTTCATGCCCGAATTGGCGCTCCACAGGGAGATGAGGAGGCTCAGGGCGAGGGTCACACCAAGGGTCGCCTGGCCGTGGCCGATCAGCGTCTGCATTTCCTCGCCCATGATATTGAGCACGTCGGGCGGCAGGATCGCCCTGAGATTGTTCACGTCGTCGGCGATCACGCTGGGGTCGGCAAACAGACCGTAGATTGAGACCAGGGCGGCCAGCCCCGGAAAAATCGCGAGGATGGCGTAGAACGTGACACCGGCCGCCAGCGAAATGATCCGGTTCTCGCCGAGGCTCTTGTAGACCCGGATCGCAATATCGCGCCAGCCCAGGTAGGGAATCTCGGACGGCCCGCCGGCAAACCGGCCGCGAGCCCGAAATTCCGTCAGCCCGGGCGCCAGCCCGCGGCGCGACCGTGCGCGCTTGCGGACAACACCCGACAACAGCAACGCCGCCGTAATGCCGGTCGACAGCCAAGGCGGCGGGCCATGGCGCGCGGCGCTCCGCAGATGCGGCTCAAGATCGTCGCGGGCGCCGGGAAACCCCATGCGCGGGCGTTATTTGACGCCCGGCCGGACGGTCTGGTCCTGCTCGTGCGCGGCGCGGAGCGTCCCGGTCGGAAAGCCTTCTTCGTCGGCGGCGCGGGTGGCCTCGTCCACGACATGGCCCGCCTCTTCCTTCGCCGCCTCATAGGTCCGCTCGGCGACGTGCTTCGCCTTTTCGACCTGCTCGGCCGCGGCCTCGCGGGCGCGTGCCTTGACCTCATCGGCACGTTCGCCGAGCGCGCGGTTCTCCATCTCCGTCTCCGGCAGCGCCGCACCGAGTGCCGCCCCGATGGCCAAACCGAGACCGGCCGCGATCAGCGGCTGGTCCTGAATGAACTGCGCCAGCTGCGAGAGGCCGCTGCCGGTGCGCCGGCCGACGTCGCTCGCCGAACGGCTGAGCCCGCGAACGCCCCGCTCCAGCCCCTGTGCTGCGCCGTGAAGGGTGTCGGATGTCGCACCCGCGACGGTCCTTGCCATATCCGCAGTGACTTCCGCCATGGCCTGCACTCCTGATGTCATCTGTTGAGCAACGCCGTAGCCGCGCTCGGCGATCGTGGAACCGGCGCCAGCCACCGCGTCCCCCATGGCATCGCCGGCGCGATACGCCGCATCGGTCGCGCGATATGCGGTGTCGGACACGGACGATCTGGCGCCGGCGAGGGCCCCGGTCACGGCATCACCGGCCTGATGTGCCATATCGCTGGCGCGCTGCGCTGTATCGCCCAGGGCCGAGCGGACGCTCCGGGCCGCGCCTGCGGTCGTGCGCCCGGGGCTGGCTGATCCGCGGTAGCCCGTGCCGGCGGCGGCATCCCCGGGATCTTGCGCGGCCCCACGGACGCGCGAGGCGACGCGCTGCGCGGCATCCGAAACGGCACTCGTGGCGCGCGCCGCTGCATTGGAGAGGCCCGAGGCCGACATGGACCCGCTCCCTCCGTTCCGCTCGCCGATGATGAGCCACGCGATCCCCGCGCCGACCAAGGCGCAGGCCAGCGGGTTGTCGCGGATCTGGCGGCCGAAATTGCGCGCGAAATCGCCCGCAGCCCCGGCTCCTACCACGTCGACCATCTGGTCGACGAGCTCGCCCGGCGAGACGCGGTCGCGCAGTTCGTCGAGAAGCTCGGCAACCCGCGTGCGCGTGCTCTCGCTTTCACGCTCGAGATGATCGAGAGATGTCATCGGGGCGAGACCTGGTATTTGGCGACGGCGGCGTCGCGTTGCAGCTGTTCCACGGTTTTCGTCGGCGCGAGATTCTGCGCTTTCAGCCGGACGGCGCCGATCACGAACAGGACGATCGAGACGATCAGCGCCGCCCCGCCGAGGATGACGGCGGCCTGCCAGGGGGTAAAGCCCGCCTGGTTGACCATCGCGTCGACGCCCGCCTCGAGCAGGATCACGAGCGCCGCAATCGCCAACACGGCGCCGAACACGATCAGCGCCAGCCCCATGCCCGCCATGGTGATCTTCGCCGACACCTCAGCGCGCGCGAGGCGTACCTCGCTGCGCATGAGGTTCGAAAATTCCTTCAGCAGGTCGACGATGACGTCGGAAACGCCTCGACTGGGGATGGTGGCCACGCGCGCCTCCTCTTCCGTTATTTCGGCATTCCAGGCCCGGCCATTCCGGGATTCACCCCGCCGGTGGAGCTGCCGCCCTGTGGAATTCCGTAGGCCGTGCCGCCGGTGGCGCCGGGGTCGTACGCGCTGTCGCTCTCCCGGCCGCCGCTATGGTCGCCGGGCCCGCGGTCCGTGCTGGCCGAGCTCTTCAGAAACCGCGTGAGCGCGAAGCCTGTCAGCACGGCACCGGCCAAAAACGCCACCGGCTGACGCCGCGCGAAGTTGGCCGCGATTTGCAGCAGGTCGTCGATGCTGCGCTCGCGAATGGCCGCGGATGCGCGCTCGATGCCGCCCGCCGCCTCGTGGATATAGCCCGACGCCTGCCGCGGCAGTTCGGGTTCCAGCCGGTCCGCCGCATCGTGGACGGCGCGCGCCACGGCATCCAGCCGGTCGGCTCCCGCCGTCTTCTGCTCTTCGGCCAGGTGCCGGACCTTGTCCGTCGCGGGCTCGATGACGTGGGCTGCCTGTTCCTTGATGGTTTCGCCGGTCGACGACATGAGACGCCTCCTTCGGTCCCCTCGACCGATCCCGTCGCCGGAGCGTCGAATCGTGAACGGCGGACCGTGATATTCCCGGACAACTCGCGAGATCGCTTGTAGTTCCGGGCTACGGTCGCCCAGGCGTTTCAGACCGGGGGCGTTTCCGCTTGCCCGGCCCACGGAGATGTGGCCTATACCCCGGCCTATGGATGCCGCCTCTGCACCTTCGGACATGGCGCCGTACCTGGCCGCGGGCCAGTTCGTCGACAGCGGCCATCCCGCTGTCGCCGCGTTCGCGCGCGACACCGCCGCCACCGCCGCCCCCGTCGACGCCGCGATCCGGCTGTACTACGCGGTGCGCGACGGCATCCTCTACGACCCGTATCGCCCGTTCGACGACCCCGCCACGTACCGCGCCTCGGCCGTGCTGGCGGAAGGCCGCGGCTATTGCGTCGGCAAGGCCGCCCTCCTCGCCGCCGCGGCGCGGGCCATCGGCATCCCCTCGCGCGTGAGCTTCGCCGACGTGCGCAACCATCTCGCCACGCCGCGGCTGTTGGCCCTCGTCGGCACGGACCTGTTCATCTATCACGGCGTGACCGAGCTGTGGCTGGACGGGCGCTGGGTGAAGGCGACGCCGACCTTCAACCGCACCCTGTGCGACAAATTCCACATCCACCCGCTCGAGTTCGACGGGCGGCGCGACGCCACCTTGCATCCGTACGACCGCTCCGGACGGCAGCACATGGAATACGTGCGCCAGCGCGGTACCTACGCCGACGTGCCGACGGATCTTCTCATGAAGGTGATGCTGGAGACCTATCCCGGCCTCGCCAACTTTTCGAAGACCGCGCACGGCGACTTCGCCAAAGAGGCCCAGGACCTCGGCTGATCCCGGCTTGTGCCGGTTTTTTTGGCGGCGGACACGGAACCGATCCAGGCACCGCTCAGTTTTAT
>Ga0335069_10005703_pt1 | contig 18258 bp, 14 predicted proteins | sample Lox_Sample_11_FD_206714 | JGI IMG/M metagenome (GOLD analysis project Ga0335069, IMG submission 206714) | Soil microbial communities from Loxahatchee National Wildlife Refuge, Florida, United States - Lox_Sample_1.1 | ecosystem: Environmental > Terrestrial > Soil > Wetlands | place: USA... | reverse complement strand
CGACGGGCACGCCGATCAGCACCGCGAGCGAGACGATCACCGCGAGCCCCGAGATCCACACCGCGCGGCCGGCCGTGTCGAGCGTCGTGGCGACCGCATCGTGCACCGAGAGCCCGCGGCCGAGCTCCTCGCGGAAGCGCTGCACCATCAGCAGCGAGTAGTCGATCGAGAGGCCGAGCCCGAGGAAGGCGGCGACGTTGAGCGCGAAGATCGCGATCTCGGTGAAGTTCGCGCCGAAGCGCATGATCGCCGAGCAGCTCGCCATCGCGAAGCCGCCGATCGCGATCGGCAGCAGCGCCGCGAGCACGCTGCGGAAGAAGATCAAGGTCAGCACGGCGGCGACCGGCAGCGCCACCTTCTCGGCCGCAGCGAGGTCGTCCATCGCGATCACCTGGGCGAGCAGCGACGCCTGCACGTGTCCCCCGATCCAGACCTGGATCGGCGCCTCGACCTGGCGCAGCAACGGCTCGATGCGCGGGATCGTGCGGAGCTTCTCGGCGTTGGTGCCGGCGAGCGAGACGATCACCAAGGTCTCGTGGCCGTCGCGCGAGACCAGGCTCTCCTGCGCGGTCGAGTAGTAGGAGGTCGCGCCGACGACGTCCGGGTCGGCGAGCACGGGCTCGAGCATGTCGAGGATCTGCGCGCCGAAGAGCGAGTCGCGCACGTCGGCGTCGGGATCGCGGTAGATCGCGAGCACGTCGGCCGAGCCGATGCCGAAGCGCTGCTCCATCTCCTTCACCGCGAGATCCGACTCGCTTCCGGCCATCTCGTAACCGCCGGCCGGCAGGTGCGCGGCCGCGGAAGCGCCGTAGATACCCGCCACCGCGAGCAGCACCGCGAAGATCGCGAGCAGCACGCGCGGCCGATCCGCGATCCAGCCGCCGAGTCGCGCGAAGGGTGAATCGAGCGAGGCTTCGGAGCGCATCCCACTCCTTCCGGGCGTCTTCCGGGCGGACGGGATCCCGATCGCCCCCCCGATCTTGGGCCGTCGGGCAGGCTAACGATCCGGGAGAGGCGGCGCACCTATCGAGGCGTCAAGTCTCTATGCAGGCCGGTCAGATCGCGGGCGGCGGTGAGGATGCGATCGCGGAGAGCGCGCGGCCCATCTCTACGGTTGGCGGACTCGCACGGAATCGCGAGCATCGGGCGCATCGATGCGGGAACGAGAGGAGCGCGCGTGACTGGGCGGACCTGTCTCGCGATCGCGATTGCGATGGCTTCCGTGCTGACGATCTGTCGTCCGCTCGCCGCGCTGGAGTCCGCCGCGGAGACCGATCTCCTCCGCGATCGCGTCGAGCAGATCTACCAGAGCTCCGAGGCGAGCGTGGCGGGCGTGCCGATCGCGGCGCGGCACGCGCTGCCCGCGCTCTACGAGCGGCGCGGCTTCACGCGCGCGTGGACCGACGCGGCCGCGCGCGAGGGCCTTTTGCGCGCGGTCGCAGACAGCTACGCCGACGGGCTCCTGCCGGAGGACTACCTGAAGACTCCGCTCGAGGCGGCGCGCGCGCGGGCGGAGGCGCCGGACGCGACGCTCGACGCCTGGGTCGACTACGACCTGCTGCTGACCGATGCACTCGCGCGTCTCCTCTATCACCTGATCTTCGGCAAGGTCGACCCGCGCGACTTCGACGCGCACTGGAACTTCACGCGCGACGTCGGCCGCCAGGACCCCGCGGCGTTCCTCCAGGGAGTGATCGACTCGGGCCAGGTCTACGACCGCATCGAGGCGCAGAAGCCGCAGCACCGCATGTACACCGCGCTGCGTGCCGAGCTCGCGACCTTGCGCGGGCAGGCCGGACACGGCGGCTATCCGAAGCTCACGGCCGGTCCGACGCTCGAACGCGGCGCACACGACCGCCGCGTCGCGGCGCTGCGCGCGAGCCTCGAGGCGCAGGGCGACCTCGGGCACGCGGAGGTGCCGGATCCGCTCACCTTCGACGACGCGCTCGCCGCCGCGGTCGCGTCCTTCCAGCAGCGCCACGGCCTCGACGCCGACGGCCGCGTCGGCCCCGCCACGCGGCGCGCGCTCGACGTGCCGATCGGCGCGCGCATCACCGAGGTGCGCGTCAACCTCGAGCGTGGGCGCTGGCTGCTGCACAACCTCGCGCCGACCTTCGTCGTCGTGAACGTCGCGGGCTTCCAGGTCTACTACATCCGCGACGGCGAGCTCACGTGGAGTGGTCGCGCGGTGGTCGGCAAGCCCTACCGCAAGACGCCGCTCTTCCGCTCGAAGATGACGTACCTGGTGCTGAACCCGACCTGGACCGTGCCGCCAACCATTCTCGCGCAGGACGCGCTGCCCGCGCAGCGCCGCGACCCAGGCTACCTCGAGCGCAAGGGACTGCGCGTGATCGATTCGCGCGGCGCCGTGGTGCCGACCTCGTCGATCGACTGGGCGCACGCGACACCGAAGAGCTTCCCCTACATGCTTCGTCAGGATCCCGGGCCCGACAACGCGCTCGGCCGCGTGAAGTTCATGTTCTCGAACTCGTACTCGGTGTATCTCCACGACACGCCGAGCCGCAGCCTCTTCGAAAAGAGCGAGCGCGCCGCGAGCTCGGGCTGCATCCGCATCGAGAACCCGCTCGAGCTCGCCGCGCTGCTGCTCGAGGGTCAGGCGGGCTGGGACCGCGCGGCGATCGACCGCGCCATCGCGGACGGAAAGACGCAGACGGTGACGCTCGCGAAGCCCGTTCCCGTGCTGCTGACCTACTGGACCGCGTGGGTCGGTCGCGACGGCATGATGCAGTACCGCGACGACGTCTACGGCCGCGACGCGAAGGTCGCGCACGGGCTCGCCGAGCCGTTCAAGATTCGCCCGCCGCGCGAGTAGCCGCTCGCGTGCCCGACGAGCCTGACGACTCGCCCTTCCCGGATCCGGTCGTGATCCCGATCGGAGACTCCCTCGATCTGCACCACTTCCTGCCGCGCGAGATCGAGAGCGTGCTCGCGGGCTACCTCGAGGCGGCGGCGGAGCACGGCTTCCGCGAGGTGCGCGTGATCCACGGGCGCGGTCGCGGCGTGCAGCGCGCGCGCGTCCACCGCGCGCTCGCGCAAAGCCCGAATGTGCTCCGCTTCGAGGAGGCGCCCGGCGATCGCGGCGGCTGGGGCGCGACGCTCGTCTGGCTGCGGCCCGCGCGCATGCCGGGCGGCGAAGCGTGATAAGGTCACGCGGCCTTGCGTTACCTCTCCCGACTCTTCGAGCAGAACCGCGCCTGGGCCGACGCGACCCTCGCGCTCGACCCCGACTTCTTCGCGAAGCTCGCGCGCCAGCAGTCACCCGAATACCTCTGGATCGGCTGCTCCGACAGCCGCGTGCCGGCGAACCAGATCGTCGGGCTGCTGCCGGGCGACGTGTTCGTGCACCGCAACGTCGCAAACGTGGTCGTGCACGCCGACCTCAACTGTCTCTCGGTACTCCAGTTCGCGGTCGACCTGCTGAAGGTGAAGCACGTGATCGTGTGCGGTCACTACGGCTGCGGCGGCGTCGGCGCGGCCTTCCGCGGCGAGCGCCACGGGCTCGTCGACAACTGGCTCGGCCACGTGCGCGACGTGATGTCGAAGCACGAGCGGCGGCTCTCGCGCGTCGCCGATTCGGACGCCCGGCTCGAGCGCCTGTGCGAGCTGAACGTGATCGAGCAGACGCTCAACGTCTCGCAGACCACCGTCGTGCGCGACGCGTGGGCGCGCGGTCAGGAGCTGACCGTCCACGGCTGGATCTACGGCATCCACGACGGTCTGCTGCGCGATCTCGAGGTCAGCGCCGCGAACGCAGACGAGTTCGCCGGCCGCTACCAGGCCTCCGTCGCGCGCTGAACTCGCTGAAGCGGAGCGGAGCAGAGGCCCCTGCGGCGGCCATCTGTTCCTCCTCGGGGCCTCTGCTCCGCTCCGCTCAAGCGCAGACCCCGGTCCGCCGTTCCTTCGCCTGGGGGGAGAGCGGATTGGGCGGCGAGTTGCGCATGCGGAGCGTCCTGCGAGCGGCCGCCGTCTGCGGCGCGCTCGGGCTTGCGATCGCACCGCAAGCAAGCCGCGCCGGCGAGGCCCGGATCCAGATTCGCGACGCCGCCGGCGCGCCGGTCGAGGACGCGGTCGCGAGCTTGTGGCCGGCCGACGGCAGCCCGCCCCCCGCGTCGCCGCCCGCTCCAGCCAGCATGGACCAGCGCAACATCCAGTTCGCGCCGCACGTGCTCGCGGTTCAGCGCGGCGCGGCCGTCGACTTCCCGAACAGCGATCAGATCCGGCACCACGTCTACTCGTTCTCGGAGCCGAAGCGCTTCGAGCTGCGGCTGTACAGCGGCGTGCCCGCCGAGCCCGTCGTCTTCGACAAGGCCGGCACCGTCGTGCTCGGCTGCAACATCCACGACGACATGGTCGGCTTCATCCGCGTGCTCGACACGCCGTGGTTCGCGACGACGGGAGCCGACGGGCTTGCGCACATCGCGAACGTGCCGCCCGGCCGCTACCGCGTGGAGCTCTGGCATCCGCGCGCGCAGGACGGCGCGCCGGGCGCGCCGCCCGTGGTAGAGATCGCGAACGGCGCGCCGGCCGCGCTCGACGCGAGTCTGCCGCTCGGGCCCGAGCCGCAGCGCGACAGCTCGAAGCGCGCGCTGCGCGACCGGCTGCGGGGCGGGCCGTGAGCCGCGCGCTCGGCTTCGCCAGCTTCCGCGGCCGCATCCTCGCGCTCTTCATCGGCGTGATCGCGCTCGTGCAGATCGCGACGATGGTGGCGGGGCTCGTAGCGACACGGAGAAACGTCGCGCAAAGGCAGCGCGACGCGCTCTCGGTCGGCGGGCGCGTGGTCGAAGAGCTGCTCGCGTCGCGCGAGGGCCAGCTGCTCGATCGCGTCGAGATCCTGACCAGCGACTTCGCGTTCCGCGAGGCGGTCGCGACGGGCGACCGCGGCACGATCGAGTCGGTGCTCGAGAACCACGGCGGTCGCGTCGGCGCGAACCTGGTGGCGCTGCTCGGGCTCGACGGTCACGTGGTCGCGGGCGCGACGCCGATGGTCGGGACCCTGGTGGCGGGTCAGCCCGCGCCCGAGCCTTTCCGCAGTCTTCTACACCGCGCGGAGTCGGACGGCTGGGCGGCGGCCGCGGCGCTCGTCGCCGGGCGCCCGTACCAGCTCGTGCTCGTCCCGATCGAGGCGCCGCTGCGGATCGCGTGGATCGGCATGGGCTTCGCGATCGACGACTCGCTCGCGCGCGAGCTCGAGCGCCTGACCGCGCTCGACGTTTCTTTCTGGGGCGGAGCGCCCGGCTCGGAGCCGCGGCTCTTCGCCTCGACCCTCGGCTCCGAGGCGCGGCGCCTCTTGTCTCGCAGCCTGCCCGAGCACGAGCACGGCCCCTCCCCCGCCGAGCCCTTCGTGCTCGACGCGACCGATCAGCTCACGGTGTCGCTGCCGCTCGGCGACGCGCCGGAGTCGGAGCTTCGCGTCGTGCTCCAGAGCTCGCTGGCCGAGGCGCTCGCGCCCTGGCGCGTCGTGCGCGCGCAGCAGCTCGGCATCGCGGCCGCCGCGCTCGCGGTCTCGGTGGCGCTGGCGTTCGCTCTGGGACGCCGCATCACGCAGCCGGTCAATACCCTGGTGGCCGGCGCGCAGCGCATCCTCGGCGGCCGCTACGACACGGCGGTCGCGGTCACCTCGCGCGACGAGCTCGGCCTGCTGGCCCGCACCTTCAACGAGATGCAGGACGCGATCGCCGAGCGCGAGCGCCGTATCGTCCACAGCGCGCACCACGACGCGCTGACGGGGCTGCCGAATCGCACCGTCGCGCGCGAGGCGGTCGCGGAGGCGATCGCGCGCGCGCGTGCGTCGCGCCACGAGCTCGCGCTGCTGACGCTCGAGCTCGGCGATCTCAAGGCCGTGAACGACAGCTTCGGCTACGCGGCCGGCGACCGCGTGCTGATCGAGATGGCGACGCGGCTGCGCGTCGCGGCAGACGACGCGCCGCTCGTGGCGCGCCTCGGCGCCAACGTCTTCCTGGTCGCGCTCGAGGCGACGACGCCCGGCGAGGCGGAGTCCGAGGCGCGGCGCGTGACGCGCGCGCTGCGCGCGCCCTTCGACCTCGAGGAGGTGCGGCTCGAGCTCTCGGTGCACGGCGGCATCGCGCTCTGCCCGCACCACGGCGATCACGCCGAGACCTTGCTGCGGCGCTCGGACATCGGCCTCCAGGATGCGAAGTCGCAGCGCCGCGACGTGCTCGTCTACGAGCTCGGCCGCGACGAGCGCCACCTCGCGCAGCTGGCGCTCGTGCGCGAGCTCCGCCACGCGATCGCGGAGCGCACCCTGACCCTGCACTTCCAGCCGAAGATCGACATGCTGACGGGCGAGCTGACGCAGGCCGAGGCGCTCGCGCGCTGGACGCATCCTGAGCGCGGCCCGGTGCCGCCCGACGAGTTCATCCCGCTGGCCGAGCGCGCGGGTCTCATCTTCGACATCACGCGCCAGGTGCTCGACGGCGTGGCCAGGCAGTGGCGCGTTTGGGCCGATCGCGGCCTCCAGCTCGGAATCGCGGCCAACCTATCGGCGCACGACCTCGGCCGCGCGGAGCTGCCGGGCCTCGTCCACGGGCTGCTCTCCGCCTACGCGATGCCGCCCTCGGCGCTGATCCTCGAGCTGACCGAGTCCGCCGTGATGGAGGACCCCGCCTCCGCGGCGGCGGTGCTGCGCGGGCTGCGCGAGGCCGGCCTGCGCGTCGCGATCGACGACTTCGGCACGGGACACTCGTCGCTGTCGCAGCTCAAGCGCATGCCGGTCGACGAGCTGAAGATCGACAAGTCGTTCGTGCTCGGGCTCAAGCAGGCGTCCGAGGACGCGGCGATCGTGCGCTCGATCGTCGACCTCGGCCACCACCTCGGCCTCCAGGTCGTGGCGGAAGGCGTGGAAGATTTTCAGGCCTGGGACTTCCTGATGCAGAGCCGCTGTGACATGGTCCAGGGCTACTACGTGAGCCGCCCGCTTCCCGCCGACGCCTTCGAAGCCTTCGCTCGCGAGTTCGCGGAGCGCACGCGCTGATGCTCGCCCGCCGCGTCGCACGCGCGGCGCTCGCGGCGGCGCTGCTCGTGGTCGCGACCGTCGCTCGCGCCGACACGCCGCCCGCGTCGCCGGACGAATCGAACGCGCCGGCCGCGCCCGCGGACGCGACGCCCGCGGGGCCTGCGAGCGCCGATAAAGAAGGATGGGACCGCTGGAAGGAGGTCTTCGGCAGCGGCCGCCTGCTCGCGACGGGCGGTGTCACGCAGGTCGAGGGCTCGGCCGGCGGCGGGCTCGTGCCGTGGGCGGTGCTCGCGGGCTACGGCAGCGAGGACCAGATCGGCGGCACCGCCTTCTACACCCGTGTGCCCGCGGAAGATCTGATGATCCAGGCGTACGGGGGCGCGCTCTCGTTCCTCCAGCGCGTCGAGATCTCGGCGGCGGGCCAGACCGCCGACCTCGGCGGTCCGATCCACGAGGACGTCTCGCAGGTGATCTTCGGCGCGAAGGTGCGCCTGTTCGGCGATCTCGTGTACACGCCGTGGCCGACCGTCGCGCTCGGCGTGCAGTACAAGCGCAACCTCGACTACTCGATTCCCGAGTCGCTCGGCTCGCGCCACCGCGAGGACGCCGACTTCTACCTCGCGGCCAGCAAGGTCTTCCTGAACGGCCTGTTCGGATTCCCGGTGCTGCTCAACACGACCGTGCGCGCGACGCGCGCGAACGAGCTCGGCCTGCTCGGCTTCGGCGGCCCGCACCAGAACGAGTACGAGCCGATGTTCGAGGGCTCGGCGCTGCTCTTCTTCACGCGCCATCTGGCGATCGGCGGAGAGTTCCGGCAGAAGCCGCAGAACCTCCGCACGGTCGACGAGGACAACTGGGCCGACGCCTTCCTCGCGGTGTTCATCAACAAGCACCTCTCGCTCGTCGGCGGCTATGTGCGCATGGGCGACGTCGCGGTGTGGCAGAACCAGGACAGCTACTACCTGAACGTGCAGGCGGGATTCTGAGGATGCGGACACGATCCGCGATCGCGTGCGTCGCGCTCGCGTGCGTGGCGTGCGTCGCGCTCGCGTGCGCGCGTCCGCCGTGGAATCACGCGACCCTCTACGACGACCTCGGCGGCGAGAAGGGCGTCGCGCGCATCGTGTCGGCGTTCCTCGTCCGCCTCGCGAAGGACCCGATCTCGTCGCCGTTCTTCGCGAAGACCGACATGAAGCGCTTCGAGCGGCTGCTGAATGAGCAGCTCTGTCAGGTGTCGGACGGGCCGTGCCGGTACAGCGGCGACAGCATGAGCGACGCGCACCGCGGTCTCGGCATCGGCGACACCGCCTTCACCGCGCTCGTGCAGGACCTCGAGATGGCGATGGACGACGTGCGCGTGCCCTTCCAGATCCAGAACCGCCTGCTCGCGCGCCTCGCGCCGATGCACGACGAGATCGTCGAAGGCGATCCGTGCAGCCCGTTCGCGTGGTCGGCGGAGAAGAAGGCGCGCTGCGCGAAGCTCGAGGCGATGCGAAAGGCGAGCGCGCCCTGATCTCCGGTCAGTCCGGTCTTCGCGCGGCGGGCGCGAGACGCCGCGCGAACAGGGCGAAGAGCCGCTCCCAGTGCCGCTCCGCGGACGCCTCCTGGTAGACGTCGCGCTCCGGGAAGGCGAAGCCGTGGTGCGCGCCCGGGTACCACTCGATGCGGTAGCTCACGCCGGCCTTGGAAAGCTGGGCCTCGAGCAGCGCGATCTGCTTCGGGCTCGCCCAGCGGTCGACCTCGGCGCACGCGAAGTAGATCTCGCCCTCGATGCGCCCGACGCAGAGGTGTGCCGAGTCGGGCTCGTGCGTGACGAGCCGCGCCCCGTAGATCGACGCGACGGCGGCGAAGCGCTTCGGCCAGGCGGCTGCGGCGGCCAGGACGAACGGCCCGCTCATGCAGTAGCCGACAGCGCCGATCGGTCCGGGACGCGCCTCGGCCTGCGAATCGACGAATCGCAGCAGCGCCTCGGTGTCCTCGACGACGAGCCCGTTCGAGAGGTGGCTCATCATCTCGAACATCCGCTGCATGCCCTCCTCCGTGCGCTCCATCCGGAACTCGCGAGTGCGCCGGTAGTAGAGATTCGGGAGCACGACGAAGTAGCCGACGCTCGCGATGCGCCGCGCCATGCGGTGCAGCTCCTCGCGCTTTCCCGGCGCATCCATGTAGAAGAGCACGACGGGGAACGGGCCGCCCTCTTCGGGATGCGTCACGAACGTGTTCATCGCGCCGTCGCGGGTCTGGATGTCGGTCTCGTAGTCGATCATCGGAGCACTCCTCGCTAGCCCGCCGATGCGGAGGGCGGCACTGCGGGCGCCTTCGTCTCCGGAGGCGCCTCCTTCGCCACGACCTTCTGTCCCGCGCGCGCCTTCTGCACGCCGTCGACGATCACCTGCTCGCCGGAGACGAGCCCGTCCGCGATCTGCTGCATGCCCTCGTGGGACGCGCCGAGCGCGACCTGCCGCTGCTCGACGACACCGTCCGGCTTCACGACGAGCACGTAGGTGCCGCCCTGCTGGTCGAGCACCGCGCGCTGCGGCACGAGCACGGCGTTCTGCACGTCCGGGAAGACGACGACCACCCGCACGAACTCGCCGGGCTTCAGCAGGCCGTCCGGATTCGGAACGATCGCGCGCACCGCCACGGTGCCGCGAGTCGGGTCGACGGTCGGGTCGACGTAGTCGATGCGGCCCGCGGATGGATACGACGTACCGTCGCCGAGGAGGAGCTTGACCGGCACGGCCTCGCGCTGCGCGGGCAGCGGACCGGCCGCCGCGCTCCGCAGCACGTCGAGGCGATCTCGCTCGGTCGGCGCGAAGTCGACGTGGATCGGGTCGATCTGCACGATGCGCGCGAGCACGGTGTCCTGTCCCGACTCGCCCACCAGGTTGCCGACGTCCACCAGCGCGCGCCCGATGCGGCCTGCGATCGGCGCACGCATCTCGGTGTAGGAAAGATTCAGCTCGGCGGCGCGCACGCGCGCCTCGGCGGACGCGATCTCGGCCTCGGACGCGTCGCGATCGGCGCGGCGCGCGTCGAGCACGGATTCGCTCGTGATCTTGGTGTCGACCAGCTCCTGCGCGCGGTCGAAATCGCGGCGCGCGCGCTCGGCCGCCGCGCGCGCGCGCGCGAGCTGGCCCTTCGCCTCCGCGAGCTCGACTTGATAGGTGCGCGGGTCGATGCGAAAGAGAAGCTGCCCCTCCTTCACGAACTGCCCATCCTCGTAGAGCTGCTCGTTCAGGTAGCCGCGCACGCGCGCACGCACCTCGACCGCGTTGACGGCGCGCACGTTGCCGACGTACTCGCGCCGGTCGGGCACCGATCCCGTGCGCGCGGTCTCGACGACGACCTCCGGCGGCGGCGGACCTCCCGGCCCCTCGCCGCGCCCGCAGTCGGCCAACGTCGCCAGCGCGGCGGCGAGCGCCGCGAGCGATCCGGCGATGCGAGCTCCGCGCGTCATTCCACCGCTCCCTCGAGCCGCGCGCCGACACGCGCTCGCGTCCGCAGCCCCAGCCACTCGGCGGCGCTCTGGACGATCACGTAGAGCGCGGGCACCAGCACCAGCGAGAAGACCGTGGCGAAGAGCATCCCGCCGAAGACCGCCGTGCCGAGCGAGCGCCGCGCCGCCGAGCCCGCGCCGGTCGCGAGCACGAGCGGCACCACGCCGAGGATGAAGGCCAGCGCGGTCATCAGCACCGGGCGCAGGCGGATCTCCGCGGCCTCGCGCGCGGCATCGACCAGCGAGAGCCCCTCCGCGTGCCGGCGCTTCGCGAACTCCACCACCAGGATCGAATTCTTCGACGCGAGCCCGATCAAGGTCACCAGCCCGATCTGGCAGTACAGATCGTTCGCGAGGCCGCGCAGCGCCTGCGCAGCGAGCGCGCCGAGGAAGGCGAGCGGCACGACGAGCAGGATCGCGAAGGGCAGGCTCCAGCTCTCGTACTGCGCGGCCAGGAAGAGGAAGACGACGAGCAGCGAGAGTGCGAGGATGATGCGCGCCTGGTTGCCCGACTGCCGCTCTTGATAGGCGGTGCCGGTCCACTCGAACGACATCGAGGCCGGCATCACGTCGCGCGCGATCGCCTCCATGCGGTCGAGCGCCTGGCCCGAGCTGTAGCCCGGCGCCGCCTCGCCCTGGATCTTAGCGGCGCGATACACGTTGTAGTGCGGGATGTCGCGCGGGCCGGCGCTCCGCGAGAGCGAGATCAAGGTCGAGAGCGGCACCATCTCGCCGCGGTCCGAGCGCACCCACAGCCGCTTCACATCCTCGGGCGCCGAGCGCAGGTCGCCCTCGGCCTGCGCGTACACGCGGAAGAGGCGGCCGAAGCGATCGAAGTCGTTGATGTAGAGGCCGCCCATGAAGGCCTGCAAGGTGTCGAAGACGTCGTCCACGCGCACGCCGAGCGTCTTGGCCTTGGTGCGATCGAGGTCGACGTCGATCTGCGGCACGTAGGGCCGGAAGCTCGTGAAGAGGTTCCGCAGCTCGGGCGACTTCTCGCCCGCGTCGACGATCCGCTGCGTCACCTCCGCGAGCTGCTGGACCGGGCCGCCCGCGCGGTCCTGCAGCTCGAACTCGAAGCCGCCGACGCGCGAGAGGCCGCGCACCGGCGCCGGGTTCAAGGCGAAGACGCGCGCGCCGGGGATCGCCGCGAGCTGCGGGCGCACGTGCGCGAAGATCGCGTCGATCGATTCCTCGCGGCCGCGCTCGTCCCACGGCTTCAAGGTCACGAAGACCGAGCCGATGTTCGGCGGAAACGTGCCGGTCAGCGCGTCGAAGCCGCCGAAGAGATTCATGCCGACCACGCCCGGTGTCGCCATCAGGATGCGCTCGACCTCCTTCGCGACCGCGTCGGTGCGGTCGGTCGAGGCGCCGTCCGGGAGCTGGAAGCTGACGATGAAGTAGCCCTGGTCCTCGTCGGGCAGGAAACCGGTCGGCACGGCACGGAAGAGCCCGACGTTCGCAGCGAAGAGCGCGGCGAAGATCGCGAGCACGAGCGCGCGCCGCGGCAGCAGCGCGCGGACCCCCGTGTCGTAGCGGCGCACCAGCCCCGCGAAGCCGCGGTCGAAGGCGCGGAAGAAGGCCGGCTTGTGCTCGCGCTCGCGCCGCATCAAGAGCGCGCACAGCGGCGGCGAGAGGGTCAGCGCGTTGACCAGCGAGATCAACACGGCCGACGTCACCGCCAGCCCGAAGTACCGCAGCATCTGCCCGGTCGTGCCCGGCAGCAGCGCCACCGGCACGAACACCGCGCCGAGCACGAGCGAGGCGGCGACGATCGCGCTCGTCACCTCGCCCATCGAGCGGATCACCGCCTCGCGCCGCGAATATCCCTCCGAGAGCAACCGCGCGACGTTCTCCACCACGACGATCGCGTCGTCGACCACGAGCCCGATCGCGAGGACGAGAGCGAAGAGCGTGATCGTGTTGATCCCGAAGCCGAGCGCGGCCATCACCGCGAAGGTGCCGATCAGCGACACGGGGATCGTGATCGCGGGAATCAGGGTCGCGCGCCAGTCCTGGAGGAAGACGTAGACGACGAGGAAGACGAGCAACATCGCCTCGGCGAGCGTGCGGATCACCTCGCGCACCGACTCGGCGACGAAGCGGGTCGGGTCGTAGCGCACCATCTGCGCGACGCCGGGCGGGAAGCTGTGCGACATGCGCTCGAGCTCGGCGCGCACGGCCGCCGACACGTCGAGCGCATTGGCCTCGGGGAGCTGGAAGATGCCGAGCGTGACGGCGGGCTGGCCCGTGAGGCGCGTGAACCCCGCGTAGCTCTGCGCGCCGAGCTCCACGCGCGCGACGTCGCCGAGGCGCAGCAGCGAGCCGCCCGGTTCGGCGCGGATCACGATCTGCTGGAACTCCTCGGCGGTGGAGAGGCGTCCCTTCGTGCGCAGCGGGATGTCGAGCTGCTGGTTCTCGGGGTTCGGCGGCGAGCCGGCGCGGCCGGCGGCGACCTGCACGTTCTGCTCGCGCACCGCCGCGATGATGTCGCTGGCGGTGAGGCCTAGCTTCGCGAGGCGCTCCGGATCGAGCCAGATGCGCATCGCATAGCGCCGCTCGCCGAAGATGCCGACGTCGCCGACGCCCGGCACGCGCTTCAGCTGGTCGAGCACGTTGATCAGCGCGTAGTTCGAGAGAAAGAGCGCGTCGCGCGATCCGTCCGGCGAGAGCAGGTTCGCGACCAGGGTGAGGTCCGGCGACTGCTTGCGCACCGTCACGCCGATGCGCCGCACCTCCTCCGGCAGGCGCGGCTCCGACACCGACACGCGGTTGTTCACGTTGACGGCGGCGATGTCGGCGTCGCGGCCGAGCTGGAAGGTGACGGTCAGGTTCATCTGACCGTCGTTGGCGGAGGTCGAGCCCATGTAGAGCATCCCCTCCGTGCCGTTCACCTGCTCCTCGATCGGCAGGGTGATGGTGCGCTCGACCACCTCGGCGGACGCGCCGGTGTAGCTGGCGGAGACCTGCACCGTCGGCGGCGAGATCGGCGGGAAGAGCGAGACCGGGAGCAGCGGGAGCGAGATCGCTCCGGCGAGCGTGATCAGGATCGCGACGACCGCGGCGAAGATCGGGCGGTCGATGAAGAAGGCGACGAAGCCCGGCGCGCGCGGGCCGGGATCGTGCTGACCGTGGGGGGAGTGCGGCGCGGACACGGGTGCCTCGGTCTGGCTTCGGAGTGCGCGAGTCCGACGCCGGGCCGCATCATACCCACGTCGCGGATCGATCGCGCCGTCCGGCCCGCAGGCCGGGAATCAGGCCGCGTGGACGAAGGTCGCGTAGAGCGCCGCGAGAGCCGCCCCGCACGCCAGGAGCGCGAGCAGGATCGCGCCGACCAGCCAGCGGCGCAGCGAGCCGGTCGCGACCTCGACCTCCCGCTGCATCTCCTTGCGAAGGTTCGTCTCGAGCTCGCGCGCGAGCGCCTCGATCTGCTGCTGCGCGACGTGGAGCACGCGGCTCTCGCTCTGCTCGAGGCGCTTGTCCGTCTCCTCGCGGTGCGCGGCGAACGCGCGCTCGAGAGCGTCGAGGCGCGGTGTCGCGTCGGGGATCGGCGCGGGAGCGCGCCGCGACGCGACGAAGCCGGTCACGCGCTGCAGCCAGCCCGCGACCCGGCCGACGCGCGGCGGCCGCACCGGGACGAGCGCGCTCGTCACGCTCGTCGTCACGACCGGCTCGTGGATCTCGGGCTGCGAAGACATCGTCCCCCCTCTCCGCGGCGCGGGCCGCGCTCCCATCCTACCGCTACGTGCACGGGCGCGCGCCGGGCACGGGAAAGGATCCGAGGAAAGGATTACCGTCGCGGCCGAGGACCCATCCATGAAGCTCTGCACCTTCCATGCGACGGACGGGCATCGGATCGGCGTGGTCGCGGACGACGGCGTCGTCGACCTCGCCGAGGCGGCGCCGGAGCTGCCGCGCGAGATGACCGCGCTGCTCGCGGCCGGCGATGCGGCGCTTGCGCGCGCGTCGAGCGCCGCGGCGAAGGCGCGCTCGCGCCAGCCGCTCGATCGCGTGCGGCTCGCCGCGCCGATCCTGCGCCCGCCGAAGTTCCTTGCGATCGGTCTCAACTACGCCGATCACATCGCCGAGACCGGCCGCGAGAAGCCGTCGCTGCCGACCGTCTTCAACAAGCAGTCGACCTGCGTGATCGGTCCCGGCGACGCCATCCACCTGCCGCGCGCCTCGGACAAGCTCGACTACGAGGGCGAGCTCGCCTTCGTGATCGGGCGCCGCTGCCGCCACGTGCCGCGCGAGCGCGCGCAGGAGGTGATCGCCGGCTACTGCGTCGCGAACGACGTGACGGTGCGCGACTGGCAGATCCGCGTGCCGACCTGGACGATGGGAAAGTCGTTCGACACGCACGGACCGCTCGGCCCCTGGCTCACGACGCGCGACGAGGTCGGCGAGCCGCACGGCTTGCGGCTCCGCACCTGGGTGAACGGCGACCTGCGCCAGGACTCGAATACGAAGCACCTGATCTTCGACTGCTTCGCCCTGATCGAGCACCTGACCACCGCCTTCACGCTCGAGCCCGGCGACGTCGTCTCGACCGGGACGCCGTCCGGTGTCGGGATCGGATCGAAGCCTCCGCGCTACCTCGTCGCCGGCGACGTCGTGCGCATCGAGATCGACGGCCTCGGGACGCTCGAGAACCGCGTGATCGCGGAGCCGGATACGGCGCGCATCTGAAGAGGAACAGATGGCCGCCGCAGGCGCCTCTGCCTCGCACGCGAGGGTGACGCCGCCGCGGATCGCGTGGGGCGCGATCGGCGCCGTCGTCGCGGCGAAGCTCGCAATCCACGCACTGTCGAGCGGCCCCCTCGCGTGGGGCTACATGACGGACGAGCTCTACTTCCTCGACTGCTCGGACCGGCTCGCCTGGGGCTACGTCGATCATCCGCCCTTCTCCGTCGCGCTGCTCCTGCCGGTGCGTGCTCTCCTCGGCGATTCGATTCCCGCGCTGCATGTCCTGCCGGCGCTCTTCTCGGCGGCGGCCGTGCTCCTGACGGGAATCCTCGCGCACGAGTTGGGCGGCGGGCGCACGGCGCAGGGGCTCGCTGCGCTGGCTCTCCTCTCCTCTCCGGTGTCGCTCGCGCTCGGCACCTACTATTCGATGAATCCGATCGATCAGGCGCTGTGGGCGGGAGGCTTCCTGCTGCTCGCACGCATCCTGAACGGCGGGAGCGATCGGCTCTGGCTCGCGCTCGGATTGCTGGTCGGCGTCGGCCTGCTGAACAAGGTCAGCATGGCGTGGTTCGGCGCGGGGCTCGGCGCAGGACTCGTGCTGACGCGCGAGCGCAGGCGGCTCGCGACGCCGTGGCCGTGGATCGCCGGCGCGATCGCGATCGCGCTCGTGAGCCCCTTCGTCGGGTGGCAGCAGCAGCACGGCTGGCCCTTCTTCGAGTTCTCGCGCGAGGCCGCGAAGCAGAAGGTCGGCGCGGTGTCGCCGTGGGCACTGCTCGAGGGACAGATCCTCGCGATGAATCCGCTCGCGGCGCCGCTGTGGATCGCCGGGCTCGTCGCCAGCTTCACGAGCCCCGCGCTCGCGCGCTATCGCCCGCTCGCGTGGATCTTCGTCACCACCGTCGGAATCCTCGCCGCCTCCGGAAGCGCGCGCATCCACTATCTCGCGCCGGCATACCCCGTTCTGCTGGCCGCAGGCGCGATCGTCGTGGAGCGCGCCGGCGCGGCGCACCGCTGGCTGCCACGCGCGGCGGCGATCGCACTCGCGCTCTCGGGTCTGATCGCGCTCCCTCTGGTCGTTCCGCTGATCTCGCCGCCCGCCACCGTCGCCTACGAGAAGGCACTCGGCATCTCGCTGCCGCAAGAGCGCGAGTCGAGCGGAGTGCTGCCGATGCACCTTGCGCTCTTCCAACACGCTGAAGCGACGCTCGATGCGGTGACCCGCGGCTTCGAGACGCTCTCGCCGGAGGAGCGCGCGAGGGTCGAGATCCTCACGAGCAGCTTCGGCGAGACCGGCGCGATCGACCGGCTCGGTCCGCGTCGCGGGCTGCCGTCGCGCTCGATCGGGATCCACAACCAGTACTGGCTGTGGGGACCCGGCGACGCGACGGGACAGCTCATGCTCGTCGTGCACGAATCGCAGGCCGAGCTCGAGCGCTGGTTCCGCCAGTGCGACCGCGTCGCCGAGATCGAGTGCCCGTACTGCATGCCGATGCTCTCCGCGGAGTCCGTCTTCCTCTGCCGCGACGCGCGGCGTCCGCTGCGAGAGCTGTGGCCAGAGATGAAGCTGTACCGCTAGTCAGGCGGCAGGCTTGCAGGCTTCGTCCTTCGGCAGCTCGCGAGCCAGTGAGATCACCTCGACGCCATCCGTGAGGACGAGGACTTCTCTGCCGCCCCCGGCCTTCCAGCAGAGGCGGCGGAGGCGACCCGCGAGCGTTTCCTCGGGCTTGTCGGTCTCGAGAACCGTGGCCGTCACCGCCACATCGCGATCGCGAATCGTGCCTCGCAAGGTCACGCGAACGAAGGGATCGGAGCCGCCATCCCGGAGCTCGGCGTTGAACGCGGAGCCCGCGATCGAGACCGTCGCCTTCCCCTGCGCGACCCACCAATTCGATCCGGTCGAGGTCGCGCGGAACCAGCCCCAGTCCGTGTTCTCTCCAGCGAGTGCGGGAAGGCCTGCGAGCAGAACGATCCCGGGCACCGCTCGAGCAATCCGTTGGATCAGCTCGGACATGCGCGACCTCCGGCGGGGTACGGGCCGACTAACGCTTCGTCTTGCGAGCGCGGCCCGCGGACTTCTTCTTCGCGCCGGTCTTCTTCGCTGCGGGCTTCTTCTTCGCCGCGGGTTTCTTCGCGGTCGCCGCACTCTTCTTCGGGGCGCTCTTCTTCTTCGGCGCCGCGACGGCCTTCGGCGCTTCCACCTTCGCCTCCGGCTTCGTCGCGGGCGGCTTCACCGTCACGCCAAGTCCCGCGCGCAGGCGCGCCCACACCGCGGGGGTCGCACGCACGACCAGGCGCGTGCCGGTCTCGCCGTGCTCCTCCGAGACGACGCGCGCGTGCGCGTGCGCCTCGGCGACCCAACGCTGCTGCGCGTAGGGCACCGTGATCGTGCCCTCCTCGAGATCGCGCTCGAAGAAGGCGACGAGAGCCTCGCGCAGCGCGGCGACGTCGGCGGGATCCTTCGCCGAGCAGATCCGAGCATCGGGCCACTCGCGCGCGAGGCGCTCGCGCGTCGCCGCGTCGAGGCGGTCGGCCTTGTTGAAGAGCAGCCAGCGCGGGCTCTCGCTCGCGCCGATCGAGTCGAGCACCTCGCGCGTGACCTCGATCTGCGCGGGGAACGCCGCATCCGAGGCATCGACCACCTGCACCAGCAGGTCGCTGTCGCGCGCCTCGTCGAGGGTCGAGCGGAAGCTCGCGACGAGATCGTGCGGCAGGTTCGAGATGAAGCCGACCGTGTCCGAGACGAGCACGCGCGTCGCGCTCTCGGGGTGGAGCGCGCGCACCGTCGTGTCGAGCGTCGCGAAGAGCTTGTCCTCGACCAGCACGCCGCTGCCGGTCAGCGCGCGCATCCACGACGACTTCCCGGCATTGGTGTAGCCGACGAGCGCGACCGTGCTCTGATCGCTGCGCCGCTTGCGCCGCGTGCCCGACTCGCGCTCGATCGCCGCGAGCTCCTCGCGCAGCTCGGCGATGCGGTCGCGCACCTTGCGCCGATCGAGCTCGGAGGCGCTCTCGCCCGCGCCGCGGCCGCCGATGCCGCCGCCCTCGCGGTCGCGACCGCCGCCCGTCTCGCGCAGGCGCG
>Ga0335069_10005702_pt1 | contig 18258 bp, 21 predicted proteins | sample Lox_Sample_11_FD_206714 | JGI IMG/M metagenome (GOLD analysis project Ga0335069, IMG submission 206714) | Soil microbial communities from Loxahatchee National Wildlife Refuge, Florida, United States - Lox_Sample_1.1 | ecosystem: Environmental > Terrestrial > Soil > Wetlands | place: USA... | reverse complement strand
GGGATCGACACTACGACTCTGGGGATTATAGAACAGGTTGATATTGACCTTCCGATCATCGTCGACGATTTGCTGGGTAACGAACCCGCCGTCAAGCGGGATTGGGGGGGTTGGCCTTGCCCATATCTGATCTAGGCTGTCGTGGCCTGTAGAGGCTTTGGTTCCGCCGCCCGATTGCACCGAATCGGTCATCGCGCTCCGCTCTAACATCGCCAGTCCGACTTCCACTGCAGACTTCGAGAAGAAATAAGCGCGCAATTCATTAGCCTGATTAGCTGCGCTGCGATAGCCGAGAGCCGACGAGTTCGTAAAATCGATTACGAGCAAAGTCATCAGCGCAATGGAGAGCATTGTCGCGAGCAGGGCGACCCCTCGGCTGTAGCGTTTGGCTCGGCGCTTTACCATTGCGCGAAGGCCATTGGCAGCGTGACTACGGTAGAAAGCCGCACCGGCGATCCGGTCGAGGCGACAGCTAAATCGATACTAACCGCTTGGGGAAGCTGACGACCCGGCGGTAGCGCCTGGGAATTCCAGGACTCGGTCCAGATATTGCCATCAAAATATCTGAAATGGAGGGACAATAGGCTGTTGGTCAGTACTACCGATGAATTCCGCGCTAGTCCGCTCAGCGACAGACCGCTCGCCTGACTCCTCGCGAGGCTGAATTGCCCCCGTCGTCCAAGGCCGGCGGAGGCGGAATAAGCGACAATGTCTTCCGGCCCAAACCCTTCGATTGACCGGCGATGACCTGGATCGAGCGTCGACATGGTGAGTGAATCGAGCGGCACGTTGTTTTGCATCTGGCCGCGACCAATCATCAGGACGTGGCTGGGTAGATTAGGAGTCGCGACCGCTCCGCGAATTTCGTTGCTTATCTGCCAGAGAATCGAGCGGGCCTGCTGTTCCGCGGCGAGACGGTTTTCGGCCTGCGTCTTCCCTGCGGCAATGGCATGAAAAGATCCGGCCAGGGTCACCATGATGAGGCCCAGGATCGCGACCGCTACCATCAGCTCGAGCAGCGTAAACCCAGCGGCGTAGGGATATCGGCCAGGATGCTTCATCCTTGAGATCCCGGAGTGGGCGCAGGCGAGGCTTGTCCCGGCGCAATCGAGCTGCCCTCAGGCGGAGATGGGTTGCGTAAAAACTCGACCAGCGTGAAACGGTCGCGGAAGCCGGGGCCATATAGAACACTCACACGCACTTTCTCGATATCGGGAAAGAGTGGGGACTGAACAACTTCGCGTTCCCAGCGGAAGTTGCGATACTCCCCGGGATAGAGCTGGGCAAAATCGCCACGGAACATCCCCGTTTGAGGAAAGCGATCAAGTTCCGCCTGTGACATCAGACCCTGCGCAAGCATCGCGGCTCGGGTCAGGTTTTGCGCCTTGATAACTGACTGGAGATTGGTGTGATGGAGTGACAACAATGCAGTCGCGGCGACGCCGATAAAGGCGATCGCGATCATCACTTCGAGCAGCGTAAAGCCTGCGCGGACTGCATGCAGAGAGCGCTTCATAGAGAACTTGAAGCCATTGCTTCAAGGCTGAGATCGCCCCGCTCAATCGCAGCCCTGCCGTTGTATGGATTAATCGCCAACGTGATGACATTGCCGTGCTCGTCGGTCAGGTGGATTAAAGCAGCGTCGGCGGTACCTCCGGGATAGTACTGTGAGCTGATCGTCCCGCGACGAATATTGCCAATTCCCTCGACCCAGACGTCCCGCAGACGCACTCCCGATGGAAGTTTTACCGGGCGTCCCGCCGGCCCTGTTTCGGGTACAAAGCGAGGCCTCCGAGTAAAGGGATCCATCCGCGTAACGAGGTAGGCGTTATTATCCAAGTCGAAGGTCAGACGGAGCAGAACCTTTTGTGCCCCGGCTTCCTCATAAAGATAGTTCGATCTCCCGGCCAGGCGACGTGCTTCACTCTTTAATCGCGAGCTTTGGTAACCGCCCAGATAAGGCATCGCTACCAAGAGTACGAGTCCCATAATGAACATCACCACCGCCAGTTCCAGCAGGGTGAAACCCCGGCTGTAACGGACTGAAGGGCGGCGGTTGATGAGTGGGGCTCGTCGCTTAAGAGCTACTGCCTTCGATATCAGCGTTTTTGCCCTCGCCACCCTCTGCCCCGTCGGCGCCAAAAGATTTGAGCACGTAGGAGTTGCCGTCGCTCTGGTAAAAATAGTTGTTGCCCCACGGATCGGGCGGGATTTTCTCCAGATAAGGTCCTTGCCAGTCGCGTACGTTACCTGAGGGCGAAGAGACCAACGCGTTGAGACCTTGGTCGCTGCTGGGATAAGAGCCGACGTCGAGATAATAGCGATCGAGGCCGCTCTTGATCTGCGCGATATCCGCCTGGGCCTTAACACGCTTGGCCTTATCGGTTGCGCTGCGCAGATTCTGGACCACGATCGTCGCCAGCAATCCGATAATCAGGATAACCACCATCAGCTCGATGAGGGTAAACCCCGACGCCACGCTTCGACGCTTCGCTATCGTTCTTTTGTCACTAGTCATCCGCCTCGGCCTCTCACTGCATCATCTGGTTGAGCTGGAAAATCGGCTGAAGAATCGAGAGCATCATTACCAAAATCACGATACCCATCAGGATCGTCATGATAGGTCCGAGCAGCGTCGTTAGTTGCCCGAGCGACGCGTCGACCTCGCGCTCGTAGTTGTCGGCCACCCGCTCCAGCATCTGCTCGAGCTCACCGGAACGCTCACCGACCTTAATCATTTCGATCAGTAGGGGAGGAAAGAGCCCGCTTTGTTGCAGCGTCTGGCCCATCCCATGCCCTTCGCGGATACTATCCCGGCTTTGCTCAACCGCATCGGCGAGCAGACCGTTCGTGACTACGCGTTTGACCGCAGTCAGGGCCGGTAGCAGTTGCACACCCGCCTTCAGCAGGGTCGCCAGCGTTCGCGCGAAGCGGGCGCAGACGATACGCGTGATCGTCGGTCCGACATAGGGCATCCGCAAAATCCACTTGTCATAGAAACGTCGCCCCGACTTGGTTGAGAGTGCGAACATCGTGCCGGCGATTAGGCCGATGAGCGAAGCGACGATGACGATCCAGTCTTTGGAAAGGATGTCCGCTAGTCGGATCAAGACGCGGGTCATCATCGGCAGCACAGCATGCTGCTGCTCGAAGATCGTTGCCACTTGGGGAATGACGTAAACGACGAGGAAGCCCATGATACCCGCGCCGGCGAGAATCATAATCACCGGGTAGGTCAGGGCGCCGCGGACTTTGCCGACGAACTCCGATTGCCGTTCACTATAATCGGCGAGACGATCGAGTACTGGTTCGAGCGCCCCGGCCGCTTCACCGACCCGCACCATGCCGACGTAGAGGTCGGAAAAGATATCCGGATGGGCCGCGAGCGCGTCGGCCAGCGACGATCCCTCGCGCACCCGCTCGCGTACCTGAGACAGCATCCGCTTAACATGCGGGCGGTCCGATTGCCCAGCGAGGGTGCCGAGAGCTTCGGTTAGTTGGACGCCCGCGCCAAGCAAAGTGCTCAGTTGTCGAGTGAGCAGTGCAAGTTCCGGTGGTGCGATACGGCGGCGAAAACGCGGTAGCCATTCGCGCGTTCTCTCTTCGACCGCGGCCGGGCTTGCGCCCGCCTCTTCAGCTAGGTCGGTTGGAAAAATCCCGAGTTCTCGCAGCTTCCCCCGAGCGTTGCGGGCGCTATCGGCGTCGATTACGCCGTTAACGTTGCGTCCGTTGGGAGCGAGACCACGGTAGGCGAAAACCGGCATCGTGTTGTTACTAAATCGGCAGCGTAGCCTCGGCTACGCGATATCTTCCTGCGTCACACGCAGCAATTCTTCAATCGTGGTTTGACCGGAAAGAATACGTTCAGCGCCGTCCTGACGCAGCAGCTTCATCCCGCGAGAGGTGCAGAGGCGCCGGATCGTCGCCGAATCGGCTTTGCGCATGACGAGCGCACGAATTTCGTCATCCATCACCATCAATTCTTGAATAGCGGCTCGACCACGATAGCCGCTGTTGCGGCATACACGGCAACCGCGCGGCTTATAGATCGTTCCGGTTACCTGCGATGACTTGAGCCCGATCCGGCTCAGTTCGGTCTCTGTCGGCGTGTAGGGCTCGCGGCAATCAGGGCAGAGCATGCGGACGAGTCGTTGGGCCAGCACCGCAATAACTGACGAAGAGACGAGGAACGGCTCGATCTCCATGTCGATCAAGCGAGTTAGTGCGCCGAAGGAATCGTTGGTGTGGAGGGTCGAGAAAACCAAGTGACCGGTCAAAGCGGCCTGGATCGCGATCTCGGCCGTTTCGCTATCGCGAATTTCACCGACCATGATTACGTCGGGGTCCTGACGCAGGATCGAACGCAGCCCGTTGGCAAAGGTCAGATCAATCTTCGGATTAACCTGCATCTGGCCCACGCCCCGCAGCTGATATTCGATCGGGTCTTCGATCGTGATGATGTTTTTTTCCGGCGAATTGATCCGACTGAGACAGGCGTACAGCGTTGTCGTCTTACCGGAACCAGTGGGACCGGTCGCGAGAATGATCCCGTGGCTTTGCCGGATCAGGCGATCGATACGCTCCAGGTTATCTCCGGAAAATCCGAGCCGGTCGAGATTTACGTCGACCACTGCCTGTGCGCGATCGAGAAGGCGAAGCACCAGCCGTTCGCCGAAAGCCGTCGGGATACTGGAAACGCGAATATCGATATCACGTCCCGCGATCCGCACGCGTATACGACCGTCCTGCGGCAACCGCTTTTCCGCGATATTCAGTCCCGCCATGACCTTGATACGCGACGCTATCGCAGCGTGAAAGCGCTTGGGTGGAGAGAGCACGTCGTAAAGCATGCCGTCGACGCGGAAGCGCACGACCAGATCTTTTTCAAAGACCTCGACGTGAATGTCACTCGCCCGATCCTTAACGGCCTGTGAGAGCAGGCCATTGACCAGCTTGATGATCGGGGCGGCGTCGTCCGCTTCCAGCAGATCGCGTGGCTCGGAGGCCAGTTCGCTGGCGACGAGATCGAGGCGCTCCTCCTCGAGGTCGATCATCAAATCTTGAGCGGTCGTTGCGCTAGCCTGGTCATACGCCCGGTTAATCGCTTCGTCGATCACTTCGGTTGGAGCAACGACCGCACGGATCGGCTTGCCGAAGAGCACATGCAGATCATCCAGCGCTTCGTAGCGAGAAGGGTCGGCCATCGCGACGATTACCGAATCGTCGTCATGACCGATGGGCAGGATCCGATTCTTCTTCGCGTAGTTAATCGGAACGCGCGCAACGAGTTCGTTCTCCAGAGTGTTAGGGTCGATCTGCGCCTGAAAAGGCATCCAGTATTCCTGGGCCAGGGCACGCGCGACTCTTTGCGGTTCGATCGCGCCCATCCCGACGAGCACTTCCGATAGATCCTGTCCCGGCTTTTTCTTCTGCCGGGCCTTCTCCAGGTCTTGAGGCGAAACCCAGGAACGGTCGAGCAGGATATCTTCGAAGCTTTTGCGTGCAGTCGCCATTAGTTTTGACGCAGTCTTGTTCGCTTAATTAGACACGATGGGTCGCGCGAGTTGCAACATCAGATGCAACCGGAAAGCCCGATTTAATTGGCTAATAGTGCTGGACTGGTCCATTTCCCCCCGACGCGCCCAAGCCATAGCTGAATCCGGTTCCCTTCTTAGCAGGCATGGTGTGCTCCACCGTGTTCCATGAGACGAGTTTGCCATCAACAAACTTCAAATCGAGGAATTTGTCGGTGTCGCCCGGTTTGGTCGACGTGTACAGCAGTGTCGCAGCCATATCGTTGGAGTTAGGGAATGCTACGTAGCTCCAAATCTCTGTATTGTCGTCGATGTTCGTACGCAGGTCTGGCTCGCCCCAATCCTCATGGACCTTCAAGGTGGGTTCGCCGACATTCAGCGAATGCTGCATTCTGGTCGTGCGGAGTTCTGAACCGGCTCCGTATATAACGCCGCAGGCATTGGTAAGGACGCCAAAAAGAGCAGTCACGCCGACATAAATAAGGGCTCGTCGCATCGAAAGGATTTTCTTGGCGAGAAGCGGCTTTGTCAAATTTGAGCCTCCGCCGTCCGCGACATTGCATGCCCGCCCTGCAAACCAAATGATAGGGGGTCTTCCCAATCAAGCGAGATTTTGGAGCTTCAGGAGGAGTTATCGAAGCCGTGGCGAGCAAATTGAAGCTGGTAAAGGGCGCCTCTGAGCGCGGCACTTTAATCTATGGGATGCGGATGTTGCCGCCCGGCGCGGTAATCAACGTCGAGAATGCGCGAGCACATTTGGCGGATGGCGAGACGAGCTCCATCACGATGCATCTGATTGAAGGCACCCGTACCCAAATTCGTCGGCAGTTGCTACAAAGCATAGACGCGTTTTTCGAACTGCTGGACGAAGGCTCGAAATAGGTGCGCTCGAAGGTTTGCCACCAACCGACAAAGGCGAGGAGAACGAAAAAATGGACCTGAAGTACGTTAAATACGAGAAAAAAGATCATCTCGCATACGTCACGTTCAATCGGCCGGAAGTTATGAACGCTATGCACTGGCCGTGTCATGTCGAGATGGCCCAGGTATGGGAGGATTTCGTCGCAGACAAGAATCTGTGGGTGGCGATCCTGACGGGAGCCGGCGACAAAGCGTTCTCTGCCGGTAACGATCTGAAATACACCGCGGCCCATCACGGCGAGCCTATGCCGAAATGGAAGGGTGGTTTTGCGGGTATCACTGATCGTTACGATATCGTGAAGCCTGTCATCGCCGCCGTGAATGGCTTTGCACTTGGCGGCGGACTCGAAATCGCGCTTGCCTGCGACATCATCATCGCGGCGGATCACGCACGGCTGGGCTTGCCCGAGCCGCGCGTTGGCCTGATGGCGGGTGCGGGTGGGGTGCACCGGTTGCCGCGCCACATTCCGCTGAAAATCGCGATGGGGATGATGCTGACCGGACGACACATCACGGCTGCCGAAGCTCATCGCTGGGGCTTGGTGAACGAGGTCGTTCCTCTCAAAGAACTGATGCCGACGGTTGAGCGCTGGGCGACCGCGATCATGGAATGCTCGCCGCTTTCGGTGCAGGCGACCAAGGAGCAGGCGTACCAGGGATTACATCTCTCGGTCGAAGAGGCGACGGCCGGAAAGTACCCGGCCACGACGCGCCTGTTCAAATCGAAGGATCTGATCGAAGGGCCGCGTGCGTTTGCCGAAAAGCGCAAACCTAACTGGAAAGGCGAATAGCTTAAGGCTTACGACCGAAGGCGATAAAGCCAAGGATACAAGCAAAGAAACGCCCGGCGGCGTCGCGCTCACGGAGATCAGCAATCCAGGCCGACGCCGCTTCGCGTGCGAGCTTGCCGTTTTGAGCCATGACCTGCACTGTGCCCTCGAAAGGCAGCAGAGCGTTTAGACCATCTAAAGTCGTAAGCGTTATAGGATAAGGCTGCAGGGCCACATCAGCCAATTTGGCAGCTTCGAACAGTCGAAAGAGCTGCCGCCCGGCCCAACCGTTTCGAACTGAATCCGCAAAGAAAGTGGCGATGGCACGGGTGGTGACCTTATCCGACGCGTCGATCCCGACGAGATCGAGGTCGCCTTCGCGAACGACGAGACGTCCTCCGGGCTTGAGGACGCGTGCCATCTCGGCCAGTACACGCCCCGGTTCCGTGAGATGCACGAACAGGCGCTCGGCGGTGCACGCGTCGAAATAGTTATCGGGAAAGGGAAGCTCATGGGCACTGGCCATCTTGAACTCAAGGGGCAAGCCCGATGCGGCTGAGCGCTTACGCGCTTCGGTGACCATCACTTCGCTGGAATCGACGCCAACGGCGAAGCCCGAAGGCGAGACGCGCGCGGCCAGCGAGACAGTCGCATCACCGGTGCCGCATCCAACGTCGAGCAGACGTGCGCCGTCGCTGAGCTGAAGCAGGTCGTCACCGATCTGACGAAAGTTCTTTACGGCGCGCGCCGCTCGATCCAGATAGGCAACAAAAGTTGATGTATCTCCCGCGGCATCGACATCGCTGAAACCACCGGCGTTCAGGGGGTTCTTGCTGTGCGGCATGGCTTCGCCTCGTGCGCCTGCTCCATGATCCCGCAGGCAGGGATGCAGCTAACCGATAATCTTGTTCAGCGGAAATTCCACGATTCCAACCGCTCCTGCCTGGAGCAACTTGGGAAAGAGCTCGCGAACCGTACGCTCCGCGATAACGGTCTCTACCGCAAGCCATTCCTTCCCCTTGAGATTCGGGGACGGGTAGAGAGTCGAGATCGTCGGAGCCGTGATCGATGGCAGCAGTGCGATGACGGCTTCGAGGCTCTCGCGCGGCACATTCATCTTGATGCCCACGCGATGTTCCGCGTCGAGCGCCCCGCGAATAAGCACGCCGATTTGGCTAACCTTGGCCTGTTTCCAACTGTCTTCCCAAGCCGCTTTGTTAGCGACCAGTACGGGAGTCGAGGTCAGCAGTTCTTCGACAATACGCAAACCGTTGGCGCGCAAGGATGAACCCGTCTCGGTAACTTCCACGACCGCATCGACGAGCCCGTCGGCAGCTTTCGCCTCGGTCACGCCCCATGAAAATTCAACATCTACTTTAATTTTACGTTCGGCGAAGACCCGCTTGGTGAAGGCGACCATCTCGGTGGCGACGCGCTTCCCCTCGAGGTCCTCTAGACGTTGAATCGGCGATTTGTGGGGGACGCATAGTACCCAGCGCGTTGGCTGAAGCGAAACCTTCGAGTAGATAAAGCTCTCGACCTGAACGAGATCGACGTTGTTTTCGACGATCCAATCGCTGCCCGTGATACCAGCGTCGAGGGTGCCATCGGCGATATAACGCGGCATCTCCTGCGGTCGCAGCAGGCGGAAGCTGAGCGAGGGATCGTCAGCGCGCGGGATATAGGAGCGATCACCGACGGAGATGCGCCATCCCGATTTGCGCATCAGTTCGAGGGTCTGCGCCTCGAGGCTACCCTTGGGAATTCCGAATTTAAGAACGTTATCTTGTGACATAAAAGGAGAAAGCGATCTTACGCTTTGGGTTTTGTTTGATGACCGTACCCGGGGCCATACTTCGCAGGATCGACCCGACGCTCGTCGGCGATGCGCCAGGCGCCGTTGTCGAGCACACGGAAGAAGCAGGACTCATAGCCTTCATGGCAGGCGGCGTGGTCGCCGTGCTGATCGACGCGCAAAAGGACGGTGTCGGTGTCGCAATCGATGCGAATCTCGCGAACCGTCTGATGGTTCCCGGATTCCTCGCCCTTGCGCCACAGGCGATTGCGCGAGCGCGAGAAGTAGCACGCCCGGCCAGTCTTTACGGTCTCCTCGAAGGCCTCGCGATTCATATAGGCGACCATCAGGAGCCGTCCGCTCGCGTAATCCTGCGTGACGACCGGAACTATTCCGCCGCTCTTTTCAAAGTCGATAGCTGCAGCTGCACTGTTTTCCATGGCTGATTATTTGGCTTTTCCAATTATCGGAAGCATGAGTATTGGCGAAAGAGCGATACGATTCAACGTAACGGCCAAAGCTGGTGAGGGCCGCTGAGCGGATTTTGAGCGGCGTTTTCAAGCCGCCTCGTTAAGGGTAGATTAATTCACTATGTGTACCTGTCGGTCGTCGCATCGGCGACCATCCGTTAAGAGGCGAGCCCTTGCGCTCGTCGCGGGTGCGATCCTGATAGGTGCCTGCAGTCACCCCGCGCCTAAAGTGGAGGCGCCACCTAGACCGACGATCCAGCCATTTGCTTTTCAGATAAGTTCGGGCAGCGATCAGTATCAGATAGAGGGCTTCACGGCTCGACCCAGCAATCCCGGGCGTATTCCCGCGCTGTTGGTCCTCAATGGCGACAAAGGGAATGCGAAGCACTGTATCGATAGTACCGAGCGTTTCACTACACTTGGTGTCGAAGTCGCCTGCATCAGTATTCCCGGCTACGGCAAATCCTCGGGGCCGAGTCGCTTCGTGGGTCCGCAATCGGTCGAGGCGGCGCGCCACGCCCTCGATTTGTTAGCAGCAAGGCCCGACGTGGACCCCAAGCGTCTCGCCGTATGGGGTATGGCCGATGGTGCCGTAGCAGCCGGACTGCTGATGGACTCTGATTCGCGTCCGCGCGCGGTAATCCTGCAATCCGGCGCGTATGACATGGCGAAGCTCTGGCCAGAGGCTTCATTGAGCACGAAGCTCCGGATTTTGCGGCAGGTCTGGCCGAGCAAGCGAGCCTTGAAAGAGCGCAGCGTCGTCGAGAATCTCCCGGGTAAACTCGACTGCAATGTCCTGATTTTGCATGGTGAGCGCGACCGCAAGATGCCGGTCAAACAGGCAGAGAGTTTGGCCAAGGAACTCGAAGAGCGCGGTGCTCATGTGGAGACCCATTATTTTCCTCAAGGCTCCCACGAACTCGGCGCGACCGTCGATGGCCCTCTGACCGCATTTCTGCGCCAACATCTCCTTGGCACCGATAGCAGCGCCGCTTCGTGAAATACGTTCCTCGTTCTTGCCGCCTGATAGCTCGGCTCATTGTTCCGGTTCTAGGTCTGACGGCACTCCTGAATTCGTCAGCCTGTTCGTATCTCCCGTGGAGTCCGCAGGCCGAGGCTTCAGCCGAGGAGGCGAGTGGCACTAATGCGGGCGATTCGCTTCAAGTTGGGTCGGCACAAGCGACGCCTACACTACCATCAAACTCGGCTCCGTTTGCGATAGCCTCGGGCACCGATCGCGCTCTGTGGTTTGCAGAATTTTCGACTGGTCACATCGGGCGGATGTCGCTCGACGGCGAGGTCAAATTATTCTCAGCGAAGGCCGTTGCGGAGCGCATCACGGAAGGACCCGACGACGCAATCTGGTTTACTGATCCGGCGTCGAACCGAATCGGACGTCTGGGCCGAAACGGCGAGGTCGTCTTTATCAAACTCCCGGTCGAGAATAGCGGTCCGGCGGCGATCACACTGGGTCCGGATGGCAACCTCTGGTTCACCGAGCATCGATCCGATCGTATTGGGCGCGTTACACCGCTTGGGAGCCTGACCGAATATGCCCTTGCGGCGGGTCGTGCTCCGGCAGGTATCGTGGCTGGCCCCGATGGCAAACTCTACTTTGCCGAGAACGGCGGGAATCGTATCGGGCGAATTTCGACCGATGGCGAGCTTGATGAATTTTCTCTGCCAAATCCGGGAAGTGCGCCTAACAGTATTGTTAAAGGACCAGATAGTAATCTATGGTTCACTGAATTGGGGACCAAGCAAATTGGAAGAATGACGCCGCAAGGGGAAACGGCTGAATTCGCTCTGCCCACCGAGTCTGTGCCGATGGGCTTGGCGCCCGGGGCCGATAGCGCTGTTTGGGTCACGCTGCCTGCCGAACACGCTGTTGCGCGCTTCGAGACCGACGGACACTCGCGCCTGATCACTTTGGGTAAAGATGTGTCACCTAGCTTTATCGTTACCGGCCCGGACGGGAATCTCTGGTTTACCGAACCGAATGGCAAAATCGGGCGTCTGACTCCTCTTGGAATCCTGACCGAGTTCCCCGCGCTTCCTGTTCAGGCGGCCTCGGGCGAGAGTAAGTGAAGCACCTAACGATAACCTCTCGGCCCTTAGTCTTTCTCCTTATCGTTTCGGTCTCGCTTGGCAGCGGATGCAGCCTGCTGATTGATTCCCACGCTCGCAAGGTCACGGCGCAACGCCAGCACGATGCCGACATGGTGCTCAAGGACGGGACGGATCGCAGTGCGGTCGTGGAGAAGTTGGGTGACCCGGAGCGAACTCAAACCGCCAACGGCCTGCGAACGGATACCTACTATCTCCGCGCGATTCCCGCCCCGAGCGAATCGAGTATCGACAAGTGGGAAAGGGTCGATCTCGAATTCCTGCTGCTGCCCGAAGTCGTCATGACCCCGGCAGCAATTTACGGCGACTATTTCAGTGCAAATGATCGCAAGATGTGCCGGGTGAGCTACGGCCGCGATGATCGGATCACCCGCACCGAATGCGAAATGCTTACTGCCGACTGAATGGCTGATCCTTGCGGATCATGCCGACGGCGTTGTTAACTTGGAACGGATTAAGAAGCAGGCGCAGACAGGATAATTCCACGGACAGGCGCACCGCGCCGTCGAAGGAGCGACAGGAACTATGGCACGTCATCTTGAAGGTAAGGTCGCGGCGGTAACCGGTGGAGGACGCGGTATCGGGCGCGAAGTCGCATTAGCTCTCGCAGCACAAGGCGCGGCGGTTGTCGTTAACGATTTGGGCGTAACGGTAGCTGGTCAGAAGGAAACGGCATCGCCCGCGGACGAGGTCGCTGCTGAAATCAAGACCAAGGGCGGGAACGCTGCCAGTAACCATATGGATATCTCAACCCCCGAGGGCGGCGAGGGGTTGGTTAATCAGGCAATCAAGGATTTCGGCAAGCTCGATATCTTGGTCAACGTCGCCGGGATTCTGCGCGATCGTATGATCTTCAACATGGCCGTTGAGGAGTGGGACGCCGTTATCAAGGTGCATCTGCGTGGCCATTTCTGCACGATGCGCCCCGCGACGGCGCATATGCGCGAACGGCGCTACGGCCGTATCATCAATTTTTCCTCGAACTCGGCGCAGGGGAGTCCGGGTCAGCCAAACTACGCAGCAGCTAAAGCCGGTATTCTTGGACTCACCTACAGCACCGCGAACGCGATGGGGAAATATGGCGTTACTTGCAATGCGATCTTCCCCGGCGCCGCTACTCGCATGACCGATACGATTCCCGCGGGTCGGATGCCCGGAGCCACTGGAGAAAGCCAAAGCGCGACCGGCACTCCGATGGACCCGGCGAACGTGCCGCCGATTATCGTTTACCTCGCGAGTGATGAGGCGGCCGACGTTAACGGGCAATGCTTCGGAGCTTCCGGCTACCGGATTTCACGTTACACCCACATGAAGCCCGATCGCGTGCTGATGAGTCCGGGACCGTGGGATATCGATCATCTGTTCAAGGTCTTTAAAGGCACCTTGGGCGCCGGCCTCGAACCGCCGCGGATGTTCTTCTCCTAAGCGATCCAGCTATCGATGAAAAGGCGGGGAGGTCGACTTGAGACCTCCCCGTTGCTTTTTTCATCGGACGACAATGCAACCGATATCTGCTTTCGCGGTTGGCAACAACTGCTAGAGTAGTTTTCCGAGCCATGCTCCTGATCACCAACAGTCGAATACCCGAAGCCGAGGCCTGATGGCGAACGTAAGCCTCTATCAATTCCGAACTAGCCCCTTTTGCGCGAAGATCCGCAAGATTCTGGATTACAAAGGGATCGACTACAAACTGATCGAGGTGGATTACGTCGATCGCCGTAACTTGCTCGCCGCCTCGGGGCAGATGATGGTGCCGGCGCTGACGCTGCCGAGCGGCGAGACGATCACAGAGTCCGACGTTATTGCCCATCGGATTGAAGAGGCTTACCCGGAGCCAACGATTTTTCCCGAGCATTGGCGTGGGATTCATATCGGACTTGCCCGGTACTTCGATACTGAGTTGGAAGATGTGCTGTTTCGGGCCGCGGTGGCCGATGAGATCGAGCACTATCGCAAGCTCGGCCATGATCGTGAGGCGCTCTGGCGATTGGTGCGCGAGCGTAAATATGGCGCTGGCTTCTGCGATCAGATGGTGCGCGATCGTGCGGCTAATCTGGATCGCGCTGTAACGATGCTTGCGCCGATCGACGAAACGCTCGATCGCCGCGCCTTCCTGCTAGGACAAATCGGTTATGCCGACTTTGCGCTCTATGGACAGCTCTACTATCTGGGCTTCACCGGGGAAGTGAAAATCCCTGCGCAGCTTGCGAATCTGCGAGCGTTCTACGATCGGATGGATCGAATCACGGCGATCATCGAGACCGAAGGGCAGAGCTAGAACTGGCCGGTGATCGCGGCGTAGAGGAAGCGACTGAAGAGGGCTCCGGACGAGTCCAGCGCGACGTCGTATAACGAAGGACCTCGGGCTCCCGAAAAGATCTGGTGGAACTCATCGGTCATTGCGTAAAGCACGCATAGACCGAGCGCCGCATACGGACGCCCCGCCATCGGACGGCGGATCATCACCCAAAAGAGGATCGCGTAGTTCGTAAAGTGTGCCAGCTTGCGAATCAGGTTGTGCAGGATGTCGATCCTCATGTTGGAGAGAGTCGGAAACATCCATCGCAACACAGGTTCGATTATCGAGGCTGTGTTGGCTGCGGAAAAGACTGAGGTCGACAGAGCGAAGAGGATAAAGCTCCAGGCGATAACCAGAATCCATTCCGAAAGATCGAAACGCCATCGCGGTGGCGGGGGTAGCGCGCTGACACCTCCGAGTGCTGGGCTCTCTGTTTCCATACTTACCTGATAGAGGGGACGCTTCATTGTCGCGACCCCGGCCTCACGTATCAAGCCGGTCAGGATGAAGTGGCAAGGTCGGCTTCACGATGCTTTGAGGATGCGGCGGGGCTATAGTTTGCAGATGAATCATACACTGCATATCGCGAAAGCACCTCAGCCGGCGCCATGCACCGTGGTCATTTTTGGCGCTTCCGGGGATCTGGCGAAACGCAAATTGATTCCGGCGCTCTACAATCTCCGTGCCTGTGGACGGGAAGCAGGGCCGCGCGAATTTAACGTGATCGGCTTTGCGCGCCGTCCGATGGAGTTGGAGAAGTTCCGCGCCGACGCACGCGATTGGGCCGCACGCTTCTCACGGCTCGAACTGGAGCATCAATGCTGGAGCGATTTCGCCGCACGCCTCGATTACGTCGACGGGCTGGATCAGCCCGACGGCTTTACGCGCCTGAAAGAGCGGCTCGAACAGCTCGAGGCGCAACATGGACTGCCGCCGAATCGAATCTATTACCTCTCGATTCCGCCGGAGGCGATCGGCCAATGCGTCGAGCGGATCGCCTCTGCAGGACTGATCACTGACCCTGCGTCGGCGAGCTTTACGCGGCTGGTCGTCGAGAAACCGATCGGTCGTGACCTTGCCAGTGCGCTCGAACTGAATCGCCTGCTGGGGCGCTATTTCGATGAGTCGCAAATCTTTCGTATCGACCATTACGCAGGCAAAGAAACAGTCCAGAACCTGCTCGTGTTGCGCTTCGCCAATGCGATCTTCGAGCGGATGTGGGGGGCGCGCAACGTCGATCATGTTCAGATTACTGTCGCAGAGAGCGAAGGCGTCGGTACGCGGGCGCTGTATTACGATCCGGCGGGAGCCCTCCGCGACATGGTGCAGAATCATATTCTGCAGTTGCTTTCATTGATCGCGATGGAGCCGCCGGTCTCGCTCGACGCTCGGGCAATTCGCTCGGCCAAGCTCGATGTCCTTCGCGCGCTGCGGCCGATCGCTACCGGCGCAGCACGTCATCAAGTGATTCGCGGTCGCTATGGACCGGGCGCGCTCGAAGGACAGGCCGTGAAGGGCTATCTGGAAGAACAGGGCATCCCCAAAACCTCGACGACTGAAACCTACGTAGCGATCAAAGCGTACGTCGATAACTGGCGCTGGGCCGGCGTGCCGTTCTATCTGCGGACCGGCAAGCGTCTCTCGGGTCGTGAAAGCCTGATCTATATCCAGTTCAAGGGCGCGCCGCGGATTCTTTTCAATAGCAATGCCGACCTGCCGTCGAACGCGCTTTCAATTCGCATACAGCCGGACGAAGGTTTTTCGTTCGAAGTGATGGCGAAGCAGCCGGGGCTCGATCTATCGCTCAGGCCGGTGCGAATGAATCTGCGCTATCAGAGCGAGTTCACGGGTCCCTCGCCGGATGCCTACGAGCGTCTGCTGCTCGATGTGATGGGCGGTGACCATACGCTCTTCGTCAGTGACAACTTCGTGGCCAAATCGTGGGAGTTCGTTCAATCGATCCTCGATCAATGGAATGACGATCCAGAGATTCCTCTTCATGACTATATGGCAGGTAGTTTCGGTCCGGTCGCCGCTGATGTAATGATCGGCAATGACGGCCGCGCATGGCATAATCCGGACTAGCTTTTACTCAACCGCGGCTTCAGACAAAGGAGACGATCAGACATGAAACAAGCGCCGGTTTATATCCTCGGCGGGGCGCAAAGTGATTTTGCCCGCAACTGGACGAAGGAAGGTAAGCACTTCGTCGACGTAATGAAGCAGACCGCGACCGATGCGCTCACATCGTCGGGTGTCGAGCCGCGTGACGTTGGCAGCGCGCACGTCGGTAATTTCGCAGCCGAACTTTACGCCAAGCAGGGGCAGCTCGGGGCTTTCTTTCTGGAGCTAGATCCGGGGTTCTCCGGCGTCGCTACGGCCCGTCACGAAGCGGCCTGCGCCTCCGGCTCGATTGCGATCCTGGCAGCATCGGCTGAGATTGAAGCCGGACGTTACGACTGCTCAGCGGTGGTCGGACTTGAGCAGATGAAGACGGTCGATACCGTCACGGGCGGCGACTTCCTCGGTACCGCTGGATGGTACGAGCGCGAATGCAAAGGTAAGGACTATCCGTTCCCGCGGCTTTTTGGCCGCTTGGGCGATGAGTACGACAAGCGCTACGGCTTGAAGAGCGAACATCTGGAGCGCATCTCGGCGATCAACTATGGGAATGCGCGGCGCAATCCGCTGGCGCAAACCCGCAACTGGCCACAAGCCGAAAAAGATCCTCAGCAGCGCGAGAAGTTCCGCCAGGTGCTCGCGGGCCGTATCCGTGTCGGCGATTGCTCGCAGGTAACCGATGGCTGCTCGATCCTGTTCCTTGCGTCCGAAAAATTCGCGACTGATTACGCAAAGCGCAAGGGAATCAAGCTGGAGGATATTCCGCGGATTCTCGGCTGGGGCCATCACACGGCCTACCTTGAGTTCGACGCAAAGGTCGCGGAGAGCAAGGACGAGCAGTATGTCCTGCCACATACCCGTCAGGCGATTGTGGATGCCTTTAACCGCGCGGGCGTCGGCTCAGCCTTCGACGTGGACGGCATCGAGACCCACGACTGCTTCACGACCTCCGAGTACATGGCGATCGACCACTTTGGCCTGACCAAGCCGGGTGAGTCGTGGAAGGCGATCGAAGAGGGTGTAATCGAACCGACCGGCAAGCTGCCGATTAATCCGAGCGGCGGTCTTATCGGCGCGGGCCATCCGGTGGGCGCCACGGGCGTGCGCCAGATGCTCGATTGCTTCCGCCAGGTCACTGGAACGGCCGGCGATTATCAGGTTGAGGGTGCGAAGAAGTTCGCGATGCTGAATATCGGTGGCAGCGGTACGACGAGCTGCGCGTTCGTCGTCGGCAAGTAGGCAAGCAATCCCTACGAAGCTAAAAGGCGGTGGTCCTGCGGGACCGCCGCCTTTTTATTTGACTCCACCGGGGCGAATCGCGCAGCCTCGACCGTTATGGACTGCGCATTCCTGCAACTGGTAATTGCGTCGATCGCATACGCGATCGGGGGCATCTGCATGAAGCTCTCAGAGGGGCTCACCCGGCCACTGCCAACCATGGCGCTTTTTGCGCTGTTTATTTTTGGCGCGTCGCTGCAGACACTCGGGATGCGCCGGGCCGATCTCGGTGTTGCCTATATCGTGGTTCTCGGGCTCGAGGCTGTGGTCGCGCTTGGGCTTAGCGTTTCCGTGTTAGGAGAAACCTGCTCACTATCGCGACTTGGTGCTGTGGCCTTGGTCGTTGTCGGAATCGCGTGGCTCCGCCACACCTGACCAAGGGTATCGGTGGAGTTTGTTGGCGACACACCGCACTAAGTCAGCGGTTCGTCGCTGGCGAAGCGGCGCAGCACATTCCAGGTCATGCGCGAGACGTTGTTCTCGTACTTGTTGTGCGAGAGGCTCCCGCACCACGCGATAGAACTCGCGGAGAAGACCGCCCCGCCACCGTTCGTCGTGAAGTAAACAATGTCCGCACGAACGCCAGGATCCTGCGTGCCGCCGGTGCCCGGGTAATTGAAATAGATCTCCTCGACGACGCGTTGCATCCCGTCGGAATCGTTCTCGGAACTGGCAACGAGGAGCGCATGGGGCGGTGTGCCGAGCGCCAGATCGTAGCGATCGATTTCGAACCCGGCCGCGCCGTCGCCTGAGAGGCCGAAATCACCGATCCTCTCGTCTTCCTTGATGCCCTCGAAGATAAACGCGGCGCGCGATTCGCCACGATCGGGCATCTGGCGATAGTAGGTCGAGCGATCGAAGCCTTGCGCTGAAAAGCCGACGCCGACGATCTTCTGCGGCGGACGGGCTCGATTGCGCCATACCCCGCCACGCTCGCCGGTCG
>Ga0335069_10005701_pt1 | contig 18261 bp, 14 predicted proteins | sample Lox_Sample_11_FD_206714 | JGI IMG/M metagenome (GOLD analysis project Ga0335069, IMG submission 206714) | Soil microbial communities from Loxahatchee National Wildlife Refuge, Florida, United States - Lox_Sample_1.1 | ecosystem: Environmental > Terrestrial > Soil > Wetlands | place: USA... | reverse complement strand
TGGCTCAGCAGATGCCGATCTTCTGCGCGGCGTATTGAGCTTGGGCGAGTGTGAACTTGTCGCCGAATGACGACGAGAGCTGCTGGATGAGTCCTTGACAGGAAAATGATTGGTTTCGGAGGTACTGCTTCGCCGCCAGCACCGCTTCGGCGTTCCAGTCCACGCGCAAGCTGTTGACGGCCGCCGTGGCGACGCTGACCGAGTAGCCATCGCCATAGGACGAGGCGAGCTGGTCGATCAGTCCTTGCTTCGAGAACGCCTGAAACTCGAGGTACTGCTTGGCAGAGTTGATGGCGTTCTGCACAGGGCCCCCCGCACCTGACGCGACCCGTCCCGAGGTGGCGGCGTTGGCGGGTCCGGAGCCCGTTCCGGCGATCATGAAGCTGAAGATCGCCGACACCACGCAACAGCGCTTCACCCGCCGTGAAGGGTGCTTCGGTCTGTCATCCCGGATACCCAAGGACGTGATCATCGCTGATGACGACTTCGAGGTCAATTGACGACGGGAGTGTTGGAGAATGTCCACGCGCTTGCGTCAGCGTTCCGGGTATTCACCCGAGAGAGCCTTAGTTCGTCATCTCCCGGGAGATCGGCGAAACGGTCGTGGCGGCGCGGCCTCACCCCGTTGGCGAGGCCGCGCCGCTCTCACGTTGGTCCGCGCTACTCCCTGACGATCGTCGTCCCGGCCTTGCCGGCGAGCGCGAGCTCGACGCTCTCGGGGTCGGTGATGATCGCGCGCTCGCCGCCCGCCTCGAGGAACTGGACGACCGCCTCGATCTTCGGCTTCATGCTCCCGGCGGCGAAGTGCCGGCCCTCGGCGAGCCGCTCCTTCGCCTCCGCGAGCGTCATCCGCGAGACCGCGCGCTGCTCCGGCGTCCCGAAGTCGAGCGATACCTGCGCGACCGAGGTGGTGATGAGCAGGAGCTCCGCGTCGATGCACGTCGCGAGCAGCGCGCTCGCGAGGTCCTTGTCGATCACCGCGGCGACGCCGGTCAGGTTGCCGTCCTTGTCGGCCACGACCGGGATGCCGCCGCCGCCGACCGAGACGACGACGAACCGGTTGTCGATCAGCGTCTTGATCGCATCCACCTCGACGATCCGCAACGGCTTCGGCGAGGCGACGACGCGGCGCCAGCCGCGGTTCGCGTCCTCGACGACGTCCCAGCCGTCCTTCTCGGCCCGCCGCTTCGCGGCCGCCTCGTCCATGAACGAGCCGATCGGCTTCGTCGGGTTCTGGAACGCCGGGTCGTCGGCCGCCACCTCCATCTGCGTGACGACCGCGACCACGTGACGCGGGATCCCGAGCCGCGTGAAGTCGTTCTCGAGGTTCTGCGCGAGCGCGTACCCGATCGCACCCTGGCTGTCCGCGCCGCAGACGTCGAGCGGCACCTCGTGCAGCTCGTGCGCGGCGAGCTCGGACCGCCGGAGGATGAAGCCGACCTGCGGCCCGTTGCCGTGCGCGATGGCGACGTCCCAGCCGTCCTCGATCATCGAGGCGACGTGCCAGCACGTCTCGCCGGCGGCGATGTACTGGTCGCGGACCGACTGGTGCTGCCGGTCCTTGATGAGCGAGTTGCCGCCGATCGCGACGACAGCCCGCTTCGCCGCGGACATCAGACGGTCCCGTAGCCGCCCATCGTCAAGGCCATGAGGGCCTTGCCGGTGTGCATGCGGTTCTCCGCCTCGTCCCAGATCACCGAGTGCGGGCCGTCCATGACGGCGTCGGTGACCTCGCGGCCGCGGTCGGCCGGGAGGCAGTGGAGATAGAGGACGTCGTCGGATGCGAGCGCGAGCTTCTGCTCGTCGCAGATCCAGTTCGCGTACGCGCCGGACTCGGCGAGCGCCTTCGACTCGTCGGTGAACGCGTCGAGCCGGCCCCACGACTTCGGATACACGACGTCGGCGCCTTCGAACGCCTCTTCCATGCTGTCCGCGAACGTGATCGTCGATCCCGCCTCGGCGGCCGCCTTCTGCGCCTTCTCGAGCACCTCGGGCATGAGGTCGAAGCCGGGCGGGTGCGCGATGACGACGTCCATGCCGAAGCGCGGGAAGAGCGTCGCCACGCCCTGCGGCACCGACAGCGGCCGCGCGTACGACGGCGCGTACGCCCACGTCATCGCGACCTTCATGCCACGCAGGTCGTTGCCGCGATGCTCGCGCAGCGTCATCAGGTCGGCGATCGTCTGCGTCGGATGGTCGATGTCGCACTGGAGGTTGATGAGCGGGATGTCCGCCCACTTCGCGATCTCGCGCATCCACTTGCTGCCCTCGTACGGCGCGAGGTCGTGGCGGATGGCGATGCCCTCGCCGTAGCCGGAGAGCGTGAGCGCCGTGTCCTTCGGGCTCTCGCCGTGCGAGACCTGTGTCTTGTCGGAGTCGAGGAAGATCGCGTGCCCGCCGAGCTGCGTCATGCCCGTCTCGAAGGCATTGCGCGTCCGCGTCGACTTGTCGAGGAACAGCATGTACAGCGTCTTGTACGGGAGCAGCGGGTGCTGCTTGCCGGCCTTGCGCTCCGCCTTCAGCTCCGAGGCGACTGCGAGCACCTCTTCGAGCTCGGGGACGGTCCAGTCGAGCGTCTCGATGTAGTCCTTGCCGACCAGCGTTCGGCGGTCGATGCCAACGGTCGTACTCATTCGTCTCTCGCTTTCATGAGCATTTGCTGGCCGAGGCCGAGCCCGAGGTACTCGGGGATCGACTTCTGGCCGGGAACGTCGGGCACCGGCGCTGGCCCCGAGGTGGTCGCCTCGGGCCGGATTCCGACGAGATCGTCCGGGCGGACGGGCGCGCGGTTCAGCGTGCGGCCGGTGGCCGCGCGCAGCGCCGCGACGACGGCGGCGGTCGCGACCACGGTCGCGAGCTCGCCGACGCCCTTGATTCCGTACGGCGCATCCTGTTGGCTCTCGGGCTCCTCGACGAACTCCGTCACCACCGGAGCGACGTCGAGGATGGTGGGGATGAGGTAGTCGGTGAACGACGCGTTGCGGATCGCGCCGTCCTCGACGAGCAGCTCTTCGGTGAGCGCGAGGCCGAGGCCCTGGGCGGTGCCGCCCTCCACCTGGCCGGTCGCGCCCTGCGGGTTCAGCACCCGGCCGGCGTCCTGCGCGGTCGCGACCTGCACGACGCGCACGAGGCCGAGGCCCTCGTCCACCTCGACGACGACGCGCTGCGCGACGAACGCGAACAGCGCGTGGATGTCGCCCTGGCCGTCCTCGTCGAAGGTGGTGGTCTGGCGGTGGTGGTGCGTGTACGTGCGCGCGATCGGCGCGGTGAGCTCCGCGCCGCCGAGCACGGCCTTGATCTCGCGGCACGCGCCGAGCACGGCGCCGCCGGTCATCGTCGTCTGCCGCGACGCGGAGGTGGATCCGGCGGAGCCGACCGCGCTCGTGGACGGCTCGACGAGCACCTGCTCGACGCCGAGCTCGGTGCGGACGATCTGCGCGAGGATCGTGTACAGCCCCTGGCCGTAGTCGACCGCGGCGGTGCGGATGCTCGCGACGGGCCCGTCGGGAGACGGCCGCAGCGTCACGGTCGCCTCGGAGGCGTCGTCGAAGCCCTCGCTGTAGGCGACGTTCTTGTACCCGAGCGCGAACCCGACGCCGCGCTTGAGCGACTCGCCGCGGCTGACGTTTCCGGCGCCGCCGGGATAGCCGATCGGGTCGCGGCCGGCCGCGGGCGCCTCTTCCGGCATCGGGATCGCGCGGCAGCGCTCGATCAGCTCGCGCACCGGCGCCGGCCCCTCGAGCACCTGCCCGGTCGGAAGCACCGAGCCGGTCGAGACCGCGTTCTTCGACCGGAGCTCGAGCGGATCGATCCCGAGCGCGGCGGCGAGCTTGTCCATCGTCGCCTCGTGCGCGAAGCAGACCTGTGGCGCGCCGAAGCCGCGCATCGCGCCGCACGGCGGGTTGTTCGTGTACACGACGGTGCCCTCGATGCGCGTGTTCGGGACGACGTACGGCCCCGCGGCGAACGTGGAGGCGTTGCCGACCACCGCCGGCGACGACGACGCGTATGCGCCGCCGTCGAGGAGCAGGCGCGCCTCCGCGGCGACGAGCGTCCCGTCGCTCTTCGCGCCGTAGCGCAGCCAGATCCGCGACGGATGCCGGTGCACGTGGCCGTTGAACGACTCCTCGCGGCCGTAGACCATCTTCACCGCGCGTCCGGTGCGCAGCGCGAGCAGGCACGCGTGGATCTGGATCGTGATGTCCTCGCGCGAGCCGAATGCGCCGCCGACGCCGGCGAGCGTGATCCGCACCTTCTCCTCGGGCAGGCCGAGAACGGGCGCGATCTGCTGCCGGTCGACGTGGATCCACTGCGTCACCGCGTACAGGTCGACGCCGCCGTCGGCGGCGGGGACGGCGAGGCCGCCCTCGGGGCCGAGCGCCGCCTGGTCCTGCATCGCGGTCTCGTAGTAGCCGTCGACCCAGACGTCCGCATCGGCGGCGTCGAGGTCGCCGCTCGCGATGTGGACGTGGCGAAGGACGTTGCCGAAGTCGTGCACGCGCGGCGAGCCGGGGTCGAGCGCCCGCTCCATGTCGGTCACCGCCTGGAGCGGCTCGTAGTCGACGACGATCGCGGCGGCGGCGAGACGCGCCTCCTCGAGCGTCTCGGCGGCGACGACCGCGACCGCCTCCCCGACGTAGCGGACGACCTCCTCGGCGAGCACGGGCTGGTCGCAGAACTCGAGCCCGAACGTCTTCGCGTGCTCGAGGTCGGCGCCGGTCAGGATGCAGCGCACGCCCTCCATCTGCCGTGCGGCGGCGGTGTCGATCGACCGGATCCGCGCCGAGGCGTGCGGGCTGCGCACGGTGACGCCCCAGAGCATGTTCTCGGTGCGCAGGTCGCTGCCGTACGCGTAATGGCCGGTGACCTTCGGCGTGCCGTCGACGCGGCGCGCGCTCTCGCCTATGCCGCCGCGGACGAGCGTCACGTTCACGCGAGCGCCTCCTCGGCGATGCGGACTGCGTCGATGATCTTCTGGTAGCCGGTGCAGCGGCAGAGGTTCCCGGCGAGCGCCTCGCGGATCGCCTCGTCCGACGGATGCGGATCCTTCGCGAGCAGGTCGGCGGCGGCGACGACGAGGCCGGGCGTGCAGAAGCCGCACTGCACCGCACCCGCCTCGAGGAACGCGTCCTGCACCGGATGCAGCTCGTCCCCGCGCGACAGCGACTCGACGGTGCGCACGTCCGCGCCGTCTGCCTGCACGGCGGGCACGAGGCAGGAGCACACGAGCTCGCCGTCGAGCCACACGCTGCACGAGCCGCACTCGCCCTGCTCGCACGCGTTCTTCGAACCGGTGAGCTCGAGCGCGTCGCGGAGCATCGTGAGCAGGCTCGTCGCGGGCGAGACGTCGGCGGCGCGCGGCAGGCCGTTGACCGTCGCACGGATCAGCATCCAGCCCTCCAGTCGTCGAGCACCCATTCGAGCTCGCGCCGGGCGAGCACCTCGACCGCGTGGCGGCGATACGCCGCCGACCCGCGGACGTCGTCGATCGGCGTGGCGGCGCTCGTCGCGAGCCGCGCGAACTCGGCCGCCGCCGCCGCCGCGAGCGGACGGTCGGGCTCGTCCCAGGCGATCGTCTCGGCGGCGAACGCCTCCGCCTCGGGCGCGCGAACCACCGTCGGCGCGACCGAGCCGAGGGCCACGCGTACGGCGCGCGCGGCGGGGTCGAGCTGCACGCAGACGCCTGCGATCGCGATCACCATCGCGTTGCGCGTGCCCACCTTCGCGAACGACCCCGGGCCGGAAGGGACGTTCCACTCCACTCCGAGGATGAGCTCGTCGGGCCGCAGCGCGCTCCGCTTCGGGCCGGTGAAGAACTCGCTCCACTTCAGGCGGCGCTCCTGCGTGCTCGACGCGACGACGACGTCGGCGTCGTAGGCCGCGAGCACGGGGATGCTGTCGCCGGCGGGCGAGGCGGTGCCGAGGTTGCCGCCGACGGTCGCGCGGTTCCTGATCTGCGGGGAGCCGACCGAGCGGGACGCCTCGACGAGCGGCCGGTGGCCGTCGAGCTCGCGCACGATGCGCGCGAACGTCACGCCCGCGCCGAGCGACATCCTGCCGTTCTCGCGGCCCCACAGCTTGAGCTCGTCCACATGCGAGAGGTCGAGCAGCGCGGGCGGGCGCAGGCGGCCGAAGTTCACGGCCACCATCAGGTCGGTGCCGCCGGCGACCGCGACCGCCTCCGGATGCGCGGCGCGCTCGGCGAGCGCCTCGCTGAGCAGGCGGGGGACGAGGCTGATCACACGGCCACCGTGGCGAAGGCGTCGATCATCGCCTCTACATCATCACCCAACGGATAGAGCACAGGGCAAGTACACCCGAGGTCGACGTACTCCTGCACCTTCGCCCGGCACTCGTCGGCGGCGCCCGACGCGGTGATCAGCTGGACGACCTCGTCCGGCACGAGATGCATGGCCTCCTGGATCTGGGCCTCGGTCGCGGGCCACGTGAGCTTCGCGCCGATCTCCTCGAGCAGCTCGGGGGCGACCCCGCTCGCCTTCATGATGTGCGGCTGCTGGCCGAGGTACTGCGTCACGAGCTCGCGCGCCCGGTCGAGCGCCACGGAGCGGTCGGGGTCGAGGGAGCAGACGACGAGTTGGGGCCGGTCGAGATCCTCCACCGTCCGACCGGCGCGCGCCGCCCCGACGGCGAGGTGCTCCATCGCCTCGCGGTTGTACGCAGGCCCGACCAGGTAGTTGAGCAGGACGCCGTCGCCGATCTCCCCGGCGAGCTCCATCATCTTCATCGCGGTCGCGCCGATGTAGATCGGCACGTTCTTCGGCGAGCGGTCGCCGTGCACGATGTCGATCTCGACGTCGTCGAAGTGGACGAACTCTCCGTGGTAGGTCACGCGCTCCATCGCGAGCAGGCGCCGCGTCGCCTCGACCGTCTCGCGCATGCACTGCAGCGGCTTCGTGCGGTGGATGCCGACCTTCGAGGCGAGCGGGTCCCACCAGGCGCCGATCCCGAGCTTGACGCGTCCGGGAGCGAGGTCGTCGAGGGTCGAGAACGTCGCCGCGAGCAGGCCGACGTTGCGCGTCCACGTGTTGACGACGCCGCTGCCGATCCCGATCCGGTCGGTGACGGCCGCGAACGCGGCCATCGGCACCGTCGCCTCGCGGACGAGCCGGCTCTCGGCCTGCCACACCGCCTCGAACCCGGCGCGCTCGGCGAGCTGGGCGTAGTGCATGCCCTCGCGGATCGGATGCTTGTCCTGGAGATAGAGGGCTACGCGGTCCATGCCGGCTCCTTCGGTGTATATGGATGCGGGGGAACGTCGTCGAGGCGCTTCCACAGGCGCTGCGCCTGCTCGCGGGCGCGGGCGGCGAGCTCGTCCTGGTCGACGAGGGCGAGGCGGCGGTCGCGCACGACCCACTCGCCGGCGACCATGACGTCGCGGACGTGGCGCGACGCGAGGGCGAAGATCCAGTGTCCCGCGAAGCTCGTGTCGGTGACGGGCGCGGGCGCGGGATAGTCGAGGACGACGAGGTCGGCCGGCGCGCCGGGCGCGAGCGTCCCGAGCCCCGGCTCGCCGAACGAGCGGCCCGCGAGGCGGGCGGACTCGGCGAGGCGCGCGAGCGGCCAGTCGTACCCGGCGTGGACGTCGTCCTCGCGCAGCCGGAAGAACGCAGTGTGCGACTCCTCGAACATGTCGGAGCCGATGCCGTCGGTGCCGAGCGCGAGCAGCCCGCCGAACGCCTCGACCGGTGCGCGGCCGACGGAGTTGTTCATGTTCGAGCGGGCATTGTGGGCGACGGTCGCGCGGGCGGCGCGCACGGTCGCGACCTCCTGCTCGCCGAGATGGACGCCGTGCGCGAGCAGCGTGCGCTCGTCGAGCAGGCCGAGGCGCTCGAGCCGCGCCACCGCGCCGGCGTCGACGGCCTCCTCGGCGGCGTGGACGTGCAGCGGCCCGACCTCGCCGCAGGCGAGCAGCGTCTCGTCCGACATCGTGAAGCACGCGTGCGCGCCGACCATCCCGCGCGCGAGCCTCCGCCGCGTGCCGAGGAAGCGGCGGTTCTCCGCGATCCCGGCGACGGCGCGCTCGGGGCCGTCGCGGTCGGTCACCTCGTAGCAGAGGACCGAGCGGACGCCGAGCGACTCGAGCGCGTCCGCGATCACGTCGAGCGAGCCGTCGATCGCGTTCGGGGAGGCGTGGTGGTCGACGAGCGTGGTCGTGCCGGAGAGCAGCGCCTCCATGCCGCCGGCGAGCGCCGAGGCGCGGACGCCGTCCTCGTCGAGGGCGCGGTCGAGCCGCCACCAGACGCGCTGGAGGATCTGGAGGAAGTCGTCGGGAGGGTCGAGCGCGTACGGCATCCCGCGTGCGAGCGCCGAGTAGAGGTGCGTGTGCGCGCAGACGTTGCCGGGGAGGACGAGCGCGCCGTCGCAGTCGATCCGCGTCCCGCGGCCGGGAGACGCGATGCGGCCGCCCTCCACCCAGAGGTCGCCGTCGACGAGGCGGACCGGGTCGAGAGAGGCGACGATCATCAGTGCCGCTTGACAAGATGGGGAACGGCAGCGGTGGCCGCCGCCGATTCCTTCATCGGGAGCCGCGTGCGGTGGATGCCGTCGAACGCCTCGAGCGCGGCGCGCGTGGCGGCCGCGGTGGGGACGAGCGGCGCCTCGCCGATGCCCTTCGCGCCGTACGGGCCCTCTGGCTGCGGCTCCTCGACGAGCACGACCTCGATCGACGGCATGCCCGTGGGCGGGATGATGTGGAGCGACTTGAGCGTCGTCGTCTGCGGCACGCCGCCTTCGACGACGAACTCCTCCGACAGCGCCTGGCCGAGACCCATGTGGACGCCGCCCTCGACCTGGCCCTCGAGCAGCGTCGGGTTGATGGCACGGCCGACGTCGTGGGCGGCGACGACCCTCGCGAGCCTTCCCTCGTCGTCGAGGATCACGACCTGCGTCGCCCACCCGTACGCGAGGTGCGTCACCGGCTCGTCCGCGTCGTTCGGGGTCGTCCAGTCGACGGTGAACTCGCCGGGGAACTCGCGGCCGGCGAGCTCCTCGAGCGGCCCGGCCTCCTTGATCCGGCGCGCGGCGTCGAGCACCGCGTTGCCGCCGAGCACCGTCGCGCGCGACGCCGTGGTCTGGCCTTCGCCGAGCTCGCGCTCGGTGTCGACGAGCACGCGCACGCGCTCCGAGGCGATGCCGAGCTCCTCGCACAGCATCTGCCGCAGGACGGTGTGCACCCCCTGGCCCATCTCGGTCCAGGAGTGGTAGAGCGACAGCGTCCCGTCCAGCTCGACGCGCACGACGACGCGCCCGTGCTCCGGGACGCCGTTGCCGATGCCGACGTTCTTCAGCCCGCATGCGATCCCGGCGTACTTCGCGCCGTAGTACGCGTCCTTGACCGCGAGCAGCGTCTTCTTCAGGCCGACTCCAGGGCCGAGCTTCTGCCCGGTGGTGGTGCGGTCGCCGACGTCGACGGCGTTGCGCCAGCGCATCTCCCAGCCGTCGAGCCCGAGCTCCTGCGCGAGCAGGTCGAGCACTCCCTCCATCGCGAAGTTCGCCTGGTTGACGCCGAAGCCGCGCATCGCGCCGCACGGCGGGTTGTTCGTGTACACCGCGGTCGCCTCGACGTCGACGTTCGGCACCGCGTACGCGCTGCAGGCGTGGCCGGCCGCGCGCTCGAGCACCTTGTCGCCGACGCTCGCATACGCGCCCGAGTCGCCGACGATGCGCGCGCGCACGGCGGTGAGCTTCCCGTCGGCATCGCAGCCGGCGGTGTAGTCGAGCCACATCGCGTGGCGCTTGGCGTGGAAGTTGAGGCTCTCCGTGCGGGTGAGCGTGATGCGCACGGGCCGGCCGGTCCGCGTCGCCAGCAGCGCCGCGTGGCCCTGGACGTTGAGGTCCTCCTTCGCCCCGAACGCGCCCCCCGCCGACACCTGCGTCACCCGCACTCCGATCTCCGGCACGCCGAGATAGCTGGCGATCTGGCGGCGGTCGTCCCAGACGCCCTGGCCCTGCGAGTAGACGTGCATCGTCCCCTCGGGCTCGGGGACCGCGAGCGCCGACTCCGGCTCGAGGAACGCGTGCTCGATGAACTGCGTCCGGTAGACCTTGCTCACGACGTGGGCGGAAGCGGCGAGCGCCTCGTCCACGTCCCCGCGCTTCACGACGGACTTCGAGAGGACGCGCGCCTCGAACGCATACGGCGAGGTGACCGGCTCGAGCACCTCGTACTCGACCTCGACGAGCGCGGCCGCCTCGCGGGCCGCGTGGCGGGACTCGGCGGCCACGGCGGCGAGCACGTCGCCGACGTAGGCGGTCTCCTCTCCCTCGGCGACGAGCTGCCGCCAGTCGGGCGTGAGCGAGCCCTGCTTGCGTTGGCCCGGCACGTCGGCCGCGGTGACCACGGCGACGACGCCGGGGTACGCCTCGGCCTTCGTCGTGTCGATGCGGAGGACGAGGGCGCGCGGATGGTCGGAGAAGCGGAGCGCGCCGAACAGCATCCCGGGCGCGGTCATGTCGCCCACGAACGGCTTGTCGCCGAGCGCGAGCTCCGTGCCGGCGTAGCGCGCGCTGCGCACGCCGACGTGCCCGTTCTGCGGCTGGGGCAATGCCTCGCCGCGGCGGACGCCGGCGAGGAGGAGCGCGGCGTCGACGATCTTCACGTACCCCGTGCAGCGGCAGAGGTTGCCGAGCAGCGCATGCGAGATGTCGTCTCGCGTCGGCTCGGGGTGCTTTCCGAGGAAGGCGTGCAGCTTCATGAGCACCCCCGGCGTGCAGTAGCCGCACTGCGAGGCGCCGGCTGCGAGGAGGCACGCTCCCCACAGCCGGCGGTCCTCGTCGGTGAGGCCTTCCTGCGTGACGACGGACTTCCCCTCCACCCGCGTCGCCTTCTGCGCGCACGCGACGACTGCGTGGCCGTCCACGATGACGGTGCACGCGCCGCACGAGCCCTCGGGCGCGCATCCGTCCTTCACCGACCAGAGGCCGAGCTCCTCGCGGAGCACCTCGAGCAGGCTCTCGCCGTCCCGAAGCTCGACGTGGACCGGCTCGCCGTTGAGGGTGAAGTCCATCGTCCTACTCCGCCGCGCCCAGCACGAGGGTGAGCAGCGCCATCCGCAGCACCACCCCGTTGAACGCCTCCTGCCAGTACCGGGCATGCCGCGTCTCGTCGACGTCGGAGGGCAGCTCGTCCATGCGCGGAAGGCTGTGGAGGATGATCGAGCGGGTCTTCGCCTTCTGGCGGAGCAGCTCGCGCGTCACCTGGTACGTGCGCGGAGTCGTGGCGACGCCGCCGCCGTCGCTGCGCTCGTCGCGCGACTTCGTGTAGTCGGCCTGCACGACCGGCTCCATGTAGATGACGTCGCAGTCGGCGATGACGTCCTCCGTCGAGTCCGCCTCCTCGTAGAGGACGTTGCGGGCGTCGAGCTCGAGCTTGAACTCGGGCAGGAGGGCCATGTCGGGCGGGCCGACGACGTACGCCTTCGCGTCGAACTGCGAGAGCGCGTACAGGATCGAGTGCATCGTCCGCATGCGCATGTCGCCGACGAGGAGGTACGTCAGCCCGTCGAGCGTCCCGAGCTCGTTCTTGATCGTGTACAGGTCGGTGAGGACCTGCGTCGGGTGCTCGCCCCAGCCGTCGCCGCAGTTGATGACCGGGATGGACGCCCAGTGCGCCGCCTCGGCGGGTGCTCCCTGCTCGAAGTGCCGCATCGCGATGACGTCGGCGTAGAACTCGAGCATGTGGATCGTGTCCTTCATCGACTCCTTGTAGAAGTCGCCGGCGCGCGTGTTCTTCACGTCCGAGAAGCCGAGCACGGCCCCGCCGAGCCTGTGCATCGCAGCCTCGGTCGCCATGCGCGTGCGCGTGGACGGCTGGTAGAACGCCGTCAGCAGCGTCTTGTGCTTCAGCAGGTCGGTGTTGCGCCGCGAACGGGCGATCGGGGCCAGGTCGTCGCAGATCTCGAAGACGCGCTCGAAGTCAGCGCGCTCGAAGTCCTTGAGCGACAGGATGTCGCGTCCGGTGAAGCTTCGCATTGCTCTCTCCTTGGATCGATCGGTCGATTCCGGTGAACAGCAGCGCCACGCGCTCGTCGTCGTCGACGGCGCCGAGCTCGCGCAGCGCGATGAGGCCTGCGAGGCCGGCCGACCCGGTGGGGTCGACGGGGATTCCGGTCGTGCCCCGGGCGAGCGCGTTCGCGCCGAGCAGCACGCGGTCGTCGACGACGAGGGGCCGGCCGTGCGTGCGGAGCATGGCCTCGACGACGGCGAGCCAGTCGTACGTCTCGTCGTCGAGGATCCCGTGCGCGACGCTGTGCGGCTCCTGCTCCCAGGCCCACATGAACTCGTGGCGGTGCGTCGCCGCGTACCGCAGCGCGCTCTCGCCGCCGCGCGCTTCCACCGCCGTGTACGCGCGCCGCAGCGGCCAGGCGCCCTCGGTCTGCACCGTGTCGAGCCGCGGGGTCGCGCCGCCCTCGCCCAGGCCCGCCGCGACCGCACTCGCGAGCGCGCCGCCCCCGACCTGGACGACGACGCGGTCGAGGTCGGCTCCCGCCGCCGCGAGCTCCCAGCCGAGGGTGTAGCCGCCCTCGACCGCGAGCCCGTTGAGGTTCCCCTGGCACGTGAACGGGAGCGCGCCGGCCCGGATCGCCTCCATCAGGCGGTGGACGGTCGGGTCGCCCGCCACGCCCTCCGTCCGCGGGCAGACGGTGACGACCGCCTCTAGCTCCTCGAGCCGGGCGAGCACCGCCGCGTCGGCGTCGACGGGGACGAAGACGCGCAGCCGCCGCCGGCCTGCGGCCGCGACGACGGCGGCTGCCAGCGCTGCGTTGCCGCAGCTCGCGATCGCGAGGTCGGCCCGTGTCCCGCGCCCGACGCGCTCGAGCACCTCGAGCAGCACGAGCACGTCGAACAGGTGCCGCGCCTTGTGCGAGCCCGAGACGTTGCCGGTCTCGTCCTTGACCCAGACGCCGCCGGCGGCGGAGAAGCCGAGCTTGTCGCTCAGCGCGTCGCTGCGTGCGAACGGGGTGACGACGAAGCCGTGGCCGTCGACCTCGGCGACGCGCTCGTCGAGCTCGCGCACGAGCTCGCAATACGCGTCGTCGCTCATCCCGCCCGCGAGCGCGACGTGGTACGGGTGCAGGAGGTCGCGGTAGCGGAGGTACGGGTTCGGCTCGTCGTCGTGCGGGAAGCGGGCGCTGCCGAGGTCGAGCTCGCGGCGCAGGACGTGGTCGACGTCGTCGCCGGCGTCCGCGTTCGGGCAGCGGAACGGCAGCGCTCCCTCGGGAGGCTCCGCGCCGCAGCCCGCGCAGACGAAGCGGCTCGTCACAGGCTCTCCAGCACGCCCGTGCGCGAGTTGAACTCGTCGATGAGGGTGTCCCACTCCTCGACCTGCGCCTGCTGGTCCTTCCAGAACGACTGGTCGCGCCGCGCGACGAAGTCCCCGATCGTCACGCCCTGCTGCTCGACCCACGTGTAGTAGCCGAGGTTGAAGATGCGTGTCCTCTCCTCGTACGTGAGCTCGCGCATGTTGTCGGTGGTCGCACCGAGCAGGTGCTCGCCGAACACCTCGGCCGCGCCGAGCTCGTCGAAGCCCTCCGGGAAGTACTTCGCAGCGGCGATGTCCCGCTCGCTGTGGTACATCGCGCCGCCGTCGGTCGCGACGGTGACGACGACGTCGTCGTGGCCGAGGCCGTAGTGCTTGGCCACCTTGATCGCGCCGAGGACGTTGCAGATGCTCGACAGCCCGAGATCCGGCAGCTTCGCGATCACGTCGTCGGGAACGTGCCGGCGGTCCGCGAGCTGGTCGCGGCCGAGATCGGTGCCGAACAGCAGCCCGAGGCGGTCGGTCGCGCGGTCGGAGACCGCGACCACGACGTCGGTGTTCATGACGTTGTGGATCAGCGGGATGTGCTTGTCGCCGATCCCCTGGATGTTGTGCTCGCCGAAGCCGTTGTAGAGCATCGTCGGGCACTCGAGCGCCTCGGCGGCGACGATCTTCGCGCCGTGGCGCTCCTTCAGGTGGTCGCCCGCGCCGATCGTCCCGGCGGAGCCGGTGGCGGACACGAACGAGTGCAGCCGCAGCGACGGCTCCTCCGCCTGCAGCGACTCGAACAGCACGCCGAGAGCGCGGCCCGTGGCGAGGTAGTGGACGACGTAGTTCCCGAACTCGGCGAACTGGTTGAAGATGAAGTTCTCCGGGTCGAGCTCCAGCTCGTGGCAGCGGTCGTAGATCTCCTTGACGTTGCTCTCGACCCCTGGCGTCCGGATGATGTCGTCCGGCTCGACCACCCAGCGCTCGAGCCAGTCGAAGCGCTCCTGGCTCATCCCCTCGGGGAGCACGGCGACGCCGTGGCAGCCCATGAGGCGCGAAATCGCGACGCCGCCGCGGCAGTAGTTGCCGGTCGAGGGCCACACCGCCTTGTTGTGCGTGGGGTCGAACTCACCGTTGATGACGCGCGGCGCGAGGCAGCCGTACGCCGCGAGCACCTTGTGGGCGCCGATCATCGGGAACCGGTCGCCGAGAGCGACGACGATGCGCGCGTCGACGCCGGTCAGCTCCTTCGGCAGGACGACGTGCTCGGGGACCGTCACGCGCCCTGTGCGGGCGGCGTCGTTGAACCAGTTGACCCGGAAGAGGTTGAGGGGGTGCGGCTCGTCGGGGCCGACGCCGGCGAGGCGCTCGCGGACGCGGTCCGGGACGAGCCCGGGGTCGGCGAGCTCGGCGAACCGGGGAAGGGCGATCCCCGCGTCGCGGAACCGGTCCACGGTTCGGGAAAGGGTCGCTGCATCGACGACGCCGGCGTGCTCGGTCAACATCGAAATGGCCTCCTCACGAGGTGGACTCCGACCAGACCGTAAAAGGCCCCGCGACGGCTTCCGTCGGGGCGGGGACGGACCCGGAATGCGGGATTTCCGCCGTTATGCGTGGGCAGTGTCAGACACCGATTCCGGTGTCTGACACCGCGGGACTAGACGGCGAGCGGGACGAGCTCGAAGCGGTCGACGTCCACGAGGCCGCGGTCGGTGATCTTCAGGGAGGGGATGACCGAGAGGGCGAGGAAGGCGAGCACCTGGAACGGGGCCGGGAAGGCGACCCCGAGCGAGACCGCCGCCTCGTTCAGGGCGTCGCTCGCGGCCAGGACCTCGGCGAGCGGCCGGTCGGAGAGGAGCCCGGCCACCGGGAGGGGGAGCTCGGCGAGGACGCCCCCGCCGTCGATCGCGACGATCCCGCCCCCGAGCTCGACGAGCCGCTCGACCGCGCGCTCCATCGCCCGGTCCTCGATCCCCACGACGACGACGTTGTGCGCGTCGTGGGCGATGCTCGAGGCGATCGCCCCGTGCTGGAGGCCGAAGCCCCGCACGAGCCCGAGCCCGATCCGCCCCGTGCCGAGGTGCCGCTCGAGCACCGCGATCTTCGCGAGGTCGCGCGCCGGGTCGGCGACCGCGCAGCCGTCTCGCACCGTCGGCTCCTCCACGAGCGACTCGGTGACGATCTGGCCCGGGACGAGCCCGATCACCCGCGCCTTCGCCCCTTCCGCCCACGGGATGCGCAACGCGTCCGGCCGCGGCTCGCCGATGTCCACGCTGCGCCGCACCCACTCGGGCACGGGCACCGACGGGATCTCCTCCACGGTCCGCCCGCGCTTCAGCACGAGCTCCGGCACGAACGACTCGAGGTCGGGAAGCACGAGCAGGTCGGCGCGGTAGCCGGGGGCGATCGCGCCCAGCCGGTCGAGGCCGTGGTACGAGGCGGGGCTCAGCGACGCCATCACGATCGCGTCCTGGGGCGGGACGCCGCGGGCGACCGCCTCGCGGACGAGCGAGTTGATGTGCCCGTCGGCGGCGATGTGCTCCGGCTCGCGGTCGTCGGTGCAGAAGGCGATGCGCCCCGGCCCGTACTCGAGCGCGAGCGGGATGAGCGCGTCGAGGTTGCGTGCCGCCGACGCCTCGCGGATGAGGAGCCACATCCCGGCGCGCAGGCGCTCGCGCCCCTCCTCGACGTCCGCCGCCTCGTGGTCGGACTGGATGCCGGCGGCCGCGTACGCGTTCAGCCGCCCGCCGAGGAGGCCGGGCGCATGACCGTCGACGTGGCGCGACAGCCGCACCTTCGCGAGCTCGTGCTCGTCCCCGGCGACGACGCCGGGGAAGTTCATCATCTCCGCCACCCCGAGCACCCGGCGGCGGCGCAGCAGGCCCTCGAGGTCGCCGATGGTGAGCGCGCGCCGTGGAGACTCGAACCCGGAGGCGGGGACGGACGACGGCGCCATGAAGTAGATGTCGAGCGGAAGGTCCTCGCACGCGTCCGCCAGCCAGTGGACGCCGTCGGTCCCGAGCACGTTCGCGATCTCGTGCGGATCCGCGACCACCGCGGTCGTCCCGAACGGGAGCACGAGCCGCGCGAACTCGTCCACCATGAGCTTCGAAGACTCGATGTGCATGTGCGCGTCGATGAAGCCCGGGACGACGTAGCGCCCGCTGACGTCGACGACGCGCTCGCCGTCGTACGAGCCGATGCCCGCGACCACGCCGTCGACGACGGCGACGTCGCCCTCGAGCCACTCGCGGGTGAACACCGAGAGGACGCGCCCGCCGCGGAGGACGAGGTCTGCAGGCTCGTCGCCGCGGGCGACGGACAAGAGCCTCTTCATGCTTCGAGCCTACGTGCCTGCACGCGATGCTCGCGCGCGATCTCGTCCTCGTCGGCGCGGAGGAGGTGCCCGTCGCGGACGACCTCGACGCCGCCCACGACCAGGCGGTCGGCGCGCTGCGGCCCGGCGAAGACGAGCTCGGCCACCGGGTCGGCGGCGCCGCCCCACTCGAGCCCGTCGGTGCGCCAGACCGCGAAGTCGGCGCGCTTCCCGGGCTCGAGCGAGCCGAGGTCGGGCCGCCGGAGCACGTCCGCGCCGCCGCGCGTGCCGAGGCGCAGCGCGTCGCGCGCCGTGAGCGCCGCCGGCCCGCCGCGCCCGCGAGCGACGAGGAGCGCCTGCTTCACCTCGAAGACGAGGTCGCTGCGCTCGTTGGAGGCGGACCCGTCGACACCGAGGCCGACGTGGATGCCTGCGTCGAGGAAGTCCCGGACCGGCGCGACGCCCGACCCGAGCCGGAGGTTCGAGGTCGGACAGTGCGAAACGCCCGCTCCGGCCTCGGCGAACCGCGCGACGTCCTGCGACGAGAAGTGGACGCAGTGCGCGCAGAACACGTCACCGTCCACCCAGCCGAGCGAGTCGAGGTACTCGACCGGCCGGCAGCCGTACAGCTCCTTGCAGTAGTCCTCCTCGTCCACCGTCTCCGCGAGGTGCGTGTGGAGGACGAAGCCCTTTGCGCGCGCCAGCTCGGCCGACTCCTGCATGAGCTTGCCGGTGACGGAGAACGGCGAGCACGGCGCGACCGCGATCTGCACCGCCACGCCGTCGTGGAGCGCGGCGAGCCGCTCGGTGTCGGCGAGGATCTCGTCGATCTCCTCCACGAGCGAGTCGGGAGGCAGGCCGCCCTTCGACGCGCCCAGGTCCATCGAGCCGCGCGACGCGACGATGCGAAGGCCGATCTCCCGCGCCGCGCGGACCTCCGCCTCGACGAGCCCGTCGCGTCCGCGCGGGAAGACGTAGTGGTGGTCGAACACCGTCGTGCAGCCGGAGAGCGCGAGCTCCGCGATCCCCGTGCGCGCCGCCGCGTACTCCGACTCGGCGTCGATCCCCGCCCAGACGGGATAGAGCGCCACGAGCCACTCGAACAGCGTCGCCTCCTGCGCCCGGGCGCGGGTGAGGGTCTGGTACAGGTGGTGGTGGGTGTTGACGAGCCCCGGGGTGACGAGCGCGCCCCCGAGGTCGACGGTCTCGTCCGCGCCGGGGGCCGCGCCGCCTCCGGTGGCCTCGACGAGGCCGTCCTCCACGAGCACCCAGCCGCCCTCGAGCTCGGTGCCGGCGTCGTCCATCGTGACGACATGGCCGTTGCGGTACAGCCTGCGCATAGCTGTCAATCCTCGTCCGTAGTTCGCGCGTCGGCAACCGGGACATACGCGGATGCTGTCCGCGACCGCCGGCCGCCACGCTGGAGCGATGAACCCCCGGTGGCGTCGCGTGCTCCTGAGCTGGTTCGCGCTGCCCGCCTCGGCGCTCGCCGCACTGCTCGTCGGAGCCGCCATGATCGCCGCTCTGGGCGCGGATCCGGTCCACGGCTACCACGCGCTCGGCAGCACCGCCGTCAAGGCGATACCGCTCCTGCTCGTCGGCGTCGGCATCTGCATCGCCTTTCGCGCCAACGCGTTCAACATCGGCGGCGAGGGCCAGATCGCCATGGGCGTCCTCG
>Ga0335069_10005700_pt1 | contig 18263 bp, 17 predicted proteins | sample Lox_Sample_11_FD_206714 | JGI IMG/M metagenome (GOLD analysis project Ga0335069, IMG submission 206714) | Soil microbial communities from Loxahatchee National Wildlife Refuge, Florida, United States - Lox_Sample_1.1 | ecosystem: Environmental > Terrestrial > Soil > Wetlands | place: USA... | reverse complement strand
CTCGACGGGGATGCGTTCGCTCCTCGACGTTGGCTGCTTCGCCGGGTCCTTCTTGTCGCTGGTCCCCGAGAGCCAGTTCCCGCAGCAGGTGGGCGTCGACATCCTGGCCCCGCAAATCGAATATGCGCAGGCTAGATACGGGAGTTCTTTCCGTGAGTTCAAACACGTCCCCGACGTGGCCCGGCTTGCGGACGTCCCCGGCACATTCGATTGCATCACGCTGATCGAGGTGATCGAGCACCTTGCGGCGGACGAGGTCCGCGTCCTGCTCGCCGAGCTGACCAAGAAGCTGGAGCCTGGTGGGCTCCTGGTCATCACCACGCCGAACTACGCGAGCACCTGGCCGCTGCTCGAGATGATCCTCAACCGCGTCTCCGAGGTCAGCTACCGGGAGCAACACATCACTAGATTCACCTGGTTCAACATGGAGCGGCGCCTGCGCGAGCTGTACCCGCGGTTCGACGACGAGTTCGAGGTCGAGTTCAAGACCACGACCCACCTGTTGACACCGTTTCTCGCGGCGCTCTCGTTCCGCCTGGCACACTCGCTCTCGCGCGTGGTCCCGCACAAGTCCTGGCGGCAGCCGTTCGGAAACCTTGTGCTGCTCGTGGCGCGGCGCAGGGCGATCGCGAATGGCTGACGGTTCAGCCGCGGCCGGGGCCGCCAGCCCGACTGACCGGCTGGCCCTGTCACTCCTCCTTGCGGCCACCACCGGCTACGTGCTGCACGCAGTGCTGCTGGTCGCGTCCGGGCGGCACCTCTACGGCGACTCATCCTGGTTCCTGATCCGGATCGCGTCGGAAGGCGTGGCCACCTCGTTCGTGGACGACTGGGTCCGCCATTTCCACCATGCACGGACGCTGGCGTTCTGGATCACGCAAGGGCCCGCCGTAGCGGCGCTGCACCTGGGCTTGCGCGACCTGCAGTCGCTCTCGATCGTGCTGGGCTGCACCTACGTCGGGTTGAAGGTGCTGTCGCTGATGCTCTGCTACTGGCTGCTGCCCTCAGGGGAGAAACTCTTCTTCGTCTTCCCTGCGCTCGCACTCTTCGCCGGCACCATCAACTCGGACATCTACCTCGTTTCCGAAACCCACCTTGCGGTCGCCATCGCGTGGCCACTGCTCATTGAGCTGCGCGCCGATCGGCCGGGCGGTCCTACGCGCGACGCGATCGTTGCTGGGGTGATCCTGGGCTCCTGCCTGATCCACGAGTCCTTCGTGGCGTTTGCCAGCATCATGCTCTTCGTGCTGCTGTGGCGCCGGCGGGTGGCGAGCCGCACCGTCACCGGGCGGACAAACGCGCTCGCCGTGCTGCTCGCGCTCTCCTGCGCTGTCAACCTGCTCGGGATCCTGCTGCCGCGCGACCCAGTGAACAAGGCCGGCTTCGCGGGCGGCCTCCTCAAGATCCTGACGGACTCGCTTGGCTCGCTCGGCGACGCCCACGCCGGACCAGTCGCCTCGATGCTCGCGGTCGGCGTGCTGCTCGTCGTCGTCTTCCTGCCGGATCGCCAGCTTCGACCCTCCGTCGGTGCCACGCTCTGGGCCTGCTGCGTCCTGCTCGCGCTGGGGCCGTTGATCCACTTCGTCGTTTTCGTTGACCGCGCCCGCTTCGAGGACGCGATCACCGATCGCGGCTTTTCGGGCGGCGCAATGCAGGTCCTGCTGATGGGCGCCTACCTCGCGGTGGGCGCGCTCGGGCGGGAGGCGTTCTTCCGCAGGGCCGCTGCAGTAGTGGCGGTTGTCGGCTCGCTCGCGATCGGGCAGTTCGCCTGGCAGATCTTCGCGACCCACCTGTGGCGCGACGCAGTCTCCAGCCTGCGGCAGCGGCTGGCCTCGGCCCCAGGCCTGCAAAACTGCCCGGCGCTCGACGCGGCGACCGCCGCGGCACACACACGCGCCGACAAGATCCTCTGTAAGTGGTGGGTGACGCCGCTTTCGATCGTGCTCTCTTACCGCGAGGGCGTGCGTTCGATGATGCTATCTACGGACCCGTTCCAGGCGTTCGACCCCGGCAACCCCGAGGGATTGCCTTCGCTGCGATACGTCGGTCCGCGGTACGAGCGGTATGTCGCGGCGCTCGGAGACGGGCGGGCCCTGGGTCCCTCGGAAAAGGTCCTCTTCGGCGCGGGCGGGCGCGGCTATCGGATGGTCCGCGAGGGCTTCGCACGCCCTGAGAGCTGGGCCGCGTGGACTGATGGCGAGAGGGCTCGTCTCGAGGTGTGCGGCCTTTCGGCCCGGGGAAAGGACGCCAGCGTGCGGCTGCTGTTCCACGTCGTGCCGTTCACGCCGCCCGGCGGGGCACCTCCCGAGGCCTCCTTCTCGGTGGAGGGGCAGGCCGGCACCTGGCGCTTCGGGCCGGGCGAGAGAGAGGCGGCCCGCGAGGTGATGGTACCGGGCGCCGCGGTCCCATCCAGCGGGTGCGTGGACCTGAGGTTCCGCATCGACAACCCACGATCGCCCGCGGCGCTCGGGCTCTCGAAGGACCCTCGCCGTTTGGGCCTGGCATTCGTGGACCTGCAGCGCACGGACGTGGCCTCTTCCGAGGCGGTCACCGGCGGGCACCGTTAGCCCGCCCCACGACGGCGTCAGTGCTGACCTGCCCGGGGAATTCGGACACCGACGGAGTCCCGATGCGCAAGAGCAGATGGTGCAGATCGTCCGGGAGGCGGACAAGACCCCGGTTTCGAGGTTGCGAAGAAGCACGGCCACGTCCGGAGAGCCAGGCGGGTAGCGAAGATCCCTACCAATAGACCGACCAGGCGCTCCAGCGCATCGCAACGGAACCTCGGAGGCAATGTTCGGCCCGAGCGCGACCCGGCGAACGTTTGGGCCCGATGCCGCCTTACGGCATCATGAGGGCGGTGAAGCTCCTCATCTTCGTTATCGCCTACCAGGCAGAGCAGACGCTGGTGGAGGTCCTCGAGCGCATTCCCCGTTCGGTCTTCCGCGACTGGGACTGCGAGATCCTCGTGGTCGACGACGCCTCGCGCGATCGGACCTTCGACATCGGCCGCGAGTACCAGGAGGCCCACCCCGAACTCCCCCTGACGGTCCTCCGCAACACCTACAACCAGGGCTACGGCGGAAACCAGAAGGTCGGGTACGCCTACGCCATCGCCGAGAAGTTCGACGTCGTGGCCATGGTCCACGGCGACGGCCAGTACGCCCCCGAGGAGCTCCCACGCCTGCTCGAGCCCCTTCGCAAGGACCGGGCAGACGCCGTGTTCGGCAGTCGGATGATGTCGCGGTTCGGTGCGCTGAAGGGCGGGATGCCGCTGTACAAGTTCGTGGGGAACAAGATCCTCACTGCCTTCCAGAACGCGGTGCTCGGCACCAACCTGTCCGAGTTTCACTCGGGGTACCGGCTCTACCGCGTCCCGACCTTGGCCCGGCTCCCCCTTGAGCTCAACTCCAACGACTTCCACTTCGACACCGAGATCATCCTCCAGCTGCTCAACGCCGGGGCGCGGATCGTCGAGCTTCCCATCCCCACCTACTACGGCAGCGAGATCTCCCGGGTGAACGGGATCCCCTACGCAAAGAACGTCGCGCTGGCCACCCTCCGCAACGCCGCCCACCGCGCCGGCATCCTCTACCAGCGCAAGTACGACGTGGGCCCCGCCGACGACCACGCCCACTACGCCCCGAAGCTCGGCTACCCCTCGAGCCACACCTACGCGCTGGAGGCCGTTCCGGCGAGGAGCCGGGTGATGGACCTCGGCGCCGGTCCGGGGCACCTCGCGCAGCAGCTGGTGGACAAGGGCTGCACCGTCACCCTGGTGGACCGGCTCCCGCCCACCGAGGTTCCGCGCGGCACCGACGTCATCCTCCGCAACCTCGATGCAGACCCGCTCGACCTCGACCTCTCCCGGGTGGACGTGCTGCTCCTCCTCGACGTCATCGAGCACCTCCACGAGCCGGAACGCTTCCTCGCCGCGCTCCGCCGAAACCTCGACCACCGCCCGCGCACGCTCGTCCTCACCACGCCCAACGTGGCGTTCCTCATCCAGCGGCTGATGCTGCTCGCCGGCCAGTTCAACTACGGCAAGGCGGGTATCCTCGACCGGACGCACGCCCGGCTCTTCACCTTCCGGAGCCTGCGGCGGCTCCTGGTGGACTCGGGGCTCCGCATCCGCGAGTTCCGCGGGGTCCCCGCGCCCTTCCCCAAGGCCGTGGGCGAGAACGCGCTGGGCATGGGGCTGCTCTGGCTGAACCAGGCGCTCATCCAGCTGAGTCCGACCCTGTTCAGCTACCAGATCTTCGTCGAGGCCGAGACCACTCCCGACGTGGCGTACGTGCTCGCAGACAGCCGGCAGTCCGCCGCGCCGGCGACGCTCGAGCGGCCGAGGCGTGCCGCGGCGGCGAAACGCGGCCGGAGCGCGAAGTCCCGCTCGCGGAAGAAGCCCCGGTGACCGAAGCCCAGGCCGAGGTGGCCGAGAGCCCCGCGCTCCTCCTCCCCGGAAACGCCACCCGCGCCTTCCTGCTCGCCCTGGCCGCGGTGTTCCTCGGCCAGGCGCTGCAGATCAACAACGGGAACGGCCACGAGGAGGCCTGGCCCTACGTCTTCGCCACCCTCTTCATCGTCGCGCTCGCTGCGCTCTCGCCGCCTTGGCCCACCGTGGAAGCCAGTGGCGACCAGCTCGCGGCCCTGGTCCTCGGCGTCGGCCTGGCGCTCCAGTTCTCGCAGCTGGTGACCAGCCCTCCCGGGTACTACGCCCGGCCCATCCCCGGGTTCCGGGAGTTCTTCGCCATCCTCGCCGCCGCAGCCGTGGTCGCCGGTGGCGCGCTCGCCCGACGGCCGGCGCTCGGCGCCTACCAGGGCCCTGCCCTGGTCCTGCTCTTCGCGATCGCCGGGTGGTGGATGATCCGCGCCTCGTACCCGCCGCAGATCGACGTCTTCGTCTTCCAGCAAGAGGCGAGCCGGGCGCTGGCGCAGGGGCGCAATCCCTACGCCCTCACCTTCCCCAACATCTACGGGAACATGCGCTTCTACGGGCCGGGCATCGCCGACGCGCACACCGTCTTCATCGGCTTCCCCTACCTTCCGCTCTCGCTGCTCCTCGCCTTCCCCGGGTGGTTGATCGCCGGGGACTTCCGCGTGGCCCAGCTCGCCGCCTGCGCCATCGCCGCCGCCGCGTTTGCTGGGCTCGGCTCGGGCCGGCTCCCGCTGCTCGCCTCGGCGCTGCTTCTCTTCACCCCGCGGATGTTCTTCGTCCTCGAGCAGGGGTGGACCGAGCCCTTCGGCGTGGCCCTTCTCGCAGTCGTCACGCTCGCCGCGGCCCGCCGCTCGCGCTGGCTCCCCGTCGCGCTCGGGCTACTGCTCGCGTGGAAGCAGTACACAGTGCTCTTCCTCCCCCTGGCGGCGCTGCTCGTCCCGCGCCCCTTCCGCTGGCGCGCCTACGCCCGGCTTGTCCTCCCGGCCATCGCCATCGCTGCGGCCATCACCCTTCCCTTCTTCCTCTGGAACCCGGCGGCGTTCTGGAAGAGTGTGGTCCTCGCCCAGTTCGCGCAGCCCTTCCGGGAAGAGGCGCTCTCGCTGCCCGCCTGGTGGGTGGTGGAGAAGAAGCACCCCGAGTTCGACGTGCTGCCGTGGATGCTCGCCGGGACGCTCGCGGCGATGGTGGCCGTCCTCGCCCGCGGCCGCCGCGGTCCCGCCGCCTTCGTCACCGGCTCGGCACTGGTCTACGCGGTCTTCATCGCGCTCTCGAAGCAGTCGTTCTGCAACTACTGGTGGTTCGTGCTCGGGACGATCTGCTGCGGCATCGCCGCCAGCGCCGCCGTGGAGGAGCCGGTCGCGTCGGGGTGATGGGTCGCCCTCAGCGCGCCGGCACGCCCCACAGCTCGAGCACTGCCTTCTCCCGGGCGAGCACCACGTCCACGGCCTCATCGCCCCACCGGGCCCGCACCTCGGACAGGGTCCGCGCCCTGTCCTGCTGGGCCCGGAGCCGGACGACCGTCCGCTCCACCCCGGCCCGCTGCTCGGCCGGGAGCTGGTCCTTTGCCGCCTCCAGCGAGCGCAGTGCCTCCTCCAGCTCGGGCCCACCGGACCCGGCGCGCGCCAGCGCCACCTCCGCGGTCAGGGTCTCCAGGGCCTGCACCTCGGTCTGCGACAGCCCGGCGTCGACTCGCACCGCCTGCGCCCGCTCGGTCCGCCGCCTCAGCCCCGCGTAGGCCTCCTCCAGCGCCCGCGCCCCACCGTCCACCGCCTGGGACAGCCGTCGGACCTCGCGCGACGAGGGCGCGGGCTCGCCGCGGAGCAGCCGCTCGTAGGCCAGGAAGCCGTCAAGCTTGGCCACGCTCAGCTCCAGGCCGGCATCGGGGCCGGAAGTCACCGCCGCGACCGGTCCGGCATCGGCTGCGGGCCGCGCGCTCTCCCTCCTCCGGCACGAGGTTGCCCCCACCAGGACCAGAAGCACCGCCGCCACCACCGAGGGTCCACGCATCGACCTCCCTTCTGCCATACCCTTTGACTCCCGAGGACGCTCCAGGGGAGGGTACCCGCCGTGAAGGTCTACCTGGTGCGCCACGCGCAGGCCGACTCCGACGTCCCCGAGGGCCTGGACGACGGCGCCCGCCCCCTCACCGGGAAGGGCCGCCACGCCGCCGAAAAGCACTTCCGCGGCCTTCACAAGCGGATGCATGGGGTGGATCTCATATTGATGAGCCCGCTGGTCCGGGCCGTCCAGACCGCGCAGATCCTTGCCCTGGTCCAGGAGCTCGACGTGCCAGTCCGCGTCCACCGGGCCCTGGTCCCCGACATGCCGGTGGGGAGCCTCGAGCGGCTGCTCGAGGAACACCGAGACGACGACCTGGTCCTGGTGGGCCACAACCCGTCCATCCCGGCGATGGCCGCCCACCTCATGCAGCTGAGCCAGTTCCCGCGCTCGGTGCCCACCGCGACGGTCATCGCGCTGGAGCTCGAGAAACTCGACGAGCCGGCCCAGCTCCTCTTCTTCGCCGCGCCGGGCGAGGACGTCCAGGAGGAGCTGAAGCCATGATGGAGGAGGCCCGCTACAACGGGCTGGTGGCCGGGCTGTGGAAGCGAATCCTGGCCGCCGTCGACCAGGTGGACCCCGACGTCCTCGACGCGGTGGCCACCGCGGACATGGTGACGCTCACCTCGGCCTCTGGCGAGAAGGTGGTCATCAACACCCAGCGCGCGGTCCGGCAGATCTGGGTCGCCGGCAAGGGGATGGGGATCCACTTCTCGCTCGGCGACGATGGCCGCTGGATGGACGACAAGGGCAAGGGCCTCGAGCTGCTGGCCTGGATCGGAGAATGCGTCGCCGCGCTGACCGGGGAGCCGCCGCCGCAGTTCTGATGAGCTCGCAACGGCTCCGAGGTGGATTGCTGCTGGCGGTGTGCCTGCTCCCGGTGTTCCTGTCCGCCAACTTCGTCTGGCGCTTCGGGGTGGACGTTCCGTTCTGGGACGAATGGGAGCTGGTCCCCCTGCTCCGCGCCCTCCACGATGGACAGCTCTCCTTTGCCGCCCTGGTCGCGCAGCACAACGAGCACCGGCTCCTGTTTCCCCGCGTGGTGATGCTCGCTTTGGCGGTGCTCACCCGGTGGGATGCCCGGGCCGAGATGTGGTTCGGCTGGGTCCTACTCTGCGGCATGGGGCTGGTGCTCTTCTTCCAGCACGGCCGCGCGCTCGGAGCGGGCGCGCGATCGGCGTGGCTCTTTGCCCCAGTGCCGTGGCTCGTCTTCACCCTGAGGCAGAGCGAGAACCTCATCTGGGGTTGGCAGCTCCAGATCTTCATGGCCGCCCTCGCCATGCTTTTCAGCATGGCGGCACTAGAACACGAGCGGTGGGGCTGGTTCCTCGTGGCTATCTGCACTGCAGTAGTGAGCAGCTTCTCCTTCGCCGCCGGATTGGCCACCTGGCCGGCTGGGCTCCTGGTCATCGGGCTCGCCGGGCTTCGCTCGAGACCACAGCGCGTACGCTTGGGAGCCTGGGCCATCGGCGGTCTGATCGTCGTGGCCCTGTACCTTCACGACTTCCAGCGGCCCGCGCACCACCCTGACCCCGCGTTCGCGGCTCGGCATCTGGCTCAGGCGAGTGAGTTCTTCATCGCCATGCTCGGCGCGAGCCTTGCCGGCCAAGACGTCATGCTCGCCCTCGCCATCGGCCTGCTTCTCGTCGCGATCTTCGTGCTGGTCATCCGCGCCGTGCCACTGCGCCTGGCGGACCTCTCGCGGCTGCGGTTCGGCCTCGCACTGGGCCTGTTCGCCGCCTGCACGTGCGCGATGGTCACCGTGGGGCGCGTGGGATTCGACGAGGGCCCGGAGGGCATCGGGCTGGCGATCACCTCGCGCTACACCACCTTCACCATGCTCGGCGTTTGTGGTGCGTACCTCTGCGTCCTGGCGATCCGCCCATCAGCTCTTCGCTCCGGCCTGCTCGGGGCGCTCCTGGTGCTCCTGATGATCGGGACTACCGTGTCCCTGGGCACCGAGTTCCGGTCCGGGGCGCGCACCCGGCGAACGAGGCTCGCCGGGCTGCAGGCGCTGCTCCACTACCGCGAGGCAGACCCGGCGGAGCTCATGAAGCTGTACCCCGACGCGGCCCTGGTGCGGGCGCGGGCTGCGGAGATCGAGGCACTGCAGACCAGCGTCTTCAGAGCCTCGGCGCGGGCCCCCCGCCATTAAGCGCAGATCACCGCCTGGCGAATGCCGCCACGTACCAGCGCAGGTACCGCGGCAGCCACTTGCCCAGCTGAAATCGGCTGCTGCCCGCCGTGCGCTCCTGCCACACAGTGGGGAGCTCGACGATGCGCCGCCCCTGGAGGTGCGCCTTCACCGTGAGCTCGAGGGCGACCTCGAAGCCACCGGTGCTCTCGATGGAGACCGAGCGCAGGAAGTCGGTGGAGTAGAGCTTGTAGTTGTTCGTTGGATCGGCGGTGGGCAGGCGTCCCAGGAGCTTGAGGGTGAGGCCCGCCAGGCGCGACAGCGTGCTCTTCACCAGCGGTGCACCGTGCTGTGCGCCGCCGCGCATGTAGCGGCTCGGCGCGACCACCTCGGCCCCTTCCCGAGCCAGCGCCACCATCTGGTCGATCTGCCGATGATCGTCCGAGCCGTCGGCCATGGTGACCACCACCCAGCCATGACTCGGACGGGCCAGCCCGGTCTTCAGGGCGCCGAGCACCCCACGGCCGGTGTTGAGCACCAGCTCCACCCGTCCATCCTTCGCCGCGATGGCCCTCGCCACCGGCAAGGTCGTGTCCTCCTCCCGGTCGTAGACCACCAGGAGCCGCCACGGCGTCTGGACGCTGGCGACGATGCTCTCGTAGAACCGCGGGAAGTTCTCCGCCTCGTTGTAGACGGGAACCACCAGCGCCAGATCCGGCTCGGGCTGCGGGGAAGCGATGGTCAGATGTTCCCCAGCTCGACCTGGTGCTTCACCCACGGGATCACCTCGTCGAGCATCGTGTCCAGGGAGGTGGTGCACTCGAACCCGAGCATGCCCTTGGCCTTGGAGACGTCCGGGACGCGCCGCTGGACGTCGTACTTGAAGGGCTCGTCGGACTGGTAGCGGAACGGAATGCCCGGCCTCAGCTTCTTCCAGATCATCCCCGCGAGCTCGAGCACCGTGGTGCTCTGGGCGGTGGAGATGTTGAAGTCCTCGTTCAGCGCCGCGGGGTGCTCCATGCACACCCGGATGCCCTTCGCCAGGTCGCCGCCGTAGGTGTAGTGCCGGATCTGGCTGCCGCTCCCGAGGATGTGCAGCGGATCCTGTCCCTTCACCACCTTCTGCACCAGGTCGGGGACCACGTGGCTCATCGCCAGCTTCACGTTTCCACTCATCACCTGGCGGTCGTTCCGCGCTCGCCCCTCGCCGATCCCAACGCAGTTGAACGGCCGCACGATGGTGTAGGGGAGCCGGTACTGCTCGCGGGCGCCCTTGGCGAAGAACTCGCAGGCGAGCTTCTGGAACCCGTAGGTGGACAGCGGAGGCGGCGACCGGAGCTGCTCGCCCTCCGGCGTGGGGAACACGGCGGTGCTCTCGTAGACCATCGAGCTGCTGAGCACGGTGATCTTCGTCAGCACGCGCTCACGGTGGGCCCAGATGGCAGCGTCGAACGTCGAGGCCACGATGCGTTCGTTCTCGGCGATGAGGTCGTAGGCCAGCTCGTGGAAGTAGCTGATGCCGCCGATGATCGCCGCACCGGCCACCAAATGGTCGCAGTCGGCGAGCAGCTCCTTGAGCAGCCCGACATCCTTCGCATCCCCGGTCACCGCCCGGTAGCGGGGATGGCGGTCGTAGCTCTTCTCCACCTTCCCGTACTTCGAGAGGTTGTCGAGGCCAACCACCTCGTACCCATTCTCCAGAAGCTCCTCCACGAGGTAGCCGGCGATGAACCCGGCGGCTCCGGTGACCAGGACCTTCAAACGGTGCTCCCTTTCCCCAGATGGTTCCAGACGTCCACCACCGGCTTCCCCAGCGTGTCCAGCATCCGGTAGCACTCGTGCGGCGCGCCGATGACCAGGATGTCTGCCGCCCGGACCACCTTCTCGAGCGGGTACAGATCCGCGTCCCTGACGTACGGGTCGGTGGTGAGGACCTCCTCGCAGTGGAGCGAGAGGACCTTCTTCAGCTTGTAGGAGAGCGACTCGCGCGGGTCATCGCTCTCGGCCTTGAACGCCATTCCCAGGAGCCCGACCTTGCGCCGCCGGAGGTCCGGCCAGCGGCGGAGCATCCGGTTGACCACGAACTGCGGCAGACCCTCGTTCACCAGCATCGCCGCGTGCCCGAGAAAGAACTGGTTGTTGTTGAAGGCCGACATCTGCATCGTGTCCTTGAAGAGACACGGACCGGCGGCAAAGCCCGGTCCCGGCATGTGCGCGGCGCGGGGGTAGTTGAACTTCATCGCGTGGAGGATCCGGTGGAAGTCGATGTTCCACTCGGAGGCCAGCATGTAGAACTGGTTGGCAACCGCGAAGGTGATGTACCGGTAGACGTTGTTGCAGAGCTTGGTGATCTCCGCCTCGAGCGGAGTGAGCTCGAGCAGGTCGACGCCGAGCGGCTCGAAGACCGCCCGCGCCGCTTCGACTCCCTCGCGAGAAAACCCGGAGATGATCTGCGGAAGCTTCCGGATCTCCTCCAGCGCCACTCCCTCGGCGACGCGCTCGGGGCAGAACGCGACGTGGACCTTGTGCCCGCGTAGATGGAGCTCGCGCTGCACGCGAGCCGAGGTCCCGGGGTACACGGTCGAGCGGAGAACGAGCGTCTGCCCGTCGCGCATGTACTCCGAGACCTGGTTGAGCAGCCGATCGAACTGGCCGAAGGACGGATTGAGGTGCTCGTCGACGGGGGTTCCGATCACCACCGCCACCACGTCCGCACCCTCGAGCATCTGTGCGCTGTCGCTGACCACCAGGCCGCGTTCCAGCGCCTCCCGGAGGCCCTGTTCCGCCCCGGCGTCCCGGAACGGCATCTCTCCCCGGCGGACCCGCGCCACGGTGGCCGAATCGATGTCGAAGATCCTGACCCGGTGATGAGAGGCCAGCGCGATGGCGAGCGGAAGCCCGACATGCCCACAGCCTCCGACGACTGTGATGGTCTTGCTCATGAGAAGCCACGGCCTCCGGGGGACGCGGCACCGTAGATGGTGCCCCGTTCGATCGTCAAAGTGCCGTCACGCCAGCGTGATCCGGCTCCTTCTGGGGCGACTCGCCGGCGTCCCGGCGGCCATGAGCGTCCGGCCACCGCCCTCGGCGCGCGCCTGGGCCAGAGCGTCGGTCGCGTCGCGGAACAGCTTCCCGAAGCTCAGGTCACCCGTGCCCTCGGTGGGAACGTGCGCCGCGACCCCGGCCGAGGCCATCAGGAAGGTCCGCTGCAGCCCGGTGAGCTTCTCCCGCAGCCGCTCGGCCACCACCATCGCCCCCTCCGCCGGGGTGTGCGGCAGGAACGCCACCCAGCTTCCAGGGTGGAACGCCGAGACCAGGTCGGTCTCCCGCAGGTGCTGGGCCAGCACCCCCTTCGCCCCGGCGAGCAGCGCCGCCACGTCGGTGGTCTCCAGCTCGGGCATCCCGGTGGCGAACGCGTCGTAGGCCACCACGATGAAGGCGACGGGGTAGCGATACCTCCGCGAGCGCTTCACCTCCCGGGCGAGGAGCGACCGGAACGCCCCGAAGTCCGCCGCCTGGGTCGGCCCGCCGCTCGGCTCCGGTATCTGCACCGGGTCGTCGGCGAGCGGATCCAGCCCCTCGTCGCCCTCGGGCTGCTCGGGCGCCCGCCGCACCAGCCGCGCCTTTCCGCGGAGCTCGGCCAAGGCGAGCACGTTGCGCACGCAGGAGAGCACCGTCCCCTGCTTGAGCGGCCCCTGCAGGCATGCTTCGGCGCCCACCCGGAGCGCCCGGCCGTCCGGGTCCCCCTCCTCGGGCGCGTACACCAGGATGACCGGGAAGTCCGGGTCGCGGGCCTTCAGCGCCGCGCACACGGCCTCTGCGTCGAAGCGATCGGACTCCGAGGCGATGAGGAGGTCCGCCCCGAAGCTGGTCACCGCCTCGAGGGTCTCGTCCTCGTCCCTCGCAGCGCGCACCTCGTACTTGCCCTCCAGGAATCCCCGGAGGGCCCCGGCCACGGCGGGGCTCGCATCGGCGACGACGATCCGGCTCAGACCTCCATCACCTCTTTCTCTTTCTTCGCGATGATCTGGTCCACCTGCGCCACGCCGCCGTCGGTCTCCTTCTGGACCCGCTCGCCGGCGCGCTTGTTCTCGTCCTCGGTGATCTTCTTGTCCTTGAGCAGCGCCTTCAGCTTCTCGTTCGCCTCACGGCGCTCGTTGCGGATGGCGACCTTGTGCTCCTCGCCCTTGGTCTTCACCTGCTTGGCGATGTCCTTCCGCCGCTCCTCGGTGAGCGCGGGGATGGGCAGGCGAATGAGCTCGCCGTCGTTCATCGGGGTGAGGCCCAGGTTGGCCTCGCGGAGCGCCTTCTCCACGTCCTTGAGGAGCCCCTTCTCCCAGGGCTTCACGGTGATCAGCCGCGGCTCGGGGACGGCCAGGCTGGCCACGCCGGCGAGCGGGGTGGGCGTCCCGTAGTAGTTGACCCGCACGCCCTCGAGCAGGCTCAGCGAGGCCCGTCCGGTGCGGATCTTCGCCAGCTCGCGCTTGAGGTCCTCCAGCGCCCGGTCGATGCGTCCCTTCAGGTCCTTCACCACGTCGTCCGTCACCGCCATGTGCTGCCCTCCTGCGAGGCGTCCTTACGCCCAGCTCGTCTCCGCCGCCCCCACCAGGGTGCCGAGCTCACCGGATCCGGTGACCACCCGGCGGATGTTCCCGTGCACGGTGAGGTCGAAGACGACGATGGGAAGCTTGTTGTCCATGCAGAGCGAGATGGCCGTCGAGTCCATCACGTGCAGGTTCTGCCGGAGCACGTCCATGTAGGTGAGCGTCCGGTACCGGCGTGCCGTCGCGTTCTTCTTCGGGTCCGAGTCGTAGACCCCGTCCACCTTGGTGGCCTTGAAGATGACCTCGGCGCCGATCTCCATCGCCCGCAGCGAGGCCGCGGTGTCGGTGGTGAAGAAGGGGTTGCCGGTCCCGGCGGCGAAGATGACCACCCGCCCCTTCTCGAGGTGCCTCACCGCGCGCCGGCGGATGTACGGCTCGGCGATCTGCTCCATCTTGATGGCTGACTGGACGCGGGTGAAGATGCCGTGCTTCTCCAGCGCGTCCTGGAGCGCCATGGCGTTGATCACCGTGGCCAGCATCCCCATGTAGTCGGCGTTGGCCCGGTCCATCCCCGCGGTGGAGGCGGAGACTCCGCGGAAGATGTTCCCGCCGCCGATCACCACCGCGATCTGCACCCCGGCCTTCACCACCTCGCCGATCTCGGTGGCGATGCGCTCCAGGGTCGGCGGATGGATGCCGTACTTCCCATCCGCCATCAGGGCCTCACCCGACAGCTTGAGGAGGATGCGGCGGTACCGGAGGGACGAAGGCGCGGTCACGTACCACCGCTTCTACCCCGCGCCCGGCTGGCCCGGCAACGAACGCCGCCGTGTCTCGCCGCCAAGGTTGCGGCCGGCTCTCCCCACCGGCGATCCTCCGGCGCCAGGAGGGGATGATGCCGGAGGCTCCGACGCAGGCGGAGGCAGGCCCTCGAGCGCCGTCGGCCACCCGGCGGCTCCTCCTCGTCTGCCTCCTGTTGCTCGCGATCTCGCTCCCCGCGCGGCTGGTGAACCTGGGCGCGCCTCCGCTCGATCGGCACGACTTCCGGCAGACGCAGACGGCGATCACCGTCTGGACCTTCCTCAAGGGGGGCCCGAGCGTCCTCCACTACCAGACCCCGGTCCTCGGACCGCCGTGGGAGGTGCCGTTCGAGCTCCCCCTGTTCCAGCTCTCGGCGTTCGCCGTGGCCCGGGCCAGCGGCCTTCCACTCGACCTCGCCTGCCGGCTGACCGCGCTCCTCTGGTTCTACAGCTCGGCGTGGGCCCTGTTTGCCCTGGTCCGGAGCCGGGGAGGCCTCCGGCTGGCGACCGCCTCGCTCGCGGTCTACCTCTTGACGCCCTTCACCCTGGTCTGGAGCCGTGCGGTCCTGATCGACTTCGCCGCGGTGGCGCTCTCCCTGGGCGGGCTGCACCTCGGGCTCACCTGGCTTGCCACCCGGAGGCTCTGGCCTGCAGCCTTTGCGCTCCTGCTCGGCGCCCTGGCTGGAATGACCAAGCTCACCACGCTCGTCGGGGTCCTGGCCTTGGGCGCGGTCCTGGGGTTCGACGACCTCCGCAGGGCTGTTCGCTCGGGGCCGCTCCCGGGCCGCCTGCGCGCGGCGGCATTCTCCGCGGCCCTGGCGGCCATCCCGCTCGGGGCGGGCGTCGTCTGGACGCGCTGGGCTGACCGGATCAAGGCGGCTCAGCCGGCGACGGCGTGGCTCACCTCGGAGCGTCTCTGGGCCTGGAACTTCGGCACGCTCGCCCAGCGCGCGAGCTGGGAGCCCTGGGGGGAGATCCTCGGCCGCATCGGAGAGGCGCTGCTCCCGGGAGCCCTGATGCTCGCGGTGCCCCTGGCGCTCGCCAGCATCCGCCACGGTTCCCGCGAGCGTCGCACCCTGGTCGCTGGGGCCCTGGTGGGCACCCTCGTGCCGATCCTCGTCTTCTTCAATCTCTACGCGGTGCACGACTACTACCTGATCGCCGCCGCGCCGTTCCTAGCCATCCTCGGCGGGGCCGGCGTCCTCCACGGGGTCTCGCTGCTCGACGCGGCCGGCGGGCGGCGGTGGATCGGCCCGGTCCTGCTGGTCATCGTCCTGAGCTCGATCCCCTCGTGGGGGTACGCGCGCGCGGCATACGAGGTGAGCAGTGAGGCGCCGATCGCCCGGCTGGGCCGGCTCATCGCGCTCACCACCCGGCCCGATCAGTGGGTGGCGGTGCAGGGCGACCAATGGAGCTCGCGGATCCTCTACTCCGCGCGGCGGCGCGGATTCATGATCTGGGACGGCCACACCGACGTGACGCCGCTCGCCGGCCGGCCCGAGTTCGGAGCCCTGGCCTGCAAGGAGTGCACGCCCGCGCTGCTGTCCCTCTTCCCGCGGCGCGAGCTCGTGGGCCGCGAGGCGGACTTCGACCTGTACCGGCTCTGGTGAGCGCTAGCCCTTGCCGAGGGTCTTGGCGACCTCGGCGGCGAGGTCTTCCTTCTTCTTCTCGATGCCCTCGCCCACCTGGTAGCGGGTGAAGCGGCGGATCGAGATGTTCTCACCGATCTTGGCCACGGCCTCGGTCACCAGCTCGTGGATCTTCTTCTTGTCGTCCTTCACGTAGGGCTGATCGAGCAGGCAATTCACCTCGTAGAACTTCTCGATCTTACCGGTGAGAATCTTCTCCATCACAGCCTCGGGCTTCTTCTGCTCCCGGAGCTTGACCCGCTCGATCTCCTTCTCCTTCTCCAGCACCTCGGCGGGGACATCTTCCCGGCGGACGTAGAGAGGATTGGCCCCCGCGATCTGCAGGGCGATCTCCCGGACGAGCTTCTGGAACTCCTCGCCCCGGGCCACGAAGTCGGTCTCGCAATTCACCTCGACGAGCACTCCCACCTTGCCATTGTGGACGTAGGAGCCCACCAGCCCCTCGGCCGCGATCCGCCCGCTCTTCTTGGCCGCACCGGTGATGCCTTTCTTCCGGAGCCACTCCTCGGCCCTGGCGAAGTCGCCCTCGCTCTCCTCGAGCGCCTTCTTGCAGTCCATCATCCCCGCCCCGGTCTTCTCCCGGAGCTCCTTCACCATCTCGGCCGTGACCTTCGCCATTGCTCAGTTCTCCAGCTGTGGACCGGCCGGCCGCGGGCCCCTTTCGAGGGTCACGGCATCGGCTCGGCCGGATTTTCGTGTTCGTTCGAGGAGCCGGAGCGGCGGGTCAGCCCGCGCTCCGGCCCCCGGGGGTCACGACTCGGCGGGCCGGGCCTCGCCCTCGACAGCCCGCTGCTCGGTTTCGACCGCGGCAGTGGCCTCGGGAGCGGCCTCGACGGGCGCCACGGCCTGGCCCTTGATCTCCACGGTCGGGCCCCGGCGCTCGCCGCCCATGGGCATCCCCCGCGGCCCGCGGTCGCGGTCCGGACGGCGCCCGAAGCGGCGCTCCTCGCGGCCGGTGGGCCGTTCCGCCTGCTGGCTGTCCTGCTCGTCGCGCTCGCTGGCGCCCGAGGCCCGGTAGCGGGCCGAGCCCTCGATGCAGGCGTCGGCGATCTTCGAGGTGAAGAGCTTGATCGAGCGGATGGCGTCGTCGTTCCCGGGGATGACGAAGTCGATCCCGTCCGGGTCGCAGTTGGTGTCCACCACCCCGATGACCGGGATGCCGAGACGGCTCGCCTCGTGCACCGCGATGTGCTCCTTCTTCGGGTCGATGACGAAGACGCAGCCGGGGAGCCGGCTCATGTCCTTCACCCCGCCCAGGTTGCGCTCCAGCTTCTCGCGCTCGCGGTCCAGCGAGGCGACCTCCTTCTTCGGAAGGCGGTCGTAGGTCCCGTCCTCGGCCATCTTCTCCAGGGCCTTCAGCCGGTCGATGCCCTGCTTGATGGTGCGGAAGTTGGTCAGCGTGCCGCCGAGCCAGCGGCTGGTGACGTAGAACTGCCCGGCGCGAACGGCCTCCTCACGGATGACGTCCTGGGCCTGCTTCTTGGTGCCGACGAAGAGCACGCTCGAGCCGCGGGCGGTGACGTCGGCGACGAAGCGGAAGGCCGCGCGGGCGAGCGCCACGGTCTTCTGCAGGTCGATGATGTAGATGCCGTTGCGGGCGCCGAAGATGTACGGCTTCATCTTCGGGTTCCAGCGCTTGGTCTGGTGGCCGAAGTGAACGCCGGCCTCCAGCAACTGCTTCATGGTGATGCCGCCCGGGGCCGCCATGGCCTGGGTCTGTGTCTCGACGTTTTCCTGGGTGTCCAAATCGCGTCCTTCGAGGTTGGTTGTGGTCCGCCACGCGCCGTCAACGGAGCGGCCCCACCCCGGGAGCGAACCACTCGCCCCGGAGCACCTGGAACCGACCTCGAGCACGTGTGTGAGGTGGGTACGGCTGTGCTGCTCTAACCCCCGGAAACGGCTCGCGCCGCCCCGGGCGGACGGCTGATAGCACCGGGTCGGGATGGGCAGCAAGCTGCTGCCATCCCGGGTGGTTCCGAGGCCGTCAATGCGCGGGCCCGCCCCCTTCTGACCCGCGCGGGAGGGTCGGTCAGCACCCCCCGGGATTGCCCTCTGTCGTCACGATCAGGACCGCGACAATCAACGCGTGGTGACGCCAGAGGAAGGCCGCGACTTGGCGAAGCATGGTGGTCCCCTGTGAGGTGCCGGCGTTCTTTCGCCGACACGAGAGTCAAAAGGGACCACAGGTGGGCATGACTGCGCAAGCCCCTTCGTTGAGCCTTCAGGCGCTGGTGGGTTCGCCCGCCACGGAGCGGACCGGGAGCGGGAGCGGGCCGATCACCATGTTCCTGCCCGACGCCTTGGCCGCGTAGAGACGCTCGTCGGCGCTCTTCAGGACGGCCTCGAAGTCCTGACCGTCCGCCGGCCAGCTCGCCACCCCGGCGCTGACCGTTACACCCTGCCCGTCCTTGTTGAGCGCCTGCTCGATCGCGGCGCGCAGGGCCTCGACCCGCTTCGCGGCGAGCTGGACGTCCAGGCGCGGGAAGGCGACCACGAACTCCTCGCCGCCATACCGGGCCAGGAGGTCGGTGGTGCGGACCCCGAGCTTGAGCTGCTCGGCCACCTGTACGAGCGCGCGATCGCCCTCGGCGTGGCCAAAGCGCCGGTTGAACTCGTGGAACTCGTCGACGTCGAAGATGGCGA